>Ga0207799_100494_pt1 | contig 13627 bp, 17 predicted proteins | sample TtanPargueraPR_4_FD_187742 | JGI IMG/M metagenome (GOLD analysis project Ga0207799, IMG submission 187742) | Aerobic enrichment media microbial communities from Bioluminiscent Bay, La Parguera, Puerto Rico - Tt and M2 (SPAdes) | ecosystem: Environmental > Aquatic > Marine > Unclassified ...
CCTGCACAACCAAGAAATGTCAAACCATTATCCAGTGTATGTATCCCAATCAATGAATTAGCATCAGTAAACTCACTCCAGCATTCCTCAGGTGTAATCATAGCGTTTTCCAACCCATAACATTCGTACCGCCCAGAAGGTGATTTAAAAAGTAATAAATCCAAATCATATTTTGTTCTTTCATTAACGGATACTGCATCTGGTGCATCTTCAAATCTCTTATAAGGTACAAACCCGTCTAAATAAGCACTTGTAGAACTAACAAATTCCATTACTTTTTGTTTAAAAAACTCTTCACTAATTCTAACGGACGTTCTTAGCGAATTTTTTTCAAAATTATTAGGCATATTATTCATCTACTCCTTTTTTTATAGATATATTATAGAACAAATGCTTTTAGATAACCCTAACAGATTAAATAAAGATAAAAAGGATTAAACCCCGAGACTCTCCAATTCATGTATAGCATCTTTATGTATACTGTAATCAGTCTTTGATTTCATTTTTTCGATAAACGTTGAAAACCCTATAAGATGCATATGAAGTTTTATTTTTGTTGTATTAGTTTTTAGTGATAATTCCAACATAGATTTGCTAAAACTAACTTCCTTAATGTCATTCCACATAATTTCTTTTGTTTTTCCTGTTATGCCCAAATAATTTATTCTTTCATCATCTACTCTAACATTCATTTTTTTTGATACTAAAACAAGTAAAGCTCCTACTACTAAAAAAAATGCAACAAGCCCAATTACTATAAATAAATCTTCAATTGACTTAACTGCCCCTATACTTGCAACAATCCCAATTACTGCTGAAAATCCTATGCCAATATATCCAATTATTCCATAGGTTTTATTCATTTTGAGAATAATAGTCCCTTCTTCATTAATAACAGGATTTTTCTTAGAGCTATCTCCCAGATACTTCATCAAAACAGAAACAACTACAAATACTATAACTACGCTTAAATAATTCATATTGTCCCCCAAAATTTAATTTTTATATTTATTGTTCACTCTGCTATAAAAGCCGTATAGAAATAATACCAAAGTTTTTTAAATCTTTCAACAAATTAACTAATAAACTGATTTGTTTAATTTAGTACTATATTTTTCATTTAGTTCAACAATCATTTTCTCTAATTCTTCAAACTAATTCTATTTGACCTGCTACGTATTGTTAATAGTTATCCATTAATAGAAAATCTCGAATATTAACATTTTTAATACCATTTCTTCCTCTATCAATTTCATCCATCGAAACAACATATTTAGGATAATTATCAGGAATGGATTCAAGAACTGAGAATTCTCTTTCAACAGTTTCTTCTGAAGCAAGAATATATGTCACTTGAACATATATTTTTTCATTTCCAAGCACTGAGACAAAGTCAATTTCATTTTTATTATTCTTTCCAACACTAACATGATATCCACGGCGAAGTAATTCCATGTAGACAATATTTTCAAGTGTTTGATTTATATCACGCATATTATTCCCGTAGATGGCTTCACGAATTCCGTGATCTGCAATATATATTTTCTCCTGAAATTGTAAAAGTTTTTTTCCGATTACGTCCTCACGTTGAACCAAATGAAGAAAACAAGCTGTTTTACAATAATCAATGTAGTTGTAGATTGTTTCAGTAGAAACACCTCTCATCTCACTTTTCAAATATCTTGAAATATTAGCTGCCGAAAACGAATTTCCAATATTAGCCACAAAGAATTGAATAAGCCTTTTAAGCAGTTCTATATCACGTATTCTATTTCTTGATGCTATATCTTTCAAAATTATCGAATCATAAATATCACTCAGATATTGCATAGCACTTTTTTCATCAATTGGAAACTGATACAAGAAAGGCATTCCCCCTCTAGTAAGATACATTTCAAATGCTTCGGACTTATTTTTGTCAGGAATAATATCTAATATTTCTTTATAAGAAAACGGAAATATTTTAAACTCAATATACCGTCCTGCAAGATAGGTTGCAAGCTCTCCTGATAATAACTTTGCATTTGAGCCAGTGATATAGATATCAGTATCAAAATCTATCATACAAGAATTAATCATAGTTTCCCAACCATCAAGTTCTTGTATTTCATCGAAAAACAAATATACTTTTCCGCCACTTTCAGAAGCAAAATTTCTAATATATCCATAAACACCATCAACAGAAGAATCAAATTTGTTATTTTTACTTTCTAAATTAATAGATAAAAACTTCTTATCGGAAAATCCTTGCAAAATCAATTCTTCCTGTATCAATTCAAGCATTACTGATTTTCCAGAACGTCTTATTCCTGTAAGAACCTTAACAATATTCTGATTCATAAACGGACGGATTTTTGACATATATAATTCTCGTTTTATCATTTCTCCACATCCTTTTAATAATAGTATATTATAAAAATACCATATTTATACCAAAATCTCAACATTATTTTTAGATTAGTTTTCGTTATAACGAAATGTTTTTAAAGTTTCAGAATTGCACTTAGAAGCTACTTCAATCCCATAAACACAAAAGCCACTGAAATCAGTGCCTTTAAATTATAATGAAATATTAAAATCATGTTTAACCTTTTAGTCCATCATATTCAATTAATACCTCATTTATATTATTGTGTATTTTTTTATCAAATGCTTTCCATAATTCACTTTCAGTATCAATTTGGTCAATTACCAAACTATATGGAATGCTAAATATAGCATAATTATTACCTACTATCAAGCCGCTATATGGATTAAAGACAATTTTTAGGTATTCATGGTCTAATATGAAATCCTCAGTTATATACTTTTCTATCAAATCCAAGTAATTTAAATCATATTTTTCATTATTGTTTGCGATTATTATTGATAGGCTATCAAGATACGCTTTCTCATCCTTAAACATATCTGATAAATTATAAAGTTTTCCTGTAGTTAAATCAATATTAAAAAAACGCCGCTTTGGATGAGGATGCACACCACCAATTCCATAAACAATCCCTTTTTGGGTTATTGATACAACATTTCTGTTTATATCTATTGTAAATTCAGAAAAATTCTTGGTTGCATAATAAATTCCATCCTGCTTTTGTGAAGTTTCATTACCTTTAATAAATTCTTCTTTGATAGTATTATTAATTTTAGATTGTATATTTTTGTCCGGAAGATTTATAAATTCAGGATATACTACATATGTAACATAATCAGGTCTATACTTCACTTTTTTTACTTTAATATTATCATTAATAGTTATAGTATTATCTGGAGAAGATATAATTTCACCGCCTTTTGTTACAATCACTAGATCTCCATCAATATGTGCTCTTATCCTATCACCATAAAGAGTCATTTCTCCAATACCTTTTAATCTTGGTAAACTACTAACTATTTTACCGGAAGTATCAATAAAGAATGTAGTAGTATCATCACAAGCGCTAGCATAATTACCTTGATACTTTCCAACTTTATAATAACAAAATTCAGTTAACTGCTCCCCCTCATTGTTAAATATCGCCATAGGGCAATACAGAAGTTTTCCACCATTCAATTTTTCAATAACCGAATACAGTCCATTACCTAAATAATCTATACTCGCATATTTAGGTTCAATAATTATTTCACCCTGTTTATTCTTTAAACCAAAAAAATGATCAGATGTTGACATATCTCCAATGGTAAACTTTTCCAACTCACCTTCTTGTTTTTTAACTTTGATTGCAGATTTAGTATTTGTAGGCTCACAACAAGGTGTGGAAATTGCACTTGATGCTGTGGCTTTGTAATCATTTGTTTGATATTGGGGAACAGTAGTATTACTGCACCCTACTAAAAATGTACATATAATTATTTCTATACTGATTTTTTTCAATTGACAATACTTTTTATTTTTAACAAGTACCTTCCAAAATTTATCAATATATTTCATAACAATTTATCCTTCCTATTGTATTAAAACCTAACATCTCCCCATTTAACATTCTACCCTAAATAGCATAGTCCTTTTTATATATGCCAATTTCGATAATTATTCGCAAAATACTTAAGTGCATTAGGTAAGTTTTTGAGAGTTTTCATTAAACAAACATTGCCTTATTAAAAAAAATGCGCTAAAATTTTAACAAGAATATTATAGAAAAAGGGGAGGTTGAAAATGGAGAATCAAAATGTTCATTATAACCAAATAAAACAAGCAAAAAAAATATCTAAGCTTTCTTTAATATCTTTTTTTATATTAATTTTTTCTTATGTAATATTAGGGATAGACTTAATATTTTGGGGGAAAATATCTTTTATTTCTATTGTTTGGCCATTAGTTCTTGCAATATGCAATATTTCTTCATTTGCTATGTCTATTATTGATTTGATTAAGGGTCAAAGAAAAAAATGGCTATCAATTACTACTATTATTCTAAGTAGCTTATATTTCTTATTCTTTATCACTGCAATTATTTTTATAATTCTATATGCAAAATTAGGTTGAAATACAAAAGGTTAACCAGCTTTAGTTTAATCTGTGTATTCTAATATAAAAATTTTGTTTACAAAACGCAACTTATACCGATAAAAATACTATGCTAGAATTCTCTATCACTTTGACCGGGGCGATTACTACAATTTTTCATAACTTCCCCCATTGTTAAACTTACTTAACTATTAAAACTCAAAAATCAATCCTAAAAAAGTTAAAATCCATAACTTATAATTAATTTTGCAAGTGTTCATATTTCTCAATTTATGTTATAATTAATATATGGAGGTTAATATGTTCGATATTGAACTTATAGACATACGTGATGATGAAGATTTAAAAGGTTTTAAGTGTGAAGATACCCTACTTAATGAATTTTTAAAAAGAAATGCCTATTTTGAGCATATTATGCATTTATCCAGAACAAAAATTATAAAAGTTAATGAAATTGTCGCAGGGTATTTTACAATAGAATTCAGGAGTATTGAGATACCAATAGACGGGGATGATAACAAATATCCTGCAATTGTACTCAAATGTTTAGCTGTCGATGAAAACTATGAAAATAAAGGAATTGGATCAACCGTACTTGAATATATTACTGTTAACTCAAAGGATATATCAGAATTCATTGGATCCAGATGCCTATTTATTGATGCTAGAGTAAGTAAACTAAGATGGTATAAGGATAGGGGTTTTCAATTTGTCAAGGCAGAATATAATGATAAGGATATTAATGAACTAATTGAAAACATTGATGATACCACAGTTGAAATGTTCATTGATTTTAGAGATTCTGATCTTATACTGAAGATGTTTGATTGATGCGGAGGTGTTATTATGGCTTTAATTAATCGTAAAGGCTCCATTGTTCTCTCAGGAAAAGATGGAAAAGAGTTTTCCAGAAAGATGAAAAATCCGGATCCTGAAGTTATGGAGAAAAGAGATAAATTCATAGATGATGCACGGAATAAAATGGATATAGTACGCACTAAAGACAAAACTATAATACGAGTTAAATAACGGAAAATTATAGGAGCAAAAACTTTAGCTTTTGCTAATACTCAATTATATAAGATTTTATAAAAGTTTATCTATTTATATTAAAACCAAAACTACTTTTAAATCGAAGTAGTTTTTTTTATTGCAAAAAACAACCCATCCACAAACCATTGAATAAACTTATAGAAATGTGATAATCTTCAATTTTTGCAGAGCACTAAAATCACTACACACTGTGTAGGTAATTAGCTTAATCATCAGATTTCTTACTAAATCTATTTCAAAAACAAAAATACTAGCCGTAGTTTTTAAAAGGATGATATTATGAATGAAATTCACGACAAAATACAACGAGTTTTTAAATCAGGTAATGGTTCTGCCAGAACCAAAGATATACTAGCTGCTGGTATATACAATATCTATTTAAATAAGCTCCTTGAAGATGGCAAGATTGAAAAGATAAAAAGAGGACTTTACAGATGGGTTGGTATGATCGAAACTAGTTATCAAAGCATTATTGATGTTTCTAAATCCATACCAGGTGGAGTAATCTGTTTGCTTTCTGCACTTTGCTTCTATAACCTTACAACAGCAAAACCAATGGAAGTAAGTATTGCTGTGGGCAAGAAAAGGAAGGTTGTAAAACCCGAATATCCCCCATCAAAGATATATTATTTTATGGATAACGTATTCAAAACAGGTGTTGTGGAACAACGCATCAGTAATATTTCTGTTCTTATGTATGATAAGGAAAAAACTATTTGTGATTGTATAAGATACAGGAATCAGATTGGAATGGACATCATCAAGGAATCTCTTAAAGAATACCTCAAGAACTCAAACCGTAATCTTGAACTACTAATGAAGTATGCTGAAATATGTAAAGTAAAATCTGTACTTAAGAATTATCTGGAGATTTTAATATGAACCAAAAACAATTGACTAACAAGTCTGCCTCTATAAGAGCGAAATTACATAATATCGCAAAAAAAGAAAATATAGATTTAAATGTACTGATTGTACTGTATATGCAAGAAAGAATACTATATAGATTATAAAAATCCGAATACAAAGATAACTTTGTTTTAAAGGGTGGACTGTTGCTGTTTGCCCATAACGGGTTCAAGGGACGTCCCACTCAGGATATGGACCTTTTAGGCAAGCAGACTTCAAGTAATATGAACAGCATACAAAATGTATTTAAAGAAGTTTTAAGTCAAAATTATAAGGATGGACTTATCTTCTCTACAGATACAATGACAATTGAAAAAATTAATGAAGATGCAAAATATAATGGTGTACGTCTCAAAATAAGTCTGCTTGGCAATGCAGCTAATATTATTAATATCGATATCGGCTTCGGAGATGTAATTATTCCAAAACCAATTGAAATGCAATTCCCCTGTATTCTAGATTCTGAACCTGTCGCCGATATTAATGCATATACTATAGAATCCGTAATTGCTAATAATTAGTTTATGGAGTATATAAGCTTGTGGCGTTGGTATCCATAAGTTAAAATTATTTATTTCAAGTTTTATAGAATTATCACAAAGAATGTCAAGATGTCTTAATCCCTCAGCTTTAATATTAAGAGAATCAACTTTATAAGGATCGGTTTTTCCTCTACCCATTTCTCTTACAATAAATTCTAATTCAATTACTGCAGACTTGTAAAATTTTGAAACTCCGGTTAATGGGTCTTCATCATAAATATATCCATGCTCTGAGAGAAGAGAAGGAAGACTTACATTAGTGTTAATACGTCTTATATTTTTAATCAAAATATCCATATCCATTGTTTTTAAATTTGAAATAAAACCCTTGTTTTTTAAGTAGGACAATTCATAAACATATTCAGCCCAACTACCTATGATAATAAAATTATCAAGTAACTTGTACTAATCGAATATTTTAATAATCTCCCAAAATACATCTTTTTGTTTGCTCACATTCTAACCACCTTTTTAGCTACTTTTATATCTTTCCTTATCTCCTGGAGGTCCTTTTTAAATTTATTTCTCTGTTCAACTTTTTTCTTTAGGTCTTCTAATTCTTCAGGTCTAATATATTCAGTAATAACCTTTAATCCATTTCTATAGACTAGGTAAGAATATTGTTTTCCGTTTATAATTTTGCTTACAATACTTCCTTTTGGTAAGGAATTAATTTTTTGAATATAACTATTTTCCATTCTTATAAGGCGATCTAATTCCTCTTTTAACATGTCTTTTAAAATTGCCATATAGAACACTCCTTTAACCTACAATTAAGATATATTTATAATTTGTAGGTTAAATATGTTTTTCTATTTTCTTCAGACATTTATATAAGCGTTATACCACAATTAAAAACGGATGCCGCTAAAGCATTGGATTCACTACATCACAGCAATGATAACCACAACCCATTTACAACCCATTTAAGGCAAATTCATCTGATTTTAGACCGTTTTATAGACCAATAATTGTAAAATCTACATCAATTGAGATACTACAAAAGAACTTACAAAAACCCCTGAAGCACTGATTACCCAACGCCTCAAGGGTTATACATTTGGAGCCCTCAACCAGGATCGAACTGGTGACCTCATCCTTACCATGGATAGTCTCAACGGTTTGAAACGCAGTATTTACAGGCTTTAGAGGGACAAAAAAACTAAAAACAACCCATCCACAAACCATGGAATAAACTTATAGAAATGTGGTAATCTTCAATTTTTGCAAAGTACTAAAAACGCTACACACTGTATAGCCAATTAACTTAATCACCAAATTTTTTATTAAAACTTATATCAAAAATAAAATGCCACCCGTATATTTTAAAAATTATTATTGTAAAACCTTTATAAATGTTAGAAGCAAAAATATAATAATCTTGTATATTTTTTTATTTTTAGCCGTAGTTTTTAAAAAGGATAATATTATGAATGAAATTCACGACAGGATACAACGGGTTTTTAAATCGGGTAATGGTTATGCCAGATTGCAATAGATGAAACATTATACTTCAACTTTATACAATGTAAGTATATGGTAAATTTAAAAAATAAGGAGGAGTTGTAACTAAAACCCCAATATGATATGATATTAATAGATGTTTGAATAATGTTGCATTTTTAACTAAAAGAAGCATTTTTAAGGCATTTAAATTATGCCTTTTTATTTTTGGGGGGAATTATAATGAAAAAAAATAATTTTTTATCTTTTGCCTTTTGTGTTATTATGGGAATTGTGTTATTCCCACAACATACCTACACTATATACGCAGCTGAAGTTACAAATCCAGAACAATATGATACTGCGGTAGACTCATTATACCAAGACAACCTTGATGAAAACAAAGAAATTATCATTAAGGATTATAACTTGGAGAAATGTATACGCGAGAAAATCGGAAAAACGTATGGAGCTATTTTTCAAAGCGATGTAGTTGATATTACAGAATTAACCATAATTAGTGATAATATTTTAGATATAACACCTCTTGGCAACTTTACAAACTTGACTCGTCTACAGTTATGGGGTGGGACATTGAGCAATATAACTCCACTTAGTAACCTTACTAATTTGACTACCTTATATTTAGGTGTTAGTCAAGTAAGTGACATAACACCACTTAGTAATCTTACTAATTTAACTAGTTTAAATTTGTCTCGTAATCAAATAAGTGATATAACACCACTTAGAAACCTTACTAATTTGACAAGACTACAATTATGGAATAATCAGATAAGTGACCTAACACCACTTAGTGAAATGACTAATTTGACTGAGCTACATTTATCTAGTAATCAAATAAGTGACCTAACACCACTTAATAACCTTACCAATTTGACAAAACTATATTTAAGTAATAATCAGATAAGTGATCTAACACCACTTAGTGAAATGACTAATTTGACTCAGCTATATTTATCTAGTAATCAAATAAGTGACATAACACCACTTAATAACCTTACTAATTTGTTTGATTTATATTTAGATTATAATAAAATAAACGACTTAACACCATTGAGTGATATAAATAGTTTAACTCATCTATCATTAAAGGATAATCAATTAAGCGATTTAACTTCACTTAATAAACTTAGTAATCTTACTAATTTGTCTAGTCTAGATTTATATAATAATCATATAAGCGACTTATCACCATTTAGAAGTCTTATTAACCTTACTAATTTGAAAGGTGTGAATTTAGGTTATAATCATATAAGCGACTTATCACCAATTTGCGAATTTAAATTTCGTCAGTTGTTTTTAGACGATAATCCAATAAACAATTCATCAACACCATATGCTGTTCATAAGCCAGAATTAGATTTTAAAGTAAATAGAAAAACTATTGAAGTATGGGTTGTAGAAGTTATACAAGGTGATGTTAATGGTGATGGGAATGTAAATTCAATTGATTTTGGTTTTATGAGGAAGTATTTACTTGGTTTGATATCTGAGCTTCCAGGCGGAGAAAATGGGTTGGCTGCAGCGGATGTAGATTTAAATGGTAATGTTGACTCAATTGACTTTGGACACATACAGAATTACTTACTTGGTAAAGGAACAATACCACCAACAGTTGCAAATGAATCAAGTTTTAGTTTTGATTCACCTATATGAACAATTAAAAAATATATTGCAGGCAGGAACAAAATTGCAGCAATCACACATAATTCTTTATTTAAAAAACACTATAAATTTTAATAAGATACTTTATTTGAACTACTTTTAAACGAAGTAGTTTTTTTATTGTTTAAAGGCTTAACATAAATTTCAGTGTTTACAATACAACAAAATTTTTTAATGAGGAGATGGTTGTTTTGAACAAAATAATAAGCTCAATAATTAAAAATGGATCTTACAAATACTTTGTTATAGCTTGCAATGATGAAAAAAATCCTAACAAGTTATTATTACAAAGAATCCCTGATGGTGAGATCATTATTGCCTATGGCGTAAATTATGATAACTCTACTAACATCTACTGGAATAACGGAAGTTATTTTGGAAGAAATATTGTATCTGCTGCCAAATCATTTACAGCATAAAAAGCAATTATTTGATTCCATTTTACAAAGCTACTACTTTTATTAAAAAGTAGTTTTTTATTGCCAAAAAACAAGGAGGAAACAAAATGAAAAAAATTGCAGTCCTTAACAACAAAGGTGGTGTCGGAAAAAGTACAATATCCGTTCAACTATCCCACGGCCTTGCAAAACTCGGATTCAAAGTTCTGTTAATCGACTTAGACGGTCAGAATGACTCAAGCCTGTTTCTCGGATTTTCAGAAGATTCATATAAAAAGTCCTTTTATGACCTTTTGGACAACAGAAATCCTACACTGATTCACGACTGTATAATTAAAGCCAGAGATAACCTAGACCTTCTCCCTAGCAGTCACATTGAAGAAATAAACGCAGAATTCCACAGAACCTCAAGAATCGACCTTATACTAAATGAATACTTAAAAGATCTTGACACTCTTGGTTACGACTACCTAATCATCGATTGCGGACCACAGAGAACTAAAATAAATGATGCTGTACTCTGCTATATCCAAAATATTGTTATGCCAGTGCAAGTTGAAGCAGCATCGGTAAGAGCTGTCGGGAATATTTATGAATACCTTTCCGACCTTCGGTTAAGTCCCGATCTTGTTTCTCTGGTAGTTCCAAACATGTATGACCAGAGAACAAACGATGCAAAAGAAAATCTTGAGTTTCTAAAAGAATTCTATTCAGATCAGGATATCCTAACCGAGCCAATACATCGTAGAGTTAAAATCACTGAGGCAGGAAAGTTGGGTAAAACAGTATTTGAGTACGATGAAGAAGCAGCAAACCAATTCTTTAAAGTGCTAGAGAGGCTGGTGACGATAATTGGAGACAAACAAACTGGATGATAACTTTAAAAAATTAAAGCAGTCCATGTTGGAAAAAAAATTAAAGGCAGAAGCAAATAAAGCTATCTGCAAAGATTCAGGTACAATCATTGATGTAAACAATGATGTAAGCGAAAATACAAACAAAATTGTAAATGAAAATGTACACATAAATGATGATATAAACGTTTGCAAAAACGTACACAAAGACACAAACATTTCTGATTACAATGATGTAAACATAACTGTAAACAACAATATAAACAAATTTGTACTCAAACCAAAAGAATGTGAAGAATCACCTGTCAGGTACACAATGTATCTAAAACCTGACACCATTAATAAAATAGGTCACTATTCTAAACTGCTTAATTTAGGCAAGTCGGAATTGGCCCAAAAAATATTGGAATATTTTCTAAATAACATTGAGATAATTGACTGAATTTCTACACGGAGGTTTTTATGGCTAGTGAGACAATTATAAAAATTAAAAAGCGTGTAAATCCTTATACAATGATAGATACATCAATCTTTCTAAACGAAAAAATAAGTTGGAAGGCTAAAGGTCTTATGGGATATTTCTTAAGTCGTCCCGATGATTGGAAAATCAACCTTAAGGATTTATACAAGCAATCAACAGATGGTTATGATTCAGTTAAAAGCGGATTAAGGGAGTTAAAAAAATACGGTTATCTTGAGCTAAGGCCAATAAAAGCAAACGGAAAATTTGCTTCATGGGAATACATAGTTCACGAAGTTCCTTATAATGCTGATGAAAAAACCATTTCACCACAAAAGGGTTTCCCACTAGTGGAAAACCCATCAGAGGGAAATCCTCCAGTGGAAAACCCACTAAAGGGAAAACCTCCAAAGGAAAAACCTCTGGAGGATAACCCTCCGCATACTAATAATGATATAACTAATAATGAATTTACTAATGATTTTGATAATGAAAGATATAATTTATTAATTAAAAAATACGAAATCATTTTATCAAAATGTAAACTTAATGTTTTTGAAGACAATATTTCAAAAATTGTGGAAGAGTCCTTAAAAGGTCTTTACTTTGATGATGAGTTTTCAAGAAAAAACTTAAATCTGCCGTTAACTTTAGTCCGTAATACTCTTGAAAAAATAAACCCTTGTGTAGTTGAGGATGCACTTACTCGCATGAAAAAAGCATTAGCAAGTGGAATAACAATCAGCTCAACAAAGCACTACCTTATGAGCTGTATTTTTAACTCCATAACCGATTACATGCACCGAGAACTGGTAGAGAGCAATATATACAAACCTAAGAAAACTGTATTTGAACTTGTAAAAGGCACTCAATTTGAACGCTCTGTAAACCTTCTTTCAAACAGTTTTTCAGACATAGTGTTCAACACTTTCTTCAAAGATAAAGTAACTGATATTACACTTGAAAATAGCATCTTAACAATGACAATAAATGATGCTTTTGTTGCAACTACACTCTCGCAAAAGTATACCGAAAAAGTTAAAGAGTGCTTTAAAGAACTTGATATTGAGAACGTTATTTTCACCACATAGAAAGGAGTGATTAGATGCTTAGTGATGAACTCGGCAAAAAAGCAATATCTTTATCAGTGCAAAGCTCTGAAATTAGTATGAAAGTCATTAAACAAACAATAAGCTCCTACCTAGCTCAAAGTAAAAATATAAAAAAGACCTTACATGGACAACAATCATTAAAAAAACTAAACAAACAAAATCTATCTTTACAGGATATTCCTCTTTCCAGTAAAGACTTAAGGCTTTTTAAACGAGAGCTTAACAGCTATGGTTTGGACTATGCTGTCAAAAAAGATTTGTCTAAACCAGACACTTTTAAGATTTACTTTAAGGGAAAAGATACCGTGCAAATTGAAAATGCACTAAAAGACCACATGGCAAAGCAGTTTGGAAAAGAACCTAAGTCCTCAGTAAAAGAGCCTACACTAACAAAAGAAACTAAGTCATCAATAAAAGAATCTACACCAACAAAAGAACCTAAGTCATCAATAAAAGAACTTACACCAACAAAAAAACCTAAGCCCTCAATAAAAGAACCTACACCAACAAAACAAACTAAGTCATCAACAAAAGAACCTACACCAACAAATGAAACTAAGCCCTCAATAAAAGAACCTACGCCAACAAAACAAACTAAGCCCTCAATAAAAGAGCGCATAAAACAAGCAATTGAAAAATCAGCAAGTCTTAGAAAAGAACATGCAAAGGACAAATCAAAAGACTTGTCTATATCAAGATAAGGCGGTT
>Ga0207799_100495_pt1 | contig 13570 bp, 14 predicted proteins | sample TtanPargueraPR_4_FD_187742 | JGI IMG/M metagenome (GOLD analysis project Ga0207799, IMG submission 187742) | Aerobic enrichment media microbial communities from Bioluminiscent Bay, La Parguera, Puerto Rico - Tt and M2 (SPAdes) | ecosystem: Environmental > Aquatic > Marine > Unclassified ...
TGCCGGGCGAACCGCTGATCTGCGACGGGATCGAGCTGCCGCTGAAGCACCGCAAGAAACGTCTGGACCTCGAGGCGCGCGGCCTGATCAAGGGCGCGCAGGTGATCTATCTCGGCCCCGGCCGCAGGGCCGGTTTCTCGCGGCTGCACGTGCTGGGGGCGGAGGACCCGCAGGTCTCGGCCGCCTCCATCGTCAAGATCGAGATGCCGGACGAGGAAGAGCCCTTCATCCCCTTCGCCGCCACAATGGGCGCGGCCTTCCTGCATGGCGCGGCAGTGACCATCCACAAGGCGCAGGGCAGCCAGTGGGAAAACGTGCAGGTCTTTGCCCCCGACCTCTGGGCCGCGGCGCGGATGGGGCGGGTCGAGGCCGGGCAGCCGCTGTGGAAGCGCTTGGCCTATGTGGCGATCACCCGGGCCGAGAAGCGGCTATACTGGGTGGTGCGCAACCGGCTGGCGCGGCCCACGGCGCCGCTCTCGACCGAGGATCTGCGCGCCGCGCCTGTGGCCCTGGAACTGACAGCGGAGGAACCTGATGGCTGAGAAATCGATCCTGATCACCGGCGCGAGCAGCGGCATCGGCCGCGCCACGGCCGAGCTGTTCCTGGCCGAGGGCTGGCAGGTGGGCCTGCTGGCACGGCGCGAGGACCTGCTGGAAGAGCTGGCGCTGGGCCAGCCGCATGCCCATGTGCTGGGCGCCGACGTGACCGACGCGGCGGGGGTCGAGGCGGCCTTCGACCGGTTCATGGGCGCGACCGGGCGGCTCGATGTACTGTTCAACAATGCCGGCATGTTCGGCCCCTCTGCCCCGATCGACGAGGTGCCGGTCGAGGACTGGCTCGACGTGATGCATGTGAACGTGACCGGCATGTTCCTTTGTGCCCGCGCGGCCTTTGCCCGGATGCGGCGGCAGAGTCCGCGGGGCGGGCGGATCATCAACAACGGCTCGATCTCGGCGCATGTGCCGCGGCCGGGCTCGGTCTGCTACTCCACGTCGAAGCACGCGATCACCGGGCTGACCAAGACGCTCAGCCTCGATGGGCGCGCCTATGACATCGCCTGCGGCCAGATCGATATCGGCAATGCCCGCACCGAGCTGCTGGACGAGTTGAACGCGCGGGCCCGCGTGGCTGGACAGCCGGAACAGCCGGTGATGGATGTGGAGCATGCCGCGCGCTCGGTGCTGCATATGGCCAGCCTGCCGCTCGAGGCGAATGTGCAGTTCATGACGGTGATGGCCACCAAGATGCCCTATATCGGGCGCGGCTGAGCCGCCGGGGCCTGAGTATTTTCGCCAAGAAGAAGGGGGGCATGGCGCTGCGTTCTAGCCGCGCATCACGCGGAACGCCGCAGAGGCGCCCCAGCCCGCGGCGATGGCGATGGCCAGCGACAGCAGGCCGTAGATCAGCGGCCTCTGGTGGGCAAGGTTGTAGATCCAGCGTTCCAGCCCGACCTTGCTGACGCCGATCCGTGTTTCGTAGGCGTCGATCACCTCGCGCCCGCGGGTGAGGAAGATGCGGGTTGTGTAGTCGCCCTCGGTCAGGTTGGCGGGCAGGGCGATCCCGGCGCGGAACAGCGTGTCCTCGGTCAGCGCGACGCTGCCCTCGCGGATCTGGTAGAGGCCGTCCTCCTTGCGGATGCGGATCAGCGCCTCGGTGAACCTCTCGGGGCTGCCCTTGGCGACGCCGGTGTCCACCGCGCGGATGGCGCGGTTGATCGAGATGTGGCGGCGCAGATCCTCGGTCTCCGACAGGATCTCGGTCAGCGGTGCGGTGGTGGAGATGGCGTAGAAGCTGGGGGCGGCGTCGATCTCAGCGGCGTCCGCGTTCACCCAGATGCCGAAGCGGCGGTCCTTTTCGCGCACGGTGACGGGCAGGGTGGGGCCGGTCACGGTGATGATGACATGCAGCGGCGGCTCGATCGGCGCGGGGGCGCTGCGCTTTACCGCGCCGAAAACCAGGATCTCGGATCCTTCGAAATCGGTGGTGATCGAGACGCGGGCCTGGCTGAGACCGGCCACCACCTCTTCCCCGGCGCGCAGCGGCGTGGCGAGGAGCAGGCAGAGCAGGGCCAACCGCCAGATCATTTCTGCCCCCCGGCCGGCGCGGCCAGCGAGAAAAGCTCGGACGGTTCCAGCAGCAGGTCGAGCGCCAGCTTGCCGCAGACCGCCAGCACCAGCAGCGCCAGCAGGATGCGCAGCTGCTCGGCCTTCAGCTTGACCCCGATGCGGGTGCCGAACTGCGCGCCGATGACGCCGCCCACGATCAGCAGCACCGCCAGGGCCATGTCCACCGAGTAGTTGGTGGTGGCGTGCAGCAGCGTGGTGAAGCCGGTGACGAAGATGATCTGGAACAGCGACGTGCCGACCACCACCTTGGTGGGCATCCCCAGCACGTAGATCATCGCCGGCACCATGATAAAGCCGCCGCCGACGCCCATCACCGCCGCCAACACGCCCACCGCGGCCCCCACCAAAAGCGGGGGGATGACCGAGATATAAAGGCCCGAGCTGCGGAATTTCACCTTCAGGGGCAGGGCGTGGACCCAGCCGCGCTGCTTGCGCTTCGGCGCGGCGCCCTGGCGGCGCGAACGGCGCAGCGCGATCAGGCTTTCGACCATCATCAGCCAGCCGATCACGCCGAGGAACAGCACGTAGCAGAGCTGCACCAGCAGATCGACCTGGCCGAGTTGCTTCAGGGCATTGAACGCCGCCACCCCCGCCGCCGCGCCGACCAGGCCGCCGGCCAGCAGCACGACGCCCATCCGCAGATCGACGGTCTTGCGCCGCAGATGCGCCATCAGGCCCGAGATCGACGAGGCCACGATCTGGTTCGCGCCGGTGGCCACGGCGACGGCGGGCGGGATGCCCATGAAGAACAGCAGCGGCGTGATCAGGAACCCGCCGCCGACGCCGAACATGCCCGACAGGATGCCCACGATCCCGCCCAGGCCAAGAAGCAGGAATGCGTTGACCGAGACCTCGGCGATGGGCAGGTAGATTTGCATGGATCCAGCTAATCCCACTGTGCGCAGGCGCGCAAGCCATCGCGCTGCCGCGAGGGAAAAACTTCATATTGTTTTCAAATGAACCGGTCGGCCGGGGCGCCGCCCGGTCACAGCGCCTTGCGCAGGACCAGCGCGTCGATGCGGGTGCCGTCGGGGGCCTGGTAATACCCCTTGCGCTGCCCGGCCTGCGCGTAGCCTGCGGATAGATAGAGCGTGCAGGCGGCCGTGTTGTCGGCGGCGACTTCCAGGAACGCATCCTCGGCCCCGCGCGCACGCGCCTCGTCCTCGAAACGGGCGAGCAGGGCGCGTCCCGTGCCCCTCCGGCGCCCCTCGGGCGCGACGGCGATGGTCAGCAGCTCGGCCTCGCCTGCGATCACCCGGCCCATGACGAAACCGGCCGCGTCGCCCAGGACAAAGGCGCCGGGGGAGGCCAGCAGGGTTTCGAATTCCGCCGCAGCCCAGGGGCGGGGGGTGGTGAAGCTGCGCGCGTGCAGCGCGGCCAGCGCCTCAGGCGTCATCGAGGATCACCGGCGGCAGGTCGGCGGCGGGCGCGGCGTCGGCCGCGCGCAGGTAGAGCGGCGCGGGGCGCGCCGGCGGGTCGTTGCGGCGCGCCATCGCCACGCGGGCGATGGCCACCCCCAGCGGGTGGACGGGCGCGGCGGCTGTCGCGCCGAGGCTTTGCGCCACCTCGTCGGCCTGTGCGCCGATGCAGGTCAGGCCGGGCGCGCGCATCGCGGGCGGCACCTCCGGCCCCTCGACCAGTTCGGGGTCGGTGGCGGCGGCGCCGTCGCGCCTCTGCATGTAGGTCATGCCGCGCGGCGCGGCGACGATGGCCAGCACCGGGCCGTCGCGGCCCTCGGCCAGCGCCTCGAAGCTGCTCACGCCCACCGCCGGGATGCCCAGCGACAGGGCCAGGCCGCGGGCGGCGGAAACCGCGATGCGGATGCCGGTGAAATTGCCCGGGCCGATGCCCACCCCGATCGCGTCGAGATCGGACCAGCCGTGGCCGGCCCCGGCCAGCAGCTCTTCGAGCATGGGCATCAGGCGCTCGGCCTGGCCGCGGCCCATCTCCTCTTCGGCGCGGGCCAGCACCCGGTCGCCGCATAGCAAAGCGGCCGCGCAATGCGCGGCCGATGTGTCAAAGCCCAGAACCAGCGGGTCACGCGGCAACGGGACGGACCTCGATGACCTCGGGGATGTAGTGGCGCAGCAGGTTCTCGATGCCCATCTTCAGCGTCAGCGTCGACGAGGGGCAGCCCGCGCAGGCGCCCTGCATGTGCAGGTAGACGATGCCGCGGTCGAAGCCGTGGAAGGTGATGTCGCCGCCGTCCTGCGCCACCGCCGGGCGCACGCGGGTGTCCAGCAGCTCCTTGATCTGGTTCACAATCTCGGCGTCGGGGCCTTCGTGGTCGGCATGGCCGGCGGCCTGCGCCTCGCCCTGCATGACGGGCTGGCCCGACTGGTAATGCTCCATGATCGCGCCGAGGATGGCGGGCTTGATATGCTCCCAGGCGACGGCGTCATCCTTGGTGACGGTCACGAAATCGGGGCCGAAGAACACGCCGGTCACGCCCTGCACCGCAAAGACGCGCTGCGCCAGCGGCGAGGCTTCGGCGGCGTCGACGCTGGTAAAATCGGCGGTGCCCGCCTCCAGCACGGCCTGGCCGGGCAGGAATTTCAGCGTGGCGGGGTTCGGGGTGGACTCGGTCTGAATAAACATGTGCGGCGCCCTTTCTCGTGCTTTACGGATATGCGCGCGACGGCGGCTTATGTCAAGAATTGGAATGGTTCTAAAACGATCGGGCGACGTGTGGCCTGACCCATTTCAAAATGCTGACCTATCCGCGGAGCCAACTGGTCCGCCCTGCGGACGGAGAGGACATACGAGCTGTCGTTGTTCAGCTTTCGAACGGCGCTGCCTCCGGATGCAGACGCCCAATCAGAAGGGCCCACCCGATCGGTGCGAAACCCGCACACATTAGAAGCGCGCCTGCGGTACTAACGATCTCAATATCCGGATTCATCAACAACAGCAGCCCCACAATGATGCAGAGCCCCTGCCATCTGGGAACGACCGCCTCCCTGAGAAGTCCAATCGTGAGGATGATGAAACCTATTGGAAGCGCAACAAATCCCCAAGTGATCCACAGCCAACCCTCCCGGTTGAATATCGCATCCAGAGCCGGCGATATGGCCGCGAATTCTGGGTCGGGCATGTCTTTGAACGCTGTGAGCACGAAGGTCAACGCGCCCTTGTCGACAGCCAAGAGGAAGGCACCGAACACGCCCAGAATGGTTCCGACGAAGCCGTACCACGCGCCGCGACCACGCAGTAGCGACGCGAGTCCGACGGCGGCAAAGATGATGAAGGGCACGGAGAACATCACAACCAGATGCCCGATGTGGAACCAGTCGCTCGCGCGCCACTCTGACGTCCAGGCCTCAAGGTCGGTGACCATGGAAACACTCAGTATGTTCGGATGGGTCACGAATCCAACCAGAAGCATGATCGGAAAGGCGATGACACTTAGTCCCGAAACCACCCGCCACGCTACCATTGTGCCGCTGCGCGCGATCCCGTCTGTGGTTGCGGTTTGTTCCTGCATATTCTCTCACCTAAAGGAATAAACTTTCCTTTGTTAGTATAGAGCAGGAGCCCGCTGGGCACATCTCTTCAAGACGGAAATCGTCTGCTAAGCGCTCCAAGCGGCCATGCTCTGCGCAGACCGCGAGGATGGGCTACGGGGCCGAAAACCACCGAGGTCTTTTCCGGCCACATCTTCCGCTTTGGGCTCAAAGCGGGCAAATGAGGTTTGAGGACCCTTGCTCGAAACCGTGCGGGGATAAGACGTCCGCATAGGGGACGGGACTGACATGGCAGCCCGTGTCGCAATGCCCTCAGGTCACCGCCTCAAGCCGTTCCTTCGACATCTCGCCCGGGACGATGGTCATCGGCACCGGCAGGCTGCCCGAATTGCGGGTGAGCTGGGCGACCAGCGGTCCCGGCCCCTTCTTGCCGCTGCCCGCGCCCAGCACCAGCACGCCGATCTGTGGGTCCTCACGCACCTGGGCGAGGATCTCGTCCACCGGCTCGCCCTCGCGGATCACCAGTTCGGGGTCCACGTTCTGGCGGTCGCGCATCCATTTCGCGAAGACCTCGAAATGCGCGACGATGCGCTCACGCGCCTCTTCGCGCATGATGTCGCTGACACCGATCCAGTGGTTGAACTCCTCGGGCGGGATGATCGACAGGATCTGCACCGCGCCGCCGGTATGCGCGGCGCGCATCGCGGCGAAGCGCATCGCGTTCAGGCATTCGCGGCTGTCGTCGAGCACGACAAGGAACTTGCGCATGGGTGGACCCTCCGGCGGCGATGATGGCGGTCAGGGGCCGCCGATGCAAGCGCGCTCAGGTGGTCGAGTGCGCCCAGTCCCAGTAGAGGTCGCGCACCCGGCGGGTCATCGGCCCCACCTGGTAATCGGTGTCGTCAAAGGCGGTGACCGGGGTGACCTTCATCATGTTGCCGGTCAGGAACACCTCGTCGGCCTGGCGGAAATCGTCGAAGGTCAGCACGGTTTCGTGCACCCGCACCCCGTCGGCGGTCAGGTTGTCGATATGGCGCGCCCGGGTGATGCCGGCCAGGAAGGTGCCGTTGGGCACCGGCGTGAACACCTCGCCGTCCCGGACCATGAACACGTTGGCGGTGGCGGTTTCGGCCACGTTGCCCAGCGCGTCGGTGACCAGCGCGTTGCCAAAGCCCTTGGCGCGTGCCTCGGCCAACATCCGCGCGTTGTTGGGGTAAAGGCAGCCCGCCTTGGCATTGACCACCGCGTCCTCCAGCACCGGGCGACGGAAGCGGGTGGTGGTCAGGGTGGTGGCGGTGCCCGGCGGGGCCATCGGGATCTCTTCGAGGCAGATGGCAAAGCCGGTGGCGTTGGGTTTCGGCACGATGCCCAGCGTGTCGCCGTCCAGCGCCCAGTACATCGGCCGGATATAGACCGCCGAGGTGTCGGAGAAGGCCTTGAGCCCTTCCCACACGATCTCCTGCATCTCTTCGGCTTCGACGGTAGGCGTGATCATCAGCGCCTCGGCCGACCGGTTGATGCGGGCGCAATGGGCGGCGAGGTCGGGGGCGATGCCCTCGAAATAGCGGGCGCCGTCGAACACGGTGGTGCCCAGCCAGCTGCCGTGGTCGGCGGCGCGCATCACGGGCAGGTCGCCCTCGTGCCAGCTGCCTTCGAAATAGGTGCGGATATTCGTGCCGGTTGCCATGTCGTCCCCTCCAAGTTGGCGGGAGCCTAGCGGAGAGATAGGTCAGACGTCCAGACCTTAAACGCGGGCACCCCCGGCGGGCGGGACGCGGGCCGGGGGTGCACTGAGGCCGGTCGGGGATACCGGCGGGAATTGGGCCGGGGCAGATGCGGGTTGGGGGGACAGCAGCGTGCCCGGCGACCGCGAAACGCCACGGCCAGGGACAGGCTAGGGGGGCTTTGAATCCCTAGAGTGACGCTTTTGAAACGGTTTTGCTACGCTCCGGCGCCTCGGCCAGCAGGGCGCGCAGGTCGAGCGGGCGGTTCACCATGGCCAGCTGTCCCTCGGCGTCGCGGGGCCATTCGGCCTCGGGGCGGTCGCGGTAGAGCTCGACCCCGTTGCCGTCGGGGTCACGCAGGTAGATCGCCTCGCTGACGCCGTGGTCGGCGGCCCCGTCCAGCGGGATGCCGGCCGCGACCACGCGGGCCAGCGCATCGGCCAGCGCCGGGCGGTCGGGGTAGAGGAAGGCGGTGTGGTAGAGCCCGGTATGGCCCGGCGGGGGCGGGGTGCCGCCGCGGCTTTCCCAGGTGTTCAGGCCGATATGGTGGTGATAGCCGCCGGCCGAGAGGAAGGCAGCCTGGCCGCCGTAATATTGCTGCACCTCGAAGCCGAGCACGCCGGAATAAAACCCGATCGCGCGGTCGAGATCGGCGACTTTCAGATGCACATGCCCGATCCGGGTGTCGGGGTGGACAGGGGTGGTCATGGGACCCTCCATTGCTGGTATGGGGGAAAGATAACCCCTGCGAAAACGATCAAAAACATCCGAATGCGCGGAGTTTTTGTGCGAAATTGCACGGCGCGGGGCCGCCGCGCGCGGGGCGTTAACCCCGCGGCGGGCGACCTGTGGGGACCATGCACAGGGCATATGAATCGCATAAGACTCGCATATGAGGCTCCGCTTGGACGGGCGGCGCGGCGATGCGTTAACCTTCGGCGCGTCGGGCCGGGGTGGCGGCGGCAGGAACGATGGGAGGCGCGGAAGGATGATGGCGGAGCGGATTGCCGAAGAGGGTGCGCGGCTCTTGGGCGAGGGGCTGGAGGATTGGCGCGCGCTGGCCGGGGGCGATCTGAGCCAGGTGGTCCGGGCGCGGCTGTCCTCGGGCCGCGAGGTGATCGTCAAGACTGGCCCCGCGCCCCGGGTCGAGGCCGAGATGCTGCGGGCGATCCGCGCGGCGGGGACGCCCGCGCCGGAGGTGCTGGGCGCCTCGGACCGGGTGCTGGCGCTGGAGGCGCTGGACGACGCGGGCGGTCTGCGCGGCGCCGGATGGGAGGCGCTGGGCGCCGCCGTCCGGCAGATGCACGGCGCGACCGGGGACGCCTATGGCTGGGCCGGGGACTATGCCTTTGGCGCGGTGGCGATCCGCAACGCGCCCTGCGACGACTGGCCGGAATTCTGGGCCGAGCGGCGGCTGCTGGCCGAGGCGGCGGCCCTGCCTTCGGCCCTCGCGCATCGGCTGGAGCGGCTGGCGCGGGCGCTGCCCGAGCGGCTGCCGGCGCGCCCGCCGCCCGCGCTGCTGCATGGCGACCTGTGGGTCGGGAATGTCTTGGCCGGGCCGGGCGGGCGGCTGAGCGGGCTGATCGACCCGGCCAGCTATTACGGGCATGGCGAGGTGGACCTGGCGATGCTGCATCTTTTCGGCAGTCCCGGCGCGGGCTTCGCGGCGGGCTACGGCGTGGCCGAGCCGGGGGAGGCGGAGCGCCGGGCGATCTATCAGCTCTGGCCCGCCATCGTGCATGTGCGCCTGTTCGGGGTCGGTTACCACGGGATGCTGGACCGGCTGCTGGCGCAGAGCGGGGTGTGAGGATGTGGGCGAGGCCGTGGCCGCCCATCGCCCGGGTGTCAGCCCGGGCAGCGCCCGACCCTCCCCCCGGGAGGGCGCTATTCGCGCCCACCCAGGGTCGGGCGCTGCCCTTCATGCAGAAGCGATGCCGGTTGGAATAAAGAAAACCCCGGCGCGGGGCCGGGGTTTCTGCTATCGGAAAGGGCGGCGCGCCTCAGCGCACCATGCCCACGATCTCGTAGGTTTTTTCCAGGATCGGCGCGGCGATCTCGCGGGCGCGCATGGCGCCGCGGCGCAGGATCATGTCGATCTCGGCCTGGTCCTGCATCAGCCGCGACATCTCGGCCGAGATCGGCGCGAGCTTGGCCACGGCGAGGTCGGCCAGCGACGGCTTGAAGGTGCCGAACTGCTGGCCCGCATGCTCGGCGATGACCTGCTCGGGGGTCAGGTCGGCCAGGGCGGCGTAGATGTTGACCAGGTTGCGCGCCTCGGGGCGGTCCTCCAGCCCCTCGACGCTGTCGGGCAGCGGCTCGGGATCGGTCTTGGCCTTGCGGATCTTCTTGGCGATGGCGTCTGCATCGTCGGTGAGGTTGATCCGGCTCATGTCCGAGGGGTCGGATTTCGACATTTTCTTGGAGCCGTCGCGCAGGGACATCACCCGGGTCGCGGCGCCCTCGATCACCGGTTCGGTGATGGGGAAGAAATCGACGCCGTAGTCGTGGTTGAACTTGATCGCGATGTCGCGGGTCAGTTCCAGATGCTGCTTCTGATCCTCGCCCACCGGCACGTGGGTGGCGTGGTAGACCAGGATGTCGGCGGCCATCAGCGCCGGGTAGGCGAACAGGCCCAGCGAGGCGTTCTGCGCGTTCTTGCCCGCCTTGTCCTTGAACTGGGTCATGCGTTGCATCCAGCCCATCCGGGCGACGCAGTTGAAGACCCAGGCCATCTGGGCGTGCTCGGCCACCTGGCTCTGGTTGAACAGGATGGATTGGTCCGGGTCGACGCCCGCGGCGATGAATCCGGCGCAAAGCTCGCGCGTGGCGCGGGCCAGGTCGGCGGGGTCCTGCCAGACGGTGATCGCGTGCAGGTCGACCATGCAGTAGATCGACTCGATGCCCTTGTTCTGAGCGTCGGCAAAGCGTTTCAGCGCGCCGAGATAGTTGCCCAGGTGCAGGTTGCCCGTGGGCTGGATGCCGGAAAAGACGCGCGGCGTGAAGGCGGGAGAGGTTTGGACCCCCTCGGTCATGGCAATTCTCCGTCTGGAATTCTGTGCCTGCCTCGCTTACCCATGCGGGGCATGCCCGTCAACCGAAGGCCCCCAGATGCAGCACGATCCCGACGCCCCGCCCCTCAACCCGCTGCCGCCGGTGGTCTGGCTGCTGGTGCTGCCGATCGCGGCGGTGGAGCTGTTGTTCTCGCTGGGCGCGCGGGGGCTGGTCGGCGGCCCCGGCGCGGTGGGCTGGCGGCTGGCGGCGTTCCAGGATTACGCGTTTTCGGGGCAGGTCTTCGACTGGATGCTGTCCACGGGGCGGTTCCCGCCCGAGCATCTGCTGCGCTTCGTCTCCTATCTCTTCGTCCATGCCAGCTTCACCCATGCGCTGTTCGTGGTGGTGTTTGTCCTGGCGCTGGGCAAGATGGTGGGCGAGGTATTCCGGGCCTGGGCGGTGCTGGTGGTGTTTCTTGCCTCGGGCATCGCGGGGGCGGCGGCCTACGGGCTGCTGCTCGATGACCCGCTGCCGCTGGTGGGCGGCTATCCGGGGGTCTACGGGCTGATCGGGGCCTTCACCTTCCTGCTGTGGGTGAACCTGGGCGCGGTGGGGGCGAACCAGTACCGCGCCTTCACGCTGATCGGGTTCCTGCTGGGCATCCAGCTTTTGTTCCGGCTTCTGTTCGGAGGGGCCAATGACTGGGTGGCCGACATCGCGGGTTTCGCCGCGGGCTTCGTGCTGTCCTTCGTGGTCAGCCCCGGCGGCTGGGCGCATCTGGTGGCGCGGCTGCGGCAGCGTTAGTCCGCCCGGGCGTTAGCCCGGGCAGCGCCCGACCCTCCCCCCGGGAGGGCGCTTTCGCGCCCACCCAGGGTCGGGCGCCGCCCTTCGTACCAAGGCCATGCCGCCGGGGAATGCTTGCAGAGCCGCTCCGGGCGACCGCTAGCCCCGCCTGAGCGCGCGCCGGAAATCGGCCAGCCGGAAGGCGCCGATCAGGTGGCCGAGGCCGAAATAGCTGACCATGCCGATGCCGACCAGGATCACCAGCGCCAGATAGCGCAACGGGCCCGGTGCGAACCAGGGCGCCAGCAGCCCGCTGGCGGCCATCAGGCAGGCCCCCATCAGGACCGAGGCCAGAACGATCCGCGGCGCGCGGTGCGCGAAGCGGTCGTCCAGCTTGGCCGCCGCCCCCATCCCGCGCGAGCCGAGCCAGAGCTGGAGCACCATCGTCCATCCCGCGACGCTGGTGCCGATGGCCGCGGCGATGAAGCCGATCACCGGGGCGAGGCCAAGGGCCAGCACCGCGTTCACCACCATGGAGATCAGCGCGTAATAGAAGGGCCGCCGCGTGTCCTCGCGCGCGAAATAGAGCGGCTGGAGCACCTTCTGCAGCACGAAGGCGGGCAGCCCCGCGCCGTAGACGGCCACGGCCAGCGCGGTGGGGGCGGTGTCGGCGGCGGTGAAGGCGCCGCGCTCGAACAGGACCGAGATCAGCGGCACCGGGATCGCCATCAGCGCCACCGCCGCCGGCACCGTCAGCGCCAGCGAGAACTCGGCGGCGCGGCTGAAGGAATGCCGCCCGCCATCCTCGTCCCCGGTTCTCAGGCGGCGCGAGAGGTCGGGCAGCAGCACCACGCCGATGGCGATGGCCACCACCCCCAGCGGCAGCTGGTAGAGCCGGTCAGCGTTGTAGAGCCAGGACACGGCGGATTCGAAATAGGAGGCCACCTGCCGCCCGATCAGCAGGTTGACCTGCACCACGCCGCCGGCCAGCGCCGCGGGGGCGGCGATGATCACCAGCCGCTTGAGCTCGGGCGTCACGCGCGGCCAGTGCGGCATCAGGGCGAAGCCCGCCCGTTTCGCCGCCCACCAGACCAGCGCCATCTGCGCCACGCCAGCCACTGGCACCGCCCAGATCAGCGCCATCGCCACGTCGCCGCCCAGTTCCGCCGCGCCGGTGATGAAGGCGATGAAGACCACGTTCAGCAGCACCGGGGCCGCCGCCCCGGCCGCGAAGCGGCCGGTGGCGTTCAGCACGCCCGAGAACAGCGCCGCCAGCGAGATGAACAGGATATAGGGAAAGGTGATGCGCCCGTAGAGCACGGTCAGGTCGAAGGTGGCGCTGTCGCGGAAGCCCGAGGCCATGGCCAGCACCAGCCAGGGCATGGCCAGCTGCGCCAGCAGCGTCAGCGCGATCAGCAGCGCCGCCAGCGCCGAGAGCGCGTCGCGGGCGAATTTCCGGGGGTCCTCATCCGCCTCCAGCCGCTTGGAGAACATGGGGATGAAGGCCATGTTGAAGGCGCCCTCGGCAAAGAAGCGCCGGAACAGGTTGGGCAGGGCGAAGGCGATGACGAAAGCCTGGTGCGCGGGCCCGGTGCCCAGCCAGGCCGCGATCAGGATGTCGCGCACGAAGCCCAGCACCCGGCTGGCCATGGTCCAGGCGCCGACGGTCAGGAAGCCGTTGATCAGGCGGATCGGCTGCATTAGTGCCCGGCCCGCTCGGCGCCGCGCTGAATGGCCTGGCGCAGCTTCTCGGCCAGCGCCTCCTGCTTGGCCCTGGAATGCAGCTTCAGCCCGAACATGTCCTTGACGTAGAAGGTGTCGACCACCTGCGCGCCGAAGGTCGCGATCACGGCGGAGGCGATGTAGATATTGTTGTTCGCCAGCGCCCGGGTCAGGTCAAACAGCAGGCCGGGCCGGTCGCGGGTGTCGACCTCGATGATCGTGTAGATCTCGGAGCCCTCGTTGTCGAAGCTGATCGAGGTGGGGAACTGGAAGCCGCGCTCGCGCTTTTTCAGCTTGTCGCGGTCGACCAGCTTCTCGCGCGCCACGATCTCGCCCTTCAGCGTCTTGTCGATCATCTGGCGCAGGCGGGGCAGGCGGCCGGCCTCGTAGGGCCGGCCCTCGCCGTCCTGCACCCAGAACACGGCGGTGGCATAGCCGTCCTTGGAGGTATAGGTGCGCGCGTCCACCACGTTGGCGCCGACCAGCGCCAGCGCGCCTGCCAGCCGCGAGAAGATGCCCGGATGGTCGGCCAGCGCGAAGCAGACGCGGGTGGCGTCGCGGTCCTCGTCGGGGTGGAGGTCGATGCGGATCTCGTCGGTGCCGATGCCGCGCAGGAGCGTGGCGAAGACCGCCTGGCTCTCGGTCTGCAGGCCCTGCCAGTAGGGGCCGTAATGGCGGGCGATCTCGGCCCGCAGCTCTTTCTTGTCCCAGTCGGCGAGGGCGTCGCGCAGGGCGCGCTTGGCCTCGGCCTCGCGCTTT
>Ga0207799_100496_pt1 | contig 13427 bp, 9 predicted proteins | sample TtanPargueraPR_4_FD_187742 | JGI IMG/M metagenome (GOLD analysis project Ga0207799, IMG submission 187742) | Aerobic enrichment media microbial communities from Bioluminiscent Bay, La Parguera, Puerto Rico - Tt and M2 (SPAdes) | ecosystem: Environmental > Aquatic > Marine > Unclassified ...
CGCCTCCGGGCCGGAAGCGAAAGCCGCCGCGCCCAAGCCGGAAACACAGGCTCCGGAAACACAGGCCCCGGAAACACAGGCCGAGGAACTGGCCGGTGCCCCGTCGCGCTCCGGGGAGTCTTCGGAGAGTGGCGAGGAAGCCCAAGACGCCAAGGCCGATGACGCCGCCGCCGAGGAGGCGCCGAAGCGCCGCCGCCGGTCGCCGCTGGGTGTCGGGCGGCGCACATCGACCCGGACCCGCAAGACGGAACCGAAGGCCGAGTCCGACGCCGGCGCCAAGACCGAGGCCGACTCTCAGAGCGAAGCCGCCCCGGTGAAGACGGTCCGCCGGCGGACCCGCAAGAAGGTCGAAGAGGCGGCGCCCGAAAACGCCTGAGGCCTAGGCCGGGCTTTAGCCCGCCAACCGCACTTCGTCGCCGGTGGCGATAGGGCCGCCGGTGACGACGCGTGCGTAGATCCCCAGATCGGCATGGCCGTAGCCGCGCATCAGCGCCTTTGGGATGTTCAGGTCGCGTTCCGCCGTCTTGGGATTCACGTCGGTGGCGGCGCAGCGTTGGATGCGCTTGGTGACGATCAGCCGCGTATCGCCGATGGCGATTTCCTTGTCCAGCCAGTCGAACTCCTCCCACGGCGCCAGCCCCTCCAGATAGAGGTTGGCGCGGAAGCGCAAGGGATGGACGTCGGCGCCGACGATCCGTTCCAGGTCGTGCACGCTGGCCATGTTGACGATGGACAGCACCTGGTCGCGGACGTCCGAGAACATGTGGCCCGGCGCGCTGACCAGTTTGGGCTTGCCCAGAATCTCGCCGCGCATGAAGGCGGCGAAGAAATCCTCGATCACGGCGCGGCCGATCGGCGTGGTGATGATGCCGCGCGCTACCCGCTTGCCGTCGCGCAGGACTTCCAGCGCGCCGGTCTTGGCGTCGTAGCGGGTTTCCAGCTTGGCCAGCTTCTCGTCGCGCATCAGGACCAGGAACTTGGTCTTCGGCAGCCAGACCGGATTCATCGGGTCGAACCGGGTGCCGGCCTGGGCCAGCGCGAACCGCCGGTCCTCGGGAATCGGCTTGCCGGGTTCGAGGGATGTCGAGTCCAGGGTGTCGGCGCTGAGCCCCTTGACGGGGTAACGGCAGATGCGGGCGATGGTCACTGTCATGGGCGCACCTTCCTTCGCCCCGCGTCCGCTGTCAACGGATTCGGACGGAAACGGGAAACCGGCGCGTCTGATTCCCATATCACGGAAAGCGAGACAGCCGACGGAGCGCCCGATGACCCGACGCCTCTTTTCCGACGCTATCCGTTTTTGCGGTTTCCGCGCGCGAGTCGCGGCCGCGCTGCTGGCCCTTGCGCTGACGGGGCCGTTTGCCGCGGGATTTGCCAAGGCCCAGCCGGTCGACCTTGAACTGGTCTTGGCCGCCGACGGCTCCGGTTCCATCGACGAGGACGAGTTCCGCTTCCAGCGCGAGGGTTATGCCTCGGCGATCACCAGCGAGGCGGTGCTGAACGCGATCAAGGCGGGCCGTCACGGCGCCATCGCGTTGGCCTTCGTCGAATGGGCGGCGCCGGAGAGCGTCCATACCGTGGTCGGCTGGCAGGTGATTCGCGGGCCCGAGGACGCGGTGGCCTTCGCCAACAAGTTGCTGAACGCGCCGCGTCTGGCCTGGGGCTTCAATTCCATCTCCGAGGCCATCGCCCATTCGATGGACCTGATCGAGGGCAATACCATCGAGGGGCGGCGCAAGGTGATCGACGTGTCGGGCGACGGGCCGCAGATCAACGGGCGCCCCCTGCCGGTGATCCGCGCCGCCGCAATGAATGCCGGAATCACCATTAACGCGCTTCTGGTTAACCGGCCCGGCGGGGCCCGCCCCGGCCCCGGCGGCATGCCCCTGGACGAGCATTACGCGCGCGACGTGATCGGCGGATTCGGCGCCTTCATGATGACCGTCGAGGGCCGCGAACGGATGGCCGACGCGGTCCGCCGCAAGATGATCCTGGAGATCGCCGACGCCCGGCCGACGGGGAACCCCACCATCCCGCGTTCCCCCGAACCGGAAACCGCCGCCCTGCCGTGAGGGGCCGGGGCCGGGCCGCCTTGGGGCCGGCCGGGGGCCGGATAAGGCCCGCATAGGGGCCGGGTGAGGGCCGGGTCGATTGTGCCTAATTCCTTGAAACAAAAGAAAACCGGTCTGTTCTCCCGGGAAAAATGTCGCCTTTTGTCGTCAAATGTCGTCATTTCGGCGTTTTTTCCGTTTGTTTCCATGGGGTTGCCTTTTTGCCCCGTCATACCCCGGCGCCAGTCCGGGGCATCCAGTCGAAGCGGGAGACACCGATGAACACGGATAAACGCGAATGACAGTCGTGCGTCATTCTCGAACTTTTCAAAATTTCCTAAAAAAGATTATAATCCTATTACGCTAAGAATGTCAATGCAAATCCAATGAACGCTGGGAAGCGCGTTCGCGCCGGATGGAGGTCGAGCCCCTGTGTAGGCCGCGAACTCATAAAATCGTCATTCCGGACGCGACTTTCGTCCAAATCTTCGATTTGGTCACGAAAGTCCGCGATCCGGAATCCACGGCCGGGGACGACGCCCTGTCCCTCCTGGATTCCGGATCGCAAGGCTCGCTTACCGGAGCGGAATTTGACGCTCGCGCGTCAATTCCCGTTCCGGGCTCGCCTAACGTCCGGAATGACGAGGCTTTTTTTATGAATACGGAACCTAAGCCCCAGGCGCCTTCGGCGGCAAGCAGCGGGCGAGGGTCATCTTGCCGTCCAGCCGGGCCGCGCCGATGGCGGCGGGGAGGAACAGGCGGGTCCAGCGTTTGAGCGGGGTGACGTCGCCGCCGACGGTCAGCGTGCCCTCGCCGTCGAGCACCACCAGGATCGAATAGCGGCCGTCGAACTCCGGTTCGAAGCTGCCGTCCACCGCGATGCGGCGGGCCTCGATCAGTTCGGTCTGCGGGGTAGTGAGCATCGCCTCCTCGCGGCCGCCCTCGGTTTCCGAGATCAGTACGGGGCGCGGGCCGAAGCGGGACTTCACCTGGTCCGGCGTGTAGGTGTTGAAATCGAACATGTCGACCACACGCTCGGCGCCCAGGCCCATGGTGCGGGCGGTCTCCGGGATGTCGAGCGTCTTGTCGGCGTATTCGCAGTGGACGACGAAATCGGTCGGCTCCTGGATTTCCAGCAAGGTGATTCCGGCTCCGATGGCGTGCGGCAGGCCGCCCTCGATCAGCAGAATATCGCCGGGGGCAACCGGGATGGGATCGAAGTGATCCATCATCGCCGGGTCCTGCTCGGCGATCATCCGGGCCCAGGCCTCGCGTTCCGGCGGGCGCTGGAAACCGGCCAGGATCCAGGCATCCGGTTCGCGGGTCTCCAGAATCCACCAGGCCTCGGTCTTGCCGCTGGCGGCATTCAGGTTGGCCTTCGACCAGGCGACGCTGGGATGCGCCTGGATGCTAAGCCGCACCGCCGAATCGATGAACTTGACCAGCAATTGCGGCGTGGCGCCGAAAGCGGCCACATGGGCCGCGCCGAGCGCCGCCTCGGGATCTTCCGACAAGACCTCGATCATCGACATCACACGGCCGTCGCAGGCCTCGGCGAAGGACAGCCCTTCGTCGGGCACCGGCTCGCCCTTGCGGGCCGGGTTGGAGGCGCGCACCGCCGAGCCGATCCAGTCTTCCGGCAACCTGCTGTCGCGCGGATCGGGTTTGCCCTCGACGCGGTCGAGGACGGCGCCGCCTTCGTAGGTGCGCCAAACGCGGTTCGGCCGGAGCCGGAAAGGGCGTCGATAGAGGGAGGAAGTCATGCAAGGTCTCCGTGCCGGCCGTTCGGGCCGTGCGGTTGTTTGGGGCGATGGGCGGGAGCCCGCCAGCGCCCGGGACGGCGGAACCGGAGGCCCCGCCGAACGGATGGACAAGCGGAGAGTAAACGCGGCCCCGCCCGGCGCGGCAACCGAAAAATGCGAGGCGTCAATGGTCGGCGGGAAATCAGGCGCGGAAAAATCCGGGGGAATATCTTAGGAGGGAGCCCACGATCCTCCCTTTCTGGTGAAGCTGGCGCTTCAGACGTGGGCTACCTCCGGCGATCGGCTTTCAAGCGAAGAGGAGACCTACTAGGCAGGAAAGCGTGGAGACCTCGAAACAGGCCACCATGGTGACGATGTCGTTCATAACCGTTTTCCCCGGTCTTGTTCGTTGCGGGCGGGTTATGACAGATTTTTGACCCCAAGAGTCATGAGGTTATTGCGGGGCGGTATTCGTAAATTGCAGTGCTTCTTTAACTTCGGCGGACTCAAGTCGTTTAAAATAAAAGAAGCAAAAACAGCGAGGCCGTGTCCGTAAAATACCGGTGTCTCATATGGTGGAAATTCGATTCCATTTTGTGTGTCCGGCCGAGGCGGCCATCCGATGCCGCCGGGGGCAAATCGGAACCGAAAAACGGAGCCCAAGACTTCGTTTCAAGTCTTGCGTGAAACGTATCCACGGCCTGGGTGCGTTCAAAAGAAAATCCAAGTACCCGCCAGAATAGTATTCGTCAATTCGTCGCGAGTTTCTTTAAAATTTTAACTTTTCCATAACGTTATAACCCTATCAGCAAAGGGCGCGCAGGGGTGTGGGGTCCGCATCGTGTCCTTTCGGCGCAAGCCGATACTACTCTTGCTACGCAAGGAACGGAGACCGTTGGGGGTCCCGTCTCCCCGACCGGCCCGACGGCGGGCCGGACCGGCAACGGCGCCGGCGGGAGGGGGCGCGCCGGGAGGAACGGTTCCCGCAGATCACATAAACGAATTGGAGACCTCCGGGACGAGGGCGGGAGGGCCTTCGCGGCCGGCGGGTGAACCGAGTTCGATTTTGCGGATCAGGCGATTTTCGCCGCTGTCCGCGAAGGCTCTTGAGGTAAAGCGAGGGCGGTTGGATGAGCCGACATCTTACCTATTCATTCTTTTTTTTCGTTCTGTTTAGCGTCTTTTGCCTTGTTGCGTTCCTGCCCGAAGGGGCGTTGGCCGCGGTCAGCGCCGAGGACATGGCCGAGATTCGCGAGGCCCTGGCCGTCGACATCGCCCGGACCCAGACCAACCTGGACCATGTCTGGACCATGGTTGCCGCGGCGCTCGTCTTCCTGATGCAGGCGGGGTTCCTGCTGCTGGAAGCCGGGTTGGTGCGGTCCAAGAACTCGATCAACGTCGCCCAGAAGAACATCGCCGACTTCGTCATCGCGACCTGTGTCTTCTACCTGTTCGGGTTCGGCCTGATGTTCGGGCCGTCCAACTGGGGATTCTTCGGCGAGGGGCCGTTCGGCTGGAACCGTCAGGAGGACTGGGAGGCCACCTTCTTCGTCTTCCAACTGGTGTTCTGCGGCACGGCGGCGACCATCGTGTCGGGCGCCGTGGCCGAGCGGATGCGGTTCTCCGGCTATCTGATCATCACGGTGTTCATTTCCGCGATCATCTACCCGGTGTTCGGGCATTGGGCCTGGGGCAACCTGCTGGTCGGCGACAACGTGACCTACCTGGCCGACCAGGGGTTCATCGATTTCGCCGGATCGACGGTGGTCCATTCGATCGGCGGCTGGACGTCGCTGGCCGCCATCGTGGTGATCGGGCCGCGCATTGGGAAGTTCAACGAAAAGGGCGAGCCGGTGGCGATCAACGGCCATTCGGCGGTGCTGGCCACGGTCGGCGCGGTGATCCTGTGGTGCGGCTGGATCGGTTTCAACGGCGGCTCGACCACCTCGGGCACGCCGGCCTTCGCGCATGTCGTTTCCAACACCATGCTGGCCGGCGGCTTCGGCGGCGTGTCCTCGATGCTGATGGGCCGTTACTGGGACACCTATTTCCGTCCCGACCGGTCGATCAACGGCGTGCTGGCCGGTCTGGTGGCGATCACCGCGGGCTGCGACGCCGTCGCCTCCTGGGGCGCGGTGTTCATCGGGCTGTCGGCCGGCGTCGTCGTGGTCTTCGCCGGGCACGCGCTGGAGCACTGGCTGAAACTGGACGACGCCATCGGCGCGGTCCCGGTGCACGGCGTCTGCGGCGCCTGGGGTACGTTGCTGACCGGTTTCGTCGCCATGCCCGACAAGCTGGTCACCGGCAGCCGCTGGGACCAGATCCTGATCCAGGCCGAGGGGGTGGTCGCCGGTTTCTGCTGGGCCTTCTTCGTCGGCCTCGCCTTCTTCTACCTGCTGAACAAGGTGGTCCCATTGCGGGTGCCGCCGGAGCAGGAGCTGGAGGGGCTGAACTCGGCCGAGCACGGCACCACGCTGGGCACCGGCATGCTGCAGAAGGCGATGATGGAGGTCGCCACCGGCTCGGGCAGCCTGACCCGCCGCCTCGACGACACCACGGGCGACGAATCGGGCGAACTGGCCTTCGCCTTCAACCTGCTGATGGACAAGCTGCAGAAGATGGTCCTGCACATCGCCGGGAATACCCGGCAGCTGGTCCAGGCGGCGGTGGAGTTGAGCGAGATCTCCGACACCATGGCCGACAACTCGCGCGAGATGGAGACCCGGGCCGGGGAAGTGGCGCAGCGGACCGATACGGTGTCGCAGACCGTCACCACCATGGCCGGGGGCGTCAGCGGCCTCGACGGCGACGTGGAGACCATCGCCAGCGGCGCCGAGCGGGTGTCGGGCAGCGTGTCGGCGGTGTCGCGCGATATCACGGCGATGCGCGAGACCATCCGCTCGATCGCCGACAACGCGCGCACCGTGGCACAGTTCACCTCGGAGGCGTCGAACCGGGCGTCGACGGCGAACGGCACCGTGGCCGCCCTGTCCGAATCGGTTTCGGAGATCGAAACCGTGCTCGAGGCCATCCGGGCGATCGCCGACCAGACCCGCATGCTGGCCCTCAACGCCAATATCGAGGCGGCGCGGGCCGGGGCGGCGGGCAAGGGCTTCAACGTCGTCGCCCAGGAGGTCAAGGCCCTGGCCGACGAGACGGCCAACGCCACCGAGGACATCGCCAAGAAGATCATGTCGATCCGCGAGAGCACCGGCGACGTCGGCGAGGTGATCCACAAGATCGGCGACGTGGTCGGCACCATCGACCAGTCGATGACCCAGATCACCGATACCGTGACCCAGCAGTCGAGGGCCTCCGATTCCATCGCCGAGCTGGTCAACGGCGCGGCCGAGGAATCGGGCCGCATCGCCGAGTCCATCGGCCATGTCTCGGAGACCGCGCACAAGGTGGCGGGCGAGGCGCGGACCGCGGCCTCGGGCACCCAGGCGGTGTTCGAGGTGACGCAGGACGTCAGCAAGTCGGCCCACCAGGGCTCGCTGACCGCCCAGCGGGTCCATGCTTCGTCGTCGGAGATCCATAAGGTCGCCGCCGAACTGGAGAGCATGATCGCCCAGCTCGGCACCGCGCAGGAGGACGCGCGCCGGGTCGACCGGGCGATTCCGGGCGCCCTGCAGGCGGCGGCCGAGCACGCTTGAGATCAGACCGTGGGGATGCGGTCGACGATCTTCCACATGTAGAGCGCCAGGACGGAGCGCTGCGGGGCGAACCGCCGGGCCTGGGTGCTGGATTTCTTGCGGCCGATATAGCGGGCGAAGGTCTTGCGTACGGCGACGTCGCCTTCCGGCCAGATGTCGAGGTCGTTGAAATAGAAGATCGCCGCCATGTCGCAGGTCCACTGGCCGACGCCCCAGATGGCCAGCAATTGCGCGGCGCGTTCCGCCGGAGTCATCGCCGCGAGGACCGTCTCGTCGAGCAGGCCCGCCGTCTGCGCCTCGTTGATTGCGATCAGCGTCTTGACCTTGGCCCCGGAAACGCCGCAACCGCGCAGGATCTCGGCGTTCTTGGACAGGAAATACCGTGGCGCCCCGCTGCCCGCCTCGGTCATCAGCGTTTCCATGCGGCCCCAGATGCTGCGCGCCGCCTTGGTCGAGAGCTGCTGGCCGATGACGGCGCGCGACAGGAACAGGCAAAGGTCCGGCCCCCGGCGTTCGAGGATATCCACCGGACCGACGCTGGCGATGTCGGCCGCCAGTCGCGGCGACAGGTCCCCGGCGATCTCGATGAAGCGCCGGTGGGTGGTTTCCGCGTCGAAACTTTTGGCCTCCATCAGCGTCTCCCCAGCAATTTTCACTGTCTCCCGTCCTGATTAGGTGGTGGGCTGTGGGGATTGCAAATCTAGTACGAAATTCCAGAATTGCGGTACACCCTATTTGGGTAAATAATTGAAGTCATTCAATTCCTTTGCGTGGTGCTTGCTATGTACGAGTCCGGTGAATTTTTTTATAAATATAGATATATAGATGATAGTAAAATTGATCATGTTAAACGGATATTTACTCACAATGAAATGTTTTTTCCAAGCGTAGATCAATTCAATGATCCTTTTGATTGTAAATTCGATTTTAGTTTTGCGGGCGACGAGAAAGAAGTGAGGCAATATTTTTGGAGAAATATTAGTAGGAAACATCCGGATTGGAGTAGAAAAGAAAAAAGAAATTGGATGAAAAAAACAAAAAACATAAATACTAAAAAATTTTGGAGTGATTTGAATGATAATATGAAATATATGAAATCAGAGATAGGAATATATAGTTTATCAAGAGTTCCGGATAGTGTATTAATGTGGTCACATTATTCTATGTCGCATACTGGATTCTGCTTAAAAATATTTGATGATCCGAATAGCATGTTTGTCGCTCGTGCTCTGCCCGTATCTTATTCAAAAGAATATCCAGTCATCTATCCGGCCACGGATGGGGAGTATGAGAGATTTGAAAAGACGCTGATGACAAAAGCGAAATTCTGGGAATATGAAGAAGAATGGAGAATAATCGATGATAGTGGTCCCGGGATAAAACTGTTCCCTCCAAAAATACTAGTAGGAGTAATTTTTGGTTGTCGCATGAGCGAAAAACATCGTGACTTGGTGCGGCGGTGGTGTGAGGGACGCCAAACTCCAGTTTCTTTTTACCAAGCGCGTGAAGCGGAGCGGACGTATGCGCTGGAAATTATTTCGGAATGAGTGGAGGCTTTCCGCCACTTTCTTGCTCTCGGAGAGAGGTTGAGGAGCATTCACGTCCAAAATAAAACCCGCCTCGCATGGTCTACGAGGCGGATGTCCAACACATTGCTCAAATGAAGGGGGGCAGTGACCCTGTGCATCTTGCGTGCCAGTCCGCCCTGCCATATTTCTTTGGTAAGAAAGCCGGACTTATGAGGGGTTCGGTGGGCTGCTCATGGTGAGGGCCCCGGGAACCTCGTCGCGAAGAGAGGCTAGAAATGGATTTCGAGAAATATACCGAACGGTTGCGCGGGTTTATCCAATCCGCCCAGGCCCTCGCCTTGCGGGAGGGCCATCAGCAGTTCCTGCCGCTGCATCTTCTGAAGACCCTGCTCGACGACAAGGAAGGGATGTGCGCCGGCCTGATCAAGGCGGCCGGCGGCGACGCCAAGCAGGCGCTGGCCAATACCGAGGCCGAGCTGCGCAAGATCCCCAAGGTCGAGGGCGCCGGGGCCGGTCAGGTCTATCTGGGGCGCGACACGGCCAAGCTTTTCGGCCAGGCCGAGGAGGTCGCGAAGAAGGCGGGCGACAGCTACGTTACCGTCGAGCGCATGCTGCTGGCCATGGCTCTGGAAAAGGGCACGGCGGCGGGCAAGGCGCTGGCCGATGCCGGCCTGACCCCGCAGAACCTGAACACCGCCATCGAGGACCTGCGCAAGGGCCGCACGGCCGGCTCGGCCAGCGCCGAGGACGGTTACGACGCACTCAAGAAATACGCCATCGACCTGACCGCCGATGCCGAGGACGGCAAGCTCGACCCGGTGGTCGGCCGGGACGAGGAGATCCGCCGGACCATCCAGGTGCTGTCGCGCCGGACCAAGAACAACCCGGTGCTGATCGGCGAGCCGGGCGTCGGCAAGACCGCCATCGTCGAGGGGCTGGCCCAGCGCATCGTGCGCGGCGACGTGCCCGAGCCGTTGAAGGACAAGAAGCTGATGGTGCTCGACCTCGGCGCGCTGGTCGCCGGGGCCAAGTACCGCGGCGAGTTCGAGGAGCGCCTGAAGGCGGTGCTGCAGGAAGTCCACGCCATGGCCGGGCAGGTGATCCTGTTCATCGACGAGATGCACACCCTGGTCGGGGCGGGCGCCTCGGAGGGCAGCATGGACGCGTCCAACCTGCTCAAGCCCGCCCTGGCGCGGGGCGACCTGCACTGCGTCGGCGCGACCACGCTGAACGAATACCGCAAGCATGTGGAGAAGGACGCGGCCCTGGCCCGGCGGTTCCAGCCGGTGTTCGTCAACGAGCCCTCGGTCGAGGATTCCATCTCGATCCTGCGCGGCCTGCGCGAGAAGTACGAACTGCACCACGGCGTGCGCATCCAGGACGCGGCGCTGGTCAGCGCGGCGACCCTGTCCAACCGCTACATCTCGGACCGGTTCCTGCCCGACAAGGCGATCGACCTGGTCGACGAATCGGCCAGCCGCCTGCGCATGGAGATCGATTCCAAGCCGGAGGAGATCGACGAGTTGGACCGGCGGCTGATCCAGCTGAAGATCGAGCGCGAGGCGCTGAAGAAGGAGACCGACGACGCTTCGAAGCAGCGGCTGAAGAAGCTGGAGAAGGAGGTCGCGGCACTGGAGGAGAAATCCACCGCGCTGACCGCCGAATGGGAAGGCGAGAAGCAGACCCTGGCCGGGGCGACCAAGATCAAGGAGGAGCTGGACCAGGCGCGCATCCAGGTCGAGAAGGCGATGCGCGAGGGCCGCTACGAGGAAGCGGGCCGGTTGCAGTACCAGGTGATCCCCGGACTGGAAAAGCGCCTCGCCGAAGCCGAGAACAGCGACGGGAACGGGACCAAGAAGGGCATGCTGGAGGAAGCGGTGACGCCGGAGCATATCGCCCAGGTCGTCTCGCGCTGGACCGGCGTGCCGGTCGACAAGATGTTGCAGGGCGAGCGCGACAAGCTGCTGGCCATGGAGAAGAACCTCGGCCGCCGCGTGGTCGGCCAGGAGGAGGCGCTGACCGCCGTGTCGCACGCCGTGCGCCGGGCCCGCGCCGGGCTGCAGGACGCGTCGCGGCCGATCGGCTCGTTCCTGTTCCTCGGCCCGACCGGCGTCGGCAAGACCGAACTGACCAAGGCGCTGGCGGAATTCCTGTTCGACGACGAGCAGGCGATGGTGCGGATCGACATGTCGGAATACATGGAGAAGCACGCCGTCGCCCGGCTGATCGGCGCGCCGCCGGGCTATGTCGGCTACGACGAGGGCGGCGCGCTCACGGAAGCCGTAAGACGGCGGCCGTACCAGGTGATCCTGTTCGACGAGGTCGAGAAGGCCCATCCGGACGTGTTCAACGTGCTGTTGCAGGTGCTCGACGACGGGCGGCTGACGGATGGCCAGGGCCGCACGGTCGACTTCCGCAACACCCTGATCGTGCTGACCTCCAACCTCGGCAGCGAAGTGCTGGCCAACCAGCCCGCCGGGCAGGATTCGGCTGCGGTGCGGGGCGAGGTGATGGAGGTGGTGCGGGCGTCCTTCCGGCCGGAATTCCTGAACCGTCTGGACGAGGTCATCCTGTTCCACCGCTTGAGCCGCGACCACATGGACGGGATCGTCGAGATCCAGCTTCGGCGTTTGCAGAAGCTGCTCGCCGACCGGCAGATCGTGCTGGAGTTGGACGGCGCGGCCAAGTCCTGGCTGGCCGACAAGGGCTACGACCCGGCCTACGGCGCGCGGCCGCTGAAAAGGGTGATCCAGCAGTACCTGCAGAACGCCCTGGCCGGGCTGATCCTGGAAGGCCGGATCAAGGACGGCGAGACGGTCCGCGTCTCGGCGGGCGAGGGCGGCCTGATCATCAATGGCGTGAAGGCGGAGGCGGCCTGACGCCCAGGCCGGTTATTCCGATGTAACGAAAGGCCGGGGACGGGAAACCGCCTCCGGCCTTTTCGCGTGCGTTGGGCAACCGGCTACGGCAGCGTCTTGGCGACGCGGAAGCCGGTGAAGGTGTTGGGGTAGATGGGCGAGCCCGTTTCGGTGCTTTCCGGCTGGATCTGTTCGGCCGGCTGTCTCCAGGAGCCGCCCCGCATCTTGCGCGCGGTGCAGTCCTGGGGCCGTTTCAGCATGTCGGGGGTCACCGCCGACCCGTCCTCGGGCGGCAGGACGCTGGACGAAGGGCAGTCCTCGACCCATTCGGAGACGTTGCCCGCCGTATCGTAAAGACCGAAGGCGTTGGGGCCGGACTGGCCGACCGGAGCCGGGCTCTTGCCGTCCCATTCGCTGCCGCAGTCCTTGCAGACGGCGTTGCCGGTCCCGGCCTCGTCGCCCCACCAGAACTTGGTGCAGGCCCCGGCGCGGGCCACGTATTCCCATTCCGACTCGCTCAGCAGGCGGTAGTCGCCGCCGGTCTTTTGCGACAGCCACTCGACGTAGGACTGGGCCTGATGCCAGTCGACATAGATCACCGGCTGGCGGCCGCGTCCCCATCCCCGGTCGCCGGGCTTGTGGCCCTTGCAGCCGCCGTCGGCGACGCAGGCGTCCCATTCGTCGAAGGTGACCTCGTACTTGCCGACCGCGAAGGCCTTGGGGAAGGTGACCTCGAAATGGCGGGTGCTGCCGTAGAGCGCGGGCCCGACCCAGTAACTCGCGGGTGGAACCGTGACCATCTCGGGGCAGTCCGGACAGTCGCGGAACTCGGCGCCCGGCCGGCCGTCGAACAGGGTCGCGTCCGGGGACGGGCATGCTTTCGCTTTCCAGAGCGGCGTGTTGCGGGAGGTGACCTTCCCCGAAGACTTGGCGCGCATGTAGCTATACGAAGGGACGACCAAGGGGGGTGGCCGCCGGGTCATTCGGCCGCCGAACGTTTTCCGGCAATCCGGCGACCGGGCCGTCCCAGACGATTCTTCGCTCGAGTGCCAACACTTTGCAGGACTTCTTGCAATGGGACTCGCATCCCTTGATCGCGAAGAAGTTGATGTCTTCGTTCAGGCAGGATCCGACAAGGGTGGGACAATAGCGGATTGTGGCACATTGGCCGTCTGTCGTGACCGCGAAGGCTACCGGATTATGGTCGTCAAGATAGTCTTCGAGATAGTCCGCCACGGGGGCCGATAGCACGAGGCGCCCCGTTCCTATGGCATCCTTCGTCGTCTGACACCCCGCCAATGCCAGAACGAAGAACAGCCCCCCGACAACTGGAGCCAGTCCAGAGATGACTTTTTGCATGGTTCCCCCTCCCGGTATCGGTTTTCTTGCCCGCTACGGCAGCGTCTTGGCAATGCGGAAACCGGTGAAACCATTTCTCCCATGAATCCGTGCGAATTCGCGGTTTTCCGGCCGGATTTGGGCGGCGTATTGACCCCAGGACCCGCCCCGGACTCCCCTCAAGTTGCATTGTCCGGATGTTTCGGCGGCACCGTAGTAATCGGTGGCTTCATAGGTGCCCTTGCAGTCTTCC
>Ga0207799_100497_pt1 | contig 13393 bp, 12 predicted proteins | sample TtanPargueraPR_4_FD_187742 | JGI IMG/M metagenome (GOLD analysis project Ga0207799, IMG submission 187742) | Aerobic enrichment media microbial communities from Bioluminiscent Bay, La Parguera, Puerto Rico - Tt and M2 (SPAdes) | ecosystem: Environmental > Aquatic > Marine > Unclassified ...
CACCGGGCGGAGACGGCATGCAGCAATTGGAACGACGGCAATGACAGGCAGAAAAAACAGCGGGCGCGGGCAGCGCGACCTGAGGGTGCGGGTGAAATCCGCGCGCGGGCGCAAGCTCAGCTCGACGCGCTGGCTGGAGCGCCAGCTCAACGACCCCTATGTCAAACGCGCCCAGGCAGAGGGCTATCGCGGCCGCGCGGCCTTCAAGATCGTGGAACTGGACGACAAGTACCACTTCCTCGTGCCCGGCGCGCGGGTGGTGGACCTGGGCTGCGCGCCCGGCGGCTGGAGCCAGGTGGCGGTCAAGCGCGTCAACGCGCTGGGCGAGAAGAAGGGCAAGCCCGTGGGCAAGGTTCTCGGCATCGACCTGCAGGAGGTCGAGCCGATCGCCGGGGCCGAGCTTCACCAGCTCGATTTCCTTTCGGATGGCGCGGACGAGAAGGTCAAGCAATGGCTCGGCGGCAAGGCCGACGTGGTGATGAGCGACATGGCCGCGGCCAGCTCGGGCCACAAGCAGACCGACCATTTGCGCATCATCGCGCTGTGCGAGGCGGCGGCCTATTTCGCTTTCGACGTGCTGGAAGAGGGCGGCACCTTTGTCGCCAAGGTTCTGGCCGGCGGGGCCGAGGGCGATCTGCAGAAGATCCTGAAACAGCGGTTCGAGAAGGTCGCCAACGTCAAGCCGCCCGCCAGCCGCTCGGACAGTTCCGAGAAATTCGTGGTGGCCACCGGCTATCGTGGTGAGCCGTCCCGCAACAGTTAGTTTCCGTAGCTGGCCTTTGTCTGGCCTTCCGCGTGCGTTAACGTCAGAAAAACGCACGGGCTGGGGGGCCTTATGGGTCGTTGTATGACACTGACCATGCCGGATGGCGCGGTCACGATTGATCCGCATCTGGGAATACTCCGAGAGCTGAGGTTCTGGGACGGGCGCAAATGGCTCGACCCGTTGCAGGCGGCTGCCGGGGCCGGCGGCACGGTCGATTTCAATTGCGGCCCCTGCGGTGGCGCGGGCCAGGGCGGCGAAAGCCCCTGGGAGCTGCGCGAGGTGGTCCAGTCGGGGCGCGAGGCGCTGGCGCGGCTGAGCCTCGGCCACGTGGTGCAGGGCGCCTCGGTGGAAAAAGAGGTGAGCCTGCGCAAGGGCGAGCCGATCCTCTACCAATCTCATATGCTGACCGGCGGGCAAGGTGTGCTGAACCTGGGGCATTTCCCGGTGGTGCGCATGGCGCGCGGCGGGCAGCTCAGCTTTTCGCCCAAGCAACCGGCGGGCGAGGGCGAGCTGATGCCCTGCGCGCGGGACATCCCGGCGCAGGGGGGATCCCTCGCGTCGCGCTGTGCCCAGGGCGGCCCGGTGGAGTTGGGGGCGGGCGATGCGTCCGTGGCCGAGACCCGCGTGACCCTTGTCGAGGCCGCAGGGAACAGCCTGGCCTGGACCGCCGTGCTGCGCCATGCCGAGCAGGACATCGTCTTCGTGCTGCGCGACCCCGGCATGCTGCCGGTCACCACGCTGTGGCAGGCAGAGGACGGGCGCGAACTGGGCATCGGCGACGGCTGCGCGCCCGGGGACGGGGCTCGGCGGCGGCACAGAGAGTGCGGAACGGATGGCGCCTGCCCCTTGGCGCTGGCCCCGAGCCGGGTGCACCGGGTGCGCCATGCCATCGGCGCCGTGCCGTGCCCCGAGGGCTGGACCCATGTCACCGCGATCTCGATCGACCAGAACACGCTGCGGCTGGAAGGCGACGGCGACGGCACGATCTGCCTGCCCTTCGACGGGCGGTTCTTCGTCCGGGTTTCCTGACCGACCTCGCGAAGGGCGGGCCTAGCCCGCCTCGGCGGCGGCCTCGCCCTGGCGCATCAGCCCGCGCAGGGTCTCGGCGCAATCCATGACGGCGTGCGCGGCCTTTTCGATGTCCAGATCGTGCAGCTTGGCCAGGCCCACCGCGGGTTCCAGCCCGAGGCGGGGCATGTCCGGCGTCAGCACCGGGGCGGCCACGCCCACCGCGCCGCTCTGCAACTCTCCCCGGGTCAGGGCGAAACCGTCGGCGCGGGCCTCGGTCACGGCTGCGGGTTCGTCCGGGGCGGGCGGGCGCCCGGCGAGGATGGCGATCCCCGTCGCGCCGCGCGTCAGCGGGTGGCGCACGCCCAGCCGGTAGGTCAGGCGCATGATGTCGTCGCCCGGCGCCTCGCGCACCAGGGCGACCACCGCTTCCTCGCCCTGTGCCAGAACGATGCAGGCCGCGGCCCCCGTCTGCTGCGCCACCGCGTCCAGGTGGGGCAGGGCGGCGTTCAGGAACTGCGACTGCACATTGGCCCCCAGGTGCAGCGGCGCGGTGCCCAGGATGATCCGCCCCTGCGGCGTGCGCGCCACCATGCCATGCGCCTCCAGCGTGGCGATCAGGCGGTAGGCGATGGCCTTGTGCACGCCGAGTGCTGCCGCGATCTCGGCCGGGCTCAGCCCGTGCGGGGCGTCGGCCACCAGCGAAAGCGCGCGCAACCCGCGGTCCAATGTCTGCAATGTCGCCATGAAGGGCCTCGCCGGGATTGTGTTTGACAGGGGCATCCTAGCAAGGGAAACTCTTAGTGCAACATGTGGTGCGATAAAAGTAACTCGCATGTTGCGCGAAGGGAGACACCGATGGGGGAGGATCGGACATGAACAAGCCGGTGAGTTCTGCTGCGGGCGGCTGCCCGTTCTCGGCCAGGGCGCGCAATTTCGACGCCTTCGACGCGCCCTACCAGGCCGACCCGGCCGAGGCGCTGCGTTGGGCGCGCGAGGAAGAGCCGGTGTTCTACAGCGAGGCGCTGGGATACTGGGTCGTCACCCGCTACGAGGACATCAAGGCGATCTTTCGCGACAACATCACCTTCTCGCCCTCGATCGCGCTGGAAAAGATCACGCCGGCCACGCCCGAGGCGCTGGAGGTGCTGAAGCGCTACGACTTCGGCATGAACCGGACGCTGGTGAACGAGGATGAGCCGGTGCACATGGAGCGCCGCCGCGCGCTGCTGGACGCCTTCACGCCCGAGGCGCTGGAGGCGCATGCCCCCATGGTGCGCCGGCTGGTGCGCGAAAAGCTGGACGCGATCATCGACCGCGGCCGCGCCGACCTGGTGGCCGAGATGTTCTGGGAAATCCCGCTGACCGTCGCCCTGCATTTCCTCGGCGTCCCCGAAGAGGACATGGCGCAGCTCCGCCGCTTCTCGGTCGCGCATACCGTCAACACCTGGGGCCGCCCCTCGGCCGACCAGCAGGTCGCGGTGGCCGAGGGCGTGGGCCAGTTCTGGCAGTATTCCGGCCAGGTGCTGGAAAAGATGCGCGCCCAGAAAGGCGGGCAGGGCTGGATGCACGACATGATCGAGAAGAACCGGCAGATGCCGGAGGTGGTGACCGAGAACTACCTGCACTCGATGATGATGGCGATCATCGTAGCCGCGCATGAGACCACGGCGCTGGCCACCGCCAACGCCTTCCGCCAGCTGCTGTCGCGCCCGGCCACCTGGGCCGAGCTCTGCGCCACCCCCGAGCTGATCCCGGCCGCGGCCGAGGAATGCCTGCGCCATTCGGGATCGATCGTGGCCTGGCGGCGGATCGCGACGCGCGACGTGGAGGTGGGCGGCGTCACCATCCCCGAGGGCGGGCGCCTGCTGATGGTCATGGCCTCGGCCAACCACGACCCGCGCCATTTCGAGAACCCCGACGATCTGGACATCTACCGCGACAACGCGGCCGAGCATCTGACCTTCGGCTATGGCAGCCACCAATGCATGGGCAAGAATCTGGGCCGGATGGAGATGCGGATATTCCTCGAGGAATTCACCCGCCGCCTGCCGCAGCTTGAGCTGGAGGAACAGGACTTCACCTTCCTGCCCAATGTCTCCTTCCGCGGGCCCGAGGCGCTGTGGGTGCGCTGGGACCCGGCGCAAAACCCCGAACGCCGCGACCCCGCCCTGCGGCTGGCGCAGCGCGATTTCCCCGTGGGCGCGCCCGAGATCCGCGCCATCCAGCGCCGCGTCACCGTCACTGCCGCGCGGGAAGAGGCCGAGGGCGTCCTCGGCCTGACGCTGGCCGACCCCACCGGCGCACCGCTGCCCGACTGGTCGGCGGGGGCGCATCTGGACGTGGTGCTGCCGGATGGCGAGTCGCGGAAATACTCGCTCTGCGGCCCGGCGAAATCGGGCGAGTGGCATTTGGCCGTGCTGCGCGAGGACGAGGGGCGCGGCGGCTCGCGCTGGATTCACGACACCATCCGCGCGGGCGGCGAGCTGCGGGTGCGGGGACCGAAGAACCATTTCCGACTGGACGACGACGCGCCCTCGCATCTGCTGATCGCGGGCGGGATCGGGATCACGCCGATCCTGGCCATGGCCGACCGGCTGAAATCGCTGGGCAAGGACTATGCCTTCCACTACGCGGGGCGGTCGCGGGGACGCATGGCCTTCCTCGACCGGATCACGCGCGACCACGGGCCGGCGCTGAGCCTGCACGTGGGCGACGAGGGCACGCGGGCCGATATCGTCGCGCTGGTGGCCGGTGCCGCCCCCGGCACCCAGATCGTCGCCTGCGGACCCGAGCGCCTGCTGGAGGCGCTGGAGGCCGAGGCCGCCGCACGCCCCGACGTCACCCTGACCGTGGAACATTTCGGCGCCTCCCCCGCGCTGTTCGACCCCTCGCAGGAAGACCCGTTCGAGGTGGAGCTGCGCGACAGCGGCCTGACCCTGACCGTGCCTGCCGACAAGACGCTGCTGCAGGTCCTGCGCGGGGCCGGGATCGACGTCGCCAGCGATTGCGAAGAGGGGCTGTGCGGCAGTTGCGAGCTGCGCGTCGCCGCGGGCGAGATCGACCACCGCGACCGGGTGCTGACCCGGGCGGAGCGCGCGGCGGGCGACCGCATCGTGACCTGCTGCTCGCGCGGGCGCGGCCGGCTGGTGCTGGAGGCCTGAGCGCCCCTTGACCGAGGTCAACGCGCAGCACCGCGGCACCTCCTAGACTGTCACCGTCTTCCGGGGGGTCCGGGGGACGGCGACAGATCAAGGGAGGAGACGATATGTCGATGCTCAAAGTGATCGAGGTGCTGGCCGAGTCCGACAAGAGTTTCGAGGACGCGGTGCAGGTTGCCGTGACCAACGCGGCGAAATCCGTGCGCAACATCAAATCGATCTACATCAAGGAAATGGAGGCCGCCGTCGACAACGCGAAGGTGGTCAAATACCGGATCAACGCCAAGATCAGCTTCGTGCTTGAGGACTGATCCGCGGGCGACCGATGCCGGTCCATAACGCAGAGATCGCCGAGGCGTTCCGCAAGCTGGCCGACCTTCTGGAAATCGAGGGCGGAAACCGGTTTCGCGTGCGTGCCTACCGGAATGCCGCGGCCACCATTGCCGGCCTGCCGCGCGACGCGGCGGCGATGATCGCCGAGGGCGAAGACCTGTCGGACCTGCCGGGGATCGGCGAGGACCTGGCCGGAAAGATCGCGGAGCTGACCGAAACCGGCGCGCTCGCGCTGCTGGACGAGCTGGAGGCGCGGGTGCCGCCCGGCCTGTCGGACATGCGCCGCGTGCCCGGGCTGGGGCCCAAGCGGGTCAAGGCGCTGCACGAGGCCCTGGGCGTGGACACGCTCGACGCGCTGCGCAAGGCGGCGCGGCAGGGACGGCTGCGCGCCCTGCCGGGCTTCGGCGCGAAGACCGAGGCGAATATTCTCGATGAACTCGACCGGCTCGCCACGAGCGAAAAGCGGCTGCGCCTGATCGACGCCGAACATATCGCCGAACCGCTGCTGGCCTACCTGACGGGCCTCGACGGCGTGAAACAGGTCACCGTCGCCGGCAGCTTTCGCCGGGAAAAGGAAACCGTCGGCGACCTGGACATCCTTGTCACCGCCGACCGCGGCAGTGCCGTCACGGACCGCTTCGTGGAATACGAAGAGGTCGCGGATGTGGTTTCGCACGGGTCCTCACGCTCCACGGTCACGCTGCACTCGGGCTTCAACGTCGATCTGCGGGTGGTGCCCGAGGTCAGCTACGGCGCGGCGCTGATGTATTTCACCGGTTCCAAGGCCCACAACATCGCCCTGCGCAAGCGCGCCATCGGCCGGGGCTGGAAACTGAACGAATACGGTCTGTTCGAGGGCGAGGACCGCATCGGCGGGCAGAGCGAAGAGGAAATCTACGATAAACTCGGCCTGCCTTTCATCGCGCCCCTCCTGCGCGAGAACCACGGCGAGATCGCGGCGGCCGAGAAGGGCGCGCTGCCCGACCTGGTGACGCTCGGCGACATCCGGGGCGATCTGCACTGCCACACCAAGGCCAGCGACGGCAAATACGGCATCCGCGAGATGGCCGAGGCGGCGCGGTCGCTGGGCTACGGATACCTGGGCATCACCGACCATTCCCGCAGCCAGACCATCGCCGGGGGGCTGAGCGCCGACGAGTTGGCCGCGCAGATCGACGAGATCGACCGGCTGAACGGCGAGATCGACGGCATCCGCATCCTCAAGTCCTGCGAGGTCGATATCCACGAGGATGGAAGCCTCGACTACGGCGACGCGTTGCTGGCGCGGCTCGACTACACCGTCTGCGCCATCCACGGCGGATTCTCCCTGTCGCGCGAGAAGCAGACCGAGCGCGTGTTGCGCGCGATGGACAACCCCCATTTCACCATCCTCGCCCACCCGACAGGCCGGCTGATCAACGAGCGCCCGGCCTACGCCATCGACCTGGAACAGGTCATGCGGGCCGCGCAGGAGCGCGGCTGTTTCCCGGAACTCAACGCCCATCCCAGCCGGCTGGACCTCGACGACATCCATTGCCGCATGGCCCGCGACATGGGGCTGAAGGTGTCCATCGCGACCGACGCCCATTCGACGGCGGGGCTGGAGATGATGCGTTTCGGCATCAGCCAGGCCGGGCGCGGCTGGCTGAACGCGGCGGATGTGCTGAACACGCGGCCCCTGGACGAATTGCTGGATCTGATGAAACGCTAGGCGCCGCGCGCGCCGTTCTTGAGAAGCGCCCGCGCGCGGCTTACACAGCGGTATGCGTTTGTCCCTGATTGCGGGGGCCGCCGGCCTCGCGCTCACCCTGATCCTGCCGCCCCCCGAGGGGCTGTCCGAAACCGCCTGGGCCGGGGCGGGCCTCGGCCTGCTGATGGCTGTCTGGTGGCTGACCGAGGCGGTGCCGCTGGCCGCCACCGCGCTGGTCCCGCTGGCGCTGGCGCCGCTGCTGGGGCTGACGGGTATGGGTGAGGTAGCGGGGTCCTACAGCCACCCGCTGATCATCCTGTTCCTGGGCGGCTTCCTGCTGGCCAAGGCGATCGAGCAATGGGGGCTCCACCGCCGCGTCGCCTATGCCCTGCTGCGGCTGGCCGGGGACCGGCCGGGGCGGGTGCTGGCCGCGATGATGGGGACGACGGCCTTCCTCAGCCTGTGGATCAGCAACACCGCCGCGGCGATGGTGGTCACCCCCATTGCCGCCGGGATCGCGGATACCCAGGCGGACAAGGGGCGCTTTGCCACCGCGCTGATGCTGGGGGTGGCGTTCTCGGCCACGATCGGGGGCATGGGCACGCTGATCGGCACGCCGCCCAACGCCATCTTCGCCGCCTATATGAGCCGCGTGCAGGGGATCGAGATCGGTTTCGCCCGCTGGGCCATGGTGGCGATGCCGGTGGCGGCGACGCTGCTGGTGGTGGCCTGGGCGGTGCTGGCCCATGTCACGCCGGGGCTGGGCCGGGGGCGGCTGGCGCTGGATCTGACCGACGCGCCGGGGCCGATGGGCCCGGGCGAGCGTCGGGTGGCGGTGATCGCGGGGCTGACGGCCGCGGCCTGGATCACCCGGCCGCTGCTGGAGGGGCTGTTTCCCGGCCTCGGGCTCAGCGATGCCGGGATCGGGATGCTGGCCGCGCTGGCGCTGTTCGTGCTGCCCTCGGGGCAGGGCGGGCGGCTGCTGGACTGGGGCCACGCGGCGACGCTGCGCTGGGACGTGCTGATCCTGTTCGGCGGCGGGCTGGCGCTGGCCGGGCTGCTGGAGACGACCGGGCTGGCCGCCTGGATCGGGCAGCAGGCCGCCGCGCTGCAGGGCCTGCCGCTGCCGGTTCTGATCGTGGTGATCGCCGCGGTGATCGTGCTGGTGGGCGAGCTGGCCAGCAACACCGCGATGGCGGCGATCTTCCTGCCCATCGCGGGGGCGGCGGCGCTGACGCTGGGGGCCGATCCCGTGGCCTTCCTGCTGCCGGTGGCGATGGCGGCCTCGCTGGGCTTCATGCTGCCGGTGGCGACGCCGCCCAACGCCATCGTCTTCACCCACCGCGCGGTGGGGCGGGCCGACATGATCCGCGCAGGCGTTCTGCTGGACGTGATCGGGGTCGCCGTCACGGTCGGCATCGGCGCGGTGCTGGGGCCCTATCTGGCCTGAGCCCGCGCCGTCAGAAAGAGGTCGCTGCCCGCTCGTTTTCCGGCTAATCATGCCCGATGAACATGACCGCCGATTTCGAAATCTTCCTCGTGGCCCCGCCGGGGTTGGAGCCCGTGCTTTGCGACGAGGCCCGGGAAAAGGGGTTTGCCCAGGCGCAGGCCGTGCCCGGCGGCGTGACCGTCCGGGGCGGCTGGCCCGAGGTCTGGCGCGCCAACCTGGAGCTGCGCGGTGCCGGTCGGGTGCTGGCGCGGATCGGGGAATTTCGGGCCTTCCACCTGGCCCAGCTCGACAAGCGGGCGCGCAAGTTTCCCTGGGCCGAGGTGCTGCGCCCCGACGTGCCCGTGCGGGTCGAGGTCACCTGCAAGCGGTCCAAGATCTACCACGCGGGCGCCGCCGCGCAGCGGATCGAGCGCGCGATCAGCGAAGAGTTGGGCGCGCCGGTCTCGGCCGAGGCCGAGGTGCAGGTCAAGGTCCGCATCGACGACAACCTGTGCACCTTCAGCGTGGATACCTCGGGCGAGTCGCTGCACAAGCGCGGCCACAAGGCGGCCGTGGGCAAGGCGCCGATGCGCGAGACGCTGGCGGCGCTTTTCCTGCGGCAATGCGGGTTCGACGGGACCGAACCGGTCCTCGACCCGATGTGCGGCTCGGGCACCTTCGTGATCGAGGCCGCCGAGATCGCGGCGGGGCTGAAGCCCGGCCGCTCGCGCCGGTTTGCCTTTGAACAGCTTGCCGGTTTCGACCCGGCGGCGTGGGAACAGATGCGCGCGGCCGGCCAGCCGGTGCGCCCCGCCGTCCGTTTTTACGGCTCGGACCGCGACGCGGGCGCGATCCGGTCGAGCCAGGCCAATGCCGAGCGCGCGGGGGTGGCGGAGTTCGTGGACTTCCGCCAGCAGGCGGTGGGCGATCTGGTGGCCCCCGAGGGCCCGCCGGGTCTGGTGATCGTCAACCCGCCCTACGGCGCGCGCATCGGCAACAAGAAACTGCTCTACGCGCTGCACGGCACGCTGGGCCAGAGGCTGCGCGACGGGTTCAGGGGCTGGCGCGTGGGGGTGGTGACCAGCGAGGCGTCGCTGGCCAGGGCCACGGGGCTGCCCTTTGAGCCGCCGGGGCCGCCGGTGGCCCATGGCGGGCTGCGGGTCAAGCTGTTCCAGACCGGCCCGCTGGCCTAGCGGGCCGCGGCGCCCTGCCTCAGGCCGTGGCCAGGCCGGAGGCGATCACGCACAGCATCTCGAACATGATCGAGGCGCCCAGATAGGCGGTGCCGCCCGAGGCGTCGAAGGGCGGAGAGACCTCGACCAGGTCGGCGCCCACGATGTTCACCCCATCCAGCAGCCGCGCCACCTGCAGCGCCTGGAAGGAGTTCGGGCCGCCCACCTCGGGCGTGCCGGTGCCGGGCGCGAAGGCCGGGTCGACGAAGTCGATATCGTAGGAGACATAGGTCGGGCGGTCGCCGGCGATCTCGCGCGCCTCTTGCATCACGTCTTCGGGGCCGCGGGCGTGGAATTCCTCGATCGGGATCACGCGGACACCGACGCTGTCCGCGAAATCGCGGTCCTCGCTGTCGTAGGTGGTTCCGCGGATCCCGATCTGGACGACACGGCGAGGATCGAGCAACCCTTCCTCGATAGCGCGACGGAAGGGCGTTCCGTGAGTGTAAAGCGTGCCGCCAAAGTAACTCTTGAACAGGTCGGTGTGGCTGTCGAAATGGATCATCCCCAACGGGTCGGGCTTGCCCAGTGCCCGCAGGATGGGCAGCGAGCAAAGGTGGTCGCCGCCGCCGGTCAGGGGCACGATGCCCGCGGTCCGGACCTTTTCGTAGAAGGTCGTGATGCGGTCCATGCTGTCGTGCAGGTCGGCTGGGTTGGGCGCGACATCGCCCAGGTCGGCGCAATGCACCAGCTCGAACGGGCGCACGCCGGTGGCGCCGTTCTGGGCGCGCATCATGGTGGACATGTCGCGCAGCTGCCGGGGCCCGTGGCGCGGGCCGGGGCGGTTGGTGGTGCCGCTGTCCCAGGGGGTGCCGATCAGGCCCACCTGCACATCCTTGAGCCGGGGGCTGTCGAGATCGACATGCGGCAGGCGCATGAAGGTCGGCACGCCGGCAAAGCGCGGCAGGTCGAAGCCGGAGACGGGGTGAAAGAACGGATCGCTGCTCATTCGTCGTTGTCCTTGATCAGTGCATCACGCTGCCACCGTTCACGCCGAAGCACTGACCGGTGATGAAGCCGCTGTCGGGGCCGGCGAGGAACACCGCCATGGCGGCGATTTCCTCGGGCTGGCCGAAGCGGGCGAGGGGGGTGGCCAGGTCCTTGGCGATCTGTTCGGGGCTCATGCTCGCCGGGCTGGTCATGTCGGTCTCGATGGAGCCGGGCGCGATGGCGTTGACCAGCACGTCCGGCGCCAGCTCGCGCGCCAGCGTCCGGGTCAGGCTGATGATCGCGCCCTTTGAGGCGGTATAGGCCGCCATGTCCTCGCGCCCCAGGATGCCGAGGTCGCTGGCGATGTTGATGATGCGCCCTTTGCCGCTGCGGCGGACGAATTCGCGCGCGTTCAGGAAGGTGCCGCGCAGGTTGACCGCGATCACGCGGTCAAAGGCCTCGGCCTCGGTCTCGGCCAGCGGGCTTTCGTGCAGGATGCCCGCGTTGTTGACCAGGATGTCCACCGCGCCCAGCTTGTCGTTGACCGTGTCGAACAGCGCCTTCACCTGCGCCTCGTCCGAGACGTCGGCATCCACGGCCATGCCGTCGGACACGGCCTTGAGCGCGGCGAGGGTCCTGTCCGCCTCGGGGTCGGCGTAGTGGCAGATCGCCACCCGCGCGCCGCGGCCGGCCAGCGCCATCGCGATGGCCCGGCCGATCCCGCGCGAGCCGCCCGTGACGACGGCCACCTTGCCGTAAAGGCTCATGACATCACCTCGCCGCGGTCGACGTTGATCGCTTGGCCCGTGATGTTCGCGCCGCCGCTGCTGGCCAGGAACATGTAGATATCGGCCATGTCCTCGGGCTCCATCAGCCCGTCGATGGCTTGGGCCGACATGATCTCCTGCGCCACCTCTTCCTCGCTGCGGCCGCTGCTTTGCGCCAGTTCACGCAGCGAGTTCATCGCGGGGCCGGTCTTGACCCAGCCGGGGCAGACCGCGTTGACGCGGATGCCGCGCGGGCCGAGTTCCTGCGCCCAGGCGCGCATCAGGCCGAGGTTGGCGTGCTTGGTCGCCACGTAGGCCGAGAAGCCCGGCACCGCCGTGCGCGCCCAGATCGAGGCGGTCAGGATGATTCGCCCGCCGTCGGGGATGCGGCCCACCAGCGTGTCGGTGACGTTCTGCGTGCCGGTGATGTTGATGGCGACGATCCGCTCGAAGGTCTCGTTGCCGTTGGGGTTCTGGCCGGTCAGGGGCGTGGGCCGTTCCAGGCCCGCGTTGTTGACCAGCACGTCGACGCGGTCGATCCCGCTCAGCCGTTCGGTGACCATCGCGGCGTCGGAGATGTCGCATTTGATGGCGGTCACCTTGCCCGGCATCTGTTTCGCCGCCTCGTGGATGGCGTCGGTCGAGGACAAGATGGTCACGTCGGCCCCGGCCTTGGCAAAGCCCATGGCCACGCCGAAACCGATGCCGCTGCTGGCGCCGGTGACCAGTACCGATTTCCCGGTGAAGTCAAAGCTTACGCTCATGCCGTCCGGCCCCCCTTGGCCTTTCGTCCCGTGGTCATTCGCCGTGGTGCCCCTCTTCGCGCATCATGTGCATCAGGCGCGCCTCGAGCTCGCCGTAACCGTCGAGCTTGACCACCCGTTCCTTGTCGGCGATTCGCTGGCCCTGCTTGAAGGTCGGGACGATCTCTTCCTTCAGGCGGCCGGGGTGGCTGGAGAGGAAGATGATCTTGTCGGCGAGGAAGATCGCCTCTTCCAGGTCGTGGGTCACGATGACCATCGTGGTGTTGGTCTGCTCGGCCACGTTGATCATCAGCTCCTGCATCAGCCAGCGCGTCTCGGCATCGAGCGCGCCAAAGGGCTCGTCCATCAGCAGGACCTCGGGGTCGTTGGCCAGCGTCCGCGCGATGGCCACGCGCTGCCGCATGCCCCCCGAAAGCTGCGAGGGGTAGGCGTCGGCGAATTTGCCCAGGCCCACGAGGTTGATGAAATGCGCCGCGCGCTCGCGCCGCTCGTCCGCGGGCACGCCGTTGATCTTCATGCCGAACTCGACGTTCTTCTGCACCGAGAGCCAGTCGAAGGACGTATAGGCCTGGAACACCATGCCGCGGTCGCGGCCGGGGCCGTCAACGGTCTTGCCGCCGATCACCACCGCGCCGGATGTCGCGGTCTCAAGCCCCGCCATCATCCGAAGAATGGTGGACTTGCCGCAGCCCGAGGGGCCCAGCAGCACGCAGATCGAGTTGCGCTCGACATTGAAGGAGACGTCCTTCACCGCCAGCAGTTCCTCGCCGCCGCCGAGGGGGAAGGACTTTGAGACGTTGCGGATTTCGAGAATGCTGTCGCGTTCCATCAGCGCGTTTTCCTCAGATACGGGAACATCCAGCGGTGCAGCGCCGCGAAGGCGAGGTCAAACAGCAGCCCCAGCGCGCCGATCACGATGATGCCGGACAGGATTTCGTCGGTTTTCAGGAAGCGCCGCGCGCGCATCATCATGGCGCCGATGCCGGTGGTCGAGGCGACGATCTCGGCGATCACCAGGTAGGTCCAGGCCATGGCCAGCATCTGCCGCATCGCGACCACGATATCGGGCAGGACGGCGGGGAAGATGACCTTCATCACCACCGTGGGGCGCCGCGCGCCCAGCGTCAGCGCGGTTTCCACCAGCTCTTCGCGGACGTTCTTGGTGTGGTCCATGATCAGCGTGATCAGGAAGAAGATGACCCCGATGAACAGCAGCGCCAGCTTGGGCGCCTCGCCGGTGCCGAACCACATCAGCAGGATCGGGATGAAGGAGGGCGCCGGCAGGTAGCGCCAGGCCGACACGAAGGGGGCGA
>Ga0207799_100498_pt1 | contig 13339 bp, 11 predicted proteins | sample TtanPargueraPR_4_FD_187742 | JGI IMG/M metagenome (GOLD analysis project Ga0207799, IMG submission 187742) | Aerobic enrichment media microbial communities from Bioluminiscent Bay, La Parguera, Puerto Rico - Tt and M2 (SPAdes) | ecosystem: Environmental > Aquatic > Marine > Unclassified ...
TGGAGACCGGCTTGGTCTGGCGGCAGGACGACCGGTCGCCCGCCCTGCAACATTTCGTGCGGATGGCGACGGCGGCGGTCCCGGAGGGCGAAGGGCCTGAATGAAAAAAGGGGCCCGCATGGGGCCCCCTTCGTTCGACACGCGGACCGCGTCCCGTATCTAGGCCGCCGCCTTGAGCCCGAGGCGGCTCCAGATGTCCTTGAAGGCATCGACCAGGTGGTCCATCTGGGTATCCGTATGCAGCGGCGTCGGGGTGATCCGCAGCCGTTCCGTGCCGCGGCCGACGGTCGGGTAGTTGATCGCCTGGACATAGATGTCGTGGCGTTCCAGCAGTTCCTTGCTGGCCTGGCGGCAGGCGACCGGCTCGCCGACGAACACCGGCACGATATGACTGACCGACGGCATCACCGGAATACCGGCCTGGGTCAGACGCCGTTTCAGGGTCGCGGCGCGTTCCTGATGGCGCTCGCGGACCTCGTTGTGCTCCTTGAGGAAGCGGATGCTGGCGAGCGCCCCGGCCGCCACGGAAGGCGGCATCGAGGTCGAGAAGATGAAGCCGGAGCCATAGGAGCGGATGAAATCGCAGAAGGCGTCCGATCCGGCCACGTAACCGCCGACCACGCCGTAGGCCTTGGCCAGTGTACCCTGGACGACGGTGATGCGTTCCATCTGGCCCTCGCGCTCGGCGACGCCGCCGCCGCGGGGACCGTACATGCCGACCGCGTGGACCTCGTCCAGATAGGTCATGGCGTTGTATTTCTCGGCCACGTCGCAGATGTCCGAAATCGGCGAAATGTCGCCGTCCATCGAATAGACGGACTCGAAGGCGACCAGCTTCGGCGTCTCGAGCGGCAGGCTGGCGAGAATGCGCTCGAGATCGGCCACGTCGTTGTGCTTGAAGATCTGTTTGGGCGCCTTGGAATGACGGATGCCCTCGATCATCGAGTTGTGGTTCTTGGCGTCCGAAATGATGACGATGTCTGGGATCATGTCGCCCAGGGTCCGCAGGGTCGTCTCGTTGGCGACCCAGCCCGATCCGAAGATGCGCGCCGCTTCCTTGCCGTGCAGGTCGGCGAGTTCCTGCTCCAGCAGGATATGGTAATGGTTGGTCCCGGAAATATTGCGGGTTCCGCCGGCACCGGCACCACAGCGGTCGATCGCCTCATGCATGGCGGCCAGCGTTCCCGGGTGCTGTCCCATCCCCAGATAGTCGTTCGAACACCAGACGGTGATCTCCTTCACCGCGCCCGTGTCGTCGTAATAGGAGGCACGCGGAAAAGAACCGGCCTGGCGCTCCAGGTCGGCGAAAATACGGTATCGTCCTTCCGATTTAAGATCGGCGATCTTCTCGGCGAAAAAACTTTCATAATCCATTTTGTATCCCTTCCAGGAACGACTTCCCGGCCCTTTTTTAGATTTTACAATTATTCTAATATTGGGGAGCCGGGGATTTCAAGAAAAGACCCTTCGGTAATTGAGGTCGTTCCCTGATTCGAGACTCCCATTTTCCGCGAAAGCTTGTCAACACGGCCCCGTTCAGCTGGCCCAGATTCGGAGACTTCGCTGTTCCGGCCGAATTTCGACAATCCGATGATTGTTGGTGTCGGTCATCAAAAGCCGTCCCACGCCGTCCGCCGCGACTCCGGCCGGTTCTCCGGATTGGAAGGCCGGGCCATCGCCGCAGCAGAAGGTGCCTTCCTCCAGGTCGCTGACCTGCCGGTCCTGCAGGTCGAGCAGGCGGAGCTTGCCGTTATAGCTGTCGGCGACCACCAGCCCGCCGCCCCGACAGGCGACTCCCAAGGGGTGCTGGAACAGCGCTTGGCCGAAAGGCCCGTTGTCGCAACCGAAATCGAACAGCCCGGTCCCGACCAGCGTCTCCACCTTTGGCGTACCGTCAAGGGAAAGGGCGCGAATGGCGGAGGTCTCGCTGTCGGTGAAATACAGAATGCGACCTGATTCGTCGCAAGCCAATCCGCTCGGCTGCGCGAGATTGGCTTCCCCGGCCGGGCCGTCGAGGATGTCTTCGGCGCTCGACCCGGCCAGGGCCCGTACCTCAAGGCTCGTGAGATCGAGTTCGCCGATCTGGTGGGTTCCGGCATTGGCGAAAAACAGCCGTGTGCCGGCGCGCTCCAGATCCCAGACCGAGGCGAGAGCGGTTTCATGGCCGGGGGCGCGATCCAGCGGAAGGGCGCATCCGCGCGCGCCCGTTCCGGCCAGGGTCACCGTCTCGCCGGTCTCGGCGTCGATGCGCCGGATGGCGTGGTTCCCGGTATCGGCCACGAAGATGTGACGGTCCGAGCAGATCAGGCCCTGTGGCGCATTGAAAGCGGATGTCCGTTCTCCGCAATCGACCAGGCCGGGCTGGCCCGAGCCGAAGCGCCGCAATTCGGCGCCGTCATCGTCGAACAGGACGATCTGGTGATGGCCGCTATCGGCGACGGCCCAACGTTTGGCGCGGCCGGCCCCATGGAAGGATTTGATCTTGCCGGGAAACCGCAGGCGGCCGCCGGTCTCTTCCAACAGGTCGAAGGGAAGGGGGCTTTTGGCCAGGAAGCCGGCGTCGCGCCATTCCCTCAACATCGCGCCCACCCCGGCGATCAGCTTGTCGCTGTCGGGCTCGCCGGAAAGGCTGCCGAACACGCGGCCGTCGGGGGCGATGAAAATCAGCGTCGGCCAAGCTTTGACGCAGTACTCGCGCCATAGGACCATTTGAGGATCCTGGATGACCGGATGGCGGACACCGCAGCGGGCAATGGCATGGCGCAGGTTTTCTCCATCACGCTCGGCCGGGAACTTCGGAGAGTGCACGCCGATGACCACGAGTTCATCGGGAAACGCCTGTTCAAGGCGCGAGAGGGTCGGAACGACATGGAGACAGTTGACGCAACAGAACGTCCAGAAATCGAGGATGACCATGCGGCCCCGCAGGTCCGCCAGCCGCAAGGGGGCCGACACGTTGAACCACTCGAATCCCGGACGGTCGATCTCGGGGGCCCGCGTGAGGCCCTGCATGTGTACCAATGCCGTTGTCCCCGTATTCCCCTGCCATCCCGCTGTTTTCCGCGGCGGGGGCGTCCCCGCCACGGGTCCGGGATGTCCGGTTTATCTTCTGGAATCTATGTGGGGCGCGGGGCCGGACTTTCCAGTTAATTTAGAGTTTCTCTAATAAACCATGGGTTCCGGCCTTCCGGAGGCCGTGGAAAACGAGAAAGCAGACTTCAACGGATTGAGATATATACGAAATCCAGTATTCATCCGCTGTTTTCTAAAATCATCCACACGCTTTTCCACAGATCTTCCACAGATCTTCCACAAGGGGGGCCGCGAAATAGCGGCGCTTCAGGTTCGGCCGTAGGCGTCCTGGAGACGCTCGACGTCGTCCTCGCCCAGATAGTCGCCGGTCTGGATTTCGATGATTTCCAGGGGCTCGCTGCCGATATTCTCCAACCGGTGCAGGGTGTCACGGGGAATGAACGCCGATTCGTCGCTGCGCAGGAAGAAGATTTCGTCGCCCCGCGTGACCTTGGCCATTCCGGAAACGACGACCCAGTGCTCGGCGCGTTTGCTGTGCCGTTGCAGACTCAGGCTGCCGCCCCGTTTGATGGTGACGCGGCGGACCTGGAACCCTTCCTGGCCGCCGTCGATCCGGCGGGAATGCCCCCAGGGGCGGTATCCTGTCGTATGCTCGAACGGTTCCTTGCGGCCCTTGTTCTCGAGCGCCTCGACGATGGCCCGGACGTCCTGTGCCACATCCGCGTCGCGGTTCGAGACCAGGATCACGTCGTCGGTCGCCACAACGACCACGGAATCCAGCCCGAGGGCGGCGACCAGACGGCCATCCGTCCGGATGTAGGAATTCTTTACGTTATGGGTTAGGATATCCCCGCAACATACGTTGTTATCTTCGTTTTTCTTCGACATATCCCAAAGGGTCGACCAGGTTCCGACGTCGCTCCAGCCCATGTCGGCGGGCACCACGGCGGCACGGTCGGTCTTCTCCATCACCGCGTAGTCGACGGATATGGACTCGCAGGTTTTGAACGAGGCCTCGTTCAGCCGGAAGAAGTCCAAATCCCTCCGGCCATCGCCGATGGCGTTGCGGCAAGCCCTCACGACATCGGGCTTCAGGCGGGTCATCTCTTCCAGCATGGATTTGGCCGAGAACAGGAAGGTGCCGCTGTTCCAATCGTATCCGCCGTCTTCGAGATAGCCCTCGGCCGTCTCCCGGTTCGGCTTCTCGACGAACTGCCCGACCTCGAAGGCGCCCTCGACATCGGGAAGCGCTTCTCCTCGCCGGATATAGCCGTAGCCCGTCTCCGGTGCCGTGGCGGGAATGCCGAAAGTCACCAGGGCCCCGGCGGCGGCGGCCCGCGCCGCGGTCCGCACCGAGGCGAGGAAGGCATCGGGCCGGGTGATCACATGGTCCGAGGCCAACAGCAGGATCAGGGCTTCCGGGTCTTCCTCGGCCAGCATCAAGGACGCCACGGCGGCGGCGGGAGCGGTGCTGCGCGCCACCGGTTCGAGGACGATCTGGCGCGGCGAAACGCCGATTTCGCGGAACTGCTCGGCGATCAGAAACCGGTGTTCCTCGCCGCAGATGACCGTCAGCGGCGCGAAATCGTCCCCCCCGACGCGCCTGGCCGTCTCCTGCAAAAGGCTATGGCTCGATTGCAGGGGCAAAAGCTGCTTGGGATAGGCCCTGCGCGACAAGGGCCACAACCGGGTCCCCGATCCTCCCGAAAGGATGACCGGATAAATCCGCCCCGCTTCCTGCTTTTCGGCCATCTTCACTCCTTTGGAGATAAAACTAGAATGCTACGGCCCCGTCCCCCGTGAACCGCGGTACCATAGTGAATTTGCTTTTTTTGGACCACAGTCTCAAGACAGGCAAGGCTGTTAATTTTCCATGGCCTTGGGATCGAGCGCATCCTGCAGGCCGTCGCCGAGGAAATTGAAGGCGATGACGGTCACGAAAATCAGGATCCCGGGGTAGAAGGCGAGGGCCGGGGCCGACCAGATGAGTTCCTGCGCGTTGGTCAGCAGGTTGCCCCAACTCGGCAACGGCGGCTGGATGCCGAGACCGAGGAAACTCAGCACCGATTCGAGCAGGATGACGTTGCCGACCGACAGGGTCGTGGCGACGATGATCGGCGAGACCAGGTTGGGCAGGATATGCACCCCCATGACGCGCAGCGCGCCCGCTCCCTGAGCCTGGGCCGCCTGGACGAAATCGCGCTCGCGCAGGCTCAGTGCCGAGCCGCGCACCAGGCGGGCCACGGTCGTCCAGCCGACCAGGGCGACGATGGCGATGATCCGGTAAAGGCTCACCTGTTCCGACTGCGCCAGGGCATCGGGAACGCCGATCTTCTGCAGGTCGACCGCCGCGAGGACGATCAGCAGCGGCAGCAGGGGCAGGGAGATAACGCCGTCCGTGAGCCGCATCAGCAGGGCATCGAACCGTCCGCCGAAATAACCCGCCAGCAGGCCGACGCAGGTGCCGATCACCGCCGCCGCAAGGGCCGCCGTCAACCCGACCAGCAACGAGACCTGTCCACCGTAGAGCAGACGCACCAGAAGATCGCGCCCCAGTTCGTCGGTGCCCAGGGGATGGGCGGCGGACGGCCCGGCGAAACGGTTCAGCAGGTCCACGGCCTCGGCATCGACCCCGAGCATCCGGGCGATCAGCGGGGCCGCCGCCGAAGCCACGGCGAGCAGGACCAGCACGGCCAGGCTGGCCAGCGCCAGCCGGTGACGGCGGAAGCGCCGGGCCGCCAGGGCGATCATCCCCTCGCTGGTGACGGTGCCGCTCATCGCAGCGATATCCTCGGATCGAGCCAGGCATAGGCCAGATCGGCCAGCAGATTGCCGATCACCGTCAACAGCGTGGCGAACAGCAACGCGACCAGGGCCAGGTTGAAGTCGTTGCCCAGGATGGCGTCGTAGATCATCTTGCCCATGCCCGGATAGGCGAACACCGTCTCGGTCACCAGGGCGCCGGAGAACAGGAAACCGATGTCGAGGGCGAGGATCGTCGTCACCGGGATCATCGCGTTGCGCAGGGCGTGCTTCAGCAGCACCCGGCGCCGTCCCAGCCCCTTGGCGAGGGCGGTACGGATGTAATCCTGCCGCAACACCTCGATCATCGCGCCACGCACGTAGCGGGTGTGCCCGCCGACGCTGGCCAGGGTCAGGGTTGCGGCGGGCAGGATCAGGTGGCGCAGCTGGTCCCAGAATCCGCTTTCGCCGACCGTGCCGGTGCCCCCGGCGGGCAAGACGCCGAGGATCACCGAGAAGACAATGATCAGCAGCAGCCCGAGCCAGAAGGCCGGAACCGAGATCCCGGCGAACGCCAAAAGGTTGACGGTGTAGTCGAGCTTCGAATAGGGCCGGGCGGCGGCCAGCACGCCCATCGGGATGCTGATGGCGATCGACAGGACCAGCGAAAGGCCGAGCAGCCGCAAGGTGTTCCACAGGGCCGGGGGGAGGACTTCCAGCACCGGCCGGGCCTGGAGGCGCGAATAGCCGAAGTCACCGGTCACGGCGGCCCTCAGCCAGTTGCCGTAGCGCTCGATGATCGGCTTGTCGAGGCCGTAGAGGGTGCGCAACCGGGTGGCGTCCTCGGAAGTGATTTCCGGGTTCGAGGTGATCATCAGGTCGATGGGATCGCCCGGCATCAGCCCCATCAGCCCATAGATGATGAAGGACATGAGGGCCAGGACGATCAGCGCCTGCCACAGGCGGTGGAACAGGAAACGGCTCATATCCGGCCCTCGTCCCGCAGGTGGCACGCGGAGAGGTGCCTTTCATCGCCGACGATGGGCGCCAGGTTCGGCCGGGTGAGGAAACATTCCGCCCGGGTGATCCAGCAGCGCGGATGGAACGGGCACCCCTCGATACCGGCCGCGTCGTCCGGCACATCGCCTTGCAGGGTCTCGTGCGCCCGGCGTTTGCCCCGGCCGATCACCGGCGCGGCGGACAGCAGCGCCCGTGTGTAGGGGTGCCTCGGATTTTCGAAGATATCGTCCACCGGTCCGGTTTCGACGATCCGGCCGAGATACATCACCGCCACCCGGTCGGCGATGTGGCGGACCACGCTCAGGTCGTGACTGATGAACAGGTAGGTCAGGCCGCGCTCGCGTTTGAGCTTGCCCAGAAGATTGAGGATCTGGCTTTGGATCGAAACGTCGAGGGCCGAGACCGGCTCATCGGCGATGATCAGGCAGGGCTCCGGCGCGAGCGCCCGGGCGATGGCGATGCGCTGGCGCTGCCCGCCGCTGAACTGATGCGGGTAGCGCTCCATGTCTCCCGCCGTCAGCCCCACGGCTTCCGCAAGGTCGGCGACGCGCTTTCGCCTTTCCTCCGCCGTGCCCAGGCCATGGATGACCAAGGGTTCCGCGATGATCGCCCCGGCCGTCAGGCGCGGATTGAGCGAGCCGAACGGGTCCTGGTAGATGAGCTGGATACGCCGCCGCAACGGCTTGAGATCCCGCCTGCCGAGACCGGAGACCGTCTCGCCCTCGAAGCTGAGGAGCCCGGCGTCGGGCGCCAGCAGCAGGGCGGCGGTACGGGCCAGGGTGGTCTTGCCGCAGCCGCTTTCGCCGACCAGGGCCAGGGTCTCGCCCGCTTCCAGGCGGAAACTGACGCCGTCCACGGCATGCGTCCGCCGCCCATCGCGGCCGAACAGCCGGTTTCCGGCAATTGGAAACGTCTTCACCACATCGCGGGCTTCCAACAGCGGCTTCATGGCGCTACCCGGATGCAGGCGACCGAGCGGCCGTAACCGGCTCCCTTCAGTTCGGGGTCGGTCTGGTGGCAGCTTTCCATGGCTTGCGGGCAGCGCTCCGCATAGCGGCAGCCGGGCGGCAGGGTCCGCAGGTCGGGCACGGCGCCCGGAATGGCGGGCAGGGGGCCGGCGCGGCGTTCCATGCGGGGCAGGGTGCGGATCAGCCCGATCGTGTAGGGGTGCAGCGGCGCCTCGAACAGGGAATCGGCGGGGGCGCGTTCGACCACCCGGCCGGCGTACATCACCATCACCTCGTCGGCGATTTCCGAAACCACGCCCAGGTCGTGGCTGATGAACAGGATCGCCGTGCCGAGTTCCTGCTGCATCTCCAGCATCAGGTCGAGGATCTGTGCTTGCACGGTCACGTCGAGCGCCGTGGTCGGTTCGTCGGCGATCAGCACGTCCGGCTTGCAGATCAGCGCCATGGCGATCATCACCCGCTGCCGCATCCCGCCGGAAAGCTGGTGCGGATAGCTTTTCGCCCGGGCCGGGGCATTGGCGATGCCGACCCGGCGCATCATGGCGACCGCCGCGTCCCAGGCATCCGCCTTCGTGGCGTCCAGGTGGACCCGCAGCACCTCGGCGATCTGCTCGCCGACGGTGAACACCGGGTTCAGGGCCGTCATCGGTTCCTGGAAAATCATGGAGATGCGCCGGCCGCGCTCCGCATCGAGCGCCTTGTCCGGCAGGGTCAGCAGGTTGCGGCCGTCTAGCAGGATCTCACCGCCGCGCACCCGCCCCGGCGGCGGCACCAGGCCGAGCAGGGAGAGCGCCGTCACCGATTTGCCGCAGCCGCTTTCGCCGACCAGCCCGAGCGTCTTGCCACGCGTCAGATCGAACGAAACGCCGTCCGCCGCCCGCACAGCGCCGTCCCGCGTGGCGAAGGCCACGTCGAGATCGCGCACGCGAAGAACGGGATCGATGGGCATACCGCGCCGTACCCCTCTACCCAGAGACACCCTCAAACAGGCAGTTTGGCACGATTGACGGAAAATCCAACAATTTCATTACGGTAAGCTGAGGAAAAAGCACGGACGATGGGGGACGGTCTGCAACTTTTTTGTGACTTTTTCGATCGGAGGTGACCGGTTAAAGTTGTCGTCTATTCTTTTGGGGGAAAGATCATGCTTTTGAAGAAAATCCTGGTTGCCGTCTTCCTGGCCGCAACAAGCCTGACGTTCGGCAACGCCTATGCCGATGATGCCGCCAAACAGAAGGATATCGCCCAACTGTTGCAGGTGACCGGGAGCCTGCAGATTGCCGATCAAATGGCCACCGCCGTGATTCAGCAAATGTCACAGGCGATGAAACAGGCCGATCCCAATATTTCCGACGCGGCCATAAAGATCGTCGGCGACGAGACGGTGGCGTTCATGCGCGAGAAGGTGCCGGGATTGGTTGCCCAGATGCTGCCCCTTTACGGTCAGCACTTCTCGCACGACGAAATCAAACAACTGCTCGCGTTCTACGACACGGAACTCGGTCGAAAGACGATTCAGGTCATGCCGCAGCTGGCGCAGCAGTCGATCATGATTTCACAGCAGTATCTTCAGACCCAAATGCCGGAACTCCAGCAGAGAATCACCAGCAAGTTGCAGCAGGCAGGTTTCAACTAAGCCCGAGGAAAAGCTATTCCGCCCGCCAGTTCTCCACCCATAGCGTCGTCGGGTACTGGTGGCCGGTCGGCTCCACGCCCTTGAGCCATTTCGGCAGAACGAAGGAATTGGCCCGGAAATAGAGCGGGATGGAGGGCAGTTCCTCGGCGTAGATTTCCTGCAGGCGGTGCCAGAGCGCCCGGCGCTTTTCCTTTTCCAGGGTCACCTCGGCTTCCTCGAGGATCCGGTCCATTTCGGCGTTGCGGAAACCGGTGTAGTTCTGCCCCGCGTAATTGTTCCCGGCCGACGGAATATGGGCTGAATGCAGCGTGGTGCGCGGCAGGTTTTCGGGCGAGGACATCCAGGCGAACAAGGCCATGGCCGGGAATTTCCGCTGGCTCAGCGTCTGGCCGAACAACACGCGGGCCGGCTGGTTGCGGATGCGCACGTCGACGCCGACGCGCTTCCATTGGCTTTGCAGCACCTGCTCGACCAGTTCGCGGGTCCGGTCCCCCGCCGTGGTCATGATCTCCAGGCGCAACGGTTCGCCTTGGTCGTTGTGCCGCACGCCCTGGCGCACATGGCTCCACCCGGCCTCGGCCAGCAGTTTGACGGCGCGCTTCGGGTCATGGTCGTAGCGCTTTACGTCCTCGGCGTAGACCCAGTCGAGGGGGCTGACGTCGCTGTGTGCCACGGGCTGGCGGCCGCCGAAAAGCTGCTGGCTGATCGCCTGCCTGTCCAACGCGTAGACCAGGGCCTGCCGGACCCGCTTGTCGGCCAGGATCGGGTTGTCCAGGTTGAACTCGACATGCTCGTAGATCAGCCCCGGCTTGAAGATGAAGTCGAAGCGGTTGCCGTAACGCTTCTCCAGGGCCAGGGCCTGATCGATGGTCAGCCCGAGTTCCCCGGCGATCATGTCGATGTCGCCGGCCAGCAGGTTGGCCTCCAGGGCCGCCGTGTTCTCGACCACCTTGACCACGATGCGCTTGAAATGGGGCTTCGCGCCCCACCAGGTCGGGTTGGGCTCCAGCACGATATAGGCGCCGGTTTTTATGTCCGATATCAGGTAGGGGCCGAAATACAGACCCTCGTTCAGTGTGTCCGTATCGAAGGCGGTACGGTGTTTGTATTCGGCCGGATCGCGGAAGGCGTCCGCCTCCACATGGGCGGGCAGCAGCAGGAAGTCGTTGATGGCGGCGTATTCGTGGGTCAGCTTGTCGAAATGCAGGGTGAAGGTCTTGTCGTCCTTCGCGTCGATGGCATAGATGGTCCGGTACAGCTCCATGTTGGAGATGCCGCTTTGCGGCTCGCGCCCGACCTTCCAGGTGAACATCACGTCCTCGGTCGTCACCGGCACGCCGTCGCCCCAGGTGGCGTCCGGCTGGATGGTGTAGGTGACGGCGATTCCCTGCTTGCCCTCGGGAGTCTTTTCCGGCGTGGCGAGGCCGTTCTCGATGCTCGGCATCTCGGTGCAGAGCATGCAGACCAGGTTCCAGTCCTTGTCGTAGGTGGTGAACGGCCGCCGGGTCATGTCCAGGACGTAGCTTTTGGCCGTCGAAGCCTCGACCCCGGGAAGGAAGGTCGTCGGGAACTGAGACATGCCGATGACCAGTTCGTCACGCGCCGCCTGGGCGCCGCCCGGAACCATCAGGAGCACCGCCCCAATCAACGCCGAAATCCGGTACCGAACCGCCATGCCTTCATCTCCCGTTGTTGCCGGCCGCTGTCCCTAAGGATTTGGCGTCGCGGGCGGTTTGGCAATGCAAAATAGCGGGAGACAAAAAAAGAGGGCCGGTCCCTTGGGGGTTGGACCGGCCCTCGGATGTGGAATTGCTGGATTTGATCAGCGATTCCACATGGGTCGACCGGTCTTGCGATCGAATTCGAGATTCTGGACGAGCGAACCGTCCTTGGTCACGATTTCGGCGGAGATGGTGTTGTCGTCCTTTTCGACCACGTTGCCGACCTTGACGTTCGGGTTGTTCCACATGGCCAGGCGCTTCTCGAGCAGGCCCTTGATCTCGTCGGTCGAAATCACGCCGTCAGCCTGCAAACCGGCTTCCACACCCTGGAAGAAGTCCGAGCCGCCGGGGCCGCGCCCCTGTCCCGGACCGAACTGCCCCGGACCGCCGGACTGCGGGCCGCCAAACCGGCTCATCCGGCGGTCGCCGCGCATGCCGGGACCGAAATTGGCCGGTCCGCGTAGCGTGTCGACCTTCGTCGGAAAGACCAGGGTGCGAACGACATCGCCGCTGGCGTCGACGATCTGGGCCTTGATGGTGTCGTCGGCTTCCTTGACCTCGCCGACCTTAAAGTCGCCTCGGCCGCTCACGACGTTCATGGCGTTGAGGAAAGACGTCACCTCGTCGACGGTCAGTGTGCGGTCATGGTTGGCGTCGGCGTGGAAAGCTCCCGGCCAGACACCGTCTCGGCGCATCCCAAAGCCGCCGGGACGCATCCCAGGCTGCTGATCGGCATCCCCATCCATCCAGTAGGGACCCATACCGCCACCGGGGCCCATGCCGTAGCCGGGACCGGCGAACGCGAGCTGCGTGCCCGCGTCGGCCGAAGCCGCGGGGGTAAGCGACCCGGCGGCCAGCATCACACCGAGGGCAGCCGGCGCCAGGATCGCGGCAAAAGCAAAGGTGGAACGTTTCATGGGGGAAATCTCCATCGGTTTGGTGAACTGAACTGTGGCCAGTTAACACCCCGACTGTTGCAGGTGGATTTCCGGAAAGGCCTTATTTTGTAACCGACTGTTTCCGCGGCATAAGCGGAAACACTGGGTAACGGATTTTTCTGCACGAGGCCCGGCCACCGGCGGTATAGTCGCCTCATGGAAAGCACGCCGCACATATTGGTGGTCGATGACGACCGGGAAATCCGCGACCTTCTGGGGCGGTTCCTGGTGAAGCACGGTTATCGCATCACCACCGCCGCCGACGGCCGGGAAATGGCCAAGGCGATGAAGGACTGGGCCATCGACCTGATCGTCCTGGATCTCATGCTGCCGGGCGACGACGGGCTTTCGCTCTGCCGCAAGCTTCGGGCGGACTCGAACATCCCGATCATCATGCTGACCGCCATGGGCGAAGAGACCGACCGGATCATCGGCCTCGAAATGGGCGCCGACGACTATCTGGCCAAGCCGTTCAATCCGCGCGAACTCCTTGCCCGGATCAAGGCCGTCATGCGCCGTTCGGACAGTGAACCGGGGCGCCGCGCCACCCGCGACCTCGACGAAGGCGAGGGCGAAACGGTCATGGGATTCGCTGGCTGGCAGCTCAACCTGGACAATCGGGAACTGACATCGCCCGACGGCGTGCTGATCCAGCTTAGCGGCGGCGAATACGAATTGCTGGCCGCTTTCGTCTCCCGGCCGCAGCGGGTGCTGAGCCGCGAGCAGTTGCTCGATCTGGCGCGCGGCCGCGAAGTGCAGCCGTTCGACCGGGCCATCGACGTGCAGGTCAGCCGCCTGCGCCGCAAGATCGAGGTCGATCCGGCCAACCCCATCTTTATCAAGACGGTGCGCGGCGGCGGCTACATGTTCACGCCTGCCGTGGAACGCCTATGATCCGGATTTGGCCGCGCAGCATCGTCGGCCGCACGGTCGCTCTTCTGCTGATCGGCGTGGTCGGCTCGAACCTGATCGGCTTCAGCCTTTACTGGAACGACCGCTCCCGCGCCCTGGCGCAGACCAAGGCGGGTTACGTGGCCGACCGCATCCTGTCCCTGAAGGATACGGTGGAAAACGTTTCCGCCGAGTCCCGCCCCAGATTCGTGAATCAGTTCCGGGCGGCCGGTTTCCGCATGGTTTGGACACAGAACCGCCCGCTGGCCAGTGAAGACCTTCCGTCCAATCCGCTGGTCGACGCTTTACGGGCGGCCTTGCGGGAAGATCTGGGCGATGCGGCCGACGAAACCTTGCGTATCGGCCGCGTCGCACCGGTCGACCGGGACA
>Ga0207799_100499_pt1 | contig 13290 bp, 14 predicted proteins | sample TtanPargueraPR_4_FD_187742 | JGI IMG/M metagenome (GOLD analysis project Ga0207799, IMG submission 187742) | Aerobic enrichment media microbial communities from Bioluminiscent Bay, La Parguera, Puerto Rico - Tt and M2 (SPAdes) | ecosystem: Environmental > Aquatic > Marine > Unclassified ...
ACAACGACAGACTCAAATGCCTTAGTGGGCATTTTTCTTTATTTTCAATAATTTCAAAAAAACATTTTATTAAAATCTCGTAATCGTGGCTGTTTTTTACGTCTGCTGCCCGAATGAAACATAACGGTCTCGGCTATGGGCAGTAGCGGTTTGTGTGCGTATTACTTTTCAAACCGAGAAAATGCTCGGACGGGCTACAAACCTACGAATTGAGCATTCACCCGCTATTGCCTATGAGCCATTGTTATCGCCTGGCAGTTCATCTATTTCATAATTTGTACTTCTTCCTCCACTCGCTCCTTTTCGTAAAACGCCTTTGTTTATCAAATCTTGAATGTCACGATGGGCTGTATCTTGGGAACATTTATTAATCTTTCCCCATTTTGATGTGGTTAATTTTCCATTAAAACCATCAAGTAATTTATTGAGTGTTTTTTGTTGTCTTTCATTAAATATTGTGGTGGAATGTATTTTCCAAAATTCAGCTTTAAACAATATTTTCGATAAGGTTTCACCTGTTGAGTTTATAGCATTTATTAAACATTGTAAGAACCATAAAATCCATTCTGTAATATCAGTTGTACCTTTTTGTGCTCTTTCAAGCTTTTCGTAATATTGTTTTCTTTCAACTCGTATTTGAGCAGACATACTATAAAATCGTCTTACACTTTTATCTGAACGAGCGAGCATCATATCCGTCAATGCTCTTGTTATACGACCATTCCCATCTTCAAAAGGGTGTATGCTAACAAACCAAAAGTGTGCAATTGCTGCTTTTAATACTAAGTCTAAGTTATCTTCATTTTCAAACCAATACAGAAATTTTTCCATTTCTGCTTCAATTCTGTCTGAACTTGGAGCTTGATAATGAACTTTCTCTTTGCCCATTGGACCAGAAACAACTTGCATTGGTCCAGTTGTATCTTTTCTCCAGTCTGCAACCGTTATTTTATATAAATTACTCCAACCTGAAGGAAATAGGGCAGCGTGCCAACCGAATAATCTATCTTTAGTTAGAGGTAAATTATAACGTTGAGTTGCATCAAGCATCATTTCTACGACACCTTCTATATATCTTTCAGATTCAACTGCTCCTGCAATATCAATTCCAAGTCTTCGAGCAATTGATGAGCGTACTTGTTCAGCTTCAAGTATTTCTCCTTCAATCTCAGACGATTTTATGATGTCTAAAGTCAAAGTGTTTAAAACGGCTTCATTTTGTAATCCAAAGCCTAAGGATTCCATTTTACCAAGTAATTTTCCTTGAAGATTTCTTGCTTCTCCAAGTTTTTGAGTTACTTGATTATAACTCCAAGTAAAATCTGTCCAGTTTTCTTTTTCGTGTAAATACATTTTCATTCTCCGCAATATTTACGGCAAATATAGTGTTTTTTCTCCGCGCATTGTATTTTCTCCGCAAAAAACACTAAAATTATGCGTCTAATCTCCGCATTCTTCTGCTTGGCGATAACGGTAAATTGTATGAGTAGTGGCAGATTGCGTGATACTTTCCTGTCAAACCGCTATGCAGTTTGAGCGGGCTACAATCCTTTATATTTAGCACTTCGCCTGCCATTACTTATACAAAATGTTGTGCGTTCGTTGTTTTATTTGTTCTAATTAAGATTCGTTTTCGTAATATATTTTGTAGAATTTTCGTCCATTTTCATCAATCCCTTGTTCTATCAATTCTTTGTGTCCGTGGATGTAGATATGGAAATTCTTATCTAATTTTAGAACGCTTTTAAATACTCTCGCTTGCTTTTTTACTGCTTGACTTGATATTTGAAAATTATTAGAAAATTCAACTTCATTTTCTTCTCTATATGCTTGGTCAAATTTTCTAAATGATTCAATTACGCTATTGTCTTTAAAAATTTCTTTTTCGAAGCTTTGTTTGTCGAATGTTTCATTGTTTTTGAAATAGTCAACAGACCTATTTAATATGTCAATTTTATCTGCTTTACTTATTTCAAATTGTTCATCTAATTGCTTTGTAACAAAGTTTTTAGTTATAGATAGAAAATCTTTTGTATAATGATAACTGTCACTTGCTGGTTTTATAGATAAAAACTCATCAATCCAATATTGTGTGTCTTTTGATTTATTTGAGTCAACAATGCAGACTTTATATCCCTCGTCAGCATTAAGATTGAATATTAAACAACCTTTGTCCAGTTTGTTTATATTTACACCACTTTCGTGTCGAACTTGAACAGAATTGAGTTTTAAAAAAATGTCTTTATTTTCAGATTTAAATAACCCAATTGCATCTGTTTTTTGTCCATCGAATACACAATCTTTGAAATAACATACAGAAAATTCTCCGCCATTTATTTTGGGATGAGATGATTTATCATATAAATGTTTAGAAATATCAATTGATATATCATAAATGTTTTCAGGATTGGCAAAAATTTTCTTTGCAAAAATATATGTATCATTAAGATTCAAATCTGTTGAATAATGAAAATTATATATTTCGTTTCCATTAAATGACGATAAAAAATACTTTAATAAATATTTTTTAGTGTCTTCATTCTCAAAAATTAAGTTTTTATTTGAAGTTTTTATTCCTTCATCTCTTAATTTATTACCTACTTGATGAATGTATATAGAGTCTAGTTTTATTTCTGTGAAATCAATCATTTTATTATATTAAAAAGTTTTAGTTTTTCGAGTTTCAAATTTTCAATTTCTTTAGCTAATTCTTTTTCTAGGTTGCTAATGCTAGATAGTGATTTGATGCTATTTGTTTTAATTAAATATGGAGATGTTTTAAATACTCCATCAAATTCAGGTTTGTTTTTTAACGCATTGGAGAAATTGAATGTAACTTTATACAAACCGTTTCTAATATTTAAATGATTAAAACGATATAGTATTCTCATTTCTTCTAGAAAAATAGATTCTTTTGCTTCTAATTCACTAAGTTCCGCCAGTGTTTTTAATCCTTTCCCTTCAAAATTAATAATCAAATCTTTGTCAGCTTTGTCTTGGTATAATTCTGGGATTTCAGTGTTTTCATCAAATTTGAATTTAATTGATTGGATGTCTGCATCGTGAAACATAATTGACGAAGATATATTACTAAAACTAAGTAAAAAATTAACCCGTTCTGTATTCGATTTAAAGTTTTTGAACATTACTTTGATTTTTTCTTCTTCAATAAAATCAACTCTCTTAAATTCATTCTCAATGATTCTTCTTAATCTATTGGCTACATATTTGTCTGTTTTGCTAATTGTGTTTTCAGTTACTACAACTAATTGATTATCTTTCTTTTTAATGACAACTTCTGCTTTTCCAGGCTTCGTATTAACTAATAAACTACTTGTTGCGTCTTTTGTTTCTGTTATTAAGGTGATTTTATATTCATCCTTTTTTGAATTAGACTCAATTTTAAATTCATCAGAATTAACAATTTTTACATTTAAATCATCTGTAATATTGTCAATATTAATTTTAATTCCTTGAAATACCGTTTCTAAAGGAGCATCTTGTTTTATATTAAAGAATTCATCGGTTGTATTAACCGTTTTGCCTTTTATGTCAATATATGATTTAAAATCTTCAAGTTCCTTAGGGCTGAATAATAATGATGTCATTAAATCAATTAGCGATTTTATATCTGCATTTTTAGTGTAAATCCCTTTTTTCGCTAAGAAGAATTTAATATCATTTGCAGTGATTGCATCTGTTTTTAAAAATGGTTTTAATATACTACCATAAGGGAGCATATTTATAAATGCTTCATTTAAGAGCTTTTCATTGACTGAAGAATTTTCATCATTTTCATTGTAAGTTTCATTTTTAAGAGTAATAGTTTTTGTGTCAGATAAAGAATCTAAAGCGTCAATATCAATACTATTATATTTCTGAATTTGAATCTTTTCATCTAATAAATCTTCATTAAAAGAACGAATAATTTCTAAGGCTTCATTTTTGTCTTTATTTTTATTGTAATCAGGAAAATATAATATGTATTCATTTCCATAACCACTAGTTAAGCTAATTGTTAGCCATATTAGTTTCTTTAATGCTTCTGGAGAGAACGAATCCGAACAAAATAAAAGAAAACTAATTTTGTTTTTATCTTCTTTAGTAATGGGTAATACAGATGAGTTAATAAATTGAGTTGGTAATTTAAACCCTCTTTCTCCAATTCTATTAGGACTTTGATTTGCTTCTGTAATTGGGTATGCAAATTTTACAGGAATATCGGGTCTGTAATTTTTTGCAGTTGTAATACTGCTAATCAAAAAAGTGGCTTTGTTATTATCTATTAAAAAATAAGTGATGTTTTCATTTAATAAAGTTCGTTTATAATTTTCTTTTGTGTGATGAATAAAATCAAAATCTAATTCTCTATTATTTGTCGAAAACCAAAATAATAAACTGTAAACATCTGTAGAGTCGTATCTTTTCAAAGGTATCTTATTCTTTTCCTCAAAATCAGCATATACGAAACTTGTATCATTTAGATATTTAGATATTTCTTGCTTTGATGAGTTTGGATAGCTAAGTGAGTGCAAGGATGAAATCATTAAGAAATCGCCAGAATTTTCCTTTAACTTGCTTTCAAAATTGCCATAAAAGTCAATCGAATGTAATTCGTTCTCATTTATTTTATCATTATATATATCAACACCATAATTTTCTCCGAATTGATGCCAACCAATTAGTTCTAATATTTTTTTTACAACTCTTTGATTAATCGGTGCTTTTTTGTTCTCTGTCGGAGGAGCTAAAGATGCAAAAGGATTAATATCTATTTGATTTTCAACTGCACTAATCCAATTCAACAACAATGAATCAAATTCATCTCTAACTATTTCTTTTCCTACAATTGAACTTGTTCCAAACTCTAATGTTAGAGCCTTAACAATGAGTTCTCTAACTTGTGAAGATATTTTTGCCTTATTTTTGTTTTCATAATATTTGTCAATTTTCGTTGATGCTTGGTCTATTAAGAATTCAGTGTTAAGAGGTTTCGTTTCTCCAATCTTTACATTCTTTATTGTTTCTGCATCAAGAATTTTGTCATCAACATTCCCAATTAAAAGTAATTCATAGTCTGTTGCATTGGGGGAGTGTGTTACTAAGTCTTTACACCATTGGCAAGCAGAGCGGTATCTAATAACATTCTCAGACGATTTTACTTGACTTAGTTTTACAATATCATTGGGATACTTCCATCTAATATCTACTTTTTCAGATTCATCAAGTGGTTCTAGTGTTACAGAAATCCATTGGTTGTCTTTTTCAAGAGCATCTAATAAACAAATTATAGTTTGAATTATATAGCCTCTTATTCCAGCATTACCTCCCATAATTTTAAGGTTTTTTATGTATAGTTTGGTTAATTGTCAAATTTACAAATCATATGCATCAAATTAAATATCTCTTGCTTTTTTATGATTAATTATTTGAATCAGTTTAGTTTAATCGAGTATTTGTAGCCCCTCGTTACAATGACGCACAACGGTCGCGTGTATGCAAAGTAGGCGTTTGCGGAGAGCGTTCCTGTCAGGCTGCACAAATGTTGATGCGGGCTACTGACGTTAGAATTACCACTTCTGCGCCTATTTTGTATACACATTGTTAGGTGTAGTTTTTAATCTATCTTTAAACTATTCAAATATTCATCAGGTGTCAAAACTGGAATATCAGATTCTTTAAAATCTTTTCCGTTTCTTGTGATGATTATACTACAATCTACTTTTAATGCACAATAATATTGTAAAGAGTCTTCAAAATCCGAGAATTTAGAAGCCAATCCTTTATCGACAATCTTATCTGTCAAATCAGAAGTTTCAGCGATAACTTTAAACTTCCTTATTTTTTCTTTGACAACTTCACCATTTTCAAATCTTGCTAATAAATAATAAGCAGTAGAGTAGGTCAAAGCAGACACATAAATCTGAACTTTTCCTTTATCAGCAAGTGTCGCAATTTTTGCTGCAGATTCATAGAAAGGTTCTCTTTCTCCAAGCAAGTCAATGACAACGTTAGTGTCTAAAAATAATTTCTCTTTCATTTGTATTTCTCTGCTAAATAATCACCATATGCTTCTTTGTAATCAAAATTAGCAGGAATTTTCACTCCGGTTTGCAAGCTTTTTACAAAAGGAGAAATTTCAATTTCATCGTTAGTCTCTGTTTTATCCGTATTAACTAATGATTTTAAGTACGATTCAATCAGGCGAGAAAGACTTCTTTTTTGAGAAGAAGCATAATTTTTCGCTTTGTCAATGACGTATTTGTCAAGTTTTAATGTCAATTTTGCATCCATAGCCTTAATATTTTTTTACGTACAAAAATAAGTGATTAATCCGTATAATCCAAATACTGATTCTGTGTCTTTAAATTACACCTAACGGTGGTGCTATGTTTAGTTGCCGAGTACGGGCTGTTTCCCTGTCAAACCGCTATGAATTTTAAGCGAGCTACAAACGTTGAATCTATTACTGCACCGGCAATTAAATATAACACGTGTTACCTGCTGGGTTTTGTCTTAACTTTTATAGAACTACTAAATTTTCAATTTTAGCACTGTCCCGATTTTGTTTTTCGGGTCGGCAAAAAAGCGATGGAGAACAGACAAGCTCTTTTGCTATTTTTGGTGTCAGCTTTGGCTTGTGCGAATTGCAAATGTGCTTGGCTGTGTGGGCTGACGCTGTGTGACATCAGTTATCGTCAACAGGAATAGCTTTGGTCACATATGCCTTAAATCGTGGAAATATTTGAATCAGCCAATAGGTGTAATGCTCTATATTGTTCATTAAATCATTTTGCAATTCGTCAAGTCCTATCCACATGTATTCCTCAACTTCTAATGTATTAATAACAGGATTCTCATCTGAGTAACCTAGGTAAATTCGGTCATATTCATTTTCTATTAATCCATTATCAAATTTTTTATTATAAGTAAAATCGAAAATCCAGCTATGATTTTTGCATGTGATGCCCATTTCATAGTCTAATCTTTTAAGCACTGCCAACTCTTCGTTTTCTCCAGGAAGTTGGTGGCTGCAACACGTATTACTCCACAAACCAGGTGAATGGTACTTATGAGATGCTCTTTTTTGAAGTAAAAGTTGACCGTCTTTATTTAATACAAATATTGAGAATGCTCTATGTCTCACACCATTTTTATGAGCCAAAAGTTTCTCCATCACTCCGATTTCATTATCCTTCTCATCAACTAAAATTACACTATCTCTAACATCAGTTTTTGTCATTTTTTATTAACTATTTTAAGTTCGGAAATATTTTTTCCACATGTATGCAATTCCTTTTATGATAACATGCTTAATTGTTAAATAATAAAATATTGCAGGTAATATTAAACCAGATAAATTTTCAAGATTAATTGTTTTTATATGTACTATGGTATCGAACAAACTTATTGGAAAATAAATGACAGAGTTAAAATCAAAAACAATAATTGTAACTATAAAGACAAAAATAAATCCGATGCTAGATAGTGCATATATCAATAAAAAAAGTTGTTTTGAACTACTAATTAACTCAATTTTTCGAGTGCGAAAAAAATCAAGCATCAACTTGTATGATTTCTGATGAAGATTAGGTATCCTTAACATATCCGACAGAATCCAATACCCATCGTATTTTATCAAAGGATTAAAATTATACAGCGTATCAATAATTAGGAAGCATGGTATTATAAGCAGCAATTCAATACGTGTAATCAAAAAGAGAATTAGCAGAATAGATGCAACAACCAGTTCAAAATAAACACCTGCTAAGTTAACAATAATTCGTTCGCTGCGTTTAAGCTGCCAAGCTGCTGAAACATCACTATACAAAACCGGTGTAAATAAATAAAAACCAAAACCAATACCCCCAGGTTTTACGCCAAATTTCCGACAAGCTGATGCATGTCCAAACTCGTGGAAGAATGTCCAAAAACCAAATAAAAGAAAGAATATTATGAACTTAGGAGAGATAAACGATTTTACACCATTTGCAATATCATATCTGTAAAAGTATATAAAATAGGAAATAAATATTGGCAATATTATTATTAAAGAATAAAACACTTTTTTGTTAAAAAGAAAGGCAAGCTGTTTTGCAATATAGTTTGTAATTTTAGGAGAAATAAGTTCAAAGCTAAGTCTAAGATATTTTGCCTTTCCTCTTTTTTTTACTTCAAACTCTTCTTGTTGAATAATGCCATATTTAGCTAAATGTTTAAACAAAATATGATAAACTTCTTGGCTATTTATTGGATGTCCATACTCTAACTTGTATTGTTGTGCAATATCCTGAACTGTTCTTTTCCCATCAACCAAAGCCAGTAGTTCTTTTACATTTTTACTTACTTTTAACTGGTATTCTAAAGTAAGGTGTGTTATTAAAAACTCATCTTTGTCAAAATCATTTATCTGAATTTGGTCACTTACAACTGGCGAAATATTTGCACAATTATTTTCCATAAGAACATACCTATTTATACTACGCTGTAAATAACTTTTCCCAAATTGTTTTTATTTTGAATGATGTTTGCAAATAGCAGCGAGGGCAACAACAGATGAAAATAGCCGATTATAGTCTTCGGCTCTTATTTGTGTCCCAAACGAAGAAATATCCCAGCTTTGAGAGTTGTCAGGATAAATATTTTCGGGATGCGGTATACGCAAAGCATAAGATGGATTCCAACTTCCATCTTCATTTTGGTTTGCAACTAGCCAGTCAATACCTTTTTTAATGGAAGGTTGTAACTTTTCCGAAATAATAAAACTACAGTCGCATAAAACATCAATAACAAGTCCAGTGTAAAAAGGGCTTTGGGCTACATATAAATCACCAAAACTACCATTTGCATTTTGTTGTTGTAAAAGTTCGTTAACTATTTCATCAATTAGTGACATGTTTTTTTCTCTATTTTCTAGTAACCCTTTCAATATAAATACCAAATTGTAAATATTACTTGTCCACCAATATGCATCAGCCAGTTTGTTTTTTTTGTTTCGTTGTTTTGTTATCCAGTTTAACACTTTTTTTTCTTCCGAAGGGAAAGAACCTAAAAGAGCTAATAAATAGTATGCTACAGAACTTACACAGATATGTTCCCTTGTCCATCCACTTGCAGATGTTATTTCCTTTTGGTTCAATGACGAAAGTAATGCATGAATATCGTTATAGGTTATAAAACCACCAGAGGCAAGCTGATATTTCAAAATTTCAGGAATATACCTTTTTATATTTTTATTGTTGAAATGTAGTCCAAGCAAAGAAAAGTTTGACGAGTCACAATCGTTTATCCAGCTTAAGTTATAGCCCCAATTTCCATCCTGTTTTTCGATAAACTCAGTTGCTTTCTTTCTGCAAAGAGGCTGAATTTTTTTTCTTACATCTTTTTGAGAAATGAAATACAAAATAAAACCAGTTGCCCAAACATCGCTAACACCCGAAGAATTCAGAATTTCATTCCAACTCCCATCATCATTTTGATTAGTTTCAATATATTTAATAGCTCTTTCTACTGTAATTATTGAGTTTGAAATGGGAGAACTTAACTCCTTACTTATGTACTTTATATAGCCATCGGTATTTAGAATATGTGAAATTACTGTATTATGTAACTTTTGAATTTCAGAAGACCATTGTTTTAACCCGTAATCATTTGCTATGCTTTCTGCTTTATTCAAATAGTAAAGTGCTTTCTTTCGCAGATGGTTTGACACCCCGGTAAGATGAAGGTATTTCTTCAAATTCTCTTCTTCAACATCTGCAATAAAAATTTCTCTTTTCTTTAGTTCACAGTCTAATTCATGATAAGCAATATTAAACTGTTTGTTTTGGCGATCTTCATTTATATCCTCAATGTCATCAAGAATTTGAAAAGCTACATAAAAATATTGATGCGATTTATAAAGCTTATTAAATTGCATTGAATTGGGAAATTTTGCTTCGATACAATCAATAGCAACTTTTCCTATTGATGATTTATAATCGCAGAGTTCAACAAATTCATCAAAAGTTTCAAGGTCAATCAAACTTTTATCTAGCTTATAACCTTTAAAATACTCTTTTTTTCTTTGCTCCCAATTTTGCCAAAAAACAGAACCTTTATCAAATAATGTTACTAAAATTTTAATTGCTTCTTTTTGAAGTTCGTTTGCAATTATCGCGCTATCACCTCTTCCCTCTTTTTTATCTAAAATATCGTCTTGTATCAGGGTAGACCGATATAATAAAAATCCTGCTACAGAAAGCTTCATCAAAAATTCCTTAGTAGCCAATGATTCTAAACAAAACAAATATGGATAATACATGTAATAAGTTGGATTGACACTAAAAAAAGACTCATCCCTAATAATCGTTTTTATCTCATCTGGTAATAGAGACTCATTTTTCAAATAGCTCAGTAGGTACTGAAAAACTTTGTCAAATGGACTATTCAGATTCTCTATTTTTTTAATTTTCATAGGCATACAGGAGCATGATTAAGAGCAAAAAGGTAATGTGCAACAGCTATAACTTATCTGCGCAATGTGCCAAACAAATTACTTTTCTCAAATATTAATATTGATTCATCCTCAAGTGGAGTTCTTTTTATAATTGGGTTGTTTTCCCAAAATATTGGGTCGTATCCTGTTTTTGCAATCTCTTTAAGCAATGAGTTCTTAAATCTAAGTTTTCGGCTATTTGTTTTATTGACTATGATGGAATCATTTAAGTTAAATGCTAGTCCATTAACTTCTACATGAAATGATTTAATCGGGAGCTCAACGACAAATGAACTGTTTAAACTCACCGTTTTAACATAAGAAATTCCATCTTTGTTTTCATACAATATTAGAAATTCCAACGAATTATTTTTAAGTTTTACTTCATCGTCATTCGCCAATAGGTAGTTATTTCTTATCTCTCCTTCATATTTCTTTAAAATCAAGTTTTCTGGATTTATAGTAACAATTCCTTCTACTATGGGGCTTTTTATTTTGTCTTTTGGCATAAAGCTCATTTCGTATAACTTAGCACCTTTCGAATTAAATAACACACGAACAGAAACATTATAATATTTATCGAAATCCTTTTGAAAAGGAACAATGACCATATTCTTTTTGGGTTTTTTTACATGAACAGGAGTTATTCGCACGTTATTGAAGAAATTCTCCTGACATACATAGTGGTGCATTGAATCTCCTTTCAATGCAGCATAACGACCAGTCTGAAGTTCTAGTTTTCCTATAGAAACAGTTGAAGTCCCTTTTAAAAAAGTCTCAATAATTTCATTGCATACGTCTCCTGTAAAGGTAGTTTGACGATAAAAAAAAGTACTTGGTTGTATTTTTTTGGAATTGTAATTCTTTTCTTTTTTTATAAATTGGGAGATTAACTCTTTAACATTTACAGGTCTTATTATTATTTCCGACAGTTCTATTGACGAAGATTGAAGTTTAATGACATTAGGTATTTCATTTATTGGGAATGTTATTGTTTCATATCCAATAAATGAAATGTTGACCATCTTATCCAAAGAATCTGTTTGTAAGGAAAACAATCCATCTATGTTGGAAATTGTACCATTCCCATTATCAGAATAAACATTTGCATAAGCTAAAGGCTCGTTAGTGTTTTTATTAATAATTTTTCCTTCAATAATTCTCTGATTCTGTGCAAAACAGAAGATAGGCATCACAAGAATTAGCAATGTAACAAAAAGATTTCTCATAAATTAAATTCTCTAAAATCTAGCATTGAGGATGTCATCATCCTCAATGCTATTCTACTAATACGTTAATCTGAATCCGGCTTTTACATATGTATTGCCATTTGAGTCTTGTTCACTTCGAGCAAAAGCCGACCATTTGCCCATTTCAAGCCTAGGTTCTAATTCCTCAATCTTGAACTTTTTTAAATTAATACTTTGTTTTGATGTGTTCATAATTGATTACTTTTGAGACCATTCAACTTCTTGATAAGTCGTCACTGTGCCAGTTTTCCAGTCTTGCTTGCTTCCGGCTTTAGCTGACCATTTACCCATTTCTAATCTAGGTTCTAGTTCTTCAACATTAAAATCCAGGATTACTGAATTAATTTCACTTTGTTTCATAATTGATTTATTAAAAGTTAATTATGCGAAATTATATTTATAAGCGGAAAATATTTTTCCGTCAGCTTTCTTTTTTTTAAAAATTTTTCCGACACCCTCTATTATTTTATATCATAGCTTTTCTCACGTAAAGTATTTATCAAATTCCTTATTGCTTTTTCAAAATATTCAAATTTTGAAGCCATTTCATCGTATGTGGAAAGGCTTTTTTTTGGATTAATTCTAAAAAATAATTCAATTCGAAACCCATGTTCTTTAAACGTGGTCAGCGCCATTTAACGGGTTTGTTTATAAAAAAACTCATCGATAATTTTCAAGAGTTGTTTCCGAAACAAAAAGAAAGATTAATGAGTCCATTCAAAAAGTTATTACATGCATTATGGCATTGTAAGAACATCGAAATATAGGTGTAGAATTTTGAAAGGAGAAAAACAAAATGAAGCTGAGCAATGCTAAAGATTATTATTACAATTCCCAACGAACTTCCGTAGGGACAATTATAGTTTCCTCATTTACTTCGGCTTCGGCTTTAGCCGACCATTTCCTCATTTCAAACCTAGGCTCAAGTTCTTCTACTTTAAAATTCGGAATTACTGAATTAATTTCACTTTGTTTCATAATTGATTTATTAAAAGTTAATTATGCGAAATTATGTTTATACACGGAAAATATTATTCCGTAAACTTTATTTCACATATGAAATATTTCTTTGTCGTTTTCGAATATTTTATATTATATCCTTTGTCTCGTAAAACATTTATCATATTCCTTATAGTTTTTTCAGAACATTCAAATTTTGAAGCCAATTCATTGGGGGAAGAAAGGTTATTTTTTTGGATTAATTCTAAAATATAATTTAATCGTTTGGTGTAATCAATATAGTTCATGTGCAATAGTTTATGCATTGTCGGGAAAAATTGAACTCTTTTGCAAATTTCAGTTTGTGTGTTGGCATGTGCGATTTGCAAATGTGTGCAATGTGCGTGGGCAAAACAAAATCTTCATCGGAGCAGTCATCTTTCTTTTTTTAGTTTTATTAATTATCAATTTATGTTCTATCTTTCAACCTTGTAGGTAACGTTTGGTGTAAGTTTAGTACGGGACTTCGAAGAGCTTTCCCGTCAAGTTTGCAGCGAGCCAAATCTTTAACCTCCCCTTTTTTGTTTTTCAACCGTCAAATCAAAGATTTGGCGGTGTTTGATT
>Ga0207799_100500_pt1 | contig 13284 bp, 12 predicted proteins | sample TtanPargueraPR_4_FD_187742 | JGI IMG/M metagenome (GOLD analysis project Ga0207799, IMG submission 187742) | Aerobic enrichment media microbial communities from Bioluminiscent Bay, La Parguera, Puerto Rico - Tt and M2 (SPAdes) | ecosystem: Environmental > Aquatic > Marine > Unclassified ...
GCCCGCGACGCGGTCAGCCGCCTGGAAAACATGATCGCCATGGCCGGCATCGAGATGCCGCTCAAGGCCGTGCGCAGCCAGATCGCCTCGGCCGTGAACCTGATCGTGCAGGCCAGCCGCCTGCAGGACGGCTCGCGTCGGATGGTCTCGATCACCGAAGTCACCGGCATGGAGGGCGACGTGATCTCCATGCAGGAGGTGTTCCGCTACGAGCGCCTCGGGCTGGAGCCCAACGGAAAGATCATCGGACGTTTCAATGCGACCGGCGTCCGGTCGCATTACTCCAACCGTTTTAAACAGTGGGGCTACGACCTGCCCGCCGCGATTTTTGAACCCATCACCTGAGGCTCGCAATGGAACTGAGTGCAGAACCAATCATTTACGGCCTGATTTTTGTTTCGGTCCTCGTGCTGGTCGAGGGCCTGTACCTGACCGTGTTCGGCAAGTCGATCAGCCTGAACAACAAGGTCAACCGACGGCTGGACATGCTGGAAAAGGGCACCCGCCGCGAAGAGGTGATGGAGCAGCTCCGCAAGGAAATGCGCCAGCATATCGACGCCACGGGCATCCCGCTCTACTCGCTGCTGGCCAACAAGGCGCAGAAGGCCAATATCGCCTTCTCGCCCAAGGCGCTGATCTTGGTGATGGTTCTGCTGTCGGCCCTGGCCTTCCTCGGCCTCACGGTCGGCACGGCCGCGGCGCTGCCGGTTCGGCTGCTGGTGGCCGTGGTGATGGGCTTTGGCGGCGTCTACATGTGGATCAACGGCAAGGCCAAGAAACGCATGAAGATGATCGAGGAGCAGCTCCCGGATGCGGTCGAGCTGATGGTGCGCAGCCTGCGGGTGGGCCACCCCTTCTCCTCGGCGGTGAACATGGTCGCCAAGGAGGTCGCCGACCCACTGGGCAGCGAATTCGGGATGATCGCCGACGAGGCCGCCTATGGCCGCGACATCTCGGAAAGCCTCAAGGACCTGGCCGAACGCATGGACATGCAGGACCTGCGCTTCCTGGCGGTGGCGGTGACCATCCAGCAGCAATCGGGTGGTAACCTGGCCGAGGTCCTGGAGGGGCTGGCCAAGGTGATCCGCTCGCGCTTCAAGCTGTTCCGCCGGGTCAAGGCCATCACCGCCGAGGCCAAATGGTCGGGCACCTTCCTGTCCGGCTTCCCGATCGTCGTGATCGTGATGATCAACGTCATCAAGCCCGATTACTATGACAGCGTGAAGGAAACCCCGTTCTTCATCCCCGCGGCACTTTTCGTCGCCGCCTTCCTGATTATCAACATGTTCTTCATGAAAATGATGGTCAACATCAAGGTCTGAGGCAGTTATGGAATTCCTGGATACTCTCAACGCCATACTGGTCGACAAACTGGGGCCGCTGGGGCCGCTCTACGCGGTCGGCACGCTGGGTGTGATGCTGATGCTGATCACCCTCCCCGCGCTGCTGCGCAAAAAAGACGACCCCATGGAGAAGCTGAAGCGCAAAACCCAGGAGTCACGTCACGCGGCCCATGCCGAACAGCCCAAGGCGTTGCGCCAGTCGTCGAAGGGCGACAAGCTCGACCGGTTCGCGGATTTCCTGGAACCGCAGGACGCCGAGGAATACTCGGCCGCGCGGCTGAAACTGCTGCAGGCCGGCTATCGCTCCAAGGCGGCGGTGCGCACCTTCCACTTCGCGCAGTTCGCGCTGGGGCTGGGCGGGCTGGTGCTCGGGGTGCTCTACGCCATGCTGGTCAACGCCACGCAGGACGTGACCACCCAGCAGATGATTCTGTCGGTGATCGTGCCGGGCGCGTCGGGGTATTTCCTGCCGAAATACTGGGTGCAGCGCCGCCTCCAGACCCGGCAGGAGGAGATCACCAACGGCTTCCCGGACAGCCTGGACATGATGCTGGTCTGCGTCGAGGCCGGCCAGTCGCTCGATCAGTCGATCATCCGCGTCGCGCAGGAAATGCGCGCCAGCTACCCGGCGCTGGCCGACGAGTTCGAGATCGTCTCGCACGAAATGAAGGCCGGCAAGGACAAGACCCAGGTGCTCAAGGACATGTCCGAGCGCTGCGACGTGACCGACGTCTCGTCCTTCGTGACGGTGCTGATCCAGTCGGCCAGCTTCGGCACCTCGATCGCCGACGCGCTGCGGGTCTACGCCAGCGAGATGCGCGACAAACGCGTCATGCGCGCCGAAGAGGCGGCAAACAAGTTGCCGACGAAGCTGACACTTGGCACCATGATGTTCACCGTGCCGCCGCTGGTCGTCATCATGATCGGCCCGTCGGTCTACGATATCTACGTCACGCTGAGTTCTGCCAAGTTCTGAGGTCATGTGAAAAAACGGGTGGGAATGGCCGCGCTGGTCGCGCTACTGGCCGCTTGTCAGACGACAGGCGGCCTTGCGCCATTGCACGAGGGCCCTGCCCCGCCGCCCGGCACGCCGCATATCACCGAGGCGGTGGACGGGCTGGTGGTCGGCCACCGGCTGATGGCCGCGGGCGAATACGAGCTGGCGCTCAAGGCCTATTACCGCGCGGCGGGCCGCTACGGCCTGAACGCCGACGTTCTGTCGGCGATCGGCTCGGCCAATCTCAAGCTCGGCCGGCTGGGCCAGGCCGAGGCCATCCTGCGCCGCGCCACCGAGAAGGATGACCGTTTCGCCCCGGCCTGGAACAACCTGGGCGTGGTGCTAATGGAGACCGGCCAGGTGGGCGAGGCCAGGCGCGTGTTCCAGACCGCCTTCGCGCTGGATAGTGGCAAATCGGACGAAATCCGTGAAAACCTGCGCTTGGCTATCGCAAAATCGGAAAATCCTGCGTATGATACCGTCAATAATGATAAATTCGGCCTGGTGAGACGGGGCAGCGGCCGCTACCTCCTGCTCTCCACGCCCTGAGGACAGAGCAGCAGGAGGGACGCGAAAATGCGCCTCTTTTCCCTTGTCACCCTATGTCTGGGCAGCACCCTTGCCCTCTCGGCCTGCCAGAAGGCCACCGAGGCCGAGGTCGACCGCGCCGTGCAGGACGTGATCGCCGGCGATGAAAGCAGCATGAACGACATCATGCTGACCGTCGCCGACCCGGACGAGGCGGTGGTCTATTTCAAGCGGGTGCTGTCCGAACAGCCCGACCGCATCGATTTCCAGCGCGGGCTGGCGAAATCGCTGATCCGCGCCCGCCACCAGACCGAGGCCGCCGCCGCCTGGAAAAAGGTGGTCGAACATCCCGACGCCACCCATGACGACCGTGTCGACTACGCCGATGCGCTGATCCGCACCGGCGAATGGGACGAGGCCAAGCGGGTGCTCGATTCCATCCCGCCCACCTTTGAGACCTACAAGCGCTACCGGCTGGAGGCGATGGTCGCCGACAGCAAGCGCCAGTGGGACCGCGCCGACAGTTTCTACGAAACCGCGGTGGGCCTGACCACGCGCCCCGCCGGCGTGCTGAACAACTGGGGCTATTCCAAGCTGACCCGTGGCGACTACCGAGAGGCCGAGCGCCTGTTCGCCGAGGCCATCGGCTATGACAAGGACATGTTCACCGCCAAGAACAACCTGGTTCTGGCCCGCGGCGCACAGCGCAACTACCAGATGCCGGTGCTGCAGATGACCCAGACCGAACGGGCGCAACTGCTGCACACGCTGGCGCTCTCGGCGATCAAGCAAGGGGATGTCGCCATCGGCAAGGGCCTGCTGGAAGAAGCGATCGAAACCCACCCGCAGCATTTCGAGGCCGCCGCGCGCAGCCTGCGCGCGCTGGAAGCCCAGGTGGTGAACTGACCCCATGTCGCCCGCCGCTGCCCTGTGGTTCCTGCCCTTCACCGCGCCCATCGCCTTCTACGTCGCCTGGAGCGACATGAAATTCATGAAGATCCCCAACAAGGCGGTCTATGCGCTGGTGGCGGTGTTCGCGCTCGTCGGCCTGATCGCGCTGCCGTTCGAGGCCTATCTGTGGCGCTGGCTGCATCTTGTGACGGTGCTGGTGATCGGCTTCGTGATGTCCACGGCCCGGCTGATCGGCGCGGGCGACGCCAAGTTCGCCGCCGCCATGGCGCCCTTCATCGCGCTCGGGGATGCGGTGCAGTTCTGCTATCTGTTCTCCGCGGTCCTGCTGGCGGGCTTCGCCACCCACCGCACCGCGCGCCGCATTCCGGCCGTGGTCGGCGCCCTGCCCGACTGGGAATCCTGGAGCCGGAAAAAGGATTTTCCGATGGGGCTCGCGCTGGGTTCGGCGCTGGTGATCTACCTGGCCATCCTGGCGCTGCGCGGGGCGTGATCCGCCCAATTATTGCCACACCGGCCACGTATACCCTTGGGGAAGTGTCACTTTTCGAGGCCGCCCGATGAACATGGAAACCACCGCCGTCATGGCCCCCCCGGCCCCGCGCACGCTGGAGCAGATGCGCCTGCCGATGGTCATGATGCGCGACATCCTCCTGAAGACCCTGTTCCGCCAGAACATCGAATTCGTCAACGAACTGGCCAAGGCGATCTGCCTGCCCGTCCCCGTGACGCAGGAGCTGATCGACCTCGCCCGCAGCCAGCGCCTGGTCGAGGCCACGGGCACCCTGCATGCCAATTCGGGCGGCGAGATGGGCTATCAGCTGACCGATGCCGGCAAGGCCCGCGCGCTGGATGCGCTCAGCCAGTCGGAATATTACGGCGCCATGCCCGTTCCGCTGGAGGTCTACCAGGAACAGGTCCAGCGTCAGTCGATCCGGAACATCCAGATCACCCGCGATCAGCTCACCGGCGCGATGGGGCATCTGGTGCTGCCGAACGCGCTGCTCGACCATCTCGGCCCGGCGGTGTCCTCGGGCCGCTCGATCCTGATGTACGGCCCGCCGGGCAACGGTAAGTCCTCGATCTCCAACGGCATCCGCGACGCGCTCGGCGACAAGATCTACGTCCCCCGCGCAGTCGAGTATTCCGGCCAGGTGATCACCGTCTACGACCCGATCGTCCATTCCGCGGCCCAAACGGTCGAGGACGACCCGACCTCGCTGCGCCGCAGTTCCGGCCGTTTCGACAGCCGCTACGTGCTGTGCGACCGGCCCACGGTCATCACCGGGGGCGAGTTGTCGCTGTCGATGCTCGACCTGGTCTACAACCCCACCGCGCGCACCTACCAGGCGCCGCTGCAGATGAAATCGACCGGCGGCGTGTTCATCGTCGACGACCTCGGCCGGCAGGAAGAGCCGCCGCAGGCCCTGATCAACCGCTGGATCGTGCCGCTGGAAGAGGGCCGAGACATCCTCGCCCTGCAATCGGGCGAGAAGTTCGAGGTGCCCTTCGACACGCTGGTGATCTTCTCCACCAACTTCCACCCGAACGAGATCTTCGACAAGGCGGCCCTGCGCCGGATCTTCTTCAAGATCAAGATCGACGGCCCCAACCGCGAGGATTTCCTCAAGATCTTCGCGATGGTGGCGCGCAAGAAGAAGATCCCGCTGGACGAACCGTCGCTGGTCTACCTGATGAAGGAAAAATACCCCACCATCGAAAACGTCTACGCGAACTACCAGCCGGTCTTCCTGATCGACCAGATGATCGCCATCTGCGAGTTCGAGGGCATCCCCTACCAGATGACGCCCGAACTGATCGACCGCGCCTGGGCCAACATGTTCGTCCGCGACGAGGCGATCGCGCATTGATGCTGACCGGGGTGGGGGTGGCCGGCTGCGGCCGGATGGGCGCGCCGATGCTGGCCGCGTTGAGGGCCGCGGGCTTTGCCGCGCGCGGGTTCGACATCCGCCCGCCGGCCGAATACGGGGCCCTGGCCCCGGCCATGAGCGACGATCCCGACGCCTTCGCCGCCCCGCTGCGGCACCTGATCACCGTGGTCCGGGATATTCCGCAGACCGAGGACGTGCTTTTCGGCGCGCAGGGCTTCGTCACCCGCGCACCGGGGCTGGAGACGGTGATCGTCAGCTCCACCCTCTCGCCGCGCTATGTGCGTGAGTTGCGCTCACGCATCCCCGGCCATATCGCGCTGATCGACGCGCCCATGTCCGGGGCCGCCGTCGCCGCGCAGGAGGCGCGGCTGTCCTTCATGCTGGGGGGCGATCCGGCCGATCTGGACACCATGCAGCCGCTGTTCGACGCCATGGGCCGGCATTTCCACCGCATGGGGGCCCTGGGCGCGGGCATGACGGCCAAGGTGCTGAACAACCTGCTGGCCGCCGCCAACACCGCCATGACCCGGCTGGTGCTGGACTGGTCCGACGCCGCCGGGCTGGACGAAGCGGCATTGCTGGCGCTGATCCACACCTCATCGGGGCAGAACTGGTTCGCCTCGGGGTTCGACGAGATCGAGTTCGCCCGCGACGGGCTGGCCGAGGACAATTCCATCGGCATCCTGGTCAAGGACGTGGAAAGCGCGCTCGACGCCGCGCCCGAGGGCGCCGACACCGCCCTGCCGCGCGCCGTGCAGGCGGCCATCCGCGCGCTAAAGCCGCGCCCCTAGCCGCGCCCCGGCCGGCGCCCTAGATTGGACGCATGACCACCCTGCCCGCCCCTTTCCAAGACTGGTTCGCCGCCCGCGGCTGGACCGTCCACCCCCATCAGCACGAGATGCTGGCGCGCGCCGATGCCCCCGCCTTGATGCTGATCGCGCCCACCGGGGGCGGCAAGACGCTTGCAGGATTCCTGCCATCCCTTGTCGATCTGGCCGGGAATTCCCATCAGGGATTGCACACTCTCTACATTTCCCCGCTTAAGGCGCTGGCCGCCGATATCCGCCGCAACCTGCGCGCCCCGGTCGAGGAAATGGGCCTGCCCATCCGCATCGAGGACCGCACCGGCGACACGCCCGCCAGCCGTCGCAAGCGCCAGCGCGCCGACCCGCCCCACATCCTGCTGACCACCCCCGAGAGCCTGGCGCTGCTCTTGTCCTACGAGGACGCGCCGCGCGTCTTCGCCGGGCTGAAACGGGTGATCGTGGACGAGATCCACGCGCTGGCCGAAAGCAAGCGGGGCGATCAGCTGATGCTGGCGCTGGCGCGGCTGCAGCGCCTCTGCCCCGGCCTGCGCCGGGTGGGGCTGTCGGCCACGGTCGAGGACCCGCCGGCGCTGGCCCGCTTCTTCGCGCCGCATCCCGGCACCTGCGAGATCCTGCAGGCCGATCCCGGCCCCGCCCCCGACATCGCCATGCTGCAGACCGACGCCCCGCCCCCCTGGGCCGGCGGCGGCGGGCGCTACGCGATCCCCGCCATCCTGAACGTGGTCCGGCGCCACCGGACCACGCTGATCTTTCACAACACCCGCGCCCAGGCCGAGATCTTCTTCCACGACCTGTGGCTGGCCAATGACGAGGGGCTGCCCATCGGCATCCACCACGGCTCGCTCGCCCGCGAGGCGCGCGAACGGGTCGAGGCGGCCATGGCCAAGGGGGACCTGCGCGCCGTAGTCTGCACCGGCAGCCTCGATCTGGGGATCGACTGGGGCGATGTGGACCTGGTGATCCAGGTCGGCGCGCCCAAGAACGTCAAGCGGCTGGTGCAGCGGATCGGGCGGGCCAACCACCGCTACAACGCGCCCTCCAAGGCGCTCCTGGTGCCGGCCAACCGCTTCGAGGTCGTCGAATGCGTGGCCGCGCTTGAGGCCGTGCGCGACGGCCAGCTTGACGGCGATCCGCGCGGCCCCGGCCCGCGCGACGTGCTGTGCCAGCATATCCTGGCCACCGCCGCCGCCGGGCCGTTCGAGGCCGACGCGCTGTATGACGAAGTGACCGGCGCCGGCCCCTACGCGGCCCTGAACCGCGCGCAATTCGACGCCTGCCTCGATTTCGCCGCCACCGGCGGCTACGCCCTGCGGGCCTATGACCGCTACCAGCGGCTGGTGAGCCGCGACGGCAAATGGCAGTTGCGCGATCCGCGCAGCGCGGCCCAGATCCGCATGAACCTGGGCACCATCGTGGACACCGAGACGCTGAAGGTGCGGCTGAAGAACAGCCGCGGCGGCACGCCGTTGGGCGAGGTGGAAGAAGGCTTTGCCGCCACGCTGACACAGGGCGACACCTTTCTCATCGGCGGGCAGGTGGTGCGCTACGAGGGGCTGCGCGAGATGACGGTCGAAGTCACCCGCCGCGCCGACAAAACGCCGCGCGTCGCCACCTATATGGGCACCAAATTCGCCACCTCCACCCAGCTGTCCGACCGCATCCTCGGAATGTTCCGGCAGGCCGACTGGCCGGGCCTGCCCGGCCATACCGCCGACTGGCTGGCCCTGCAGCGCGAGCTTTCGCAACTGCCCGAGCGCGACCGGCTGCTGGTCGAGACCTTCCCGCGCGAGGGGCGCGCGCATCTGGTCGCCTACGGCTTTGCCGGGCGCAACGCGCAGCAGACGCTCGGCCTGCTGCTGACCCAGCAAATGGAGCGCGCAGGACTGCACCCGCTGGGCTTCGTCGCCACCGATTACGCCACGCTGGTCTGGGGGCTGGACGAGGTCGCCGACCCCGCGCCGCTGTTCGAAACCGAGACCCTGCGCGAGGGATTTGCCGACTGGCTGGCGGGCAACGCGGTGATGAAGCGCACCTTCCGCAGCTCGGCGGTGATCGCCGGGCTGATCGACCGCATGACGCCGGGCCGGCGCAAGAGCGGGCGACAGGCGACGTTCTCCTCGGACATCCTCTACGACACGCTGCGCAAATACGACCCCGGCCACCTGATGCTGGAGATCACGCAGGAGGAGGCGCTCAAGGGCCTCGTCGATTTCGGCCGGCTCGAGGAGATGCTGGCGCGCACAAGCGGCCGCATCACCCACGCCCCCCTGCCCCATGTCAGCCCGCTGGCCGCGCCGCTGTTCCTGGAGGTCGGCCGCGTGCCTGTGAAAGGCGCGGCCGAGGAACGGCTGATGGCCGAAGCGGCCGAGAACCTGATGGCAGAGGCCGGACTGGTCTGATGCCCCTTGCATTCCCCCCCGCGCCGCGTCACGAACGAAGCATGAACGGATACGATTTCACCCTCTCCGGCGCCCGGCTTGCCGCGCGGCCCTCGGGCGCGCTGTGGTGGCCCGACGAGGGGCTGCTGGCGGTCTCGGACCTGCACCTGGGCAAATCCGAGCGGCTGGCCCGGCGCGGCGGGGCGCTGCTGCCGCCCTACGAGACGCGCGAGACGCTGGCCCGCCTCGCCGCCGAGATCGCCGCCACCGAGCCGCGGACCGTTCTCTGCCTCGGCGACAGTTTCGACGATCTCGCCGCCGCCGGCAGCCTGGATGCCGCCGACAGCGCCGAGCTTACCCGCCTGATGGCCGGGCGGCGCTGGCTCTGGGTCGAGGGCAACCATGACCCCGGCCCGGTGGAGATCGGCGGCACCCATCTGGCCGAGCATCGCCTCGGCCCGCTGACCTTCCGCCATGTCGCCAGCCCCGGGGCCCGGGGCGAGGTGTCGGGGCACTACCACCCCAAGGCGCGGCTATCGCTGCGCGGGCAGGCGGTCTCGCGCCCCTGTTTCCTGATCGACGCGGCGCGGGTGATCCTGCCCGCCTTCGGCGCCTATACCGGCGGGCTGCGCAGCGACGATCCGGTGTTCGGCGCGCTGATGGGGCCGGGCGCGGTGGCGGTGCTGACCGGCGCGACGGCGACGGCCATTCCCATGCCCCGCCGCGGCTAGATCAGCCCGCGTGCGGCCACCGCCTTGCGGTAGTTCCGGCTGACCGGCACCCGCGCGCCGTCCGACAGGATCAGAAACAGGCGCCCCTTCTCGGTCTCATGCCCCTGCACTTCGGCCAACGCCACCCAATGCGAGCGGTGCACCCGCAGCCCATCCGTCCCGTCCAGCTCGGCGATGGCGTCGCGGAACCGCATCAGCAGCCGCTGGCTGCCGCGCTCTGTCACCACCTCGACATAGTGGTCGGACACCGCAAGCCGCACCACGCGCCCCCGCAGGCGGGGCTCCAGCCGCTCCAGCAGCCGCGGCGACGGGGGACCGTCGGCCGGGGGTGGCGCCGATTCCAGCACCCGGCGCAGCGCCGTGGTGCCCACCGAGGCAGTGAAGATGATCGCGATAAACTCGGCCCGCTGCGGCACAAGCCCCGGCGCCCCGCCCGCCATCCACAGGGTGATCTGGCGCAGCGGCTCGGACAACAGCGCAGAGAGCAGCGCCGCCACCGCCAGCGCCACCGTCCAGGCCCGGCACTCCGACAACCAGCGCTGCAGCACCAGCCGCAGCAAGGTTCCCACCACGATGGCAAAGCCCGTCATCGCCCCCCAATAGGCGACCCGAACCGGCAGTGAGAGGCTTTGATATGTACCAAAGGGGCCGGCGAGGGCCACGGCAAGAGAGATCAACCCCCAAGCGGCCAGCGTCCAGCGCCTAAGCAGCAGATTTTCCAATTCTCTTGCGATGCCTGTCATGCAGTCGCTTCAATACATTCCAACTCGTTACCCTCGGGGAAGGGTCATCACACTTTCCCGCAACCTGGCCGCGTGTTTCAATGGCGGCGGTCTGGATTTGCCCGATCACGTCACGGAAGGCAAGCGCGCCGCCCATGAAAAAGGCAGGAGAATACAAAGGCATGGCACACAGCGCCCGAAACCCCTCTTATCGGGAGACCGTTAAGGAAAGCTTTGCCCGGCAGGGCCTGATGCGCACCCTCGGCGCCGAGATCGTCGAGGTCGAACCGGGGCGCTGCACGATCGCGGCACCGATACGCCCCGAATCCGCGCAGCAGCACGGCTTTGCCCATGCGGGCACCAGCTTTGCCCTGGGCGACAGCGCCTGTGGCTATGCCGCGCTCAGCCTGCAGGAGGCTGGCGTGGAGGTTCTGACCAGCGAGATGAAGATCCACCTTCTGGCCCCGGCCACCGGCGCGCGGCTGGTGGCCCGGGGAGAGGTGCTGCGCGCCGGCCGCCGGCTGGTGGTGGCGCGCGCCGATATCTTTGCCGAAGGCGGCGAGGACAGCCGCCACGTCGCCACCCTGCTGGGCACGATCGTGCCGGTGCCGGCCGGTTAGGCCGTCAGGCCCTCCGGCTCGGGCAGGTCATGGGCGCGGCTGCAGGCTGTCAGGGTGTTGGCCAGCAGGCAGGCGATGGTCATCGGGCCCACGCCGCCGGGCACCGGGGTGATGGCGCCCGCGACCCCGCTGGCCGCGGCGAAATCGACATCGCCCACAAGGCGCGTCTTGCCCTCGCCCTTTTCCGGCGCGGGGATGCGGTTGATGCCCACGTCGATCACCGTGGCGCCGGGCTTGATCCAGTCGGCCTTGACTATCTCGGGCCGGCCCACGGCCGCCACCAGGATATCGGCGCGGCGGCAGACGGCCTCGACATCGCGGGTGCGCGAATGCGCGACGGTCACCGTGCAGCTGTCGCGCAGCAGAAGCTGCGCCATCGGCTTGCCCACGATGTTGGAACGCCCCAGCACCACGGCCTCCATCCCCGACAGCGAACCGTGATGGTCGCGCAGCAGCATCAGGCAGCCCAGCGGGGTGCAGGGCACCATCGCCTTCTGCCCCGTCGCCAGCAGCCCGACGTTCGAAATGTGAAAGCCGTCGACATCCTTGGCCGGGTCGATCGCGTTGATCACCAAGTCCTCGTTCATGTGAGAAGGCAACGGCAACTGCACGAGAATCCCGTGAACTTCCGGATCGGCGTTCAGTTTCTCGACCAGCGCCAGCAGCTCGGCCTCGGAGGTCTCGGCAGGCAGCGTGTGTTCGAATGAGGCCATGCCGCATTCCACCGTCTGCTTTCCCTTGTTGCGCACATAGACCTGGCTGGCCGGATCTTCGCCGACCAGAACCACCGCCAGACCGGGGGTGATCCCATGCACTTCCTTCAGGCGTGCGACCTGTTCGGCCACCTTCCCGCGCACCCCTGCCGCAAAGGCCTTGCCATCGATGATCTCTGCCGTCATGTCGCGCGCTTTCCTTTCTTCTGGCGGAAAATATCCCCGCCGGAGGCTTCACCGCCGGGCCGGGCTCGATGCCCGGCCCGGCGGTTTCTCCTTAAAACAGTCCTTCGATCTGGCCAAGGTCATTCAACATGATCGCCTCGGCCGAGGGCTGCCGGGGCAGGCCGGGCATGGTCATGATCTCGCCGCAGATCACCACGATGAACCCCGCCCCGGCGCTCAGCCGCACCTCGCGGATAGGCACGCCGTGGCCGGTGGGCGCGCCGCGCAGGTTCGGGTCGGTCGAAAAGGAATATTGCGTCTTGGCCATGCAGATCGGCAGGTTGCCATAACCCGCCTCCTCCCAAGCGTGGAGCTGGTCGCGGATCTTCTTGTCGGCCAGCACCTCGTTGGCGCGGTAGATGCGGGTGGCGATGGTTTCGATCTTGTCGAACAGGCCCATGTCGTCGGGATAGAGCGGCGCGAAATTGGCCATGTCGGCATCGGCGATCTCGGCCACGCGGCTGGCGAGATCGGTGATCCCGGCCGAGCCCTTTTCCCAGTGCTTGCACAGGATCGCCTCGGAGCCCATCTCGGCGACATAGTCCTTCACCGCCTGCACCTCGGCCTCGGTGTCGGAAACGAAATGGTTGATCGCCACCACCACCGGCACGCCGAAGGATTTGACGTTCTCGATATGGCGGCCAAGGTTGGGGCAGCCGGCCTGAACGGCCTCGACATTCTCCGTACCCAGATCGGCCTTTGCCACGCCGCCGTTCATCTTCATCGCCCGCACGGTGGCCACGATCACCACGGCCGAGGGCGCCAGCCCCGCCTTGCGGCACTTGATGTTCATGAATTTCTCGGCGCCCAGGTCGGCGCCGAAGCCCGCCTCGGTCACCACGTAATCGGCAAGCTTCAACGCCGTGGTGGTGGCCACGACCGAGTTGCAGCCATGCGCGATGTTGGCGAAGGGGCCGCCATGCACGAAGGCGGGGTTGTTCTCCAGCGTCTGCACCAGGTTGGGCTGCATCGCGTCCTTCAGCAGCACGGTCATCGCGCCGTCGGCCTTGATGTCGCGGCAGTAGATCGGGCTGCGGTCGCGCCGGTAGGCCACGATGATGTCGCCCAGGCGGCGCTGCAGGTCCTCCAGATCCGTGGCCAGACACAGGATGGCCATGACCTCGGAGGCCACGGTGATGTCGAAGCCGGTCTGGCGGGAGAAGCCGTTGGCCACGCCGCCAAGGCCTGTCACGATGTCGCGCAGCGCGCGGTCGTTCATGTCCATCACCCGGCGCCAGGCCACCCGGCGCTCGTCGATGCCCAGCTCGTTGCCCCAGTAGATGTGGTTGTCGATCATCGCTGACAGCAGGTTATGCGCCGAGGTGATGGCGTGGAAATCGCCGGTGAAATGGAGGTTCATGTCCTCCATCGGCACGACCTGGGCGTAGCCGCCGCCCGC
>Ga0207799_100501_pt1 | contig 13263 bp, 10 predicted proteins | sample TtanPargueraPR_4_FD_187742 | JGI IMG/M metagenome (GOLD analysis project Ga0207799, IMG submission 187742) | Aerobic enrichment media microbial communities from Bioluminiscent Bay, La Parguera, Puerto Rico - Tt and M2 (SPAdes) | ecosystem: Environmental > Aquatic > Marine > Unclassified ...
GAATACTCTACAGATTTTATAGATTGGTCTGAGCTTTCACGCGAGCAAGGCCAAGCAATCGGATTTCGCTCTGAGGGCGCCAACCATGAAATGATGATTGTCGGTCCAACAGTTCGGCTGGCTGGTTTCTCTATTGAGGCCGAATGGCGCCAATTTAACATTCCAATTCATAGCTTTGATCCTAATAAGTGTTATCTATTCTATCGAGCCTGGCTTTGCGGAAGCTGTCCCCACCTCTATGCTTTCGATGAACGGTCCGGCTGGTCATATCTTGGAGAGTTAATGTCCGGCTCAACTAAAGAAAGTCCCGCTACAGATAAAATTCTAATACCCGACTGGGTCTCGAAAATCCGAATAGTGGAAACAGATTTCGAGGAGAGCTTTATTGATTCTCTAACATTTGACGGCAGAAACGTAATCGATAGTCCAATACATTTGACTCGTGGAGACACCTTTGAGTTTCCGATTTCAGGTCCCGGCATTCTAGGTGTGGCCGGAAAATACGTAGCCAATATCCCAATCCCTCAGAACTACCTCCAATTGCGTCAAAAAATCAGCCTCCGACTAGAATACGAAAGAACCAATTTAGCCCACGAAAATTAGAAAAAGTGTATGTCAGAATTCCCATATCGCTCCGAACGTTTTGAGGTCCAGTGCCCAAAAACAGATTCCGAAATTCATACACCGCTTGCTCTAACAGCGGCAGTATGACGGCCCCATTCGGGAACAGCTAAGAGCCTGCCGCCGGCAAGCGATCCAATTTCCTTGGTGAGATTTGTATTATACTGGTCAGACTGATTGTCTGATACGAAGGAGTATGTCGAACCACGTTGAAGTGCTCACCAAGTGCGTGAAATCGACATTTCATACGCCCGCATCCGGCTAAAGGCAGACGGCGCTGCTATCCCGCACAATGTCCGTCTTTGGGAGCCAGAGCTGGCCGACGGAGCGTCTGCTACAGGGAACCAGTTCCGGCCCGCGGATCGACCGATATGGCCGGGAGACGGCGGACCTAGGTCCAGCCGTTTTCCCGATGGCGGGTGGCGATGGTCTCGGCCAGGCCGTCGATCGCCTTGACGACCTCGGCGCCGGGCAGGCCGCGCCCGGAGACCGGCGGCAGCCATTCGGCATCGAGGTCGGCAAGCATCCCCTGAAGCTTGTTCAGCGCCTTGGGGCTCCAGCTGAACGAGCCGAGGGCGGCGAGATAGCGCAGCTTGGGCTTCAGGACATTGGCCAGATAGGCGGCACCGACCGCCAGGGGATGCGGACCTTCGAGCACGACCGGCGAGGCCAGCACCAGGGTCGCGGAATCGACCAGGGACATGGCCAGCTTTCCGGAATCGGTGGCGGTCAGGTCGAAGCGGTCGACGCCGACACCGCGCGCGATGCAGGCGTCCACCAGAAGGTCGACCATGCGCCGGGTGCTGTTGTGCATGGAGACATAGGCGACGACGACGCGGTTTTTCGGCGCGGCGTCGGCCCAGTCGCGGTAGGCGTCGACGATGACGGCCGGTTTGTCGTGCACCGGGCCGTGACTGGGCGCGATGACGTCGATATCCAGCGGCGCCAGCTTGCGGATGTTGTCCGAGACGTGCGAGCGGAAGGGCATCATGATCTCGGCGTAGTAGCGCTTGGCCGCCTCCATCAGCGGGCCGTCGAACCGGGCGAACAGGTCGCTGGTCGCCAGATGGGAGCCGAACAGGTCGCAACTGAACAGCATCCTTTCCTCGACCAGCAAGGTCGACATGGTCTCGGGCCAGTGGACCCAGGGGGTGTAGACGAACCGCAGGGTGCGGTCGCCGAGGGACATCTCCTCGCCGTCCTTGACGGTGCGGATGCGCTCGGGCGCGATGCCCAGCAGGTCGACCAGCATGCGTTTGGCCTTGATCGAACAGACGACCTCGGCCTCGGGAAAGCGGGCCAGGACGGCGGGAATGGCCCCCGAATGGTCCTGCTCGGCATGGTTCGAGACGACGGTGTCGATGCGCCCGACGCCGTCGAGGGCCGCCATCAGGTTCGATTCGAAGTGCGTATCGACGGAATCGATCAGCACCGTCTTTTCCGATCCGCGCACGACATAGGCGTTGTAGCTGGTGCCGTCCGGCAGGGGAACCAGGGCGTCGAACAGACGCGCCTCCCAATCGATACCGCCAAGCCAGTCTACGCGTTCGCTCAAGGGCCTCAGGATCATGACACGTTCCCCTACAGATCTTATGGTTTTCTCGCATGGGGTCTAACGCACCCGGCAGCGCGAAACAACGGCCTGGAACGCGGGCTTTCGGGAGCCGCATCCCTGGCGTTTGTCCGGTGCAGGCAGTTCCTGCGATAGGCGGCCAAGGCGATGACCGAGGCGGCGATAGGTAGAGAAAGGGGGGCGACTTTTCGACCGGAGGGGGCCGTCTCGGGAGAGCCCGGCGGCGTTCGCGGACGGAGTCGGGAAAGCGCCTCTCTAGCGCCCCAGCCAGGCAAGGGCGCCCCGCGCCGCCGCCACGCCCGTGGCGAAGCTGCCTTGCAGCAGGTAGCCGCCGGTCGGGGCTTCCCAGTCGAGCATCTCGCCGGCGGCGAACACGCCGGGCAGGCGCTTCAGCATGAAGGTGTCGTCCAGTTCGGCGAGCGCGATGCCGCCGGCGCTGGAAATGGCGCGCGCCAGCGGGGCCGGAGCGGTCAGCTCGATCGGCACGGCGCGGACGAGAGCGGCCAGCGCGGCGGGCTCGCGCGGCAGGGACGGCCCCACGGCCTCGCGCATCAGGTTGATGGCGATCGGCGGCAGGCCGAGGGCGCGGCGCAGGAAGTCGCTCTGCGACCGCTTGCCGCGCGGTTTGGCGAGCCGTTGCCGGATGTCGTCCGCCGCGCGGTCCGGGCAGAGGTCGATATGTAGCACCGCGTGGCCCTGGGCGGCGATGCGCTCGCGCAGGGCGGAGGACAGGGCGTAGATCGCGCCGCCCTCGATGCCGTAGGCGGTCACCATGGCCTCGCCGCGCACCGTCCGGCCGTCGAAGGTCAGGGCCAGGTTCTTCAGGGGCCGGCCCTGGAACCGTTGTTTGAAGACCTCGCTCCAGCCGACCTCGAAGCCGCAATTGGCCGGGCGCAGCGGGGCCACGGCGATTCCTTTCCGCGACAGGATATCGACCCAGGCGCCGGTCGAGCCGAGGCGCGGCCAGCTGGCGCCGCCCAGCGCGAGAACGGTCGCCGCGGGATCAACCGCCTCCTCGGCGCCGCCGGCATCGCGGAACAACAGGCGGCCCGATCCGTCCCAGCCCAGCCAGTCGGTGCGCTGGCGGAATTCGACCCCCTGGCCGCGCAGCCGGGCCAGCCAGGCGCGCAGCAGCGGCGCCGCCTTCATCGCCTCGGGGAAGACCCGCCCGCTGGAGCCGACGAAGGTCGGCTGGCCCAGGCCCTCGGCCCAGTCGCGCAGGGCGGCCGGGGGAAAGGCCTCGATGGCCGGGGCGAGGAACGGGCGCGCCGCCCCGTAGCGGCCGAGGAACGCTTCGAGCGGCTCGGAATGGGTCAGGTTCAGACCGCCCCGCCCGGCCATCAGCAGCTTGCGGCCGGGCGTCGGCATGCGGTCGTAGACGGTGACCGCGATGCCGTCGCGGCTCAGCCGCTCGGCCGCGATCAGCCCGGCCGGCCCGCCCCCGATGACCGCGACGGCCGGGATGGGTGTCTCATCGTTCATGGCGACGTTATCGGCGGCGCGGGGCGAAAGGACAAGGGGGATGTGGGGGATTGGGGCGGTACGGCGCCTAGGGCCGCCGCCAATAGATCGGATGCGCCTCGGGCTCTTCCGCCGTGCCGATATAGGCGGCCGGGTCGCCGCTGCCGGACCGGGACAGGCCGGTGATGCCGAGGCGTTTCTCCACCTCGGCGACGAATTCCGGCAGGTCGCGGGCCCGCAGGGGCTGGATGTAGTAGCGGTAGGTGCGGGTCTTGAACAGGCGGGCCAGTTCGGGGTCTCTCGGCGAAAAGCGCAGCATCGGGCGGTCCTTCGGGTCTCGGCTATGGGGCCGATATAGGCGAGCCCGCCGCCCCACGCAACATCCGCCGCCTTTCCCGGGACGTCACGCGGTGAGGCGCAGGCGGACGAGTTCGAACGGCAGGCCGTTGTCGTCCTCCGGGCGCCGCCCGGTCTCCTCGAACCCCAGGCGGCGGTAGAAGGCGCGGGCGCCGGCGTTGGCGGCATAAACCTCGACGGACAACTCGCCCTTGAGGCGCAGGGCATGGGCCACCAGGGCCCGGCCGAGGCCGCCCCTCTGTTGTTCGGGATCGACGAACAGGCCGCCGATGAAGGCATCGAGCAGCCCGATGAAGCCCGCCGGGCGGCCCGCGAGACAGGCCACCCAGGTTTCGGCCTGGGGCAGGTAGACCTCCTCGATCAGCCCGCGCTGTTCGCGCAGCCGCTCCCGCCCGAGGAACGGATGGGCTTGCAGGGAGGCCCGGCACCAGATTTCGGAAAGGCACGCGGTGTCCGCCGCCTCGAAGGCGCGGATGGTCAGCGGGCAATGGGTCATGACGGCTCCGGTCCCTCGAAAACGCCTACCCGGAAACACAGGCGAGATCGATTTCCTTGGCGCCGCCGATGGTTCCCGTGTCCAGGAATTCCGTCAGCAGCTCGATCTGCGATACGTGATAGTCTATGACGAGTGGCGCCAACAGTTCCTTCCAGCCTGGGCCCGGCTGTTTCAGGCAGGTCTTCGGGAAACCCGCCGGCAGCGATCCCCAGTTGCGGGTGTATATCTTCCTGACGTGGGAATTGACCATGAAATCAAGGTAGGAGCTTTCGTATCGGAGGGGGCTCAAGTAGTACAGCGCGTAGTTCTGAACGGCATGAATTGTGGGGTGCCGATAAAGGCCCGAACGCCAATCCATCAAGATATCGTCGACGAATACCGATGATATGTTCGCTGAATCGCACAGCACGGAGACGTGATCCGCGATCACCCCGCCGTTCGACAATCCGTAGACAGCGACCTTTCTATCCTCGAAATGCCCCGCGATGTCACAGGCAAGCTTGGACCAAAGCCCATAGATCTGAATGCCGTGAAGCATAAGCTGGCCATTCAGCCTGGAAGACGTGGTGGCGCTGTGCGTAAGATCCGGCGCCGCGACCGAAAACCCCTCCTCCGCCAGAACCTTGCCGACGGCCCTCATGTAATCCTCGTTGTCCAGCCCCATGACCTTGTCGGCCGCGGAGACGTGGCCGTGCAGGACGATCACCAACGGCTTCGCCTCCTCCCCCTCCCGGAACAGGAACCGGGCCTTCAAGAGATGGCCGTACGAGGCAAAGCACTCGCTCGTCTCCGGATGCCCGTCGAGCGGAGAACACGCAATTTCGGGAGAAGGAATACGCTCCCACCCGACAGCCTTGCCCAGGTAAGCGGAAAAATCGGAAATATCCGCCGCCCCTTGGGGTTGGCGCGGCGGCGGCAACTGCTCGAGGATCGTATCTTCGTAGGGAGCCTTTTCGCTGGACGACGCCCCCAGGCAGATGCCGTTCTCTTCCGCCGCGAGGCAGCCGTCCGAAGCCGGCAGGATCGTCCTCAGCATGCTCCGAGCCTGCGACAGGAAAGGATGGGCGATTCGGTAGTGCGAGACAAGGAATCCCGCCGAAAAGGCAATAAACAGAAAAACGGAAATAATAAAAATCTTACGGGTCATTTCACCTGCCTCCCATCGCCCTCTATCTCTTCAAGATTCATGGGAACATAAACCGGTTTCGATCCGGGGCATGGAATGGAAGCATGGTCTTTCAACCTGCGTATTTTTCGTCCCCATGGACAGCATTCCTATGTACCCCGCCGATGGCACGAGGGAAAGGTTAAACGGCCGTCTTCAGGTTGGGATCGGTTGACCCGCCCGCCCCCCGGTGACATGGTTCCTGGGCTTCACGCCTAAGGGGACAGAGGGGAATGACCGACAAGACGCCGATCTTTCTTGCCCATAATCCGGAGGACCGGGAGGTCTATTTCGGGCGCGCGCTGCCGCGCCTGCTGGAATTGGGCGAGGTGCGGATGAACCCGTTCGAACGCAACCTGACCCTCGAGGAATTCGTCGAGGCGGCCCAGGGCTGCCGGATCATCGTGTCGCACCGGATGCCGGCCGCGCCGGCGGCGCTGTTCGACGGGCTGCCGGACCTGGTGGCCTATTTCCGCTGCGCCCTGGACGTGCGCGACGTGGACATCGAGGCGGCCTCGCGCAACGGCGTGCTGGTCGGCAACGCGCCGGTCGCCTTCGTCGACGCCACCGCCGAGATGGCCCTGGCCCTGTTGCTGGCCGTCTGCCGCGACGTCTACGACAGCACCGCCGAATACAAGGCCGGGCGCATCCCGCCGTCCAACATGGGCGTGCAGCTGTGCGGCGGCACGGCGGGGGTGATCGGTTTTGGGGACGTCGGCAGCCGCCTGTGCCGGATGCTCGCCGCGCTGGGCGTGCGCGTCCTGGCCTGCGACCCCTACAAGACCATCGACGCGCCGGGGGTGACGCAGACCGATATGGACACCCTGCTGCGCGACTCCGACTTCGTGCTGCCGCTGGCCGTGGCCACCGCCGAGACCGAAAACCTGATCGGCGCGCGGGAATTCGGGCTGATGAAGCGCGGTGTGGTGTTCGTCAACGTGTCGCGCGGCAACCTGGTCGACGAGGACGCCCTGGAGGCCGCCTATACGAGCGGCCAGGTCGGGCGGCTGGCCCTGGACGTGGGCCGGGCCGCCGACCAGCGCCCGTCGCCGCGCCTGGCCAAGCTGCCGCGCGTGCTGGCGACGCCGCATCTGGGCGGCCTGACGCCGGCCAACGCGGATGCGCAAGCCATGAGCGCGGTCGACCAGACCCGGGCGCTGCTGCGGGGCCGGATGCCGGAGCGCGCCCTGAACGCCGAGCACGCCACGCGGGTCAAGGATTTCTGGAAAGGCCTGGGGGTTTAGCCGCAACACAACCTCGCGTCATTGCCCGGCGCAGTCCGGGCAATCCAGAGGCCGACTGGATGCCCCGGACTGCGCCGGGGCATGACGGGAAAAGCAAAAAAAAGGGAGAAAAAACAATGACCGACATCGCCCAACCCAAGGTCAAGGCGCCCGTAGTTAAAGCGCCCATCGGGGCCTGCGACACGCATATGCATTTCTACAGTCCCGACTTCCAGCACGTGCCGAACGCCAACCTGCCGTCCTATTCCGCCTGGGTCGACGACTACAAGGTGGTGCGCGAAACGCTGGGACTGCAGCGGGTCGTGGTGGTGCAGCCGAGCGCCTACGGGCTCGACAGTTCCTGCCAGCTGGCCGCCATGGCCGCCTTCGGCAGCGATGCGCGCGGCGTGATGGTGGTCGACCGCGACACGCCGGACGAGGAGCTGGAACGGCTGACCGGCCTGGGCGTGCGCGGCGCGCGCTTCCACATGCTGCCCGGCGGGCTGGTGCCCTGGGAGCAGCTGGAAGAGGTCGCGGCGCGCATCGACAACTTCGGCTGGCATATCCAGCTCCAGTTGAACGGCCGCGAATTGCCGGACCACGCGGCACTGCTGAAACGCCTGCCCTGCCCCCTGGTGGTCGACCATATCGGCCGGTTCACCCCGCCGGTGGCGGCCGACCACAAGGCGTTCCGCGTGCTGCTCGGGCTGATCGAGGACGGCAAATGCTGGGTGAAGCTCTCGGCGCCTTACGAATCGTCGCAGAGCGGCGCGCCACGCTTCGTCGACGTGAAGCCGGAGGTCGAGGCGCTGGTCGCCGCCGCTCCCGAAAGAATGTTGTGGGCCAGCAATTGGCCGCATCCGGGGCAGAAGAGCCCGATTTCGCACGCCGCGACCCTGGACCTGCTGACCGGCTGGGTGCCGGACGAGAAGACCCGCCGGCTGATCCTGGTCGACAACCCGGCCGAGGTGTACGGGTTCTAGAATACCGGGAAAGACCCTACATGCGGTCTTGATATTAAAAACCATTTGCATTAAAGGGGGATTGAGCATCACGGCAACGTAATCACGCTTAGGTTGGAGCGACGACTTTGCTTCATCGACGGCAGAGGCCGGACGATACGGCTTCGAAACTCTCGGTCTATGTCAGCCATCGCGCCGACCTGGTGGATTACGCGACCCCAATCCTGGGTTGCAGGTCGCTGGCCGAGGACGTCGTCCAGGATGCCTATATCCGGTTCAGCAAGGCGATCGACGGGGAGGGGGAACCGCGTCCGGCCATTTCCCACCCGGTCGGCTACCTTTACCGGATCGTCCGCAACCTCGCCCTCAACCGGGTGCGGCGGCGCGCCACGCAGAGGGAGACGGATGACTTCGGCGGGCTCGACGCGATCGCCGCGAACGTCCCGTCGCCCGAGGAGACATCGCTCTACCGCGGCGAACTGCGCGCCGTGGCCGCGGCGCTTTCCGTGTTGCCGTACCGGACCCGGCGGGCATTCGAGCTTTACCGCCTGGGCGGCTACACCCTGCAACAGGTGGCGGATGCGCTGGACATCTCGGTCGGGCAGGCCCACCGCCTGATCCAGGACGCGATGATCCATTGCGCCGAACGGCTGGGATACGGGAAGCGGTAGCATGGCGATGGATTTCCGCCCCCGATGCCCGCTTCCTTTGACGGATGACGCCGGTTACCGGCATGATGGCGGCCGATGACGACCATGGCAGGAGTCGAGACCATAGCCGCACGGCCCTCCCCGCACCCGCTTCGCGAAGATCCGGTCTGGATGCAGGCCCTGGACTGGCGACTCCGCGTCCAGGCGGCACCGGAGGACGACGGCCTGCGCGAAACACGGGACCGCTGGCTGGCCGAGGATACGCGCCACGCCGAAGCCTACAGGGAAGTGGAATCGGTCTGGCGGCTGACCGGCGGCCTGCCGCCCCTGGCCGCCGCCGACCTGATCGACACGCCGACACCGGTTCCGGCGCCGCCGCGCCGCCGCCGGAGGGCACTCGCCCTGGCATTGGCCGCCGCGGCCTGCCTGGCGCTGACGCTTCTTTCGCCGGAAATCCTCCTGCGCCTGCGGGCCGACTACGCGACCGGCACCGGGGAAACGCGACGGATCGCGCTGAGCGACGGCAGCGCCGTCGAACTGGACGGGGCGAGCGCCATCCGCGTGAGCTACGCCGGCGGCCGCCGGAATGTCGAACTGATTGCCGGGCGGGCCTTCTTCGACGTCGCCCCCGACCCCAAGCGGCCGTTCAGCGTCACCGCCGACCGCATCTCCGCCACAGCCCTCGGCACCGCCTTCGACGTCTGGCGGCGCGACGATACGGTGTCCGTGGCGGTCAGCCACGGCAAGGTGGGGGTGGCCGCCGCTCCGGGCGCGAAGACCGTATCGCCGCCCCTTCTGCCCGGCCAACGCCTGACGATCGGCCAAGACGGGCGCGCCCTGTCCCGGTCCAGCCTGCCGCCGGCCCGGATCGGGCTCTGGCGTTCGGGCCACCTGGTGGTCAACGGGGCGACGGTCGCCGACGTGGTCGAGGAACTCCGCCGCCACCATCGCGGCCTGATCCTGCTGCGCGGGGACGGTCTGGCGCACCACCGGGTGACCGGCGTCTTCGACCTCCGCGACCCGGAAGCCGTGCTGCGCGCCCTCGCCCAGCCCTACCGCGCGAAGGTCATCCGCCTGTCGCCGTACCTTCTCGTCCTGTCGCCGGCATAGAGCGTTTCACGGTTATCCGCGAAGCGCTCTAACACCCCTACTTTTTTTCCGACTTTTTTTGAAAATCCCCCATCCCCGCGTGTCCTATCCATGGATGCGATGGAAAATCAGTCGCATCCGGCAGAACATCGACCGTTTTTTTTGGGGGAAACGAACAAAATGACGAACCGACCGGACCGGTCTTCCGGGGGGAAGCCGCAAGAAGCCGGACTCTCCATGGCAACGATTTGCGCCGCGACGCTCTTCGCACTGACGGCAACCAGCGGCGCCATCGCCGAAACCCCACCCACCACGGGGATCGAGCTTTCACAGGCGACCGAAATGCAATTCGACCTGCCGCAACAGCCGTTGGGCGACGCCCTGACCGGCCTGGGCATCCAGTCCGGCCTCCAGGTAAGCGTGGACACGCCCCTCGTCCAGGGCCTGCAATCGCCGGAGATCAAGGGATCGATGTCGGCCGAGCAGGCCCTGGACATGCTGCTGCGGGGGACCGGCCTGACCTGGCGGTTCGACGGCGCCAACACGGTCATCGTCGAGAAGCTGCCGCAAAGCACCGGCGACGGCGTCATGATGCTGGACGCCATCACCATCTCCGGCGAGAAGATCTCGCGCTCGCTGATGGACACGGCCTCCAGCGTCGCGGTGTTCGATTCCGAGACCATCGAACGGAATCCCAGGCTCGACGACATCGACACCGCCCTGAAGGGGCTGGGCAACATCGTCTCCCAGGACACCGGCAACTACGCACCGGTCATCCGGGGGATAAACGGGGCCGGCCCGTCGGTCGGCGCCGATGCCTTCTTCGCCGGGGTCCGGCCACGGCTGAACATGCAGGTCGACGGCCGTCCGACCACCTTCAACGAAACGATCTACGGCAACGTCCCCCTATGGGACGTCGAACAGGTCGAGGTCTTCCGCGGGCCGCAGAGCACCGTCCAGGGCCGCAATGCCATCGCCGGGGCGATCGTCGTCAAGACCAAGGACCCGACCTTCCATCCCGAGGCCAAGATACGCGCGATTACCGGCAACCTGGCGACACGCACCTATTCCGGCATGGTGTCCGGACCGATCGTCGAGGACCAGGTCGCCGTCCGGCTGTCCTTCGAAAAATCCCGCCATGACAGCGACATCGATTTCGCCAACTACGCCGGCGACGACGACCCTTCGATGACGGAAACGATCAACGTCCGGGCCAAGCTGCTCGTCGAACCGGAAAACCTGCAGCAGTTCCGGGGCCTGCTGACGATCAACCATTCCGACGTCAAGGGCCCGCAGGGCGAATACGTCGAACAGCCCTACAGCGCCAAGATCGCGGAAACGCCGGAGGTGCCGACCTTCCACCCCCGGGTGACCAGCGGCGTCCTGGAGACCGGCTGGGAATTCAACGACACCCTGTCGTTCAACAACGTCGTTTCCGCGTCCGATATCCGGGTCATCCGGCGGACCAAACCCAACACCGGAAACGTGAAGATCAACGGCCGCGAGTACGTCCTGGAACCGCGCCTGAACTACGAGGCCGTGGACGGGAACCTGTCCGGGTTCGCCGGCCTTTACGGCCTGCGCGCCAAGCAGAACGAATACATCGACCTGTTCGGCGGCGGCGATTTCGACGACGAAACCTCGACAAGGGCCGTGTTCGGCGAAGGAACCTGGGCCGTCCTCGACGACGTCGACCTGACCCTGGGCGCCCGCTACGAGGAGGAAACGCGCGAGCGCGAGGGGGCCGCCGGGTCCATCTCCATCGACTTCGAAGAGACCTACAAGACGTTCCTGCCGAAAATCGGCGCGGCCTGGCACATCGACGAAAACCTGACGGTCGGGACGACGGTCGCGCGGGGTTACAACGGCGGCGGGGCCGGCATCACCTGGGCCTCCCCGTTCGTCGCCTACACATACGACCCGGAATATGTCTGGAACTACGAAGCCTACGCGCGCTCGGAACTGCTGGACGGGAGGCTCCGGCTGAACGGCAACGTCTTCTATGCCGACTACACCGACATCCAGCTTCCCTACAAGCTCGGCACCACGTCGACGGTCATCCGCAACGCCGACGAGGCGATCGTCTACGGCGCCGAGTTCGGCGGTCTCTGGGCGGCCCGGCCGGACCTGGACCTGACCGGCGAAATCGGGCTTCTGCAGACCGAGGTCACCAGCTACCCGGATTCCGGCTTCGAAGGCAACGAATTGTTCCGCTCTCCGGCCCTGACCGCCTCGGCCGGCGCCATGTATCACAAGGACGGGTTCGAGTTCGGCGTCGATGTCCGCTATTCCGAAGCCTACTATTCCGATATCGCGAACACGCCCAGGGGCAAGACCGACCCCTACTGGATGACCAGCCTGAATTCCTCCTACACCTTCAAGAAGGTGAAGGTCTTCGGCTATGTGGACAACCTGTTCGACGAGGAAACCCCGGTCGAAATCTATACCGGTACCACCGACAAGGCCATGATGCTGCCGCCGCGGACCTTCGGCGTCGGCGTCGAAGTGGAGTTCTGATGCCGCCCATGACACCAGTCCCCAAATGCCAGCCGGGGGCGTCGGCCATGCTGACGCCCCGGACAATCCGCATCTGGTCCGCCGTCCACAAGTGGACCAGCCTGATCTGCATGGCCTTCATGCTGCTGCTCTGCGTGACCGGGCTGCCGCTGCTGTTCCATCACGAGATCGACCATCTTCTCGGACAGGGGTTCGAGGTTCCCGAAAGTTCGGCCGGCAAGCCACAGGCCCCGCTCGACGGCATGCTGGCGACGGTCAAGGAGAAGTGGCCCGACGAATACACCCAGTTCGTCGGCTGGCCCCCGGGCCACGAGGGAATCATGTACGCCGTCCTGGCCACGGCCCCCGACGCCCCGTTCTCGGCGCCGCGCCGGCCGGTCGCCCTCGATGCGCGGACCGGCGAGATCCTGGCCAAACCGGAACAGTTCGAAACCTTCACCAGCGTCATGCTGCAATTGCATGTCGACATGTACGCCGGGCTGCCCGGCAAGCTGTTCCTCGGCGCCATGGGAATCCTTTTGGTCGTCTCGATCGTTTCCGGCGTCGTGCTCTATGCCCCGTTCATGCGCCGCCTGGACTTCGGCGCGGTGCGCCGGGACAGGAGCAACCGGACGAAGTGGCTGGACCTGCACAACCTGCTCGGCATCGTCACCGCCGGCTGGCTGATCGTCGTCGGCGGGACCGGCGTCATCAACACCTGGCTGGAACTCACCTTGAACCTCTGGAAGAACGACCAGTTGGCGGAAATGACGGCATCCCACCGCGGAGATCCCGCCGGCGAGAACCTCGCCTCCTTCGACGCGGTCATCGCCTCGGCCCAGAAAGCGGCGCCGGATATGATCCCGGCCCTCGTCGCCTTCCCGCGGTCGGGCATCTCGACCGACCGTCATTTCGTGGTGTTCATGCGGGGCGACAAGCCGCTCACCTCGCGGATGCTGAAGCCGGCGCTGATCGACGGCGTCACCGCCGAATTGACCGATGTCCGGGAACCGCCGTGGTATCTGACCGCCCTCCTGCTGTCCCAGCCGCTGCACTTCGGCGACTACGGCGGACTGCCGCTGCGCATCCTGTGGGCGGTCCTCGACGTCATCTCGATCTTCGTCCTCGGCAGCGGGCTCTATCTATGGCTCGTCAAGAAGCCGTTCGCGT
>Ga0207799_100502_pt1 | contig 13256 bp, 14 predicted proteins | sample TtanPargueraPR_4_FD_187742 | JGI IMG/M metagenome (GOLD analysis project Ga0207799, IMG submission 187742) | Aerobic enrichment media microbial communities from Bioluminiscent Bay, La Parguera, Puerto Rico - Tt and M2 (SPAdes) | ecosystem: Environmental > Aquatic > Marine > Unclassified ...
CGCCGAGGCGGGCCGCGCCAAGCGCGAGGCCGCCACGCTGGAGCGCGAGGTCAAGCGGCTGAAGCACAGCCAGGCCGAGAGCGAGGGCAAGGACGAGGTCCTGGCCCTGCTCGAGGACGGCGGCAAGGCCGGGTGAGCAAGAGCGTGCCCAGGGATATCCGGGTCAAGATCTGCGGGCTGCGCGACGCGGCCGCCATCGCCGCAGCGGTAGAGGCGGGCGCGGCCTATGTGGGGTTCGTCTTCTTCCCGAAATCGCCCCGCGCCGTGACGACCGACGAGGCCCACCTGCTGGCGGCCGAGGTGCCGCCCGGCGTGGCCAAGGTGGCGCTGGTGGTCGATGCCGACGACGCCACGCTGGACGAGATCGTCGCCAAGGTGCCGCTGGACATGCTGCAGCTGCACGGCAAGGAAAGCCCCGAGCGGGTGGCCGAGGTCAAGCAACGCTATGGCCTGCCGGTGATGAAGGCCGTGGGCATCGCCGACGAGGGCGACCTGCCCAAGCTGACGGTATACGGCCGTGTGGCCGACCAGATCCTGGTCGATGCCAAGCCGCCCAAGGGGGCAGAGCTGCCGGGCGGCAACGCCATCGCCTTCGACTGGCGGCTGATCGCCAACCGGCGCTGGCCGGTGCCGTGGATGCTGGCCGGGGGGCTGACGCCCGAGAACGTGGCGCTGGCCATCCAGATGACCGGTGCCAAGCAGGTCGATGTCTCCTCCGGCGTGGAAAGCGCACCCGGGGTGAAGGACGCCGCGTTGATCCGCGCCTTTATCAGGGAGGCCACCGCATGAACGTGACGTTTCGCGAAGCCCGGCGCGAGGATGTGCCGGTGATCGTGGCCATGCTGGCCGACGACGCGCTGGGTGCGGCGCGCGAGGGCACGGACCTTGCCCCCTATCTGGCGGCCTTCGACGCCATGCAGGAAGAAGGCGGCAACCACCTGATCGTGGGCGAAGAGGACGGGCGCATCGTGGCGACCTATCAGCTCACCTTCATCTCGGGCCTGTCGCTGAGCGCGGCGCGCCGGGCGCAGATCGAAAGCGTCCGGGTGGCCTCGGACGTGCGCGGGGCCGGGCTGGGCGCAGAGATGATGCGCGATGCCGAGGCGCGCGCGCGTGCCGCCGGATGCAGCCTGCTGCAACTGACCACCAACAAGAGCCGCGACCGCGCGCATGCGTTTTATGAGCGCATCGGCTTTACCGCGTCCCATATAGGTTTTAAACGCAGTCTCGACTGAACGGGAGACGGGTCATGACCAACGACATCATCAACAGCTTCATGACCGGCCCGGACGAAAAGGGCCGGTTCGGCATCTACGGCGGACGCTTTGTCAGCGAGACCCTGATGCCGCTGATCCTCAGCCTCGAGGAAGAGTACGAGAAGGCCAAGACCGACCAGAGCTTCTGGGACGAGATGAACGATCTCTGGACCAACTATGTCGGCCGTCCCAGCCCGCTCTACTTCGCCAGCCGCCTGACCGAGCACCTGGGTGGGGCCAAGGTCTACATGAAGCGGGACGAGCTGAACCACACCGGCGCGCACAAGATCAACAACGTGCTGGGCCAGATCATCCTCGCCCGCCGCATGGGCAAGACCCGGATCATCGCCGAGACCGGCGCCGGTCAGCACGGCGTGGCCACCGCCACCGTCTGCGCCAAGTTCGGGCTGAAATGCGTGGTCTACATGGGCGCCCACGACGTGCAGCGCCAGGCGCCCAACGTCTTCCGCATGCGCCTGCTGGGGGCCGAGGTGGTGCCGGTGACCTCGGGCCGCGGCACGCTGAAGGACGCGATGAACGACGCGCTGCGCGACTGGGTGACCAATGTGCGCGACACCTTCTACTGCATCGGCACGGTGGCCGGCCCGCATCCCTATCCGGCCATGGTGCGCGATTTCCAGTCGATCATCGGCAAGGAAGCCAAGGAGCAGATGCTGAAGGCCGAGGGCCGTCTGCCCGACACGCTGATCGCCGCGATCGGCGGCGGGTCGAACGCGATGGGGCTGTTCTACCCCTTCCTGGACGACACCGATGTCCGAATCATCGGCGTCGAGGCCGGCGGCAAGGGCGTGAACGAGAAGATGGAGCATTGCGCCTCGCTCACCGGGGGGCGGCCGGGCGTGCTGCACGGCAACCGCACCTACCTGCTGCAGGATGACGACGGCCAGATCCTCGAGGGCCATTCGATCTCGGCCGGTCTGGATTATCCCGGCATCGGGCCCGAGCACAGCTGGCTCAACGATACCGGCCGGGCCGAATACGTGGCGATCACCGACACCGAGGCGCTGGAGGCGTTCCAGCTGTGCTGCCGGACCGAGGGAATCATCCCCGCGCTGGAGCCCAGCCATGCGCTGGCCCATGTGATGAAGATCGCCCCGGACCTGCCCAAGGACCACATCATCTGCATGAATATGTGCGGCCGTGGCGACAAGGACATCTTCACCGTGGCCCGTCACTTGGGCTTCGACATGGGCGTGTCGGCCTGAAAAAAGGCCGGAATCCGGTCATAAACCCCAGTTTATATCGTTCTGCAGGGGGTTTAAGCGCGGCGATCTAAGCCCCAGGTTGATAGAACCGCCGGCGCTGGCGTGCTTTCCGTTCTCTCGTCAGGTCACACGCGGTGTGTGGCCACGTACCGGAAAGGAACGAAAAGATGCAGATCAAGAAAATCATTGCCGTCTCGGCCACCGCAGTCCTGATGTCGGGCGCCGCCATGGCCCAGCAGACCGACCCCGTGGTCGACGGCATCGTGCAGGAACTGGCCTCCGAGGGCTATTCCAAGATCAAGATCCGCCGTACCTTCACCGGCCGCTTCCGTGTCGAGGCCCAGAACCAGAACCGCGAGACCGAGCGCGTGTACGACGCCGAGGGCAACCTCGTGCGGGAAGACGGCGAAACCAACCGCGAGCGTACCCGGACGCGCACCGAAGCCAAGGCCGGCATGGCGAGCACCGATATCGACTCGGTCGATGACGATGTGGCTGACGACGATTCGTCGGATGACGAAAACGACGACGACTCGTCTGACGACAGCAACGACGACGATCACGGCGGCAACGATGACTCGTCCGACTACAGCAACGACGATGATCACGGCGGCAACGATGACTCGTCCGACGACAGCAATGACGACGATCACGGCGGCAACGACAACGACTCGGGCCATGACAGCAACGACGACTCGTCCGACGACTCCGGCGACGATGGCGATGACGGCGACGATGGCGATGACGGCGACGATGGCGATGACAACGATGACTAAGGGCAGGTACGTGTACTGAGTGCCGGTCCGGCACGGCGCCCCGGCGGAGTATGGTTGCCGGGGCGCCGGCGTAGGTGGGAAAGGTAACATGATGAAGCGCAGGAAGTTTCTTTCGCAAATTCTGGCGGCCACGGCTGCGGCCTCGCTCATGGCTGCGAGCCCGGCCATTGCGGCCAGCGTCGAGGACCAGGTGATTTCGCAGCTTCGCGAACAGGGGTTCGAGTCGATCCGGATGTCGCGAACCTGGCTGGGTCGCCTGCGGATCAAGGCACGCGGACGCGGCTACGAGCGCGAGATCATCATCAACCCGCGTACCGGCGAAATCCTGCGCGACTACTGGGACGATGACAACGACGCCGGTCTGTTCTCGCCGGACCGGGACGGTGACGACAACGGCAGCAACGACGCCGACGACGGCGACGATGACAACGGCAGCGATGACAACGGCCGCGATGATGACGGTCGGGACGACGATAGCCGGGATGACGACGGCAATAGCGGTGGGGGGGACGACAGCGGTGGGCGCGATAGCGACGACAGCGGCAGTGACGACAACGGCGGCGGTGACAGTGACGGCGGGGATGACAGCGACGGCGGCGATGACGGCGATGATGACTGAGCCGCTGGCCGGGGCCTGCAGGCCCCGTGCCGGAATCCTCTAGGCGGCTCGGGTTGGGCGCGATGAAAGACAAGGTCTTCATAACCGCCGTCTGGCTGGTTCAGGCGCTGTGCGCCGTGTTCTTCGTCTCGGACATCTTCCTGACCGTCGTGGGCGCCCGCAGCGCCCCGTTGAGCTGGCAGACCCGCGAATTGCTGGAAATCGGCGCGGCGCTGGGGCTGATCCTGGGGCTGGTGCTGGGCGCCGTGGCGCTGCGGCGCACCATGCAGCGCAACGACCGCGCGCAAGAGCAGCTCCGCCTGGCGCGCGGCGCGTTCCTCGACCTCGTCGAGGAACGGTTTGCGGCCTGGGCCCTGACGCCGGCGGAACGCGACGTGGCGATGTTCTCGATCAAGGGGCTCAGCACCGCTGAGATCGCAGCGCTGCGCAACACATCCGAGGGCACGGTGAAGGCGCAGACCAACGCGATCTACCGCAAGGCCGGGGTCAGCGGACGCTCGCAGCTCATGAGCTTGTTCATCGACGACCTGATGGACGAGGCGCTGCTGCCCGGGAAGGGCTAGCCCGCCGCGCCGGGGTCATAGGCCTTCAGCACGTCCAGCGGTACGATCTGCAGCGCGGCCTCGTGGGTGGCGTCCAGCCGGACCTGCGGGGCGCAGCCCTCGTCATGGGCCTGCAGAAAGCGCCCGGCGCAAAGGCACCACTGGTCGCCGGGTTTCAGCCCGGCAAAGCCGAATTCGGGGCGCGGCGTGCTGAGGTCGTTGCCGACATATTTCGAATAGGCCAGGAACTCGGCCGTCATGACGGCGCAGACCGTGTGGCTTCCGCGGTCCTCGGGCCCGGTGTCGCAGCAGCCGTTGCGGAAAAACCCGGTCAGCGGCGCGCGCGAGCAGGGGGCGAGAACGCCGCCAAGGACGTTGCGCGAGGGCAGCATGTCTGCGGGCATGATGATCTCCTTGCCGTTTGCGGCAATTCTAGATCAGGGCGCCGCCCAGTCCACCCACCGGCCGTGGAAATCGATGCGCCCCAGCCGGACATGCCGGTCACCGGGCCAGAGCCGCAGGTCGAGCGCGGCGCCCGGCTCCTGCCCATCGGCCTCCATCCGCAGCCAGGCCAGCGGAGCGCTGGCGGTGGCCTGCGCCCCCGCCGCCTCGATCATGTCCCGGCCACGCGCCTGCGTCTCCGTGGGGAAATACTGCCAGGCTATGGTGTGGTAGACCACGTGCAGCATCCCGTCGCGCGGGGCCGCCAGCCGCCCCTCCAGCCAGTCGATGGCGTCGGCCTTGTCCACCGGGACGGGCGGTAGGGTGAGGGCGGCGCGGGTCCGCGTCAGCCGGTCGGACTGATCGGGCCAGAGATAGGCCAGAAGGCGCAGCTGCCCCTCTGCCCTGCCCGCGTCGATCGGGTTCAGGTCGACACCCCGCCGCGCGGCGACCTCGGGCGGGCAGAGCGGCGGCAATTCCCCGCGCCAGTCCGGCGTCAGGGTCAGGACGGCCTCGGCGGGCCCGTAACGCCGCCCCCCGATCTGCAGCGCGTATCTGTCCCAGTTCAGGTTCAGCCCGGCGCTCGCCCCCAGTTCCGACAGAACCATGGGCAGCCCGGTTTCCGCGCACAGCCAGTGGCCCGCCGCGATCAGCCCGGCGCTGCGGCGCAGCTCGTTCGTTTGGGGCGGGCTGTCGAGCCAGCGCTGCATATGCGCGGCATGGTCGCGCAGGGCGGCCGAAACGGCCTGCCACAGCGCCGCGTCATCGGCCCCGTGCGGCGGATAGGCGGCGGCGAGGGCAGGGGCCTGTCCCTGCAGCACCAGCGCGTGCAGCCCGGCGGCCAGCCGCAGCGGAACGGAATCGGCCGAAGGGCTGCAATCGCCGGGCCAGTTCAGCACGCGGTCCGCGACCGGCGTGCCGCCCTCCAGACGGTCGTGGAGCAGCGTCATCAGCCGCGCCATGAAAGGCGAACCAAGCGCCGCACAGGCCTCTGCCTGCCACAGCAGGGCCTCGTGCAGGGTCACTTGAACTTGTCCACGAGCTTCTGCAGCGGGCTGCGGCCATCGGGGGCGGGGTCAGGCTCCGGTTTCGCCTTCGGCGCCCTCGCCGTCGTCTCCACGGCCTTGCCCGCGCTGCCCGAAGAGCGCGGCGGGGCCACGCGCAGCGCCACCGCGTTCATGAAACGCCCGGTGTCGCCCTCGGCCAGCGCCGGCGCGCCATCCGAGATGCCGCGCAACAGATCGTCCAGCCAGCCCTGGTCGGCCTTGGCGAAGTCGTTCAGCACATAGGCGGCGACCTTGTCCTTGTGGCCCGGATGGCCGATGCCCAGGCGCACCCGGCCGTAGTCCGCCCCGATATGGGCGTGGATCGAGCGCAGCCCGTTATGGCCCGCATGCCCGCCGCCCTGCTTGAACCGGGCCTTGCCCGGCGCCAGGTCCAACTCGTCGTGGAAGACCACCACGTCCCCAAGCTCCAGCTTGAAGAAGCGCAGCGCCTCGCCCACCGACTGGCCGGAGCGGTTCATGAAGGTGCCGGGTTTGAGCAGGACCACCTTTTCGCGGCCCAGCCGGCCCTCGCTGATCTCGCCCTGAAACTTGGCCCGCCACGGCGAGAAGCCGTGATCCTCGGCGATCCGGTCGACGGCCATGAAGCCGATATTGTGCCGGTTGCCCGCATATTTCGCGCCGGGATTGCCAAGCCCCACGAACAGCCGCATCACCCTGCCTCCTTTTCCGCGATCTGGCCCTTACCTAAGCGGGCGCTCTCTGCGCAGCAAACAAAAACGCGAGGGCCGGGGCCCCCGCGTTTAAAAAATTCATAGTGAGGGGAGGACCTACTCCTCGCCGCCCTCCACGGCCTCTTCGACTTCGCCCTCGGCCTCTTCCTCTTCGGCCGAGCGCAGGCCCGACGGGGCAGAGATGTTGGCGATCACGAAATCGCGGTCGGTGATCATCGGGCGGGTGCCCTCGGGCAGCGCCACGTCCGAGATGTGCACGATATCGCCGATGTTCATGCCGGTCAGGTCAACGGTGATCTTTTCCGGAATGTCGCCGGCGGTCACCTTCAGCTCGACATCGGGGCGCACGACGGTCAGCACGCCGCCCTTCTTGAGGCCGGGCGCTTCTTCCTCGTTGATGAACTCAACGGGGATGTGCAGGTTGATGCGCGAGGTGCGGCGCAGGCGCATCAGGTCGATGTGCGTCGGCAGATCCTTGACCACGTCGCGCTGCACGTTGCGGCAAATCACGCGCACGTCTTCCTGGCCGTCGACCTTGAGGTTGAACAGCGTCGACAGGAAGCGGCCTGCTTTCAGGTACTTGAACAGTTCGTTGTACTTGACGTTGACCGGCTGCGGGTCTTCGCCGCCGCCATAGACAATGCCCGGTACCAGGTTCTCGCGACGAGCTTGACGAGCGGCCCCCTTGCCCGTCCCCGTCCGAACCGTGGCGTTGAGATCAGGAATCTGACCAGCCATGATGTATCTCCTAAGTTATGGGCATCCTCCAAGGGTGTATGCCCGAATGAAGCCGCGCATATAGACGAGACTCGGCTGAAGGAAAAGAGGAAAATCCGCCACCCGCCACAAGGAGGCGCCTGCGGCGCCACGCCTTCCGGCGCTTCGTGCGATTTGGGGCTCTGCCCCAAACCCCGGGATATTTTCGAACAGAAGAAGTCGGTGCGGGGGGCGTTTCTTCTGTTCTCAAACATCCCCGCCGGAGGCAAATGCGCCGCCCAAAGGGCGGCGCAAGAATTAGCTCGGCAGGGGCGCGGTCTTACTGCCAGTCGCCTTCGAACCCTTTGGGGATCATCAGGATGCTGCGGTCGAGATCGGTCACCTTGCGCTTGCCGCAGAGCGCCATCGAGATGTCGAGTTCCTTGTGGATGATCTCCAGGGCCTTGGTGACGCCCTCTTCCCCCATCGCGCCCAGGCCGTAGATGAAGGAGCGGCCGATATAGGTGCCCTTGGCCCCCAGGGACAGCGCCTTGAGCACGTCCTGGCCCGAGCGGATGCCGCTGTCGAGATGCACCTCGATCTTGTCGCCGACAGCGTCCATGATCGCGGGCAGGGCGCGGATCGCCGAAAGCGCGCCGTCGAGTTGCCGGCCGCCGTGGTTGGAAACGATGATCGCGTCGGCGCCGACATTGACGGCCTGCTTGGCGTCCTCGGGGTCGATGATGCCCTTGATGATCACCTTGCCGCCCCACATCTTGCGGAACTGCGCGATGCGCTCCCAGTTCAGCGAGGGGTCGAAGGATTCGGCCGTCCAGGCCGACAGCGACGAGGGGTCCGAGACGCCCTTGGCGTGGCCCACGATATTGCCGAAGAAGCGGCGCTTGGTGCCCAGCATCCCCAGGCCCCAGTTGACCTTGGTCATCATGTTGGCAATGGATTTCGCCGTCAGTTTCGGCGGCGCCGACAGGCCGTTCTTGAGGTCCTTGTGGCGCTGGCCCAGCACCTGCAGGTCGACGGTGATGACGATGGCCGAGCAATTCGCCGTGCGGGCGCGGTCGAACAGGCGCTGCATGAAGTCGTCATCCTTCAGCGTATAGACCTGGAACCAGAAGGGCTTCGAGGTGTGCTCGGCCACGTCCTCGATCGAGCAGATGGACATGGTGGACAGCGTGAAGGGCACGCCGAACTTCTCGGCCGCGCGGGCGGCCTTGATCTCGCCGTCGGCGGCCTGCATGCCGGTCAGGCCGACCGGGGCCAGGGCCACCGGCATCGACACGTCCTCGCCGATCATCTGCGATGCGGTCGAGCGGCCGGCCATGTCCACCGCCACGCGCTGGCGCAGCAGGATGTCCTGGAAATCGGTGGTGTTGGACCGGAAGGTCTGCTCGGAGTAGCTGCCGGATTCGGCATAGTCGTAGAACATGCGCGGGACGCGGCGTTCATAGAGGCGGCGCAGATCCTCGATATTGGTGATGACGGGCATGGGCAGCGTCCTTCCTGCGGGAATTGGTGAGGAAGTCTTACCGGTGCGGCGCTTTTCCGGCAAGGCCGCACAGATGTCGGCGGCGCTTTTGCGGGCACTGGGCGGTGTTGTGCTGTGATCAGGCTTGGCGCGGCGGCCGGTGCCGGGGCAAGATGCGCCCATGAGCATCGTGATGTGGGGCGTTCTGGCGAGTCTTGCGGCCGGTCTGATGACCGGGGTCGGCGCGGTGCCGGTCCTGATGGGCCGCGAGGTCCGCGCGCGCTGGAACGACACGATGCTGGGCTTCGCCGCGGGGGTGATGCTGTCGGCCTCGTTCTTCTCGCTGATCCTGCCGGGGTTGGAGGCGGCCGATCTGCATTACGGCGGCGTGTTGGCGGCGGCTCTGATCGTGGGGGCGGGGATCGCGCTGGGGGCCCTGGCCGTGGCGGCGCTGAACGAGGCGCTGCCGCACGAGCATTTCGTGGCCGGACCGGAGGGGGCGGATCCCGGCGCGCTGGCCCGGATCTGGCTGTTCGTCATCGCCATCACCATCCACAATTTCCCCGAGGGGCTGGCCGTCGGCGTGGGGTTTGGCGGCGGCGATGTGGCCAACGGGCTGTCGCTGGCCACCGGCATCGGCCTGCAGAACGCGCCCGAGGGGCTGGCGGTGGCCATGGCGCTGCGCGCACAGGGATACCGGAGGTTCTATGCCTTCGCGGTCGCCACGGTGACCGGGCTGATCGAGCCCGTGGGCGGGCTGTTGGGGGCTGCGGCGGTCAGCGCTTCGGCGCTGGTGCTGCCCTGGGGGTTGGCCTTTGCCGCGGGGGCGATGATCTACATCATCAGCCACGAGATCATCCCCGAAACCCACCGCCGGGGGCACCAGAACGCCGCGACCGCCGGGCTGGTGGGCGGAATGATCCTGATGATGGTGCTGGACGTGTCCCTCGGATAGGGCGCGGCACCGGTATGGGAAGCGAATTTTCTGCGAAAATTCGGTCCGATTTTTCACAGAAAATTCGGGGCGGCCTCAGGCGCGGTGCGCGCCGTCCGCCAGGCCTTTGACGTAGGCGAGGATCTCGGAAACGGGGCGTTTCTCTTCGATCTGCTTCACGATGGCCGAGCCCACGACCGCGCCATCCGCAACCGCGGCGATGTCATGTGCATTGTCCGGCGTCTTGATGCCGAAGCCCACGATCACCGGCAGGTCGGTCTTGGCCTTGATCCGCGCCACCTCGGGCGCCACGTCGCCCGCCTGCGCCTCGGCCGCGCCGGTGATCCCGGTGATCGAGACATAGTAGAGGAAGCCCGAGGTGTTCTGCAGCACCTTCGGCAGGCGCTTGTCGTCGGTCGTCGGGGTGGCGAGGCGGATGAAGTTCAGACCGGCCTTCTGCGCCGGGATGCACAGCTCCTCGTCCTCTTCGGGGGGCAGGTCGACCACGATCAGCCCGTCCACGCCAGCCGCCTTGGCATCGGCGAGGAACTTGTCCACGCCGCGGTTATAGATCGGGTTGTAGTAGCCCATCATCACGATCGGCGTCTCGTCGTCGCCCTTGCGGAACTCGGTCGCCATGTCCAGCGTCTTCTGTAGGGTCTGGCTCGCCTCCAGCGCGCGCTGGCCCGCCAGCTGGATGGTCGGCCCGTCGGCCATCGGGTCGGTGAAGGGGATGCCCAGCTCGATGATGTCGACGCCGGCGGCCGGCAGGCCCTTCACGATCTCCAGCGAGGTGTCGTAATCGGGATCGCCGGCCATGACGTAGGAGACGAAGGCCTTCTTGCCCTCGGCTTTCAGGGCGGCGAATTTGCGGTCGATGCGGGTCATGGGCGTCCTCTGGTCTGCTTCCCAGCGGTTTGCGGCATCGCGCCCCGAAAATCAATGCCCCGCTTGACCTCACCGCCCCCCAGCCCCTACATGCGCCCGACCCTTTCACAGGAGAGACAGGCGATGGGCTTCAAAACCGGGATCGTGGGGCTGCCGAATGTCGGCAAGTCGACGCTGTTCAACGCTCTGACCAGGACGGCCGCCGCGCAGGCCGCCAACTTCCCCTTCTGCACGATCGAGCCGAACGTGGGCGAGGTCGCGGTGCCCGATGCCCGCCTCGACACGCTGGCCGAGATCGCCGGATCGAAGGCGATCATCCCCGCGCGCATGACCTTTGTCGACATCGCCGGCCTGGTGAAGGGCGCGTCCAAGGGCGAGGGGCTGGGCAACCAGTTCCTGGCCAATATCCGCGAATGCGACGCCATCGCCCATGTGCTGCGCTGCTTCGAGGATGACGACGTCACCCATGTCGAGGGCCGCGTGAACCCGGTCGAGGACGCGCAGACCATCGAGACCGAACTGATGATCGCCGACATGGAGTCGATCGAGAAGCGGCTGCAGAACATCGTGCGCAAGGTGCGCGGCGGCGACAAGGAGGCGGTCCAGCAGGAACGCCTGCTGAAGGCCGCGCTGGCCGTGCTCGAGGACGGCAAGCCCGCCCGCACGGTCGAGGTGGACGACGAGGACCGCAAGGCCTGGGACATGCTGCAACTGCTGACCACCAAGCCGATCCTCTATGTCTGCAACGTCTCCGAGGACGAGGCCGCAAGCGGCAACGAGCATTCCCGCGCGGTCGAGAAAATGGCCGCCGAGCAGGGCGCGGCCGCCGTGGTGATCTCGGCCAAGATCGAGGAAGAGATCAGCCAGCTGGAACCGGAGGAGGCCGAGGTCTTCCTCGAAGAGCTGGGGCTGAAGGAGGCCGGTCTCGACCGCATGATCCGTGCCGGCTACGAGCTGCTGGGCCTGCAGACCTATTTCACCATCGGGCCGAAGGAGGCCCGCGCCTGGACCATCGCCAAGGGCACGCTGGCGCCGCAAGCGGCGGGCGTGATCCACGGCGATTTCGAGCGCGGTTTCATCCGGGCCGAGACCATCTCCTACGAGGATTTCGTCGCCTGCGGTGGCGAGCAGGGCGCCAAGGACGCGGGCAAGATGCGCGCCGAGGGCAAGGGCTACGCGGTGAAGGACGGCGACGTCCTGCATTTCCTCTTTAACGCCTGATCCTTCCAGGACCGCCAATCCGGGACATTCGGGCCATGCGCGTGGGGCGTGCATGGCCTTTTTCTTGTTTTTTCCGGCCCATGTCTCCGGTTGCGACGCAGCGTCCCATCGCGCGCAGGGGCTTTGCGGTGCGCCTGTCCTCGCCTAAACATATTCACGAGGCGTTATATGGGGTTTTCCATGTCGATTTTGACGAAAGCGATTTTCCGGGCCATTGCCTTTGCCGCGCCGGTCGCGCTTGGCGCGCTGACCGTGGCCTATTCCGACGAATTGAAGCAGCCGCCCGCCGGCAAGGAACGCCAGCAGCCGCCCACGCCCGTGCGCGTGCTGACCATGGCGCCGGTCGAGATGGCCCCGCGCGTCACCGGCTACGGCACCGTGACGCCGGCGCGCGAATGGCGCGCCGTGGCGCGGGTCGAGGGCGAGGTGATCGAGACCGCGCCGCAGCTCGCCAATGGCGAGATCGTGGCCGGGGGCACCCCGCTGCTGCGTCTCGACGATACCGACCTGCGGTTGTCCCTGGCCCAGCTCGACGCGCAACTCGCGGCGCTGTCGGTCAAGGATGAGACCCTCGCCGCCAGCCGCGAGATCGCCCGCTCCGACCTGGCCCTCGCCATGGGCGACCTCGCCCGCCAGCAGGAGCTGGCCGATCAGGGCGTCGCCACCCAGGCCGCGCTGGACACCGCCCGCCGGGCCGAGTTGGCCGCGCGCGCCAAGGTGACCGATATCGAGAACCAGCTTGCCCTGAACGGGGCCGAGCGCGAGGTGCTCCGCGCGCAGCGCGCCACGGCCGAGCGGTTGCTGGAATTCACTACAATCACGGCGCCCTACGATGTGCGCATCGGTTCCGTCGATGCCGAGATCGGGCAGGTTGTGAACCGGGGCCAGACGCTGTTCGCCGCCGAGGGGGTCGAGGCGGCCGAGGTCGCGGCGCAGTTCACCATCGGCCAGATGGGGCCGCTGGTGCGCGCGCTGGGCGGGGGCGGCACGGTGCTCGACCTCAAGGCCCGGGTGCGGCTGCCCGCGGCGGGCCATTCGGTGATCTGGGAAGCGCAGGTCGACCGCGTGGGCGAGGCGATCGACGCCCGCACGCAGAGCACCTCGATCGTGGTGCGCGTCGATGAGCCGGTGGCGCAGGCGCAGGCCGGGCAGCGCCCGCCGCTGCGGCGCAACATGTTCGTCGAGGTCATCCTGAGCGCGCCCAAGCGCCCCGTGCTGGCCGCGCCGCTGGACGCGGTGCGTGGCGGCAAGGCGCTGGTGGTCAGCGCCGAGGGCACGCTTGAACGGCGCGAGGTGACCGTGGGCTACACCATCGGCGATATCGCCGTGGTGACCGAGGGGCTGGCCGAGGGCGACAAGCTGGTGGTCACCGACCCGGCCATCGCGGTGCCGGGGATGAAGGTCAAGCCGGTCGAGGACAAGGCGGTCAAGGCGCA
>Ga0207799_100503_pt1 | contig 13255 bp, 8 predicted proteins | sample TtanPargueraPR_4_FD_187742 | JGI IMG/M metagenome (GOLD analysis project Ga0207799, IMG submission 187742) | Aerobic enrichment media microbial communities from Bioluminiscent Bay, La Parguera, Puerto Rico - Tt and M2 (SPAdes) | ecosystem: Environmental > Aquatic > Marine > Unclassified ...
GGGGCAGCCCCGCCGGTCGTGGCGGTAGATGGTCCGGCCGTTGCGGTCCTGGATGCGGTCGATCAGGGTCGGCGTGATCCTGCGCCCGCCGTTGACGATCATGCCGTAGGCCGCCGTCAGGCGGAGCAGGGTCGTCTCGGCGGAACCGATCGAATTCGACAGGTTGGTCGGCAGCTTGTCGACGACACCGAACCGCTCGGCGAAATCGGCGACCTTTTCCATGCCGACCGTCTGCGCCAGGCGCACCGTCATCAGGTTGCGCGATTTCTCGATCCCGAGACGCATGGTGCTCGGGCCGTAGAATTTGTTGGTGTAGTTGTCGGGCCGCCATTTCGGCAGCCCCGGCCCCTGGTCGATGACGAAGGGCGCGTCGAGGATCAGCGACGACGGGGTGAACCCGTCGTCCAGCGCCGCCATGTAGACGAACGGCTTGAACGCCGAGCCCGGCTGGCGCATCGCCTGGGTGGCCCGGTTGAACTGGCTCTGCTGATAGGAGTAGCCGCCGCTCATCGCCAGCACCCGGCCGGTATGGGGGTCGAGCGCCACCAGCGATCCCTCGATGTCCGGGATCTGGCGCAGGGCGAAGGTTCCGGCCGGATAGGCCTTGCCGTCGGAATCCTCGGTGACGGCCTCGATGGCCACCACGTCGCCGGCGTTCAGCACGTCCTGCATCTTCTTGACCGAGCGGCCGACCCGCTGCCCCTTGACCCAGGGCCGCGCCCATTTGGCCTCGGCCAGCGGAATCCGCCCGGCCGTCCCGTCGGCCAGGCCGACCTGCGCGGCGGCGTCGGTCACGCTGATCACCGCGGCCAGCCGCCATTCGTCGATGCCCGCCGGCGGTTCCATGCGCGACAGCGCGGTCCGCCAATCGGCGCCTTCCGGGATCGTCGCGATCGGTCCGCGCCAGCCGTGGCGGCGGTCATAGGCGCGCAGCCCGTCGCGCAGCACCCGGTCGGCGATCTCCTGCAGCCTCGGGTCCAGCGTGGTACGGACCGAGAGCCCGCCCTTGTAGAGCGCGGTCTCGCCGTAGCGGTCGGCCAGCTCGCGGCGGATTTCCTCGGCGAAGTAGTCGGCATGGACGTATTCGGTTTCGGAGCGGGGCTGCACGATCAGCGGCGTCGCGGTCGCCTGCTCGGCCTCGTCGCTGGTGACCAGGCCGTCCTCCAGCATCCGGCTGATCACCCAATCGCGCCGCGCCTTGGCGGCGTTGGGATGGCGGAGCGGGTTGTAGTTCCCCGGCGCCTTCGGCAGCGCCCCGAGGAAAGCGGCCTCGGCGATGGTGAGCTGGTCGAGCGATTTGTTGAAATAGTTGAGCGCCGCGGCGGCGACCCCGTAGGACTGGAACCCGAGATAGATCTCGTTCAGGTACAGTTCGAGGATCCGGTCCTTGGACAGGGCCCGCTCGATGCGGAAGGCCAGGATGGCCTCCTTGATCTTGCGGTCCCAACTCACCTCGCTGCTCAGCAGGAAGTTCTTCGCCACCTGCTGCGTCAGGGTCGACGCCCCGACCAGCCGGCGGTTCGAGCCGAGATTCTTGACGTTGGTCAGCGCGGCCCGGGCGATCCCCATGAAATCGACCCCGGGATGGTCGTAGAAATTCTTGTCCTCGGCCGCCAGGAAGGCGTTGACGACCCGCCGCGGCATCGCGCCGATCGGCACGAACACGCGTTTCTCCACCGCGTACTCGGCCAGCAGGCGGCCGTCGCCCGCGTGGACGCGCGTCATCACCGGCGGTTCGTAGTCGGCAAGCTGATGGTAGTCGGGCAGGCCCCGCCCGAATTCGTAGAAAACGAACAGAACCGCGCCGGCGCCCGCCACGCTCAGGAGAAATGCTCCCCCGAACAGAATGAGGAGCCATCGTTTCATCGTGTCACCATCGGCAATTCGTCTTCCCTTTTCCGGCCGCCGTCCGGCCCGCGCCTGCTCCCCCAACCGGGCCTTTTCCGGCCATCCGTCCCATGAGCCTCTCGATAATCCGGAAATATGGCTGACTTATGGCCGAAGGTGGTATCCGGCCATGCTTTTTTTAGCCCCGGGGCGCCGCCCCTACTGACGGAACGCCTCCTCGATGTTCGCGAAATAGCCGTCCACCGCGCGCACCAGGGCCTTGCCCAGCTTGGCACGGTACGCCTTGCTTTTCAGTTCGCGTTCGTCCGCCTTGTTCGACAGGAAGCCCATTTCGACCAGGACCGACGGAACGTCCGGCGCCTTCAGCACCCGGAAACCGGCGAACCGGTGGGTATTCGGCAGCAGGCGCACGTTCCGCCGCAGCTCGCCGACCGTCAGCGAGGCGAAACGGGCCGACTGGTTCATCGTCTCGCGCTGGGCCAGGTCGATCAGGATATTGGTCACCTCCGGCGTCTCGTGGCTGAGGTCCATCCCGGCGATCAGGTCGGACTTGTTTTCCGATTCCGCCAACTGGGCGGCCTCGCGGTCCGACGCCTTCTCGGACAGCGTATAGACGGAAAGTCCCCGTACGTTGGCCCGTTTGACCGTATCGGCATGGATCGAGATGAACAGGTCCGCCCCGGCCTCGCGGGCGAAGGACACGCGCTCGCGCAAGGGAATGAAAATGTCGCGCTCGCGGGTCATCAGCACGCGGTAGCGGCCGGTCGCCTCGAACATGCGGCGGAATTCCCGGCCGGCCGAAAGGGTGATGTGTTTTTCGTAGGTGCCCGATGCGCCGATGGCACCCGGATCGACGCCGCCGTGGCCGGGATCGAGGACGATCAGCGGCTTCTTGAGGCTCACATGCGGTTTGCGGGGCGGCCGGACGAACGGCAGCGACGCCGTCGCCAGGGTCTGCCCGTCCGCCACGTCGTCGGCGCCCCCGGCGGCGGCGTTGCCGGGCGGACCGGCGACCGCCGCGCTGGAGATCGTCTGTTTCGAGGTTTCCGCCTTCATCGCCTGCCGGAAGGCCTGCGGCGTACTGGGCGCGAAATCGAGCACCAGCCGCTGGTTGCCGTCGGCGGCCGGGGCCAGGAACATCGCCTGCGACACGGCGGCCGGGCCGGTCGTCTCGATCACCACGCGGGTCGTGCCCGGCTTGAACAGGCCGTAGCGGACCTTCTTGAACAACCCCTTTTCGGCCGGCAACGGGCGCGGCGGCAGCCGCCAGCCGACCTGCGGCAGGTCGATGACGATGCGGTAGGGGTTCTCCAGGGTGAAGATGTCGGCCGACGACGCGCCGAAAATATCCATCACGAAACGCGTGACCTGCTGGTGCAGGCCGACCCGGATATCGGTAACGATGGAGCGCGGCCCGGCGGCCTTCGCCTCATCGGCGGCGCCGACCCAATAAAGCAGCGGCAAGAACATCACCGCCACGAGCGCTACGACACGAGTGGGCCACATATTGAGTACTTCCGTCGTTCCGACGTCTAGATATACCGGTTTTGCCCCCCTATCTTCAACACAAAGGGGAATCGGACCCGTTGTCTGGCCCAGGAAGAATCATTTTGTCAACAATCCGATTGTGGAACGGAATTGCTACCGTTATGTTAACAGTGTGACTGTGGTGGGGTGGGTTTATTGCGATCTCTGTTTATCGTGTCTCCCGCTCCACATGGAAAAGACGGGCGTCCGTGGATGTCTTGGTATTGGAATTTATGACTCCCCGGTCCGTCCGCACGTAAGTTGAGGTTTTCATGCTGGTTAGAGCAGCGCGATCAGTTCCCGTTACGACCGAGCCCTCATGGTGCTCTGAGGGGATGGTCGCAGGCGCCGCCGGCATTGTTCTTGGTTTTCCCCGCCGTGCACGCAGCGACTTAGCCGGACGTGCCGCGGGGTATCGGAGTGGTATCTTTAATGGCACCCAAGAGAATGTTGATCGATGCACTGCATCCGGAAGAGACCCGGGTGGCGGTGTTGGATGGGAATCGTCTCGAAGACATTGATATCGAGGTCGCGTCCAGAAAGCAGTTAAAAGGCAATATCTATCTCGCCAAGGTTACCCGGGTCGAGCCGTCGCTGCAGGCGGCGTTCGTCGACTACGGCGGCAACCGTCACGGCTTCCTCGCCTTTAACGAAATTCATCCGGATTACTATCAGATCCCCGTCGCCGACCGCGAGGCGCTGGTCGCCGAGCACCAGGCCGACGAACTCGCCGACGAGGCCGACAAATCCTCGGACGACAAGGCGGATTCGTCGGGAGACAACGGCGGCAACGGCCGGCACGACGTCGAAGTCGTCGGCGGCGACGACAGCGAGGAGGTCGAGGTTCGCCGCCCGCCCCAGCTGCGCCGCAACTACAAGATCCAGGAGGTCATCAAGCGCCGCCAGATCCTGCTCGTCCAGGTCGTCAAGGAAGAGCGCGGCAACAAGGGCGCGGCGGTCACCACCTACCTGTCGCTGGCCGGCCGCTATTGCGTGCTGATGCCGAACACGGCGCGGGGCGGCGGGATTTCCCGGAAAATCCCGGCCGGCAAGGACCGCAAGCGTCTGAAGAGCGTGCTGTCCGACCTGGAGATCCCGGAGGATATGGGCGTCATCGTCCGCACCGCCGGGGCCGAACGCAGCAAGGCGGAGATCCGCCGCGACTACGACTACCTGCTGCGGCTGTGGGACAACGTGCGCCAGCTGACGCTGGAATCCATCGCGCCGGTCCTGGTCTACGAAGAGGCCAACCTGATCAAGCGCTCGATCCGCGACCTGTACAACCGCGACATCGAGGAGGTCGTCGTCGAGGGCGACGAGGGCTACAAGATAGCCCGCGACTTCATGAAGCTGATGATCCCCAGCCATGTGAAGCGGGTGAAGCACTATCGGGAAGAGGAAATGCCGCTGTTCCACCGCTATCAGGTGGAAAACCAGCAGGACGCCATGCACAGCCCGACGGTGCGCCTCAAGTCCGGCGGCTATATCGTGATCAACCCGACCGAGGCCCTGGTCTCGATCGACGTGAACTCGGGCCGGTCGACCCGCGAGCGCAACATCGAGGAAACGGCGCTGCGCACCAACCTCGAGGCCTGCGACGAGGTCGCCCGCCAGCTTCGCCTGCGCGACCTGGCCGGCCTGGTGGTCATCGACTTCATCGACATGGAGGTCTCGCGCAACCGGACCCAGGTCGAGCGCCGCCTGAAGGACGCGATGCGCAACGACCGGGCGCGCATCCAGCTCGGGCGGATCAGCCCGTTCGGCCTGCTGGAGCTGTCGCGGCAACGGCTGCGGCCGAGCTTCCTGGAGACCAACTTCCAGCCCTGCCCGCACTGCAACGGCACGGGCATGCGGCGGTCCGTGGAATCCACCGCGCTTCACCTGCTGCGGATCATCGAGGAGGAGGGCATCAAGCGCCGCTCCGACGAGGTGACCTTCCACATGGCCTCCGACGCGGCGCTGTACCTGCTGAACCATAAGCGGGCCAACCTGAGCGCCATCGAAAGCCGCTACAGCGTGCGCATCTTCCTGAACGCCGACGACGAGCTGATCCCGCCCGATCACCGGATCGAACGGACCAAGCCGCGCACGGCCGACGCGTCCGACAGCGCGCTTTCCGCCGGCACCGCCCAGCAGGGCCCGGATGCGGAGGACGACACCGACACCGACACCGGCGACGAGGAAAGCCCGCGGAAGCGCCGCCGCCGCCGGTCGCGCCGCAAGAAGCGGAGCGAGGACAACGAGGGCGCCGTCGCCGCCGACTCCCGGAACGAGACCCTCTCCGAGGACGCCGACGAGGCCGACGCGGAGCCGCAGGGCGAAGACGCCCCGGCCGAGAACGGCGAAGACGACGACGAGAAGCCGGCCAAGCGCCGACGGCGCGGCAAGCGCGGCGGACGGCGCCGGCGCGGCAACCGCGGCGCCGAAGGTGACGGCGAGACCGTGACCGGCGAAACGGAAAACGGCGACGAAGCCGCCGCCGGTCAGCCGGAAGAGCCGGGCGAACCCGCCAAGGTCGTCGAGGTGGAGATAGTCGCCGCGGACGCCGATGACGCCGCCGCCGGCGAACCGGTTCCGGCCGAACAGGCCGAGCCCGTGGCCGAAGCGCCGCAGGCCGAAGCGGAAACCGCCGAGGAAACCGAGAAGAAGCCGCGCCGCCGCCGGCGGACGCGGAAGCCGAAGGCCGAGGCCGAGGCGGAAAGCATCGACGCCGAACCCACGGCCGCTCCGGCGGAAAGCCGGATCGAAGCCGAGACCGCCCCCGAGACCGCCCAGGTCGCGGGCGAAGTCGCCGCTGTCGAGGCCGCGACGGGCGGCGCGCCGAAGGACGACGCCAATCTCGCCGAGACCCCCGCCCCCGAGACCCCGGTGGCGCCGGTCGAACCGGCGCCGGAGCCCGTTCCGGAAACCGTCGCCGAAACCCGCGAGCCCGCGGCGGACAGCCAAACGATGGTGATCGACGTGGATTCGGCCGAGACGGACGGCGACAAGAAGCCGCGCCGAGGCTGGTGGCGGCGCTGACCGCAATCCGGGAAACCGGACAAAAAAGCCGGAGGGGCCGCCGCCCTTCCGGCTTTTTTCTTTTCGGGAAACCGGTCTTACGCCAGCCAGTCCCGCAGGCGGCGGGCCGCCTCGGCCATGTCCTCGGTCTTTCCGGAGAAGGACAACCGCAGATAGCGGTTGCCGCGCTCGGGGTCGAAATCGACCCCCGGCGTCGCGGCCACCCCGGTCTCGGCCAGCATCCGGTTGCAGAAATCCGTGCTGTCGTTGGTCAGATGGGCGACGTCGGCGTATAGATAAAAGGCCCCGTCGGCCGAGGCCATCTTGTCGAACCCGGCCTTCGGCAGTTCGGCCAGCAGCAGTTCCCGGTTGCGGGCATAGCGGCGGACGTGGCCGTCCAGTTCCTCGCCGCAGTCGAAGGCGGCGATCCCGGCGTGCTGGGACACCGTCGGCGGCGAGATGAACAGGTTCTGGGCCAGGCATTCGACCGGCCGCAGCAGGTTTTCGGGCATGATCATCCAGCCAAGCCGCCAGCCGGTCATCGAATAGTATTTCGAGAAGCTGTTGACGATCACCGCGTCGCCGGCGAAGGCCAAGGCCGTCTGCGCCGGCCGGCCGAAGGTGATGCCGTGGTAGATTTCGTCGCTGATCAGGCGGATTCCCCGCCCGGTGCAGTAGCCGGCGATTTCCTCGAGGCCCTCGGGCGAGATCATCGTCCCCGTCGGATTCGACGGGCTGGCGATAATCAGGCCGTCGATCCGGCCCGGCACCTTGTCCAGCAGTTCCGCCGTCGGCTGGAAGTTGGTCTCCGGCCCGACCAGCACGTCCACCGGCTCGATGCCCAGCGCCCGCAGGATGTTGCGGTAGGCCGGATAGCCGGGGCTGGCCAGGGCGACCCGGTCCCCGGCCTCGAAGGCCGACAGGAACGCCAGGATGAAGGCGCCGGACGAACCGGTGCAGACGACCACCCGCCCGGGATCGGTCTCGACGCCGTAGGTCTCGGCGTAATGCCGGGCGATGCGGCGGCGCAGGCCGGGCAGGCCGAGCGCGTCGGTGTAGCCCATCTTGTCACCCGGCAACGCCTGGCTGACCGCCTCGATGACGCCGCGCGGCGCCCCCGTGCCCGGCTGGCCGACCTCGAGGTGCAGGACGTCGCCGCCGGCGGCTTCCCGCTCGTTCGCGGCGCGCATGACGTCCATGACGATAAACGGCGGAACGCTGCCGCGGCGGGCAACCTTGAGAACCATCGGCCTTCCCCTAGTCCGCGCTGGTGGCCAGGCCGTAACCGCGCGGCGGGATATCGGCGGAGATGGAGCAGCTTTTCGGATCGTTCGGCAAGCCGCCGGAACAGAAGGCGGCGTTGACCCGGCCCAGGGCGGCGGTTTCGGAAACCGTGTGTCCCCGGGACGACAGCGATTGCTTCAGCGCCGCGTCCATTCCGCTCTCGACGAAAGTGATATCCGGAAAGCCGCCGTGGTGAACGCGCTTGGCGCGCATCGCCTGATCCAATGTCTCGCCGCCCAGCAGGGCGCGGGCCGCGACGTTGGCCATCGCCGTCGGCGCGGCGGCCCCGCCCGACGCGGTCGCGGTGAAGATCAGGTTGTTGGTGAACTCATTGGATACCATCATCGCGCCCAGCGACGTCGGCCCGTGCCCGGCCGGACCGGGACGGGCGGCCAGCAGGACACCGGTCCCGGTCGCGAGCCGCCCGGTCCCGAACAGGCCGTTGGCGGTCAGCGAACAGGCGACCGCCGCGCCGTAGGGATCGATCACCACGAAACTGGTTCCGGCGGGATTTTCGGGCCGTTCCACCGGCGCCGGGGACAGGTCCCGCGCCGGGGTGTGACGCGCCGCGCCGTAGCCGGTCATCAACCGGCCGATGCGGGCGTCCGACACCAGATCCCCCGGCGCGACCGAGCTTCCGCCGTCCGGCCGCAGCCACGTCCCCCGGTCGGCGAAGGCCCGCATCGCCGTTTCGGCCAGCAGGTGCAGGCGCTGCGCCTCGTCCGCATCCTGGGCGGACTCGTCGCGGATCAGCATGGCCGCCATTTCGGCGGCGACACCGCCCGCCGCGCCCGGCGGCGCGGTGAAATGCGCGGTATTGTTGCCGACGGAAACCTCGATCGCATCCCGCCATTCGGGGCGGTAATTGCGCATATCGTCGACGCCGAGCGTCCCGCCGACATTGCGGACCGCGTCGACGAACCGCCGTGTCATGCCGCCGGCATAGAAATCGCCGGGACCGGCGCGGCGAAGCTGGCCGATCACCGACGCCAGCTCGACCTGCGTCAGGGTCTCGCCCTCGCGCAGGACACGGCTGCCGCCGGACGCGCCGAAGATCCGCGCGGTCTCGGGGTTCGATAGCAGGCCATCGCCGGCCGCCGCCAGATCATGGGCGAAGGCGCGGGATACCGGCGTGCCGAACCGGGCGAGGTTTTCCGCCGGGCCGAGCAGCTGTTCCCAGCGCATGCGGCCGTAACGGGAATACAGCGCATAGAAGCCGCGCGGATTGCCGGGAATGGCGCTCGGCCGTTCGGCCCCGGCGGTCGTCCCTTCCGGAGCGCGGGCCAGGAAATCCAGCGTCCGCACCGTCTTGCCGACATCGTCCCGCACCAGGCAGACGCCGCCGCCGCCGAGGCTGGCCGAAGACGGCATGGTGACCGACAACGCGAAATAGACGGCGACCGCGGCATCCGCCGCCGTCCCGCCGGCCGTCAGAATGTCACGGCCGATCAGCGCGGCCCGGGGCTCGTCCGCCGCGACCCCGCCGGGGAAACCCTCGACATATCCGATCGTCCCTTGCTGGACCTTCTCGCCGCCGGCGCATCCTGCCACCAAAATGCCAAGAAGAACCGCTATAAATTGACGGCATAGACCGCCCCGACTACCTTCTACGGGCAAGGAAGGGACTTTCATCGTGATCAAGCGCATTTCCCCCTATCTGGTCGTTGCATTGACATTCGCCGCCATTGTCCTCCGGTGCGGGGACGCGGCGGCGCAGAACCGGTCGTTCTCGTTCATCCGCGATGCCGAGATCGAAAATACCATCCGGGCTTTCGCCACGCCACTATTCCAGGTCGCCGGATTGAACCCTTCCGCGGTCGAGGTCTACATCGTCAACGACAACTCCCTCAACGCCTTTGTCGCCGGCGGCCAGAAACTGTTCATCAACACCGGCCTGCTGATGTCGACCGACAATCCCGGCCAGCTCATCGGGGTGATCGCCCATGAAACCGGCCATATCGCCGGGGGGCACCTGTCGCAAACCCAGGAGCAGCTGTCCCGCAGCACGGCGCAGCAGATCCTGGCCACCGTGGTCGGCGCGGCGGCGGCCGTCGCCACCGGACGCGGCGATGTCGGTGCCGCGGTGATCTCCGGCGGGCAAGCCACCGCGACCTATTCCTACCTCCATTACAGCCGGACCCAGGAAGGCAAGGCGGACTCCGCCGGAATGCGCTTCCTCGACGAATCCGGGCAATCGGCCGAGGGCATGCTGCAGTTCTTGCAGAAGCTGTCCGGCCAGGAACTTTTGAGCTGGCGTCATCAGGATCCCTATCTGCGCACCCACCCGCTGACCCGCGAACGTATCCTCGCCGTCGAGAACCACGTCAAGAATTCCAAATACACCGGCACGCCCGCCTCGCCGGAATTCCTCGAGATGCACGCCCGGATGAAGGCCAAGCTGAAAGCCTTCGTCAACCCGCCGTCCCGGACCCTGCGCGAATACGAGGAGACGGACAACAGCCTCGCCGCGCGCTATGCCCGGGCCATCGCCTACTATCGGGTGCCGGACCTGGACAAGGCCCTGCCGATCATCGATTCGCTGATCGCCGACCGGCCACAGGATCCGTACTTCAAGGAAACGAAGGCGCAGATGCTGTTCGAGAACTCCCGCCCCAAGGAAGCCCTGGAGCTTTACGAGGCGGCGGCCGAGATGCTGCCGGAATCCGCCCTGGTCCGGCTGGAAACGGCCCGCGTGCAACTGGAAATGAACGATCCGTCGAGGCTCGACGCGGCCATCGAGAACCTGCGCGCCGCCCAGAAGAAGGAACCCCGTTCGGCCTCCATCTGGCGCAACCTCGCCATCGCCTACGGGCGCAAGGGCGATATGGGCATGAGCGCCTTGTCCCAGGCCGAGGAAGCCTATGCGCGCGGCAACGAGCGCGACGCCCGGTTCCATGCCTCGAAGGCCAAGGATCTTCTGCCAGCCGGATCTCCGGCGGCCCTGCAGGCCGCGGACATCCTGACCGCCACCGAGAAGGCGGGCGAAGGCAAGAAGTGACCGCCGCCGCAAGGGGATGAGGGCGATGACCGGCACTCCGGCCGCGCGGCCGCCGCGTTCCCTTCTGGCCCTCGCGGGCGCCCTGGGGCTGGCTTTCGGTCTGGCGGGCTGCGAGGTGCCGCGGGCCCAGGTCGATCCGCAGGGCCGTCTGGCCGTCCTGGCGCCCGGCCCCGGTTTTTCGGCGGAGAACCCCCGCCGGGACTGGGACATCGCCGGCGAGGACGGCAAGGACGGTGCCCGGTTCGAAACCACCGACCATATGGGTGTCCCGGCCCTGCGCGTGGCGACCGGCCGGGAAACCTCGATCCTGTTCCGCCATACGCGGACGATCCTGCCGGTCTCGCCCTATCTGAGCTGGGCCTGGAACATGGGGCCGTTCGAGGGAACCCAGCATCCGATCCGCATCGTCGTCGGGTTCCACGGCGGCGACCCGGCGAGCGGCAGCTGGGGCAGCCAGCCCCTGGCCTGGACCGGCAGCGACTTGCCGCCCTACGACCGGCTGCTGACCCTGGTCTGGGACGTGTCCGCCCTGCGCCGCGGGCATCTCGGCGAGCCGCGCGGCAATCCCAAGGCGCCACGCCTCTATACCGTGCGCGGCGGGATCGAGAACCTCGGCCATTGGCATCTGGAAACGGTCGACCTCGACGCCATCTACCGCAAGGCCTGGCCGGACGACGATTCCGGGAAGGCCCAGGTCATGTTTATCGGCATCGCCGCCCTCGGCGGCCCGGCCCCGTCGGTGGCCGACATCTCCGGCCTCGTCCTGTCGCGCTGAAAGCCCGTCCATCAATATCGCGTGACCGGCCGGCCGGGCCGCCGCGCCGCCCTTGTGAAGCCGTACGGGCTCGGGCATGATGCCTGCGGATACGATGACTGGACGCCGCCCCGCCCCGAAGTTGAAAGGTCTCAGATGAAATTCCCGCGTTTCCTTCTTCCGCTCGCCCTGCTGGCCGCCGCCCTCGCCGCGCCCGCGCAGGCCGAGGACAGCCTGACGCCCGCCCAGCAGGACCAGGTCCGGCAGATCGTCCGGGATTACCTGATGGAGCACCCGGAAGTCCTGATGGAATCGCTCCGCGCCTACCAGGCGCGCATGGAGGAGGAACAACGGAACCAGCAGCAGGCGGCGTTGGGCACCCTGCGCGACGAGATCGAGCGCGACGGCGTTTCGCCGGTGGCCGGCGCGCCGGACGGCGACGTCACCGTCGTCGAGTTCATGGATTACCGCTGCGGCTACTGCAAGAAGGTCTTCCCGGCCCTGCGCGAGCTGATCGAGTCCGACGGCAACATCCGTTACGTGGTGAAGGAACTCCCGATCCTCGGTCCGGACTCGGTGCTGGCGTCGCGCGCCGCCCTGGCCGTCTGGCGGACCGAGCCTGAAAAGTACATGGGCTTCCACACCGCGCTGATGGAAGCCCGCGGGGGGCTGACCGAGAACAAGCTCATGGTCATCGCCGCCGACCTCGGCATCGAGCCCGACGGCCTGCGCACGGCGATGCAGGCCCCCGAGGTCGAAGCCATCATCCAGCGCAATCACGAGCTGGCCTCGAAACTGGGAATCGGCGGCACGCCGGCCTTCATCATCGGCGAGCACTTCATTCCGGGCGCCGTCAGCGCCGAAAATCTCAAGGCCCTGGTCGCCGCCGCGCGCGAGGGATAACGCCGCGTTCCCCCGTTACCGGTATTTCACTTTTCTCGACTTGACGGTGTTTTTGGTGTAGGAAGCTTCTACCGATGCACGGACGGGCCGGTCGCAAAGACCAGACAAAAGGCCCGCATAAAAAGTCCGATTCGGAACACCGGGAGCCCCCGGAAAACCGGAAAACAGAATACCGGAAATGAGGAGGAGACGTCGCGTGAGCCCAACGCAGGGGAACAAACGGGTGACGGCCTATAACGGCAGATCCGCCCACGAGAGGGTCGAGGATTTTCTCGCCCACGCCATCGCACTGGAAGCGGAGGTGGCCGACCGGTACGCCGAGATCGCCGGCTCCATGCAGGTCCACAACAACCACGAGGTCGCGGCGCTGTTCGATAAGCTGGCGCGGGCCAGCCACAAGCACGCCGACCAGATGAAGGCCCGCTCCGAGGGCCTGACGCTGCCCGAGATCGCCCCCTGGGACCTGCAATGGGGAGACGTCGAGGCGCCGGAAACGCCGTCGATGTCGGAAACCCACTACCTGATGACCGCCTATCATGCCCTCGACCTGGCGCGCGACGCCGAGATCAAGGCGCAGAACTACTACACGGCGGTGGCGGAAGACAGCAAGAACCCCGATGTCTGCAAGCTGGCCCTGGAATTCGCCTACGAAGAGGCCGAGCATGTGGACATGATCAACAACCTGATCACCCGCTATCCCAAGCCGCAAAAGGGTTGGGACCTGGATCTCGATCCGCCGGCCAATCCGGGCTGATCAGTTCCCGCAATCAGTTTTTTGGGCATTTCGGGTCGGGAAGCGCTTCCAGCTTCTCGAGTTTCAGGTCCATCTTGACCCCGGCCATGTCCAGCCCCATCGCGCCGACCACCCCGTTGTCCAGCTGCAGGACCTCGGCCTCGTAGGCGGGCTCGGCAGTGCGGCTGCCGAGGGGAAAGATGGCCAG
>Ga0207799_100504_pt1 | contig 13237 bp, 14 predicted proteins | sample TtanPargueraPR_4_FD_187742 | JGI IMG/M metagenome (GOLD analysis project Ga0207799, IMG submission 187742) | Aerobic enrichment media microbial communities from Bioluminiscent Bay, La Parguera, Puerto Rico - Tt and M2 (SPAdes) | ecosystem: Environmental > Aquatic > Marine > Unclassified ...
GGGGCCGAGGCCGGCTGCCAGGCCGAGGTCGGCTCGGCCGCCGCCATGGCCGCCGCCGGCCTGACCGCGGTCCTGGGGGGCAGCCCCGAACAGATCGAAAACGCCGCCGAGATCGCGCTGGAACACCATCTCGGCATGACCTGCGACCCGGTGAAGGGGCTGGTCCAGGTCCCCTGCATCGAGCGCAACGGGCTGGGCGCGATCAAGGCGGTCTCGGCCGCCTCACTGTCGATGCGCGGCACCGGGCAGCATTTCGTGCCGCTCGACGCCTGCATCGAGACCATGCGGCAAACGGGGCGCGACATGCACGAGCATTACAAGGAAACCGCGCTTGGCGGCCTCGCCGTGAACGTGCCCAACTGCTGAGCCCTTCTTCTTGGAAAAAATACTCGCATCCCGCGCCGCCCACGCGCGGTGACCCCGGGGCAGCGATCGCCGCCCGCCCCGGGCGCCCCAGCCGACCGCTCCCCGGCATCGCCGTCACCATGAGCACCGGACTCTATATCGTGTTCCGCGAGCGCGCCCTCAACAAAGCGCGCTGATCGCCGCCCCGAGGCCCGCGCGCGGCAGGATGACCAGCATCAGCGGCGCCTCCATCGTCAGCTCCACGACGCCGCCTTCCACCCGGTTGGAGGTGCCGAGCCGCCCGCCCGGCAGGAAATCGATGCCGTCGATCGGCCAGGTCAGCCCGCGGCTCGCCCCCCGCACCGGCCCCATGGGGAACAGCGAGAAGCGGCTACCCGGGTCCAGCGCGACCCGCAGCTCGGGCGGGCAGAGGAAGGCGATGTCATTCGGCCCCACCAGGATGCAGCGCCGCCCGGGCGCGCGCACCAGCCCGGCCAGCGCCGCCAGCTTGTGGTCCAGCCGCTTCCCCATGAAGCCGACGCCCAGCATCAGCGGCGCCTCGACCAGGCGCAGGCATTTGTCGAAATCGGTGGTCTCCTGCTCGGCGATCTCGTGCAGGCGCTCGTCCGGGATGGCCTGGCGGGCCGCATCGCTGAGCGAATCGAAATCGCCGATCACCGCCTCGGGCACCAGTCCCGCGGCCAGCGCCCGGTCGGCCCCGCCATCGGCCGCCACCAGGAAAGGCGCATGCGCCAGCGCCGCCTGCAGGTCGCCCGGCGTCATCTGCCCCCCGCCAAGCAGAGTAACCATCTCGTTTGTCTGGACAATCAACGAAGTCATGCTGCGATTACTGCGCCATTCGGAAACAGACCACAATGCGGTCAAGTTTAAATCCCCCAAATATCCCAGTTTTGTTCAATTTCGCGAAGGGCTGTATGGTAGAACCGCTTTTGCTGGACTGGGGAGAAAGCGAGCAGGCACATGGTTGGTGCGAGTAAAATTCTTACCGTTTCCTACGGGACATTCTCTTGCACACTTGAGGGATTTGACGATTCGTTCGGAACGATGAAGGCGATCGCGGAATATTTCCGCGATCTGGCTGCCAATGACCGCTATTTCGGGGCGGAGCCGCCGACACCCGACGCCGAGATGCTGCAACGCATCGCCGAGCGCGAGATTCGCAGGCGGGTCGAGGCCCATGTCGGCGAAGAGGGCATCGTGCTGCGCCCCGAGGGCGCCCAGGCCGGCCTGCCGGCGGCGCCGCAAGTGCCGGAACAACCCGCGCCGCGGGCCGAGCCGCCCGCCGAACCGGTAGGCGAGCCCGCCGCAGCCGCTGCGCCCCCGCCGCAGCCCGAGCCGGCCCCGCAGCCCGAGCCGGTCGCAGCCGCACCGTCCGAACCGACCGAGGCACCCGCGGCGGAAAGCGTCGCGGCCAAGCTGGCGCGCATCCGCGCAGTGGTCGACCATGCCCGCGCCGTCCCCCCGATGCCCGACAGCGGCTACACCGAGGACGAAGAGGCAGAGGCGCCCGTCTTCGACACCGCCCAGGCGTTTGCGGAAACCGAGGAAGAGGCAGAGGCCCCCGCCGAAGCCGAGGCGGCTGAAACGCCGGCATACGAACCGGCCGAGGCCGCCCAAGCGGAAGCGCCCGCAGCCGAAGAACCCGCGGTCGCCGAAGAGGAACGCGCCGCCCCGCTGGCCGAGGAAGAGCCCGCAGAGGAAGAATACGAGGCGGAGACCGCCGAGCCCGAGATGGCCGAGGCCGAGGAAGAGGCGCCCGAAGAGCTGCTCGAAACCTCCTTCAGCATCGAGGAAGAGGCGGAGGTGAGCCTCTCCGTCGAGGAAGAGGTGGAACCCGAGACCCCGGCGCTCAGACTTCGCCGGGACAAGGCGGCCGAGGAACAGCACGAAGAGCCCACGCCCGAGTCCATCGAAGAGCGTCTGGCGACTGAAGAGGCCGAGGCGGAAGAGCCTGTCGAGGAATTCGCGGCGGACCACGAGGAAGAGGTCGCCGAGGAACCTGCCCGTGTCGTAACCCCCGAGCAGGCGCAGGGCGCCGCCGCCCGGGCCCGCGCCCGCGTTCTGAAACTCAAGCGCGCCGATCTCGAAGGCACCCCGGCGCCGCAGGCGCAGCCCGAAGCAGCCGAGGAAATGGCCGAGCCGGAGGAAGCCTCTGACCTGTCGGCCGAGGACGAGGCCGACCTGATGGCGGAACTGGCCGAGGTCGAACGCGACGCCGAACGCGCCTCGCGCCGCCAGGGCCGGGCCCGTCTCCAGTCCTCGGAGCTGGAAGAGGAAGAAAGCGCCGTGTCGCGGCTGATCGAGACCACGAACACCAAGCTCGAGGGCACGGAAAACCGCCGCCGCCGCACCGCGATCGCGCATCTCAAGGCCGCCGTGGCCGCCACCGTCGCCGAGCGCCGCCTGTCGCGCGGCCGCGACGAGGAGGCCGAGGAGGCCGAAATGGCCCCCTACCGCCAGGACCTGGCCAAGGTGGTGCGCCCGCGCCGCCCCGAGCGCCCGGCCAGCACCAAGGAGCGCAAGAAGCTGGCGCCGCTGATGCTGGTCTCCGAGCAGCGCATCGACGAGAGCCCCGCGCCCTCGCCCGCCCCGACGCGGCCCCGGCGCGTGTCCAGCGGCAACCTGGCCCTGCAACCGCACCCCGAGGAAGAGATCGAGGAAAGCGCCCTCGCCCCGGAGGCCGGAGATTTCGCCGAGTTCGCCGAGGCGCGCGGCGCGCGGGACCTGTCGGACCTGCTGGAGGCTGCCGGCGCCTACCTGGCCGAGGTCGAAGGGATGGAGAGCTTCTCGCGGCCGCAGGCGATGCGCCTGGTCGACGAGGTCCGCGAGGGCGAGATCTCGCGCGAGGATCGCCTGCGCGCCTTCGGCCGGCTGCTGCGCGAGGGCAAGTTCGAACGGATCAAGCGTGGCCAGTTCACGGTCACCGAAAGCTCGCGTTTCCGGGCCGGCTGACCCGGCCGGGCGCCGCCATCGGGCACAAACGAAAAGGGCGAGGGCCGCGTGGCCCTCGCCCTTTTCCGTTTCCGTTTGCCGCCCGCCCTACTTGTCGGGTTTGTCCGCATCCGGGTCCGGCTGGCCGATGCCGCGGAACACGAAGCGGAAGGGTACGGCCCAGAGAAAGCCCAAGCCCACGTAAACCGCCAGTTCCAGCACGAAGGGCGGCCGGCCCAGCCAATTCACTACCGTCACCGCGGTGACGATATAGGCCGGCAGGCCGATCAGCAGGATCACCAGCGACCAGCGCCGGCGGGCTTTGTAGGACAGCGCCATCAGTCCGCGAACGGGTCGGTGACCAGGATGGTGTCCTCGCGCTCGGGCGAGGTCGACAGCAGCGCCACCGGGCACTCGATCAGTTCCTCGACGCGGCGGACGTATTTGATCGCGTTGGCCGGCAGATCGGCCCAGCTGCGCGCGCCTTCGGTCGATTCCGACCAGCCTGGCATCTCTTCGTAGACCGGCACGCAGCGTTCCTGCTGGTCGGTGGCGGTGGGCAGGTAGTCCAGCCGCTCTCCGTCCAGCTCGTAGCCGACGCAGATCTTCAGCGTCTCGAACCCGTCGAGCACGTCCAGCTTGGTCAGCGCGATGCCGTTGACCCCGCTGGTGGCGCAGGTCTGGCGCACAAGGCAGGCGTCGAACCAGCCGCAGCGGCGCTTGCGCCCCGTGGTGGTGCCGAATTCATGGCCGCGCTCGCCCAGGCGCTGGCCGTCGTCGTCATCCAGCTCGGTCGGGAACGGGCCCTCGCCCACGCGGGTGGTGTAGGCCTTGACGATGCCGAGCACGAAATCGATCGAGCCGGGCCCGATGCCGGTGCCCGTGGCCGCCTGCCCCGAGATCACGTTGGACGAGGTCACGAAGGGATAGGTGCCGAAATCGATGTCCAGCAGCGCCCCCTGCGCACCCTCGAAGAGGATGCGCTTACCGGCCTTGCGCTTTTCGTTCATCACCTTCCAGACGGGGGCGGCGTATTGCAGGATCTTCGGCGCGATCTCGCGCAGCTCGGCCAGCAGCGCGTCGCGGTCGATGGCCTCCAGCCCCAGGCCCGCGCGCAGCGCGTTGTGGTGGATGAGCGCCCGGTCGACCCGCAGCTCCAGCGTGGCGTCGTCGGCCAGGTCGGCCACGCGGATCACGCGGCGGCCCACCTTGTCCTCGTAGCACGGGCCGATGCCGCGGCCGGTAGTGCCGATCTTGGCGACCGAGGTCTGGCCTTCGCGCGCGCGGTCCAGTTCACCGTGGAAGGGCAGGATCAGCGGCGTGTTCTCGGCGATCATCAGCGTCTCGGGCGTGATCTCCACCCCCTGGGCGCGGATGGTCTCGATCTCCTTGACCAGATGCCAGGGGTCCAGCACCACGCCGTTGCCGATCACGCTGAGCTTGCCGCCGCGCACCACGCCCGAAGGCAGCGCGTGCAGCTTGTAGACCTCGCCGTCGATCACCAGCGTGTGGCCCGCGTTATGGCCGCCCTGGAAGCGCGCGATCACATCGGCGCGTTCCGACAGCCAGTCCACGATCTTGCCTTTTCCCTCGTCGCCCCACTGGGCGCCGACCACGACGACATTGGCCATAGCGTATCCTTGCTTTGCTGCTAAAACCCGCGCCCGTATACCTGCCCGCGCCGCCCTCGGAAACCACAATTTCACCGGAAGGGTAGACAGAGCGTTCGCAATCCGGCACCAAATGCGCGGAAAAATCGGGACATTGTAACAATGAGTATTTTTTTGCGCTGGTTCATCGCCTTCGTCCTGCTGGCGGCGACCTTCAACCCCACGCAGTGGAATTACGTCCGTTGGGTCCAAAGCGCCTATAGCGAGCAGCTGCCGCTGTCGGTGCTGCTGGGTCTGATCCTGCTGGTCGGCTATATCATCTACCTGCGCGCCACGCTGCGCTCGATCGGCGGCTTCGGCATGGCGCTGGTCACCGCCATCATCGCCGCGCTGATCTGGGTGCTGATCGATTACGGCCTGCTGTCGCTGGACGATCCGGACCAGACGCTGTGGCTGGGCCTGTTTGCCATGTCCGTTGTGCTGGGCACCGGGCTGAGCTGGAGCCTGGTGCGCCGCCGCCTGTCGGGCCAGGTCGATATCGACGATATCGACGAGGCGTGAACTCCGGTCGCACCGGAACGCGCACAAGGTCTTGCACGCACCGGACCGAAGCTTTAGGTAGCCTCCTGTCACATTCGAAGGTCCGCGCCGCATGGAAAACGTCATCCTCATTGTCCACCTGATCCTCGCGCTCTGCCTGATCGGTGTCGTGCTGCTGCAACGCTCCGAGGGCGGCGGGCTCGGCATGGGCTCGAGCGGCGGCGGCGGCGGCGGCGTGATGACCGGGCGCCAGGCGGCCTCGGCACTCAGCAAGCTGACCTGGATCTTCGCGGCGGCCTTTATCGGCACGTCGATCCTGATGACGGTGATCGCGGCGAAAAACTCGGCCGGCGGCTCGGTCGTGGACCGGCTGGGCACGCAGCCCGCGGCCCAGGAAGAGACCGTCCCGTCCCTGCCCAACGGCGACAGCCTGCTGCCGCCCACGACCGGTGACGCGCCGCTTGCGCCGCCGCGGGCTGACTAAAACGAACCACTAAACGTAGATTCGGGCGGTTCTGCCGCCCCAGCATCTTGCGGTCTGGTTGCAGCGCGGCTGCGAATCCGTTATACCTTAAATCCCGTGATGCTGCGGTCCATTCGGGCCGAATCGGCCATTTACTGACACGAGAAATCACGGGGGATGCCTGCCTCATGGCGCGCTTCATTTTCATCACTGGCGGTGTTGTTTCTTCTCTGGGCAAGGGTCTTGCCTCGGCGGCGCTGGGGGCGCTGCTGCAAGCGCGCGGCTTTACCGTGCGACTGCGCAAGCTCGACCCCTATCTGAACGTCGATCCCGGCACGATGAGCCCCTACGAGCACGGCGAGGTTTTCGTCACCGATGACGGGGCCGAGACCGACCTCGACCTCGGCCATTACGAGCGCTTCACAGGCGTGGCCGCCCGCATGACCGACTCGGTCAGTTCGGGCCGGATTTATTCCAACGTGCTGGAGAAGGAGCGCCGCGGCGACTACCTTGGCAAGACGATCCAGGTGATCCCCCACGTCACCAACGAAATCAAAGACTTCATCTCGATCGGCGAGGACGAGGTCGATTTCATGCTCTGCGAGATCGGCGGCACCGTCGGCGATATCGAGGGCCTGCCCTTCTTCGAGGCGATCCGCCAGTTCGCCCAGGAAAAGCCGCGCGGCGAATGCGTCTTCATGCACCTCACCCTGCTGCCCTACATCAAGGCCTCGGGCGAGCTGAAGACCAAGCCGACCCAGCACTCGGTGAAAGAGCTGCGCTCGATCGGGCTGGCACCCGACATCCTGGTCTGCCGTTCCGAGATGCCCATCCCGCAGAAAGAGCGCGACAAGCTGGCGCTGTTCTGCAACGTCCGCCCCGAGGCGGTGATCGCCGCGCAGGACCTGGCCTCGATCTACGAGGCGCCGCTGGCCTATCACCGCGAGGGGATGGACCAGGCGGTGCTGGACGCCTTCGGCATCTCGCCCGCGCCCAAGCCCGACCTTTCCCGCTGGGAGGACGTCGCCGACCGCATCTTCAACGCCGAGGGCGAGGTGAAGGTCGCCATCGTCGGCAAATACACCCAGCTCGAGGACGCCTATAAATCCATCGCCGAGGCGCTGACCCACGGCGGCATGGCCAACCGGGTGAAGGTCAAGGTGGAATGGGTCGATGCCGAGGTCTTCGATTCCGAGGATGCCGCGCCCTACCTGGAAGGCTTCCACGCCATCCTGGTGCCCGGCGGCTTTGGCGAGCGCGGCACCGAGGGCAAGATCAAGGCGGCCGAGTTCGCCCGTACCCGCAAGATCCCCTACCTGGGCATTTGCCTCGGGATGCAGATGGCGGTGATCGAGGCCGCGCGCAACGTCGCCGACCTGACCGACGCCGGGTCCGAGGAATTCGACCACGAAGCCGGGAAAAAGCGTTTCACGCCCGTTGTTTACCACCTCAAGGAATGGGTGCAGGGCAACGCCACCGTCAAGCGCAAGGTCGAGGATGCCAAGGGCGGAACGATGCGGCTGGGCGCCTATACCGCGCATCTGAAAGAGGGCTCCAAGGTCGCGCAGATCTACGGTTCCACGGTGATCGAGGAACGCCACCGCCACCGCTACGAGGTGGACATCAAGTACCGCGACAAGCTCGAGGACAAGGGCCTGATCTTCTCCGGCATGTCGCCGGACGGCCGCCTGCCCGAGATCGTGGAATGGGCCGACCACCCGTGGTTCATCGGCGTGCAGTTTCACCCCGAGCTGAAATCCAAGCCCTTCGCGCCGCACCCGCTGTTCGCCGATTTCGTGCGCGCCGCGGTGGAAACCTCGCGGCTGGTGTGATGCGGGCGGGGCTGGGCGCGCTGCTGCTCTGCGCCACGGCCGCCTCGGCCGATATCGCCCCCGCCCCCTACGACGAGATCGCGGCCCTGACCCGGGGCCGCGTCGATTTCGACCTTTTGCCGTGGCTGCCCGAACCGGGGCACAATCTCGACCACGGGCTCGCCTTTGCCGGCGGCCGCATTGGCGAGCGGTTCGCCGGCCAGCGGCTGGAGCCCATCGAACAGGCGCCGGGCCTGCCGCATGACCATGCGGCGGGCGCACCCGAGGCCCCGCTGGCGGTGATCGACGGCGCCAAGGGGCAAAACCTGTCGGTCTCCTTCCACCGCGCCTTCCTGTCCAACGCGCTCTACCCGCTCGGCCCCAGGGGCTACCCGGAGGCAGAGGCGCGCGGCGAAGGCTCCGCCGCGTTTTTCTTCACCCAGGACAGCTGCGCCTTCGCCCTGCGCCTGCATACCGAATACCTCGACGAGCTCGGCACCAATGCCGATCATCAGGGCGAGGTCAGCTTCACCTTCTACGCCCGCGACGGGCGAAGGCTGGGGCGCGAAACCCGCGCGGTGCCGGGCGGGATATCGTCCCACGGGTTCCAGACCGACGACGGCGTGGCTCGCATCGCGGGCGTTCTGGTTGAAAACCTCGACCCCGGCGGGATAGCACTGGATGACATTCGTTTCGGCTGCATCGCGCGGCTGGGATAGACGCAAGGAGAGATCACATGCCCAAGGGATACTGGGTGGCCCATGTCGACGTGCGCGACCCCGAGGCCTACGAGAAATACAAGGCCGCCAATGCCGAACCCTTCGCCAAGTACGGCGCGCGTTTCCTGGTGCGGGGCGGCCCGGGCGAGGTGCGCGAGGGCACGGCCAAGGGGCGCACTGTGGTGATCGAGTTCGCCTCCTACGCCGATGCGGTGGCCTGCTACGACAGCCCGGAATACCAGGCGGCCAAGGCGCTGCGCGATCCGGTGTCGGACGGCGATCTGGTGATCGTCGAGGGCTACGACGGCTGAGGCTTGATGCCCCGGCCCGATCGGCGCATATGAAGACCATGCTTGGTGATATCCTCAAACGGCTGATCCAGCCCGAGCCCGCCCCGCTGCCCGACGAAGACGCCCGCCTCGCGTTGGGGGCCCTTCTGGTGCGCGTCGCCCATTCCGACAGCGAATACACCCACGAAGAGGCCGAGCGGATCGAGCGGATCCTCGCCGCCCGCTACCGCCTCGTCCCCGAGGCGGCGGCCGAGCTGCGCCACCAGGCCGAAGAGCTGGAGCGCGGGGCGCCCGACACCGTGCGCTTCACCCGCGCCATCAAGGATGCCGTCCCCTACGAGGAGCGCGAGGCCGTGGTCGAGGCGCTGTGGGACGTGGTGCTGGCCGACGGCATCCGCGACCACGAAGAGGACGCGCTCCTGCGGCTGGTGGCGAATCTGCTGGGCGTGAACGACCGCGACAGCAACCTCGCCCGCCAGCGGGTCGAGGCGCGGCGCGGCTGACGCCCGCACGCACGGCCGGCAGGCCCGCCGATAGGGCCGCCGAATCCGGGCGGTGACGCACCGTCACCCCCGACTCAACCGTTGCATTTCCAACCGTTTTGCGCCCTACTCTCCGGCCAAAACAACAGACCGGCACTCATCGCGTGACGCAGCAAAACCCACCCGTTCTAGAGATCCGCAACCTCCACAAACGCTACGGCGACCTGGAGGTCCTGAAGGGCGTGGACATCACCGCGCGCAAGGGCCACGTGGTGTCGCTGATCGGCTCGTCCGGGTCGGGCAAATCCACGCTGCTGCGCTGCGCCAACCTGCTGGAGGACAGCCAGCAGGGCGAGATCCTGTTCGAGGGCGAGCCGGTGAAATGGCGCGGCGAGGGGCTGCACCGCCACCCCGCCGACCGCCAGCAGATGATCCGCATCCGCACCAACCTTTCGATGGTGTTCCAGCAGTTCAACCTCTGGGCCCACATGACCATCCTGCAAAACGTGATGGAGGCGCCGCTGACGGTCCTGGGCCAGGACCGCGGCGAGGTCGAGGAGCGCGCCCGCGCCCTGCTGGCCAAGGTGGGCATCGGCGACAAATGCGATGTCTACCCGGCGCAGCTGTCGGGCGGCCAGCAGCAGCGCGCCGCCATCGCGCGCGCGCTGTGCATGCAGCCCCGCGCGCTCTTGTTCGACGAGCCCACCTCGGCGCTCGACCCCGAGCTTCAGCAGGAGGTGGTCAAGGTCATCAAGGACCTCGCGCGCGAGAACCGCACCATGCTCCTGGTCACCCATGACATGCGGCTGGCCGCCGATGTCTCGGACCACGTGGTGTTCCTCCACCAGGGCCGGATCGAAGAGGAAGGCCCGCCGGACGCCCTTTTCGGCAATCCGCGGAGCGAGCGGCTGAGGCAATTCCTCAGCGCAACAGTCGCGGCGTGACCAAGCCGCGCATTTTCATCAACGGGAGAAACGATATGAAAAAACTGATTCTGAGCACCGCCGCGCTGGCACTGTCGGCGGGCATGGCCCTGGCCGACACCATCCGCATGGGCACCGAGGGCGCCTACCCTCCGTATAACTTCATCAACGACAACGGCGAGGTCGACGGCTTCGAGCGCGAGCTGGGCGACGAGCTGTGCGCGCTGGCCGGGCTGACCTGCGAATGGGTCACCAACGAGTGGGATTCGATCATCCCCAACCTGGTGTCGGGCAACTACGACACCATCATCGCGGGCATGTCCATCACCGACGAGCGGGACGAGGTGATCGACTTCACCCAGGCCTACCTGCCGCCCGATCCCTCCGCCTATGTGGGCCTCGCCGGCACCGAGCTGGAGATGGGCACCGGCGTGGTCGCGGCCCAGACCGGCACCATCCAGGCCAGCCACATCGCCTCCACCGGCCGCACGCTGGTCGAGTTCGCCACCCCCGACGAGACCATCGCCGCCGTGCGCAACGGCGAGGCCGACGCGGTGCTGGCCGACAAGTCCTATCTTGCGCCGATCGTGGCGGAATCGGGCGGCGAGCTGACCTTCGTCGCCGAAGACGTGATGATCGGCGGCGGCGTGGGCATGGGGCTGCGGGAATCCGACGGTGAGCTGCGCGAGACATTCGACGACGTGATCTCCACGATGAAGAATGACGGCTCGCTCGACGCCCTGATCGTCAAATGGTTCGGCGAGGATGCCGTGACCTGGGCCATGGTCAACGAGGGCGGCAAGTAAGCGCCGGCTCAACCGCGCCCGCGTCTTGCGGGCATGACAACAGGGCCCGCAGTCCTGCGGGCCCCATTGCGAGGACAGACCCATCTTCTCGTTCTGCGCCGATCCTTCCACGCTTGACGGCTTTCCCTGGCTGGTCTGCTACCTGACCACCGGCAAGCACATGGCCTTCTGGGCCTCGTTCGGCACGGTCATGGTGCTGCTGCTGATCACGGCTCCGGCGGCGCTGGCCTTCGGCTTCGGCGGCGCGATGGCGGCGCGCTCGCGCCTCGCCCCGCTGCGCTGGATCGGCAAGGGCTACACGGCGATGGTGCGCGGCATTCCCGACATCGCCTTCTTCCTCTTCGTGCCCATCGCGCTGGACCAGGGCTTCGAATGGCTGCGCCACAAGGCCAAATGCCCCGACTGGGAGGAACCCATCCGCCAGGGCAACGATTTCGTGGTCTGCGCCGCGGCCAAGCTGCCGCTTTCGTCCAGCCCGCAATGGGTGCATGAGACCTACGGCTTCTTCCTCGCCGTGCTGGCCTTCGCCATCGTGTTCGGCGCCTTCTCGGCCAACGTGCTTTACGGGGCCATGCGCGCGGTGCCCCACGCCCAGATGGAGACCGCGCAGGCCTATGGCATGACCGAGCGCCAGGCCTTCTGGCGGATCATGGTGCCGCAGATGTGGATCTATGCCCTGCCGGGGCTTTCCAACCTGTGGATGATCCTGATCAAGGCCACGCCGCTTCTGTTCCTGCTGGGGGTCGAGGACATCGTCTACTGGGCGCGCGAGCTGGGCGGGGCCAAGACCTCGATCTACGCCTATCCGCATCCCGACTGGCGGCTCTACTATTTCCTCGGCCTGCTGGTCTTCTACCTCGGGCTGACGCGGGTCTCCGAGCTGGTGCTGGGCCGGCTGACGCGGCGGCTCAGCCACGGCCAGGCCACCATGGGCGGCGAGGCCCAGCGAAAGGCCGTGGCATGAGCTGCCTGCAGACCATCCAGGATTACGCGCTGCGCTCGGTGGGCATCGGCGAGCGGCTTCTGCCGCGCAGCGATTTCACGCTGTGCGAGCAGGTGACGCTGATCGGCTCGGGCCTGATCTGGAACGTCTATTTCGGCGCGCTGGCGCTGCTGTTCGGCTTTGTCCTGGCCACCGCCGTGGCGCTGGCCAGGAGCAGCCATTACCGGCCGGTCCGCAAACCGGCGGAATGGTTCATCTTCCTGTTCCGCGGCTCGCCGCTCTTCATCCAGTTCTTCCTGGCCTACGAGGCCTTCGTGCTGCTGCCGAAATCGGGCATCGAGATCAACCTGCTCTTCACCCAGATCACCGCCCAGACCGGCTGGCTGACCAAGGCCTGGGCGGGCGCGCTGATCGTGCTGTTCCTGAACACCGCCGCCTATTCGGGCGAGATCTTCTTCGGCGCTCTGCGCTCGGTGCCCAAGGGGGACCTGGAGGCCGCCGACGCCTTCGGCATGACCGGCTGGGTGAAGTTCCGCCGGGTGGTCTGGCCGACCATGCTGCGGCTCGCGTGGCCCGCCTACACGAACGAGGCGATCTTCCTCTTCCACGCCACCACGCTGGTCTATTTCTCGGGCTTTCCGGCCTGGAAGCAGAAGGGCGATGCGCTCTACTACGCCAGCTATTTCGCCGACAAGACCTTCAACCCCTTCATCCCCTACCCGATCGTGGCGGGCTATTTCGTGCTGCTGACGCTGGTCATCATCGGGCTGTTCGGGCTGGTCAACCGGCGGCTCAACCGGCACCTGCCCGCGCAGCAGCGCCCGCGCCGCCCGCGGATGCAGCTGATGCGCTGAGCCCCCTTGCCGGCCCGCTGCGGCCCGTCTAGGCTCCGCCCGAACAACAATCATCACGAGCACCTTATGCAGATCGGCATCCTGCAAACCGGCCACGCGCCCGAGGCCATCACGGCCGAGCTTGGCGAATATTCCGACATGTTCGAGCGGCTGCTGGCCGGACAGGGCCTCAGCTTTGTCCGCTACGACGTCGTGGACATGGACTTCCCCGAAAGCGTGCGGGCGGCCGATGGCTGGCTGATCACCGGCTCCAAGCACGGCGCCTATGAGGACCTGCCCTTCATCCCGCCGCTGGAGGATTTCATCCGCGAGGCCTATGCCGCGCATGTGCCCGTTGTGGGGATCTGCTTCGGCCACCAGATCATCGCCCAGGCCCTGGGCGGCGAGGTGGAGAAATTTTCCGGCGGCTGGGCGGTCGGGCCCACCACCTATCACATGGGCGGGCGGGATCTGTCGCTGAACGCCTGGCACCAGGACCAGATCACCGAGCTGCCCGAAG
>Ga0207799_100505_pt1 | contig 13178 bp, 11 predicted proteins | sample TtanPargueraPR_4_FD_187742 | JGI IMG/M metagenome (GOLD analysis project Ga0207799, IMG submission 187742) | Aerobic enrichment media microbial communities from Bioluminiscent Bay, La Parguera, Puerto Rico - Tt and M2 (SPAdes) | ecosystem: Environmental > Aquatic > Marine > Unclassified ...
CCCCGCCGAACCCGAGGGCGCCCGCGAGATCGCCAAGCGCGCACGCGGCACGCCGCGCATCGCCGGGCGGCTGCTGCGTCGGGTGGTGGATTTCGCCGTGGTCGAGGGCGACGGGCGGATCACGCAGGCCATCGCCGACAACGCGCTGACCCGGCTGGGGGTGGACCACCTCGGCCTTGACGGGGCCGACCGGCGCTACCTGCTGATGATCGCCGAAAACTATGCCGGCGGGCCGGTGGGGATCGAGACGCTTTCCGCCGCGCTGAGCGAGAGCCGCGACGCGCTGGAAGAGGTGATCGAGCCTTACCTGCTGCAGCAGGGCCTGATCCAGCGCACCCCGCGCGGGCGGATGCTGGGCGCCAAGGCCTGGGCGCATCTGGGGCTGCCGATGCCCAAGCCGGCAGGGCAGGCGGATCTGTTCACCGGCAAGTAAGCCGCGCGCGTTCCTGGTCAAAGAGCGATTTCCGAACCGTCGCGTGGACGCCGAAATTCCCGTCGGCCACCTGTGTGACGCTGAAATCGACGGCGACGGACATGAGGGCATGCGCGTCGTCCTCGCTCATGCAGTAGGTGTCCATGAGAAAGCGCCGGGTCTGGCGGAAGGCGTTGCGCATCGCGAGGTCCACCGTGGCCCGCGTATAGACCTCGGTCTGGGCGCTGCCGCCCAGGTCGCGGAGGTGGTTCTCGAAACTGAAGCTCTGGATCACCCATTGGTCCGGCGTCTCGATAAGGGGCGTGCACAGGCCGCGGATATGCGGCGGCGCGGTCGGGCCGGACTTGTGCAGGCGCAGCTGCACCGTGCCGGTCAGAGACATCTCCAGGCCGGTGCCGTTGACCTCGCCGTCGCCCTGGCTGAAATGGCCGTCGCCGATCGAGAGCAGCGCGCCGGCAACGGCAACGGGCAGATAGACGCTTGTGCCGGGCCCGGCGCGCCGGTTGTCGACATTGCCACCGAAATAGCCCGGCGGGATGCTGTCGACGATCTCCGCCTCGCTGGGCGCGACCCCGACGAAGCCGAAATGCGGCCGCGCGGGGACCGTGACGCCGTTGAGCGCGCTCCGGCGCTTGTCGATGCTGGCGGGATCGACGGGAATGCCGGGGTAGTCCATCGTCGCGTGGACGACGCCGAACGGGTCGGTCTGCGGCGTCCAGACATACTGGTAGAGCGGGCGCGCCTCGTCCGGGTGCTGTAGATCGACCTCGAAGATGGTGACCGCTTCGTGCCTCTTCGTGCCCTGCAGGGGATCGTTGTACTGATAGCCCCACCACGCCGAGGCGTTGCTGCCGAACGCCTTGCCCTGGAACCGCGGATTGCCACAGGGGCGCGGGGCAATTTCCAGGATCTCGACCTCCAGGACATCCCCGGGCTCGGCCCCGATGACATGGATCGGGCCGGTGCAGATATGCACGCCGAAGCCTTCGCCCGCGCCGCGCCCGAAGATCGAGGCGTTCATCGGGCCTGCGCCGCGCCGGTCCACCGCCTTGGCGTCGCGCGTCCACTCGAACACGCTTTCCGCCCCTGCGTCGCCCTCGACAAAGCGGGCATAGTCGTCGCCGCCGTGCTGGGTCAGGGTTTCGACCTGGACGACCGACCCGGACGGCACGTAAAGCGCCGGCTGGTTGACGCGGCTGATATGGCCCCAATGCACCGTGTCTGCCCGGGCGGGCAGGACGAAATCGACGGCCTTGTCGTTGCCGGGCGCCGGGGTGGGCGCAGGTGACGCCGCATCGCCTTGGCCGCGCGCCATCGTTGGCGGCTTGGCGACCGCCGGGCGCGCGGGCGCGCCGCCCGGATGGCCGCGGAAGGCATAGGGGAGGGGGCTGTCCTGGCTGTTTTCGCGCAGTCCGCTGGGCGAGATCCCGAAGGCGTCGCGAAAGGACCGGCTGAAATGCGCGGCGCTGCTGAAGCCCCAGCGATGTGCGATCTGGGCGATGTTGAGGGATTTCTTGGAGATATCCATCAGATCGGTGCGGCTCCGCTCCAGCCGCTTCTGGCGGACGTAGCGTGAAAAGCTCTCCCCATGCAGTTCGAACAGGCGCTGGACATAGCGCACCGACAGACCGACCTGCCCGGCGACGTCCGCAAGGGACAACTCGGGGAAGGACAGCCGTCCGTCGATCGCCGCCGCGACGCGCTGAAAATGGGCGGCCTGCACCTGGGTCATGGCGCTTTCGCCGAAATCCGCCTCGCCGCTCAGGGCATTGCAGAGCAGGTCAATCAGGGCGCCCTCGCTGGCGCTCAGATCCTCCTGGGTCAGGATATCCAGTTGGGTTCCCAGCACGGCCAGCATCGACCGCGCCATGTCGGCTGCGACCGAGCTGCCCAACACCAGCGGAAGATGCGGTTTTTGACGGCCAAGGCGTGCAGCCACCGCCTCGCGCGGGAGTTCCAGCAGGATCGCCTTGGCATCGCCGGACCAGCGCAGCTGCCAGGTTTGGCCCTGATCGACCACCGCGAGATCGTTCTGTGCGAAGTACTGCACGTGGCCGTTCGACGACAACCGGCCGCGGCTGCGCAGGGTCAGGATCAGCAGCAGCGGCGCGGGGTGGGGCTGGTTCGGGGCGGGGCAAAGTTTTTGCGCCGGGGCCACAAGGCGAGCGATCCGCAGGCCGCTGGCGGACCGGATCACGCTCAGCGATCCGGTCTGGCCCACCGTGGCATCCGGCGCGGTCGTCAGTCCCAGCTCGGCAAGGCGCGTGCGCCAACCCTCGGCCCGGGTGGCTTCGGGCAGGGTCGACAGATCCAGATGGTCGGGTCCCTGTGTCATGGTCATTGTTCCGAAGTCTACCCCTCGACCGCGGCCGTCACGCAGCGCAATCGCCCGGTGTTGCCGACTTTTCACGACCATGCCTGTTTCTTGTGCACTTGTGGCGGCGCATTCTTTTCAGCATGTGCACAATCTGTTGCCCGGATGCGCAGGCCCGCAGCGCGGCACCGGCCTGCATCGTTCGGTCCGGGCGCTGTAGGGCTCTGATTTTCAGACAGATTATCTGTCTACGGGTCTCGATTTGCGGCGATTCCCGGTGCGAAGCGGCACGCTTGCGGGATCGGACGCGTCCTGTCCAATGGTGGCTGCCGGCATCCGAAATCCACCAACAGGAGAGACAGCCATGTGTCGCGGAGACGACGTGAATTGCCCCGATTTCGAGGCCCATTTCAAAGCATTCAAGGAAGACATCAACCCGGGCCGCCGCGACTTCCTGCGCGGCGGCGTGGTCGGCGCGGGCGGCCTTGCCGCCGTCGGAGCGGCCGGCGGCCTGTCGCTGGTCACGCCGGCGCTCGCGCAGGCCAGCGCGATGAACGGCCCCGCCACGCCCTCCCACCACTACCTTCCCGCCAATTCCGACACCGTCCACTGGGGCTATTTCAGCAAGACGCTGAAGCCCCGGGTCGAGGTCGACAGCGGTGACATCGTGACCATCGAGACCCTGACCCACCACGCCGGCGACGATCTGGAGCGGATGGTCCAGGGCGACGAAGGCGCCGAGAGCGTCTATCTCTGGACCAAGGACAAGAAGGGCGTGGAGCGCCGCGGCGCGGGCTCGACCGACCCCAATGTCTACAAGGTCGGCTCTGGCGACGGGCAGGGCGTCCACATCATGACTGGTCCGGTCTATGTCCGCGGGGCGGAACCCGGCGACGTTCTGGAGGTGCGGATCCTCGACTGTGTGCCGCGGCCCAGCGCCAACCCCGAGTTTACCGGCAAGAGCTTCGGCTCGAACGCCGCTGCCTGGTGGGGCTTCCACTACAACGACATGCTGAACGGCGCCAAGCGCGAAGTCATCACGATCTACGAGGTCGACGCCACCGGCGACAAGAGCTGGGCCGAGGCCGTCTACAACTTCCAATGGGTGCCGCAGACCGACCCCTATGGCGTGACCCACACCACCATCGACTACCCGGGCGTGCCGGTCGACCATTCCCTGACCTCGCGCAACTACGATGTGCTGAAGGGCATCCGCGTTCCGATCCGCCCGCATTTCGGCACCCTGGGCGTGGCGCCTGCCGAAGCCGACTTCGTCGACTCGGTTCCGCCCAGCTACACGGGCGGAAATGTCGACAACTGGCGCATCGGCAAAGGCGCGACGATGTACTACCCCGTTTCGGTGGACGGCGCGCTGCTGTCGGTCGGCGACCCGCATGCCTCGCAGGGCGACAGCGAGCTGTGCGGCACCGCCATCGAGTGCTCGCTGACCGGCATCTTCCAACTGATCCTGCACAAGAAGGCGGATCTGGCGGGAACGCCGCTCGAAGAGATGGACCACCCGATGCTGGAGACGCAGACCGAATGGCTGGTCCACGGCTTCTCGGTGCCCAACTATCTCGAGGCGCTGGGGCCGACGGCGCAGTCGGACATCTACGGCAAGTCCTCGATCGACGATGCGATGCGGGATGCGTTCCGGAAGATGCGCAAGTTCCTGATGACCACGAAGGGCCTGACCGAAGACGAGGCGCATTCGCTGATGTCCGTCGGGGTCGATTTCGGGATCACCCAGGTCGTCGACGGCAACTGGGGCGTACACGCCATCGTCAAGAAGGACATCTTTGCCGGTCGCGCCTGACCGGTATGCAGAACGAGGGCCGGATGGCGCGTGGCACAGGTTGCTGCGCGCCGTTCGCGTTTTGGCGCATCGAAACGCGCCGCAGGCGATGGCTGCAGCGTGCTCTCCACGCCCGACAAGCGCCCGGCCTCCCGCGGGGGGCCTAACCCTCGGATTTCAAGGCGGAATTGACGGCGCCGGGAAATCGCTGGAACTGCTGATGCGCAGACATTACCCTCCGGCGGGCGAATTTGGGCCAAGAAGAAGGGACCCCCATGACCCCCGAAGAGGTCGAGGAGCTGTTCACCCGCGCCGATGGTCAGTATCTGTTCGCCCGCTGGGGCCGGCCGATCGCGCCCGTTGTCTTCGGCGTCGAGGAAAAGACGCTGGAGACAGTCAAGGGCGCCTGCGAGGCGGTGGTGGCCTTGGCCGGCCACAAGATGGCCGAGACCGACCCCGAGCTCGGCTCGAACCTGATGATCTTCTTCTTCCGCGAATGGGGCGAGCTGCTGGAGACGCCGAACCTCGACAAGCTGGTGCCGGATCTCGGGCCGCTGGTGGCGCGGCTTCAGGCGGCCGGCGCCAACCAGTACCGCTTCTTCCGCTTCGACGAGCAGAACGCCATCAAGGCGGCCTTCGTCTTCGTGCGGATGGATAAGGCGCTGAGCCGGATGCCGGCCGAGACGCTGGCGCTGAGCCAGATGGTGCAGACCATCCTGCTGTGGTCGGACCGCGCCTTCGCCGAACGCAGCCCGCTGGCCCAGGCGCCGGACGGCGTGACCGTGCTGCGCCCCGACATCGCCGCGGTGATCCGCGCCGCCTATGATCCGGTGATGCCCGCCGCGGCCAGCGATCCCAGCCACGCCCTGCGCCTGGCCGCCCGCACGGGGCAGATGTCATGACCCACCGCTTCCCCGTCCGCGTCTATTACGAGGACACCGACCTCGCCGGCATCGTCTATTACGCCAATTACCTGAAGTTCATCGAGCGCGGGCGCAGCGAATGGGTGCGCGAGCTGGGGGTGGACCAGGCGTCGCTGAAGGCCGAGCAGGGGGTGGTTTTCGCCGTGCGCCGGGTGGTGGCCGATTACCTTTCCTCAGCCCGCTATGACGATAAATTGATCGTGGAGACGGCGCTGAAGGCCATCACGCCCGCCCGCGTGGTGCTGGATCAGCGCGTGATGCGCGGCGACGAGGCCCTGTTCACCGCCGAAGTGACCCTTGTGGCGCTGGGGCCGGAGGGCCGCGCCACGCGTTTGCCGGCGGAGTTCCGCCGGGCGGTGGCCGCGCAATAGGCGGTTGACCGCGAAAGGCGTGGTTGCGGTAGCATTTACCCGAGAAACATAGTAGTTTTGACGCTAATCAGAGCCGAATGAACCCGGCCCAACAACGAGCAGGCTAAATGGAAACCGAAACCCTTGCCATGGCGCAGGAGATTGACTTCTCCATGCTCGCCCTTTTCGCGCGCGCCACTTTCACCGTGAAAATCGTGATGATCCTGCTGCTGCTGGCCTCGTTCTGGAGCTGGGCGATCATCATCCAGAAACACATCAACTTCCGCCGCGCCCGGCAGGCGGCCTCGGTCTTCGACCAGGCCTTCTGGTCCGGCGAGCCGCTGGACGAGCTGTTCGAGGCCGTCGGCCCCGAGCCCGACGGCGCCTCGGAGCGGATCTTTGCCGCGGGCATGCTGGAATGGCGGCGCAGCCACCGGCAGGATGGCGGGCTGATCGCAGGCGCGTCGCCCCGGATCGACCGCTCGATGGATGTGGCCATCGCCAAGGAGGCCGAGGACATGAACAAGGGGCTGGGCTTCCTGGCCACCGTGGGCTCGACCGCGCCGTTCATCGGCCTGTTCGGCACGGTCTGGGGCATCATGCATGCCTTCCAGCAGATCGCCCTGCAGCAGAACACCAACCTCGCCGTGGTGGCGCCCGGCATCGCCGAGGCGCTGCTGGCCACCGCGCTGGGCCTGCTGGCGGCGATCCCGGCCGTTGTGTTCTACAACAAGCTGTCGGGCGACAGCGACCGCATTGTCGGCGGGTATGAGGCCTTTGCCGACGAGTTCTCGACCATCCTCTCGCGCCAGCTGGACGCCTGATCCATGGGCGCCGGGGTGGTTCAGCGCAAAAACGGCACGCGGCGCAGGCGGCGCCGGTCGCGCGCCGCGGTGATGTCGGAGATCAACGTCACGCCCTTCGTGGACGTGATGCTGGTGCTGCTGATCATCTTCATGGTGGCCGCCCCCCTGCTGACCGTGGGCGTGCCGGTGGAGCTGCCCGAGACCGCGGCCGAGGCGCTGCCGGCCGAGCAGGAAGAGCCGCTGACCATCACGCTGACCGTCGACGGGCTGATCCTGATCCAGACGACCGAGACGCCGCGCGACCAGCTGATCCCCAAACTGCGCGCCATCGCCGCCGAGCGGGTGGATGACAAGCTCTACCTGCGCGCCGACGGGGGCATTCCCTATGCCGAGATCATGCAGATCATGGGGGCGCTGAACGCCGCCGGCTTCCGCAATATCGGCCTCGTCACCGATCCGGGCGGTCCGCGGCTGGACGGGCAGGGGGGCTGAGGCCCGGTATGAACACCGGCACCTATATCTCTGGGCTGTTGCACCTGTTGCTGATCGGCTGGGCGCTGATCGGCGGGTGGCTGTCATTGCCCGAGGACGAGCCTTTCGAGGTGGCCCAGGTGTCGATCCTGACCGGCGAGGAATTCGCCGCCCTGACCGCGCCGCCCTCGGCCCCGCGCGCCGCAACCGAGGCGCCCGCGCCGGCGCTGCCGGAACCGCAGGAGCCCGCGCCGGCCCCGGCGCCCGAGCCGGTTCCCGACACGCCGCCCGAGATCGCGCCCAGGCCGGAGCCCGAGGCCCCCGCCGAGCCCGATCCGGCGCCCGTGCCGCCCGAGACCGCGCCCGAGGCGGAGGTCAGTGATGTCCCGCCCGTCGCGCCCACGCCGCCCGCCGAGACGCCCGGCACGGCCCTGGTCGCCGAACCGACCCCGCCGCGGCCCAGCACGCGCGTGGCCCCGGTCCCCGCGGCCCCGCCGCCGCCCGAGGCCGAGATCGCCGAGGACGTGACCGAAAGCGCAACGCCCAGCCCCGATGCCGCGCCCGAGGCCCCGGCCGAACCTGCCACTGCGCCGGAGGAAGCCACGACCGAGATCGTGACCGAGGCCGAAGAGGGCAAGGATTCGGCGCTCGCGCCGCTGGCCTCGGCCCGCCCGCCCGCGCGCCCCGACCGCCCCGTGCGCGTGGCCGAGCCCGAGCAACCGGCCACCCCCGCCGAACCCGAGGCGCCCGCCGCCGACGCCATCGCCGACGCCCTGGCCGAGGCGCTGGGCGGCGGCGCGCAGGAGACCACCGGGATCGGCACCGCGCCCTCCGGCCCGCCGTTGACCTACGGCGAGAAGGACGCGCTGCGCGTGGCGGTGTCGCGCTGCTGGAACGTCGGCTCGCTGTCGACCGAGGCGCTGCGCACCTCGGTGGTGGTTGGCGTCGCCATGCAGGAGGACGGCAAACCCCGGATGGAGACCATCCGCATGATCTCTTACACTGGGGGCACGGAGGCGGCTGCCCAACGCGTCTTTGAGACGGCGAGTCGGGCGATCATCCGCTGCGGCATCAATGGCTACGACCTGCCGGTTGAGAAATACGACTACTGGCGTGACATCGAAATGACATTCAACCCGGAGAAGATGAGGATCAAATGATTGCGCGATTGATGACCCTCCTGCTGGCCCTCGGGCTGGCCCTGCCCGCCCTGCCGGCCCTGGCACAGACCGGCCCGCTCCGGATCGTGATCGACGAGGGCGTGATCGAGCCCTTGCCCTTCGCCGCCCCGGACTTCGTGGCCGAAAGCGCCGAGGCCCAGCAATACGCCCGCGAGATCAGCCGGGTGATCGCCTCCGACCTCGCCGGAACGGGCCTGTTCCGCGAGGTTCCCAGGGATGCCTTCATCAGCCAGATCACCAGTTTCGACAGCCCCGTCCAGTACGCCGACTGGAAGGCGATCAACGCCCAGGCGCTGGTCACCGGGGCGGTGTCGGTCAGCGGCAACCGCCTGGTGGTGAAGTTCCGCCTGTTCGACGTCTTCTCCGAGGCGCCGCTGGGCGAGGGGCTGCAATTCGGCGGCACCACCGGCGCCTGGCGCCGCGTCGCGCACAAGGTGGCCGACCAGGTCTATAGCCGGATCACCGGCGAGGGCGGCTATTTCGACAGCCGCGTCGTCTATGTCGCCGAGACCGGCCCCAAGGATCAGCGCCAGAAGCGGCTGGCGATCATGGATTACGACGGCGCCAACATTCAGTACCTGACCGACGCCACCTCGATCGTGCTGGCGCCGCGCTTTTCGCCCACCGGCGACCGGATCCTCTACACCAGCTACGAGACGGGCTTCCCCCGGGTCTTCCTGATGGATGTGGGCAGCGCCCGGCGCCGTGCGCTTGAGGACCAGCCGGGCACCATGAGCTTTGCCCCCCGCTTCGCGCCGGACGGGCAGACGGTGGTGTTCTCGCTGACCCAGGGCGGCAATACCGACCTCTACGGCCTGAACCTGGCCACCGGGGCGCGGCAGCGGCTGACCTCGGCGCCCTCGATCGAGACCGCGCCCAGCTTCTCGCCCGATGGCCGGCAGATCGTGTTTGAAAGCGACCGCTCGGGCACGCAGCAGCTGTACATCATGCCCGCGGGCGGGGGTGAGGCGCGTCGGATCAGCTTCGGCGCGGGACGCTACGGCACGCCGGTCTGGTCGCCGCGCGGGGACCTGATCGCCTTTACCAAGCAGAACAAGGGCCGGTTTCACATTGGCGTGATGCGCACCGACGGCTCGGAAGAGCGTCTGCTGACCGCCTCGTTCCTCGACGAGGGCCCGACCTGGTCGCCAAACGGCCGTGTCGTCATGTTTTCCCGGGAAACGCCGGGCGCGGCGGGCGCGTCTGCGCTCTATTCGGTGGACATCACCGGGCGCAACCTGCGGCGGGTGCCGGTGCAGGGCGGGGCCTCGGACCCGGCCTGGTCGCCGCTGCTGCCGTGAGGGTACATTTTCAAACCGTGCCGCGGCTGGTATGCTGCGGCTGATCGAGCCAAAAAGACAACAAGGATTGTTGCGATGACCCCTTTCACGAAATTCCTGCTGGCGGCCTGCGCATTGGGCGTGGCGGCCTGTACCGATCCCGGCCAGTACGGCCGCGGTGGCTATGGCGCGGGCGGCGGCGACGCGGTTGCGGGCAGCCCCCAGGACCCGCGCTCGCCGGCCTATTTCCAGCAGACGGTCGGCGACCGGGTGCTGTTCGCGGTGGATGAGAGCACGCTGAGCGACGCGTCGCGCGCCACGCTGCTGGCCCAGGCCACCTGGCTGATGGACAACCCCGAATACAGCGCCATCATCGAGGGCCACGCCGATGAGCAGGGCACGCGGGAATACAACCTCGCGCTCGGCGCGCGCCGCGCCGCATCGGTGCAGGAATTCCTGGCGTCGCGCGGGGTGTCGCCGGCGCGGCTGCGCACGGTAAGCTACGGCAAGGAGCGCCCGATCGAGATCTGCTCGGCCGAGGCCTGCTATGCCAAGAACCGCCGGGCGGTGACCGTGATCACCGCCGGGGCGGGCGCGTAAGGAAGGGGGCGGCCGATGCGGGCGGCAGGGATCATCATGGCGGTTTGCGTCGCGCTGGCGGGGCCGGTGCAGGCGCAGTCGCGGGCCGAGACGCTGGCCGACATCCGGCAGGAGCTGTCGATGCTCTATGTCGAGGTGCAGCGCCTGAAACGCGAGCTGTCGACAACCGGCATCGCCGATCCCGGCGTCAGCGGCGGCACCACGCTGCAGCGCGTCGATGCGATCGAGGCCGCCCTGCAGGACCTGACCTCCAAGACGGAGGAGCTGCAGCACCGCGTCGACCGCATCGTGCGGGATGGTACGAACCGCATCGGAGATCTTGAGTTCCGCCTGGTCGAGCTTGAGGGCGGCGACCTCAGCAAGCTGGGCGAGACCACCACGCTGGGCGGCGAAGACCTGGCGCTGGCGCCCGGGCCAGTCACCGCGCCCATGCCCGGCGAGGCCGAGCTGGCGATGTCCGAGCAGGACGATTTCGACGCCGCCAAGGCGGCGCTGGAGGCCGGCAACCCGCAGCAGGCGGCCGAACTTTTCGCCGCCTTTACTGAGACTTACCCAGGCGGACCGCTGAGCGGCGAGGCGCATTTCCTGCGCGGCGAGGCGCTGACGGCGCTGGGCGAGACGGCGGCGGCGGCGCGGGCCTATCTTCAAAGCTTCTCCGGCGCGCCGGACGGGGCGCGGGCCCCGCAGGCGCTGTTCCGGCTGGGCCAGTCGCTGGGCGATCTGGGGCAGTCGCAGGAGGCCTGCGTCACCCTGGGCGAGGTCGGCGCGCGCTTCCCCGGCTCCGAGGCCGCGGCACAGGCGGCCGAGGCGCGCAGCACCCTGGGATGCCTTTGAGCGCCAGCCTTTCCGACAGTATCGAACAGGCGGTCTCGGGCCTTGCGCCCGGTGTGCTGGGCGTGGCCGTGTCGGGGGGCGGCGATTCCATGGCGCTGTTGCACCTTCTGGCGGCACGCGGGCCGGTGCGGGCGGTGACCGTCGATCACGGGCTGCGCCCCGAGGCGGCGCAAGAGGCGGCCTTCGTCGGCGAGGTCTGCGCGGGGCTGGGCGTGCCGCATGATGTGCTGCGCTGGCACTGGGACGGGCAGGGCAACCTGCAGGACCGCGCCCGCCGCGCCCGGCGCCGGCTGATTGCGGGTTGGGCCGCGCCGCTGGGGATCACCCATGTGGCGCTGGCGCATACCGCCGACGACCAGGCCGAAACCTTCCTGATGCGGCTGGCCCGCGAGGCCGGGGTCGACGGGCTGTCCGGCATGGCGGCCGAGACCGCCGCGCAGGGGGTGACCTGGCTGCGGCCGCTGCTGGGGCATGGCCGCGCCGAATTGCGCGCCTACCTGCGGGCCCATGATCTGGCCTGGGTCAAGGACCCCTCGAACGAAGATCCCCGCTATGACCGCGTCAAGGCGCGGCGCGCGCTTGCGGCGCTGACGCCGCTGGGAATCGGGGCGGGCACGCTGGCCCGGGTGTCGGCGCAACTGGCCGAGGCGCGCGCCGCGCTCGAGGCGCAGGTCGTGGAATTTTTCACGCAGCACGCGCGGCTGCAGGCGGGCGATGTGCTGGTCGAGACCGCCGCGCTGAACGCCGCCTCGGCCGAGATCCAGCGCCGCGTTCTGGCGCAGGCGCTGCGCTGGGTGGCCTCGGCCGAGTACGGTCCGCGCCGCGCGGCGCTGGCCCGCCTGCTGGAGGACATCGCGGCGGGCCGCCCGGCCACAGTGCATGGCTGCCTGGTCCAGCCCGGCAAGGCGCAGCTCCGAATCGGCCGCGAATTCAACGCGGTGGCCGACACCCGCGCCCCCGCGCCGGGCCTGTGGGACGGGCGTTGGCGGCTAAATGGGCCTGAAAAAGAGGGGCTGGAGATCCGTGCGCTGGGCCCCGGGGGCCTTGCGCAATGCCCCGATCCGCGCGCCGCGGGGCTGCCGCGGGCGACGCTTCTGGCGTCGCCGTCGGTCTGGGATGGAGAGACCCTGCTGGCCGCGCCGTTGGCCGGGATGGGCGAAAACTGGCACGTCGCGCTTTTTGCTGCCCCGGATAGCCCCTTTGCGCGTATTATATCGCATTGAACCTTCGGGCCTGATGCCTATTTTATGCCAAAGGCCGCGCAACGGCGCGTCCACCGAAATCCAAGGAGAACACATTGGGCAACGCGAGAAACATCGCCTTCTGGGTCGTGCTCTTTCTTTTGATCCTGGCCTTGTTCAACCTCTTCAGCGGGGGTCCGTCGACCATGTCGTCGCGCGAGATCACCTATTCGGAATTCCTCGACAGCGTCGAGTCGGGCGAGGTGGCGCAGGTCACGCTGGATGGCGAGCGCGCCCTGGTGCGCGGAAACGACGGGTCGACCTTTACCACGATCATCCCCGGCGGCACCGATGTGTCCGACCGGCTGATCGACAAGGGCGTCCAGGTCAAGGCCGAGCCGCAGGAGCAGAACGGCCTGCTGGCCTATATCGGCACGCTGCTGCCTTTCCTGATCCTGATCGGCATCTGGATCTTCCTGATGAACCGCATGCAGGGCGGCGGCCGCGGTGGCGCGATGGGCTTTGGCAAGTCCAAGGCCAAGCTGCTGACCGAGAAACAGGGCCGTGTGACCTTTGACGACGTCGCCGGCATCGACGAGGCCAAGGAAGAGCTGGAAGAGATCGTGGAGTTCCTGCGCAACCCGCAGAAATTCTCGCGCCTGGGCGGCAAGATCCCCAAGGGGGCGCTGCTGGTGGGCCCTCCGGGCACCGGTAAGACGCTGCTGGCGCGCGCCATCGCGGGCGAGGCCGGCGTGCCGTTCTTCACCATCTCCGGTTCGGACTTCGTGGAAATGTTCGTGGGTGTCGGCGCCAGCCGCGTGCGCGACATGTTCGAGCAGGCGAAAAAGAACGCCCCCTGCATCGTCTTCATCGACGAGATCGATGCCGTGGGCCGCTCGCGTGGCGTGGGCTATGGCGGCGGCAACGACGAGCGCGAGCAGACGCTGAACCAGCTGCTGGTCGAGATGGACGGTTTCGAGGCCAACGAGGGCATCATCATCGTGGCCGCC
>Ga0207799_100506_pt1 | contig 13101 bp, 8 predicted proteins | sample TtanPargueraPR_4_FD_187742 | JGI IMG/M metagenome (GOLD analysis project Ga0207799, IMG submission 187742) | Aerobic enrichment media microbial communities from Bioluminiscent Bay, La Parguera, Puerto Rico - Tt and M2 (SPAdes) | ecosystem: Environmental > Aquatic > Marine > Unclassified ...
GATCGTCGGCGGCGACCATCGTCTGGGTGATCACCGTCGCCACCCGGCGCGGCAGGCCGTGGCGGACCAGCTCGTTGCCCAGCGCCTGCTGGATCTGGTAGCCCAGCGCGCCCTGGGTGTCGGCGACGCAGCTGACCAGTGGCACGTGGTGCATGCCCGCCGCCTGGCGGGCGATCTCGGACCGGCGCAGGATGAATCCGACCTGCGGCCCGTTGCCGTGGGTGATCACCAGGCGCCAGCCCTGCTCGGCCAGTTCGACCACGCTGGCCATGGTTTCGCAGATGGCGCGGTACTGGTCCTCGACGGTCTTCAGTTCCTTGGACTTGAGCAGCGAATTGCCGCCCACCGCCACGACCGCGATCCTGTTGCCCGTTTTAGCGCGCTCGCTTTCCATCGTCGTGTCCCTCGTCACCCCCACCCCGACCCTCCCCCATCGAGGGGGAGGGGGAAGAGGGGCAATGCGTTGCGAGTTCGAACCCCCCGATTCCATTCCCTCCCCCCTGGCGGGGGAGGGTTAGGGTGGGGGGGAACTTCCGGCCCCCTTACGCCGGGTTTTCCTGCAGGTGGACCAGGGGCAGGGCCGCGTAGAGGGCGGCGCAGCGGACCAGGTCTTCCTTCCAGGTCTTCTCGTTCGGGGCGTGGGCCTCCTTCTCGGCGCCGGGGCCGAAGCCGACGCAGGGGATTCCGAACATCCCCATGATCGACACGCCGTTGGTCGAGAAGGTCCACTTGTCGATGCGCGGCTCCTTGCCGAACAGCTGGCGGTAGGCCGCCGCCGTCGACTGGATCGCCGGCGCGTCCTCCGGCACCACCCAGGACGGGAAGTCGCACGGCGTCGGGTAGACCAGCCCGGTATAGGCGGGCTCGTCGTAGGTGTACATCGTCACCTCGGCCTTGGCCGCCTTGGCGCTCGGCAGTTCGCGGATCTGGTTGAGCGCCAGTTCGGCGTCCTCGCCCGCCGTGAGGCGCCGGTCGACCGAGATGGCGCAGCCGTCGGCGACGGCACACCTGGACGGCGAGGTGAAGAAGATCTGCGACACGGTCAGCGACCCCTTGCCGAGGAACGGATCGTCCTTGAGGGTCTTGTGCAGTTCCTCCAACTCGCCGAGGATCTTGCCCATCTTGAAGATCGCGTTGTCGCCGCGCTCCGGGGCCGAGCCGTGCGAGCTGACGCCCTTGACCTCGACGCGGATCTCCATCCGGCCGCGCTGGCCGCGGTAGATGCCGCCGTCGGTCGGCTCGGTCGAGACGACGAACTCCGGCTTGAAGCCCATCTCCTTGACCAGGTACTGCCAGCACAGGCCGTCGCAGTCCTCTTCCTGCACGGTGCCGGTGACGATCAGGGTGTAGTCGCCCTCCAGGCCCAGGTCCTTGATGATCTTGCCGGCGTAGACCATCGAGGCCATGCCGCCTTCCTGGTCGCTGGTGCCGCGCCCGCCGATGCATTCGTCGTCCTCGTAGCCCTCGTAGGGATCGAAGGTCCAGTTCTCCGGCACGCCGACGCCGACCGTGTCGACATGGCCGTCCATGGCGATCAATCTCTTGCCATGCCCGATGGTGCCGATGACGTTGCCCATCGGGTCGATCTCGACCTTGTCGAAGCCGACCTTTTCCATCTCCGCCTTGATGCACTGGATGACGCCGCCTTCCTGGCAGCTCTCGCTGGGGATGCGCACCATGTCGCGCAGAAACCGGGTCATCTCCGGCTTGTAGCGCTCGGCGAGTTCGCGGATCTTCTCGAACGGGATCGTATCGGCCATGTGTCTGTCTCCTGGGCGTCAGATGATTTGCGACGGATGCTTGCCGAACCAGGCGATGTCCCGGTAGTTGACCGGGTCTGTCGCGCCTTCGGTGTTGAAGCAAAGAACAACGGAACGGGAATCGAGCCCCAGTTCCTCTTTCAGCGATTTGAATGCCGGAACCTGGGCCAGCAGCCTGAGCAGCCCGATGCCGACCGAGCCGGACTCGCCGGCCTCGACCGCCGGGTCGCCATGGATCGGGTTGGCCAGGATGCGGATGCCGTCGGCCGACACGTAGTCGGCGCATTTGACGAAACAGCGCGCGGTGTCGCGCAGCACGTCCCAGGCGATCGGGTTGGGCTCGCCGCAGGCCAGCCCGGCCATGATGGTGTCCAGCTCGCCGGTCACCGCGTGCGGCCTGCCGTCTCCGGCGACCACCGATTCATACAGGCAGGCGGCGTTGTTCGGTTCGACCACCACGACGGTCGGCGCCTTGTCCTTGAACCGGTCGGCCATGTATCCGGCGACCGCCCCGGCCAGCGCGCCGACGCCGGCCTGGAGGAATACGTGGGTCGGGCGGATGCCCCAGGCGTCGAGCCGTTCGGCCGCCTCGTGGCACATGGTCAGGTAGCCCTGCATGATCCAGGTCGGCACCTCGGTGTAGCCTTCCCAGGCGGTGTCCTGGACGATCTCCCAGCCCTCGCGCTCGGCGGTCTCGCAGGCGAGGCGGACGGCGTCGTCGTAGTTCAGGTCGGTGACCTCGACCCGCGCGCCGTGCGAGCGGATGCTCTCGACCCGCGCCGCCGCCGGGTTCCTCGGCATGAAGACGACGGCCCGCTGGCCGAGCGTCGCGGCCGACCAGGCGACGCCGCGCCCGTGGTTGCCGTCAGTGGCTGTTGCAAACGTCATGCGGCCGATCCTTTCGGCCACGTCGGGTTCGCGCAGCCGGGTGAAGCCGGTCTCGGCCAGGTCCCAGCCGAGCTTTTGGCAGATCAGCCGCGAGATGGCGTAGCTGCCGCCCAGCGCCTTGAAGGCGTTCAGCCCGAAGCGGTGCGATTCGTCCTTCACGAAAATACCGCCGACACCCCAGGCCGAGGCGAGGCCGATCAGCCCGGCCAGCGGCGTCTCGGCGTAGCCCGGGATGCCCCGGTGGAAGCGGTGCACCTCGCGCGCCGCCTCCTCGGAGAAGTCCTCCGGCGCGGCGCCGGTGACCGCATCGTTGATCGCGTAGTCGAAGTCGAAGCCGCCGATGCCGGTCATCCGTCCGTCTCCTCGCCCCGCGATTCCCGCAGGTAGCCGTAGATGGTGTAGCGCGAGGTGCCGAGCAGCGTGGCGACGTGCTGGACCGCGCCCTTGTACATGAACACGCCGGCCTTCTCGAGATCGGCGACGATCCTCATGCGGTCTTCCTTGGTCATGTCGGACGGCGGCTTGCCGTAGTCGGAGACGATGCCGTCGATCACCGAGTCCACCGTTTCCGGGAAGATCTTGGTGTGGAATTCCTTGCGGGTGCTCTCGGCCTCGGCGGAGAACTCGATCATCTCGCCGAGCAGGCCCTGCAGGCGCATGAAGTCGCTGACATCTAGGTTGATCGAGAAGCAGCCGGTCACCTTGCCGTGGCCGTCGCGGACGAACACGGTCGAGCACTTCATCACCCGGCCGTTGTTGGTCACGGCCTTGTAGCCGAGCACGTCCTCGGCCGCGTCGCCCTGCTCGGTATAGATGCGGTAGGGGAAATGGCTGATCGGCGCGCCGACGCAGCGCCCGGTGAGGCTTCCGGCGATGTGGACGACGGAATGTTCCAGGTCGGAAAAATCGTGTACCGCCACCTCGGCCTTCGAACCGAAGACCGCGACGAGGGCGTCCGCGACGCGCTTTAGATGGTCGAGGGTGTGCTGATCCATGGCTTCTCCCCGAGAGTCATGGAGTCGTATCAAACAACTTTGTTGAAAGCTACAACAAAATTGTTTGGCGTGTCGGGAAATCGTGGAGGGCTTCTTCCGCCAGTCTAGCTCCGCTCGACGCCGGTGAACAAGACCGCCGCGTTGGCGGCGTCGGGCATCCGCCCGGTCAGGGCGTCCATCAGCCCGGCGAGACCGGCCGATCCGGTGTGCGAAACGGCATATCCCGCCTCGGTCCCAAGACGGTTGGCCTGGCGCAGACGGTCCTCGCTGACCACCAGCACGTCGCCGTCGGTCGTTGCCATGGCCTCGACCAGGGCCAGCCAGTCGTAGGTCTCGTCGTCGAGGATGCCGTGCGCGATGCTGTGCGGTTCGGCCGGCCAGGGCTTCATGTAGTCGGCCCGGTTCCGGGCGGCGCGGCGCAGCGAGCCGGGCAGGTCGCCCGGATCGGCCTCGCCGAGGAAGTAGGTGAAGGCCTGCTTCATCGGGTAGGCACCGGTCGTCTGCACCGTGAAGAACCGGGGCAGCCGTTTGATGACGCGCGCCGCCTGTGCTTCCTGGAGACCCCGGTAGCAGGCGGAACCCAGCGCCCCGCCGCCGACATGCACGGCCAGCAGGTCCAATTCGGTCCCGGCCTCGCGCAAGGCGTCGGCCATTTCCCAGCCGAGCGTCTGGCCGCCCTCGATGGCCAGCCCGACCTCGTTGCCCTGTACGCCGAAAGGCAGGCTGCCCCGGGCGACGGCCTCGCGGAAACCGTGATAGCAGGGGTCGCCCGCCTGACCTTCCTGGCGGTGCATGACATGGCATTCCGCGCCGAGTTCCTTGAGCCGGCGGACCACCGGCTCCTCGGCGTCCGGCGGAATGAACACGTCGAGCGGCCAGTTGGCGGCCTTGGCGATCACCGCGGCGGCCAGGGCCGCGTTGCCGCAGCTGGCGATGGCGAGGCGGCGGTCGCGCAGGCCCTCGGCCAACGGCAGCCCGGCGCGCTCCAGCACCTCCAGGTAGATCATCACGCCCATCAGGTGGCGGGCCTTGTGCGACCCGCTGACGTTGCCGGTCTCGTCCTTGACCCAAATCCTGCCGCCCTCGGGCGCGCCGGCGGGCTCGGCCAGGGCCGGAACCGGCGCGAAGGGCGTGACCCGGAACCCATGGCCATCGACCGTGCTCACGGCGTCGTCCAGGTCCCTGACCAGGGCGAGGTAGTCGGTGTCCGACAGCCCGGCTTGCATCGCCAAGTGGTAGGACAGGGTCAGGTGCCGGTAACGGATGAACGGGTTGGTGCCCGACAGATTGTTATCCGCCGGGCCGGGAAAGGGCAGGGCCGGGCCGGTCAGGTGACGGACCAGCACATGATCGATGCCGTCGTCCTCGACGGCGTTCGGGCACTGGAACGGCAGGGCGCGGGCCGGATCGACCTCGGCCCCGCACCCCGAACAGACGACCCGGACCCCGCTCATCGCTCAAAGCCCCTTCAGCGCGCCGGTGCGGCCGTTGAAGTCCTCGATCATCGCGTCCCAGGCCGGCACCAGATCGAGCAGGCCGTCCCAGAAGGACTGCTCGCGGCGGCCGTCGAAATCCTCGATCTCGACGCCCTGCTGCTCGACCCAGGTGAAGTAGCCGAGGTTGTAGATGCGGTTGCGGTCGACATGCGACAGCTCCTGGAAATGGTCGGTCGCGGCACGTTTCATCTCGCCGGCCCAGACCTCGCCCGCGTTGATCGCGTCGAACTCGCCGCCGAAGTACTTCTGGATGGCCTTTTCGTCCTCGGTCGAGTACATGGCCGCGCCGTCGGTGGCGACGGTGATGATCACGTCGTCCTTGCCGAGGCCGAGGTACTTGGCGGTCTTGACCGCGCCCAGCAGGTTGCAGATGCCGGAAAGGCCGATATCCGGGAGCGCCTTGATCACCTTTTCGGCGACGCCGCGCCGGTCGGCCAGGTAACGCTGGCCCGCCTCGGTGTTGAACAACACGCTCAAGCCGTCGGTCGCCTGTTCGCTGATGGCGGTGACGAAGTCGGTGTTCATCACGTTGTGGATGTAGGGAACGTGCTTGTCGCCGATACCCTGGATGTTGTGCTCGCCGAAACCGTTGTACAGCAGGGTCGGGCATTCCAGCGCCTCGACGGCGACGATCTTGGCCCCGGTCTTCTCCTTCAGGTAGTCGCCCGCCGCCAGGGTACCGCCGGAACCCGAGGCCGACACGTAGGCGGCCAAACGGGCCTTGGCGTTGCCGCCGGCGACCGCCTCGAACACGTTCTCAAGGGCCGGGCCGGTGCACAGGCGGTGCACCAGGTAGTTCCCGAATTCGCAGAACTGGTTGAAGATGACGTTCTGCGGATCCTGCTCCAGTTCGGCGCAGGTGTCGTAGATTTCCTTGACGTTGCTCTCGGAGCCCGGCGTGCGGATGATGTCTGACAGGTTGCCGACCCAGTTCTCCAGCCACTGGAAGCGCTCGCGGCTCATGTTCTCGGGCAGGACGGCGACGCCGCGGCAGCCCATGATGCGCGAGATGGCGACACCGCCGCGGCAGTAGTTGCCGGTCGAGGGCCAGACGGCGCGGTGCTCTTCCGGATCGAACTGCCCGGTGATCACGCGCGGCGCCAAACAGCCGTAGGCGGCCAGCACCTTGTGGGCGTTGATCATCGGGAAGCGGTTGCCGAGCGCCAGCACGATGCGGGCCGGGACGCCGGAAAGCTCCTCGGGGATCTCGATGAAGGCGGGGGTGCCCACCGTGCCTTTGCGGTCGTCGGCGTTGTACCAGTGGACGCGGAACAGGTTCAGCGGATCGGGGGTGTCGGGTTCGATGGCGGCGAGGCGCTGACGGACCGTTTCCGGAATCTGCTCCGGTTGCGCAAGCTGCGAGAAGGTCGGCAGGACGATGCCCTGGTCCTTGAACCGGCGGACCGAGCTTTCATAAACCTTTTGATCGACGATTGCCTTTTCGAGGCCGAGTTTGGTCATTGAGGGGGCTCCAGAATCTCTCCGCCAAAAAAACGCGCGCGGTCCGCTCCAGGCGGTGGCGGTGGGGTCACGGCGCGCGACAACGGGGCAAGGTTACTACAGGTTTCGTCCGGCGCTGGCAATCTTCGCGTCGAACCCGGTCGATTCCGGCCCGGTCTTTAATCACGATTCTGTGAACCAGTTCATACCGGATTTGGCGGGACGGGCGCAGCCTTAACCATCGAGCGATTGAACAGCGCCGGAGCGCGGCCGACCGCCGTTGGACGCTCGCTATCCCCTGCTCCCGCCATTCCTTGGGAACGTCCGCAGGGGCTCTTATGAAACTGGAGGATGATATGAAGCGTAATGTCTTGATCGCGGCGGCCTTGGCCGGTGCCGTCGCCCTGTCCGCGAGTGCGGCGAACGCGGCCGAGCACGCCTGTGCCGGCACCGTGTCCCAACAGATTGCCGCGGTCGGCGTCAGCCCGTCCGATGTCGAAAAGGTCACCTATTCGGTGAACAGCGACGGCAACAACAACAATCGCGGATGGAACGCCTGGGTTCAGCTCAAGGGCGAGCCGGGCTACCTGGTTGTCGACACCCGCCCCGACTGCGGCCTGCGCCAAGTCTATACGCGCGGCGGGCTCAAGCTTTCCGGCGTGAAGGCGTTCTGACCCTTTCCCTAACCGGATTTCTTTGCCAAGTGACCGGACCTCGAAGGCCAGTCTGCCTTCGAGGTCTTCTTCGTTTCTACTGCGGCGGCGAACTCAGCCAGGATCCGTCCCAATTGGCGGCCAGGGTGTAGAACTCCTCGGCGGGGACCGGGCGGCCGATGAAGAAGCCCTGAACCAGGTCGCAACCGTGTTGGCGCATGAAGGCGCATTGCTCGGCCGTCTCGACGCCCTCGGCGACGACGGCGAGGTTGAGGCTGTGCGCCATATTGATGATCGCCTGGACCAGGGCCGCCTGATCGGGGTCGCTGACCACGCCGTTGATGAAGGTCTTGTCGATCTTCAGCGATTTCACCGGGAAGCGCCGCAGGTAGTTGAGCGACGAATAGCCGGTGCCGAAATCGTCCACCGAGAAGGTCACGCCCATGTTGGTCAACTGGTCGAACACCTGGATGGTCTCCGGATAATCCTCCAGCAGCAGGCCTTCGGTGATTTCCAGGTCGAGCAGGTCCGGGGGAAAGTCGAACGACTCGAAAATCTGGGCGACCGAATTGACCAGGGCGGCGCCCCGGAACTGGCGGCTCGAAACGTTGACCGCCATGCGCAGCGAGGTCAGCCCCTTGTCCCGCCATTCGGCGAACTGCCGCAGCGCTTCCGCCAGGACCCATTCGCCGAGCGGGTTGATCAGGCCCGAATCCTCGGCCAGCGGCATGAACTGGTCCGGGGTGATGTTCTTGATCTCGTCATTGGTCCAGCGCAGCAGGGCTTCGGCGCCGCTCAGCCGCCCGGTGACGAGATCGACGATCGGCTGGTAGTGCAGATGCAGTTCCTCGCGCCCGATGGCCCGGCGCAGCAGGGACTCGATCCGCACGCGTTCCAATGCCTGCTCGTTCAGTTCGCGGGTGAAGAACTGGGTGCGGTTGCGGCCCATTTCCTTGGCGCGGTACATCGCCGCGTCGGCGTTGCGCATCAGGGCGTGGGCGTCGTCGGCGTCGAGCGGGTAAATGGTGATGCCGATGCTGGCGGTGGTGAACAGCTCCTGGTTCTTCACGGTGAACGGCTGGCCGAGGATTTCCAGCATCTTCTCGGCGACCATCTCGGCATTCTTCGGCGCGCTCAGGTCGGGCAGGATGACGGTGAACTCGTCGCCACCGAGCCGGGCGACGGTGTCGCCTTCCCGCACGCAGCTGGCCAGCCTGCGGCCGACCTCCTGCAACAGGGTGTCGCCCGCCGCGTGGCCCAGCGTGTCGTTGACGTCCTTGAAGCGGTCGAGGTCGATGAACAGGAGGCCGACCATCGAATGCTGCCGGTGGGCGCGGGCCAGGGCCTGGGAAAGGCGGTCGAGGGCGAGCACGCGGTTCGGCAACTGGGTCACGGCGTCGAAATTGGCCTGCCGGAGCAGTTGTTCCTCGAACTTCTTGCGGACGGTGATGTCCTCCTTGACCGCGAGGTAATGCGTCACGTCGCCGGTCTGCGACTTGATGGGCGAAACCGATGCGAACTCCCAGTAGAGTTCTCCGTTCTTGCGCCGGTTATGGAACTCGCCGCGCCATTCGCGCCCATCGGCCAGGATCTCCCAAAGCTCCCGGTAGTTTTCCGACGGCGTATAGCCGGATTTCAGGAAGCGGGGGTTCTTCCCCAGGACCTCGTCCGGCGAATAGCCGGTCACCTCGACGAACTTCGGATTGACGTATTCGATGTTGCCGACGGTGTTGGTGATCATCACCGAGGCCGGGCTCTGTTCGACGGCGAGGGAAAGCTTGCGGACGTTCTCCTCGGCCCGCACGCGCTCGGTGATGTCCAGCGATACGGTGACCACGAGGTCGATCTCGCCGGTTTCGCCGAACAGCGGGGCCTTGGTGGTCAGCAGGCGGTGTTCCTCGCCGCTGCGGCCGATCAGCACGTCCTCCAGGCCGACCAGGACGCGGCCCGAGGTGAAGACGACCCGGTGCCGTTCGATCTGGCGTTGACCGAATTCCTCGCCGAACAATTCGGTGATCGGGCGGCCGATGGCCTCGGTGAGGGTGGCGCCCAGGTTGAAGAATTCCCGGTGGTGACTGTTCAGGAAGACGCACCGGCCTTTGCTGTCGCTGGCGCTGATCAGGGCGGGGACGGTGTTGATCACGCTGCGCAGCCGCTCCTCGCTTTTCTTCAGGTCCTCGGCATGGCGGTCGATCGCCGTCTGGAGCTGCTTTTCCAGGGTGATGGCGCGGTCGCGGATGATCTGCTTCTGCCGCCACATGGTCAGCAGGTTGTTGGCCCGCGTGCGGAATTCGTGATGGTCGATGGGGCTGCGCAGGAAATCCGTCGCCCCCGCCTCCAGGGCGCTGTAGCGGTAGTCGCGGTCCTCATAGGCGGTGATGACGATGATCGGGACGTCGAAGCACTTCAGCTTCTGGCGGCATTCCCGGACGAACTCGGCGCCGTTCATGTCCGGCATCAGATAGTCGGTCACGATCAGGTCGATGGTCTTGTCCCGCATCCATTCGAACGCCGCCTTCGGATTGTCGAACGGATGGACTTCGGCGCCGGGTTCCAGCGACCGCGCGAGTTGCGCCAGGATATTGCGATTGGTGACGCGGTCGTCGACCACTACGATGACAGACATTCTTTGCTGACCGCCCTCCCCCTGCCGGCATGTCAGAAGCCGTGTAATATTATGTAATTAACCACGAATGCCGCATAAAAAAAGGCCCGTACACCGATCCGGATGTCTTATCCATAAGTTGTCCTCCGATTCCAGGTTCAATCCAAGGCGGCGGAATCGGCGGAAATCCGGCGTTTGGGTGCGCACGGCGTGCGGTTTTTCCGAGAGCAATAAAAATGTTGCGGCGGCACCGGAAAAGCAAAAAAACGGCCGCCGAAAGCAAATCCGGAATCCGCGCACCGGTTTCGTTTGCCGATTCCAAGTAATCTCGGGTTGATATCTCAAACCGTCTCGCCAGCGTGCCGGTAAAAAGATACTCTTTTCCTGGTTGTAGGCGGCGATTGTGGAGGGGCAATCGGAACGGCCGGCAATGGGAGTTCCATCACATCATGAGCCGGTTGCGACGTGTTCGCGAGTCGGCAGAGGTCCCAGCTTTTTGGAGGAGAGAATGTCGAAGCCCGCGTCATCGGAAATCATTCACAGTCAGGCTTTCTTGTCCCGTATCGAGGAGCGGCGGCGGCCGCTCGGCGGCGCCGGTCACGGGCCGTCGCCGGAAAACGATCCGGCGGCCGAACCCCGGCCGTTCGATCTGGAATGGACGTTGCGGACGACGCCGTTCCGCGAAGTCGAGGTCGAGTACGACACCTCGGCCAAGGTCGTCTGGCAGTTCATGAAATTCCGCCGCCGGCCGAGCGTGACCCTGGAGTTGCTCAGCGAAATCAAGAAGATCCAGGGGATGATCGAGCAGGCGCTCCAGGTGCCCGGCGCCGAAGCGGATCCGCCGGTCCGCCATGTGATCCTGGCGTCCCGCCTGCCCGGCGTGTTCAACATGGGAGGCGACCTGCCGCTGTTCGTCGAACTGATCCGCAAGCAGGATCCGGAAGGGCTTCGCCACTACGCGCACGCCTGCGTCGACGTGCAGTATCTGCGCTGGACCAAGCGGCAACTGCCGATCCAGACGATCTCGCTGGTGCAGGGCGACGCCCTGGGCGGCGGGTTCGAGGCGGCCCTGGCCGACGACGTGATCATCGCCGAGGAAAGCGCGAAATTCGCCTTGCCGGAAATCCTGTTCAATCTGTTCCCGGGCATGGGGGCCTACAGCTTCCTGGCCCGCCGGGTGGACATGGCGACCACCGAACGGCTGATGCTCAGCGGCAAGATCTATTCGGCCGCCGAACTGCACGAAATGGGCGTGGTCGACCTGGTGGTGACCGACGGTACCGGCAACGAGGCCGTGTACGACTACATCGCCCGGACCGAACGGTCCTTCGCGGCGCGCAACGCGGTTCTCGGTGCCCGGCGGCGGATCAACCCGCTGTCCCGGGAGGAACTGATCGAGATCACCGACCGATGGGTGGACGCGGCCCTGACCCTGGCGCCGATGGACCTGCGCAAGATGGAACGGCTGGCCGCGGCCCAGGACCGCCGCCGGTCCCGCGCCCGTGAAGAGGGCGCTCTTGAAGCTTGAGACGGAACGAGGACGGCTTCGAACGGGGCCCCGGTCCTAGATTTGCCCGGATTCGCTCCCGTTCTCGGCGAGGTAGCTGGCGATGGCCCGGCGGAACCGCTCCAGTTCCGTCTCGATCCCGGCCATGTGGTCCTCGCCGTCGCGCCGAAGCTCCTGAGGCAGAATGCCGCTCAGCTTCTGGCAGCGCAGGTGGATCGTCCGGGCGCCGACATTCGCCGAACTGCTGCGCAGCGCATGGCCGAGTTCGCGGAACTTCTGGTGATCCTCGGCTAACCGGGCGTCGTTCATCAAGATGATCAGCCGCTGGGCGTCGGTCAGGAAGTCGCCGATGAGTTCGCGCAGGAACCGGTCGTCGGGGCCGAGGTTTTCGATGTCGTGGAGGACCTGCCAGTCGATCGCCGATGCGGCGTCGCTCCTGAATTTGGGGTGGGAGACGATGTCGGCCACCGCCAGCCCCGCCGACGGCGCCGGGACGGGGGGATCCCCGGCCTTGGCGACAAGGGCGTCGATCTCGGAAAGCAGTTTCTTCGCGGTGACCGGCTTGGTCAGATAAATGTCCATGCCGGCTTCTTCGCAGGCATGCCGGGTTTCTTCCGTGGCGTCGGCGCTGAGCCCGATGATCGGCAGCCGGCGGTCGCCCAGATGGGCGATGCGGTAGAGCTTCACCACGTCGATTCCGCTGGTCCCCGGCATGTTCACATCCATGATGGCCGCGTCGAAGGACTCGGCTTCCAGCAGGTCGAGGGCCTCGTCGCCGCTGGCCGCCAGCGTCGCCCGATGCCCGGCCTGGGCGAGAATCCGTTCCGTGACCTTGCGGTTCACCTGGTTGTCCTCGGCGATCAGGACGGACAAGGCGCGGCGGCCGGTCGAAACGGGCGCCGCCGTTCCCTCGGCGGTCTCGTCGTCGGACCGGGCCCGGACGAAGGTGTCCGCCAGATGAACCGCGTTGGCCAGGGCCGCCGTATCGAACGGAACGTCGAGCGAGGTCAGGAAAACCCCGTCCGCGGCCGGGCCCTGCAGCGGATTGCGGATCTGGATGAAGGCGAACCGGCAGGAGGGCCGAAAGGTTTCCAGGCTGCGGGCCACGTCGTTGGCCTGCCACCCGGAATCCCGGGAATCGATCATGACGATCGGACAGATGTTGCCCCGCATGACGCCGCTGACGGCGGTCTGGGCTTCGTAGGGGGAGGGGACGCCGACGACGTCCATGTGCAGCGGCGCCAGGCCGTGGCGGATGGAGTCGACCATCGCCGTGTCCCGGGTGATGACCAGGACGCCGGCCTGCGGCGTGGTCTGCGCCGTCACGGTGGCCGTCTGCAGTTTGAACGGCGTCTGCACCCAGAAGGTGCTTCCCCGCTTCGGCGTGCTGGTGACGCCGATCTTGCCGCCGAGAAGTTCGGCCAGCTGTTTCGAGATGGCCAGTCCGAGGCCGATGCCGTCGTTGCGCCGCCCGATGCCGTCGTCGACCTGGGTGAAACTGTCGAAGATCCGCTCCAGTTGCTCGGCCGCGATGCCGGGGCCGGAATCGATCACCTCGAAGCGGAGTTCGGCGCCGTCGGCCTGGGCCGGATAGGCGAGGTCGATCCGCAGGGAAATGGATCCCTGTTCGGTGAACTTGACGGCGTTTCCGATCAGGTTGGTCAGAATCTGGGCCAAATGGGGCCAGTCGCCGTGCAGGCGGTAGGGGACGCGGGGCGAAACGTCGACCGCGAGGATCAAACCCTTGCGGTCGGCCA
>Ga0207799_100507_pt1 | contig 13097 bp, 10 predicted proteins | sample TtanPargueraPR_4_FD_187742 | JGI IMG/M metagenome (GOLD analysis project Ga0207799, IMG submission 187742) | Aerobic enrichment media microbial communities from Bioluminiscent Bay, La Parguera, Puerto Rico - Tt and M2 (SPAdes) | ecosystem: Environmental > Aquatic > Marine > Unclassified ...
CGGCGCGGGCTTTGCCGACAAGCTGCGCTACTACCCCACCACCACCCGCGAGGAGAGCCCCAAGATGGGCCGGATCACCGACCTGATGCGCTCGGGCGAGGTGTTCGAGGACCTGGGCGTGCCGCCGCTCGCCCCCGAGACCGACCGGGCGATGGTCTGCGGCAACCTGGCCTTCAACCTGGAGATCAAGGAGCTGCTGGAAGGCTACGGCCTGCGCGAGGGCGCCAATTCGGAACCCGCCGGATACGTCGTCGAAAAGGCCTTCGTCGACTGAGGCGCGCCGTCTGGCGGGAGGGCGGTGCACGGGCGTCGAGGAATCCCGAAAAGAGAGCGATTTCTCTCTTGACGCTCCGCGCCCCCTCCCCTAAATCCCCTCGCACCGTGGCGGAGTAGCTCAGTTGGTTAGAGCAGCGGAATCATAATCCGCGTGTCGGGGGTTCAAGTCCCTCCTCCGCTACCACCGTACCCCTCACCTGAAAACCAGGCTTATTGACGAGGGCGCTCAGGCGCCCCCGAACTTCAACCGGGATACCGTCGGCCTCTGCAGGAGACACGATGATCTCGGAAATCAATGTTCTGACCGCGTCGCGAGCGTGACAACAGGATGTTTCCGGCGCATAGCCGGACGGCGTTCGAGTTGTCGAACGGCACTTATGGCAGTCCGCGCATGCATCGCGATCTTGTTGCGGATGGCCATAGCATCGGTCGCTGTCGTGTGACGCGCCTGATGCGGGCTCATCCAGCCAAGTCCGGGAAACCCACCCGTCTCACGCGACCTTGTCGCCGTTGATGCCCGAAATCGCCTGGATCAGGTTGTCCTCGGTCACCTCATCCGAAGTGAAGGTGCGCATGATCCGCCCGTGATACATGGCGACGATCCGGTCGCTGACATGCAGCACTTCGGGCATTTCCGAGCTGATGACGATGACCGCATAGCCCTGTGCCGCCAGGGCCCGGATCAGGTTGTGGATCTCGGATTTCGAGCCAACGTCGATGCCGCGCGTCGGCTCGTCCACGATCAGCACGTTGGGATGCATCGACAGCCATTTGCCGATCACGATCTTCTGCTGGTTGCCGCCGGACAGGTTGCCGACCAGCTGCTTCCAGCCCGGGGTGCGGATATCGAGCTTGTCGCGGTACTGGTCGAAGATCGCGATCTCGGCGCCATCGGCCACGAAGGGGCCGGCGGTCAGATCGTCGACCTGCGGCAGGGTCATGTTGTCCCGGCAGTTCATGCCCAGCACCAGCCCCTGGCCCTTGCGGTCTTCGGGCACCAGCGAGATCCCCTTGGCGATCGCGTCTGCCGGCGAATGGATGCGGGTCTCCGCGCCGTCGATCAGGATTTTCCCCCTGCTCGGTTCGCGCAAGCCGAACAGGGTTTCGGCAATCTCGGTACGGCCGGCGCCGACGAGGCCGTAAAAGCCCACCACCTCGCCGCGGCGCACCTCGAAGCTGACATCCTCGAACAGGTGGCCGCAGGACAGGCCCCGGACCTCAAGCGCCACGTCGCCCAGCGCGTGGCCACTGACGTTTCGCGACAAATCCAGCTTGCGCCCGATCATCATCTGGGTGACCTCGTCCTCGGTGGTCTCGGCCGTGGTCAGGGTGCCCCTGTACTGGCCGTCACGCAGCACGCTGATGCGGTCGGTGATCTTGAAGATCTCTTCCATGCGGTGCGAGATGTAGATGATCCCCACGCCATGCGCCCTGAGGTCGGCGATCACGTCGAACAGCACCACCTTTTCCGCGTCGGTCAGCGAGGCGGTCGGCTCATCGAAGATCACCGCCTTCGCGTCGACGGTCAGGGCGCGGGCGATCTCGACCATCTGCTGGTTGGCGATGGACAGGTCGCCCACCCGCGTCTTGGCGTCGAACCCGACCTTTAGCTTTTCGAGGATCTCGTTGGTCTGGGCATAGAGCGTGTCCCAGTCCACCCGGCCGAAGCGCTTGCGCGGCAACTCGCCCAGATAGATGTTCTCGGCCACTGACAGTTCCTCGGCCAGGCTCAGCTCCTGGTGGATGAAAACGATCCCCTTGGCCTTGGCCTCCAGCGGCGAGGTCATCACCGCGGGCGCTTCGCTGACCACGATCCGGCCTTCATCGGGCTGGTAGATGCCGCCCAGAACCTTCATCAGGGTCGATTTCCCAGCGCCGTTCTCGCCCATCAGCGCGTGCACCTCGCCGGGCATGACACTGAAGGTGACATCGTCGAGGGCGCGGACACCGGGGAAGGTCTTGACGATTCCCTCCAGGCGCAGGGCGGGTGTTTGCGTCGTCATACTCTCAACTCCTCTTTGCCCTTGATGTTGAGCTGTCGATCGAGGAACAGGACCGCGATCAGGATCAGGCCGATCACCAGATTGACCGTCTCGGTATCGGCGCCGATATGGCCCAGCCCCTTGCGCAGAAGCTGGATCGCCAGAACCCCGCCAAAGGTCGAGATCACCGACCCCGAACCGCCAGTCAGCTTGGTGCCGCCCAGCACCACCGCGGTGATCGTCCAAAGCTCGTACAACTCGCCGTCATTGGGGTTCACCGAGCCGCTTTCCGAGTAAAACACCACCGCCGACAGCGAGGCGAGGAAACCGATGATCATGAAGTTGACCACGATGTGCGGCCCCACGCGGATCCCCGCATTCACCGCCGCGTCGCGGTTGTCGCCGATGGCATAGGCGTTGCGGCCGTGCACGGTGCGGTTCATCAGGAACCAGATCGCCGCGGTGACCGCCAGCAGGAACCATGTGGCCGTGTGCAGCCCGAGGAACTGCGCCTCGGCGAAATCCACCAGCGTCCAGTTCAGATGCGAGGTGGGCTGTTCGCCGTTATACATGAAGACAAGACCGCGATAGCCCAACATCGCGCCCAGCGTGACGATGAAGGCATCAACCCCGGTTTTCCACACGATGAGCCCGTTGACCGCGCCCAGAACGACGCCCGTCAGCAGCGCCAGCGCCCAGGCCACCGGGATCACCCCGTCGCCCAGCCCCGCGAAGACGGGCCAGGTCATGCAATCCAGCAGCACGATCGCGCTGAGCGCGAACGTGGCGCCCACCGACAGGTCGATGTTGCCGTTGATCATGATGATGGTCATGCCCATCGCGATGATCCCGATCGGCGCCGACTGCTTGAACAGCAGCAGCATGTTGTCGAGGTCCATGAACGCCTTGTCGCTGAGGGACAGGAACTCGCCCGCGACCGAGAAGAAGACCAGCTCGAGGACGATGAAGCCCCAGATCGCGCCGCGTTTCAGGAATGTGCTGAGAGTGCCGGGTGCCATGTGCGCCTCCTATGTCACGCGATGGGGGACCAGAGCTTGCCGCGCTTGGCCGCGATATCCAGCCAAACCGCAAGGATGATGATGATCCAGGTCACGACGTATTGGACGTAGAACTGCAACCCGACGAGCAGCAGGCCATTCTGGATGAAACCCAGGATCAGAACGCCGATCACCGTCTTAAAGATCGTGCCGGACCCGCCCATCAGAGAGGCGCCGCCCAGGATGACCGCGGCCAGAACCTCCAGCTCCAGCCCCTGTCCAACCGTGTTCTGGCTGCCCAGGCTGCGGCTGGCCTGGATCAGGCCGGCGGTGGCCACGCAGAAGGCCGAGATCAGGTAGCAGGTGAAGACCACCCGCGGCCGGCGGATGCCGGAGAAGGTGGCCGCCACGCCATTGCCGCCCACGGCATAGACCTTGCGCCCGAAAGGTGTCTTGGCCAGCACGGCGCCGAGCAGGGCTGCGAGCAGCACGAACATCAGGATCGGCACGGGAATACCCAGCGCGTCACCTTGGCCGAAGACGCCGAACCAGGTGCCCTCTTTATTGGCAATGTCCATGTTCTTACCGCCCGAATAGGTCAGCGTCAGCCCGTGAATGGCCGACAGCATGCCCAAGGTCACGATCAGCGAATTGAGCTTGAGATACCCCACCAGAAAGCCGATCACGGCGCCCAGCGCGAGCGTCATGGCGAACATGGCAGGGATGGCCAGGGTCGGTCCGATCTTGTCGTGCAGATCCAGCACCACGATGGTCGAGAAGGACATCATCGAGCCCACGGAAAGGTCGAGGTTGCCACTGATCACCACGAAGGTGACACCCAGCGCCATGACGCCGAGAATGGCCGACGAGCGGATCACGCCCATGATGTTATCCGGGTCGAGAAAGCGTTCGTTGGCGATCGTGAAGCCGATGATAAACACCGCAAAGGCCACCAGAATGCCCTGCCGGGCCAGAAAGCCCCCGATACTTGATTTCGACAACCCTGCCATGCCTTCCTCCCGCCTGCCGCCTTTGCGGCCAGCTCCGTTGCGCGTTATTTCCGTCATCTGATCCTCCCCAATCCGATGGCGCTCTTCAGACCAGCGTCATGCCTCCATCGATCATGACGATCTGCCCGGTCATGTAATCGCTGTCCCTGGACGCCAGGAACGTCGTCGTCCCGGTTATATCCTCGGGCTTCGCCACGCGCCCTTTCAGGATCTCGGCCGAGAACTCCTCCATGGCCTGGCCGGGACGTTCCGCGGCGCCGATCTCCATAAGGTCCTGATCGACCTGCTCCCACATCTCGGTGGCCACCACGCCGGGCGCGAAACCCGTCACGGTAATATCATGCTTGGCGAGATCGCGCGCCCCGGATTGGGTCAGCGACACCACCGCCCATTTGCTCGCGCAATAGGGGGCGACATTGTCAAAGCCCTGGCGGCTGGCGATCGAGGCGGTGTTGACGATCTTGCCGAAGGTGCCCTGGCGAATGAATTGCCTGGCCGCTTCCTGCATGCCGATCATGCAGCCCAGGCCGTTGACGCCCATGATGAAGTTCCAGTTTTCCTCGGTCGCGTCGAGGAAGTTCATCGGCTTGTTGACGCCGGCGTTGTTGAATTTGACGTCCAGCTTGCCGAATGCGGCCACGGCCTTGTCGATCATGGCGCGCACCTGCGCGCGGTCGGTCACGTCCACCCCGGCCCAGGTCACCTTGCCGCCCGCCTGTGCGGCCCGCCCGGCATTCTCCTCGGCCACCTGTTTCACCTTGTCGGCGTTGATGTCGGCAAAGCAGACATCCGCGCCCTCGTCGAGCAGGGCTTCGCCGATCGCGCGCCCGATCCCCTGTGCTGCACCGGTGACAATGCAGGAGCGTCCAGAGACACGGCCCATGGCGTTCTCTCCGTTCATCGAAATCGTGTTGTGATTGAAGATGCGCGGGCCAGCCCCGTGGCCGCCCCGCGCCCAGCCCGTCTCTTAGAAGACCGGCTTGGTGAAATCGCCCATGTTGTCCTGGGTGATCTTGGGCGTGTCGAAGTAGTTCAGGAAGGGCACATCCTTGCCTTCCAGCACGTCGATGGCGGTTTGCAGGGCGGCCTCGGCATCGTCCACCGGCGACTGGTAGATCGAGCCCCAGTACTCGCCGCGCTCCATCGCCTCGTAGCCCACGGCGAAGTTGGTGGCGCCGACAAAGATGATCCCGTCGCGGCCGGCGGCCTTGGCGGCGTTCAGGGCGCCCACGCCCATGTTGTCGTCGCCGGCATAGACACCGTCGATGTCGTCGTATTTGACCAGGAAGGCCTCCATGACCTTCTGCGATTTCTCGCGGTTCCAGTCGCCCGGCTGTGTCTCCACCAGGGTGACGTTCGGGCAGACCTCGGGCAGACGGTCATCGAAGCCCTTCTGGCGCTCGATTGCGGTGGTGTAGCCCGGCTGGCCCGAGATCTGCACGATCTTGGCTTCGTCCTCGATGCCCATGTCCTTGAACTTGTCGCACATGATCTCGGCCGAACGCGCGCCTTGGGTGATGTTGTCGGGCCCCGAGAAGGAGGCGACGAAGTCGAAACCCTGCTCGGCGATGTTCGAGTTGGTGACGATGACCGGAATGCCGGCCTTGTGGGCCTTGCGCACAGCAGGGATCACGGCCTCGCCGTTGGTCGGCCAGATGATGATGGCGTCGACTTCCTGCTGGATCAGGTCTTCCATCTGGGCGATCTGGCGGGCCACGTCGCCGCCGGCATCCAGAACCACGGTTTCGACGCTGGCATTGCCGTCGGCAGCGGCGATGAAGGCCTTTTCATAGGTCGTCTGATAGCTGTCGACACCCACGTTGTTCTGGGTGATGCCGATCTTGAAGGTCTCTGCCGAGGCCGCGCCGGCGAAAACCAGGGCGGCGGCGGTCGTCGCAGCCAGAGCGTTGCGCAGTTTCATTTGGGTCTCCTCCCGAAATTTCCCTGTTTCATGTCCAATTTCCCGCTGTCCTCCCGGCGGGGAATCATCATCCGGTAGATCGGACGAACCCCAAGACCATGCTGGTTTTCAATTATCCGGAATGCATCGAAAACATCCATGTTGGACATTTAAACATCCAAATTGGATTATTTAGCGATACGAACCGGATGCCACTTTGAACATTTTGCGGAGGACCGGCGCAATGCCCGATTCAGATTCGTCCAGATTGAACAAATCGGCGGCACCATCGCGCTCAAGCGAGAGAAAGGCACAGACGCAACTCATGAACGTGATGCGTGCATATAACGACAGCCAGACGGTGTCGCCCCAGGCGAAAACCGAAATGCTCCGGATTATATCCTTTCTGGAGGATTTCGGCGGTGAGCTTGAGGACACCTTCGAGCTGTTTGCGCCCAACCCGTTCTATCGCATGGCTCTGCACCTGATCCGCGGGCATCTCGAGGGCAAGATCATCACGCCGACCTCGCTGATCGGCGCATCGCGGGTCCCCTATGCCACCGCGAACCGCCGCATGAAGGAAATGATCGATGCGGGGCTTGTCGAGCAGCGCCCGCGCACCAAGTCCGGCAAAAGCTTCTCGATGCATCCCAGCGAAAAGCTCCTGGACCAGTGGATGCAGCTCTCCGGCCGGGTCCGCCGTCTGGGCGAGGCGGGCTTCGGTGGCAGCGAGCGGGCGCAGGACACGGCCGACTATTACTATGGCGGCTCGTACCTGGCGGCCCAGTCGATCCCGCCGCTTCAGATCTTGGCTGAACCGCTGAAGGTGCCCGGCGGCATCCGCGTGCTCGTGCATGGTGACCCGACCTTCATGGTGATGGACAACCTCAAACGCCAGTTCGAGCAGGTCATCGGCACCCAGATCCACCAGCGGGCGTTTTCGATCGACCGTTTGCGCGAAGAGGCGATCCGCAACGCCGAGCGCAAGGTCAGCCGCTACGACATCATCGCCGTGGACCTGCCCTGGATCGGCGGATTTGCCGAACGCGGCGTGCTTATGCCGCTGGACGAGGCGATGGACATCGCGCGGCTCGATCCAGCGGATTTCCACACCGCCGGCTGGAAGGCCGCGCATTGGGGTGGCCGCCCCTACGGCGTGCCGGCGCAGACCACGCCCGAGTTGCTGTTCTATCGCCGCGACCTCTTCGCCGAGGCGGGACTGGAACCGCCGGCCACGACCGACGCCCTTCTGGAGGCGGCGCGCGTGTTGCACGATCCGCAGCGCGGCCGTCATGGAATCGCGTGGAATGCCGCGCGCGGCACGGCCCTGGGCCACACCGTTCTGATGACCCTGGCCGATTTCGGCCAGCCGATACTGAACCTGCCCGAGATCGCCGGCGGGTTCGATACCGATCACCTGGCCGAGCGCGACTATCGCCCGACGATCGACACCGAGGCCGGCCTGCGCGCGGCTGAATTCCTGATGGAGCTGCTGAAATACTCGCCGCCCGACATCCTGTCGATGTCGTGGTACGAGCGCGTGCGCCCCTATGCGGCGGGCAACATCGCCATGGCCTATGGCTACACCCTGCTGGCGCCGTATTTCGAGCTGGACCCCTCGTCGCCCGCCGCGGGGCAGACCGGGTATCTGCCGCATCCTTCCGGCCCCGGGGCGAGCCCGGTCGCGCCGGTGGGCGGCTACGTGATGGGCATCCCGGCCAACCTGCCGCCCGAACGGGTAAGAGCCGCGGTCGAGGCGCTGATCGTCTTCACCTCGCCGCAGGCGCAGAAGCTCTACGTCCAGAACGGCAGCCGCACCAATCCGCGCTATTCCGTGGGCGCCGATCCGGAGGTCCGGCGCACGTCGCCGATCTTCGAGGCGGTCGACGGGATGTCCTGGCGCGACGAGCTGCAATTCTGGCCGCGCCCGCCTGTGCCCGAGATCTGCGACATCATCCAGATCTGCGGCGAGGAATTCCACGACATGCTTCGCGGGATCGCATCCCCGCGCGAGGCGCTGCGCAAGGCCCAGGAACGGGCGGACGCAGTGATGCGGCCAAACGGGTTTACGTGACATTAGGAGGAGAACGCCATGGATCCCAATCGCCTGAAAGGTAAGAACATCCTGATCACCGGTGCCGCCCAGGGCATGGGTGCGGCCAATGCCGAGTATTTCGCCGCTCAGGGCGCGAATATCTGCCTTGGCGACGTCAATGTCGATGGGGTCAACGAGGTGGCCGCGCGGATCAACGCCGCCGGTAACGGCAAGGCCATCGCCGTCAAGCTGGACGTGACCAAGCGGGAGGACAACGCTGCCGCCGTGGCCGCCACCGCCGAAGAATTCGGTTCGATCAACGTCGCGCTGCTGAACGCGGGCATCAACAAGCCCAGGATGTTCCTCGATATCGACGAGGAAAACTGGGACATGATCATGAACGTGAACGCCAAGGGCCAGCTCTTCGGCATGCAGGAAGCGGCCAAGCAGATGATCAAGCAGGGCCCGATGGAGGATCACCCCTACAAGATCATCAACGTGGGTTCGATCGTGTCACGCACCGCCTTCCTCGATGTCGTGCCCTACAGCTGCTCGAAATACGCGACGCTGGCCATGATCATCGGCGGTGCCAAGGCGCTGTGGGAGCACAAGATCACGGTCAACGGCTATGGCCCCGGCGTGGTCAAGACCGAGCTTTGGGAACAGCTCGACAAGGACCTCGTCGAGATCGGCATGTTCGAGGAAGAGGGCCAGTCGATGGATCACCTGGCCCAGACCATGATCCTGATGAAAAAGCTTTCCACCCCCGACGACGTGAAGGGCACAGCCGCCTTCCTGTGTTCGAATGAAAGCGACTACATGACCGGCCAGCTCATCATGATCGATGGCGGCATGATCATGCAGTAACGACCCAACTAACTGAATTTCCGTAATAAACGGGTGTGTTCCTTCGCACCCGAAGGAGAAAGCCATGTCTCGCGCACTGACCCCCAACGTCCTCACCCCGCAGGACCTTGACCCCAACTGGAACTGGGAGGGCCGCCTGCCCGCCTGGGGCCACACCTCGGTCGATTTCGAGCGCCGGGTCGATCATGATCGTCTGCGCCGCTACCGCCTCAGCCGCACCCGCGAAGCGCTGAAGAAAAGCGGCGCCGGTTCGCTGCTGCTCTTCGACGTGAACAACATCCGCTATGTCTCGGCCACCAAGATCGGCGAATGGGAACGCGACAAGATGTGCCGTTTCTGCCTGCTGACCGGCGATGATGCGCCGCATGTCTGGGATTTCGGTTCGGCCGCCGTGCACCACCGCAAATACTCCGACTGGCTGGTTCCCGATCACTGCCACGCCGGGGTTGTCGGCATGCGCGGCACCATCCCGCCGTCCTTCGGCCTGATGAAGAAATACGCCGAGGACATCGCCGGGCTGATCCGCGATGCCGGCATGCTCGATATGCCGGTCGGTGTGGACTATGCCGAAACCGCCATGTTCCACGCCCTGAAAGAGGCGGGGCTTAACGTGGTGGACGGCCAGCAGATCATGCTGTCGGCGCGCGAGATCAAGAACTGGGACGAGATCCAGTTGCTGACCCAGGCGGCCAGCATGGTCGACGGCGTCTACCACATGATCTACGAAGAGCTGAAGCCGGGCGTGCGCGAGAACGAGATCGTCGCGCTGTCGAACAAGATGCTCTACGAAATGGGCTCGGACGATGTCGAGGCGATCAACGCCATCTCGGGCGAGCGGTGCAACCCGCACCCGCACAACTTCACCGACCGGCTGTTCCGCCCAGGCGACCAGGCGTTCTTCGACATCCTGCAGTCCTACCAGGGCTACCGGACCTGCTATTACCGGACCTTCAACATCGGCACTTCGACCTCGGCGCAGGTAGATGCCTACACCAAGGCACGCGAATGGATCGACGCCTCGATCGACCTGATCCGTCCCGGCGTGACCACGGACGTGGTGGCGCAGGCCTGGCCGAAAGCCGAGGAATTCGGCTTCCCCGACGAACTCAGCGCCTTTGGCCTGCAATTCGGCCACGGCCTCGGCCTCGCGCTGCATGAACGCCCGATCATCAGCCGCGCGGTGTCGCTGGACAACCCGATGGAAATCCAGACCGGCATGGTTTTCGCGCTGGAAACCTACTGCCCGGCCGCCGACGGCTATTCGGCTGCCCGGATCGAGGAAGAGGTGGTCGTGACCGACACCGGCTGCGAGGTCATCTCGCTCTTCCCGGCGCAGGAACTGCCGATCGCGAACCGTTACTAACCTCCCTGAAACTGCCCGGCCTCCCGGGGCCGGGCTCTTTTCGAAGAGATGACGCCAATGAGCCCCGCCAAGACAAAGACCAACACCGAGGACTATCTGCGCATGTATCGCCAGATGGTCCGCATCCGGACCTTTGAGGACAACGCCAACCAGCTCTACCTCTCGGCCAAGATGCCGGGGCTGACCCACATGTATTCCGGCGAGGAGGCTGTCGCCGTGGGCATCTGCGAGGCGCTTCGGGTCACCGACAAGATCACCTCGACCCATCGCGGCCACGGCCATTGCGTCGCCAAGGGCGCAGATTTCAGAGAGATGTTCTGCGAACTGCTGGGCAAGGAAGAAGGCTATTGCCGCGGCAAGGGCGGCTCGATGCATATCGCGGACCAATCCAACGGCAACCTCGGCGCCAACGCCATCGTTGGCGGGTCGATGGGCATCGCCACCGGTGCGGCCTTCAGCGCCAAACTGCTGGGCCGCGACGACGTGACCGTCTGCTTTTTCGGCGACGGCGCCACGGCGCAGGGCCTGTGGTACGAGGTCATGAACATGGCCGCCCTGTGGAAGCTGCCGGTGATCTACGCCTGCGAGAACAACGGCTATTCCGAATACACCAAGACCGACGAGATCGCCGCAGGCTCGATCATCGCCCGGGCCGAGGCCTTCGGGATCGAAAGCCACCAGGTCGACGGGCAGGACGTTCTGGCCGTCAACGATCTGACCCAAAAACTGGTCGCGCGCGCCCGCAAGGGCGAGGGCCCCTTCTTCATCGAGCTGATGACCTATCGCTATCACGGCCACCACGTGGGCGACATCAACCGCGAGTACTACCGCTCCAAGGAAGAAGAGCAGGACTGGAAAGAGAACCGCGACCCGATCATCCGGTTCCGGTCGTGGCTGGTCGAGCAGGGCATCGCCAGCGAGGAGGAGATCGAGGCGATGAACGCCGAGATCAAGGAGGATGCCGCCGCCGCCGTCGAATACGCCCTGCATGCCGAGTACCCCGGCGCAAGCGAGGTCGACATGCATGTGTTCACCGACGTCAAGCACGCGCTGGCCTGAGGAGAAGAGAGATGAGAGAGATTACCCTGTCCCAGGCCGTGAACGAGGCCCTCGCCGAGGAAATGCGCCGCGACGAGACCGTGTTCATCATCGGCGAGGATGTCGCCGAGGCCGGCACGCCCTTCAAGGTGCTCAGCGGCCTGGTCGAGGAATTCGGAACCGATCGTGTGGTCGACACCCCCATCGCCGAGCCTGGTTTCATGGGGCTTGCCGTAGGCGCCGCCATGACCGGCACGCGGCCCGTGGTCGACCTGATGTTCGGCGACTTCATCTTTCTGGTGATGGACCAGCTGTGCAACCAGGCGGCCAAGACCCACTACATGTCGGGCGGCAAGCTGAACGTGCCGTTGGTGCTGCGCACCAATCTCGGCGCCACCCGGCGCTCGGCCGCGCAGCATTCGCAATCCCTGCACGCGCTGGTGGCCCATATCCCGGGGCTCAAGGTCGCCCTGCCCTCGTCGGCCTACGAGGCCAAGGGCCTGATGAAGACCGCGATCCGCGACGACAACCCGGTTGTGATCTTCGAAGACAAGCTGATGTACAACGACAAGGCGCCGGTGCCGGAAGAGGACTTCCTCATCCCCTTCGGCGAGGCGAACATCAAGCGCGAAGGCTACGACGTCACGCTCATCGGCACATCGTCCATGGTGCAGGTCTGCGAGAAAGCCGCGGAAATCCTGGCCGCCGAGGGGATCAGCGCCGAGGTCATCGACCCGCGCACGATCGTGCCGCTGGACGAGGAAACGCTGCTGAAATCCGCCAGGAAAACCTCGCGCGTGATCGTGGTGGACGAAGGTCACCAGAGCTACGGCATCACCGGCGAGATCGCCAGCCGGATCAACGAAAAGGCGTTCTATCACCTGGACGCCCCGGTGCTGCGCATGGGTGCCATGGATGTGCCCGTGCCCTTCAGCCCGGCGTTGGAGGACATCACCGTGCCCACGCCCGAAGGCGTTGCCGAAAACGCGCGCAGATTGATGAGGGGGGAGATGATCCATGCCGCATGAGGTGATCATGCCCGCCTTGGGCATGGCGCAGGATACCGGCCTGATCGTCGCCTGGCACAAGAGCCCCGGCGACGAGGTCGCAACCGGCGACGTGCTGTTCGAAGTGGAAACCGACAAGGCGACGATGGAGGTCGAGGCCCAGGCCGACGGCTTTCTCACCCAGGTCCGCGCCCACGCCGGCGACGATGTCCCGGTAGGGGATGTTATCGCCCTGATCGGCGACACGACCGAGGCGGTGCACACCGCAGAATCGCCCGCAGGCGCCGCGGCGTCCACGGCGGCGCTGCCGGACGGCAATGAGGTCATCATGCCGGCCCTCGGCATGGCGCAGGACACCGGCCTGATCGTGGCCTGGCACAAGGCGCCCGGCGATGCCGTGGTCGCGGACGATATCCTGTTCGAGGTCGAAACCGACAAATCCACCATGGAGGTCGAGGCGGGGCACGACGGCTATGTCGCCGCGCTTCTGGCCGAAGCCGGCGAAGACGCCCCGGTCGGCGATCCGATCGCGATCATCTCGGCCGAGAGACCCGACGCGCCAGTGCAGCTGAGCCGCAAGGGCCAGCCCGCGGCAGCAGCGCCGGCTGCCGCGCCGCAGCC
>Ga0207799_100508_pt1 | contig 13067 bp, 11 predicted proteins | sample TtanPargueraPR_4_FD_187742 | JGI IMG/M metagenome (GOLD analysis project Ga0207799, IMG submission 187742) | Aerobic enrichment media microbial communities from Bioluminiscent Bay, La Parguera, Puerto Rico - Tt and M2 (SPAdes) | ecosystem: Environmental > Aquatic > Marine > Unclassified ...
GTAAAAACCTGAAAACAATATCTCTCTCAACGATAGACCAAATCTGACGCGGGGTGGAGCAGCCCGGTAGCTCGTCAGGCTCATAACCTGAAGGTCGTAGGTTCAAATCCTACCCCCGCAACCAATATCCAATAACGATTACAATACCTTAGCCCCGCCAAAAGCGGGGCTGTTTGCGTTGAACCATCACCCTGGAAGTAACCGAAGGACGTTGGTGACCGTCAACGGAAGGCAGGATGATCATCTGCGTTGTTGTCTGGGCGCGTGCGCGACCGGGTTCTTGAGCCCAAGGTTGCCGACAATCTCGTGGGCCCTGGCGATGTTCTTTGTCGGCTTCTCTGCTTTTCTCGTGCCACGATGGCGCGTCTCGGGGGGCGAGCTCAGGTGCAGCCAAGTTCAGAAAGCGCGCCGCTTTCAGGAACGCGCGATAGCTGGCCTGATGCTTGGTCCCCTGGATACATAAGGGCGGTAAAAAAATAAGGCGGCGCTTGGCAGCGCCGCCTTTTCCGTACGTCTTTCCAGGTTTGTCAGATGGCCAGAAGTTCCTTCAACTTGTCATCGATGAACTCTACGTCCTCGGGGTTCGTGCCAGGACCGCCAGCGAAGTGTCCCCAGATCGAGGGAACCGGGATAAGCTCGGCATTGGGCATGTTGGCGACCTCGTTTTCGCTGTCCGCGGGCGGGAAGTAGAGGTCGGTCTGGCCGGGCATGACATAGGCCTTGGCCTTGATCGCCCCCAGCGCCTTCTTGAAGTCGCCTTTGAACACGTCGTTGTCGCTGATGTCGCCGTTCTGCCAGGTCCAGGCCATGGTCAGCAGGTTGTTGGCGTCCTTGGGAAGGAAGAAACCCTCCCAGAAGGCCACGAGGAAATCCTCAAGCGACGAGTAGCCCAGCGTCTTCAGGTCCAGTTCCGCGCGGTAGAAATCCTGCGAGAAACCCCAGCCGGCATAGACCCGTGCCATCGCGCGCAGACCCCTCTCGGGTTTTTCCTTGTAACGGCCGTTTTCCCAGGCGGCATCGGCACGCAGCGCGGCCTTGACGCCCTCGAGGAAGACGAAGTTGTGGCGCGAGCATTTTGCCGAGCCGCAGAACGGCGCGATGCGCTCCACCATATCCGGGAACAGCGCGCCCCAGTGGAAGGTCTGCAGCGCGCCCATCGACCAGCCGGTGACCAGCGCGACCTTCTCGATCCCGAATTTTTCGGTCACCAGGCGGTGCTGCTGGATGACATTGTCATAGGCCGTGACCTCCGGGAACCGGTCGGCGTTATACGGCTCGGGTGTGTTCGACGGCGAGGACGACAGCCCGTTGCCGAGCATGTTGGGGATGATGATGAAATACTTCTCGGGGTCCAGCGCCATGCCGGGGCCCACCAGCCATTCGTTGTCGTAATGCTGGCCGGAATACCAGGTCGGGTAGACGATCACGTTGTCCTTGGCCGCGTTGAGGGTGCCGAAGGTCTTGTACGCCAGCTTGCAGTCGCGGATCGTGGCGCCGCGTTGCAGCCGGACATCGCCGAGATCGAAGATTTCGTAGTCCAGAGTCATTTCTGTATCCTTCTTGAGATAGAGGGGCGGCGCGGCATCGCCGCGCCGCCGTGACGTATCTTTCGTCTGGCCTCAGGCGCTGGCCTTGCCCGCGGCCATCTTGCTCAGGATCAGGTAGGCGGCGCCGCCCACCAGGCCGCTCGAGATCGCGGTCGACATTTGCGGTGCGTACCATTCGACGAGGAAGGCCACGGCCGAGCCGCAGGCCCAGGCTACGAAGGCCGTGCCGCGCCAGTCGGTGTCGATCTCCGAGCCTTTGCGGACGACGAACTGATCCATCAGGATGATCGCCCCGATCGGCGGCACCAGGATGCCCAGAAGCGAGAGCCACTCGATGAAGAAGGCCCAGACGTTGGTCGCCGCGATGATGATGCCGACGATGCCCAGCAGGATGGCGAACAGGCGCATGTGGCTGCGCAGGATCCGCGACCAGCCGGTGGCGGCATTATAGAGGCAGTGCGCGCAGACCGAGCCGAGGTTGATGTAGAGGAAGACGAAAGCCATTAGGCTGAGCCAGGTCAGTTCCTGCGCGTTCATGTAGCCGAACATATTGTCCGAGCCGAACGGGTTGGCGTCCGGCACGGCCAGGGCCGCGGTCATCACGCCGCCCACCAGCATCGCGATCAGGTTGGCGAAGGGAAACGCGCTGAAGGTGGCGACCAGCGAACTGGCGTCATCCTTGGCCCAGCGGTTGAAGTCGGCGGTCACGGTGCCTGCATCGATGAACAGCGCGATCACCACGGTCAGGCCGACGCCCATGGACATGGTGGCGGCGCCGTTGTTGCCGGGATAGGCCATGATCTCCGCCCAGCTGGTGGTTGCCGCGGCGTCTCCGGCGACCCAAAGGCCGAGGATCACGAAGAGCGGCACCGAGACCGTACCGATGAGATGCAGGCCCCTAACGCCGATAAAGGTGATCCCGATATAGAGCAGTCCGGCGATCACCGTCATCACGACGTAGTTCAGCTCGTATGTGCTGCTGACAAGGGCCCCGGTGATGCCCGTCTGCACCGCGTACCAACCCAAAAGGAGAGTCGAGAGCAGGCCGGAGGCAAAGACATAGCCCTTGCGGCCGAAGACGATGCTGGCCAGAAGGGCGAAGTTCGTGCCCTTGCGGGAGCCCAGCAGGCCGAGCGCGCCAACGTAGCACAGCATGATCAGGTTGCCGATCACCATGGCCTTCAGGGCTTGGCTGAACCCCATGCCCAGCACCAGGATCGAGCCGGTCATGGCCCCGGTGATGATCATCGGGAAGCCCATCCAGACCATGGTGACGGAGAACATGCTGCGCCGAGCCCTGGCCGGAACTGGTTCATGTTCGTATTCTTCGCCCAGAGTGTGGTCGATATTCTCTTCCAAATGCTCTAGCGCTTCGGGTTCCAAGTGGCGATCTGGATTGGACATTTTTGATCCTTTCTCTCGTTTCCGTTCCGTTCTTTTTTGTGTTTTCGAGAAACGCAGAGCCGGGGATTTGCGCACGCAATACCTCTCTACCCGCCGAGCATTCTGACGGCGCGCCCAATACGGTCCGAGGGACCGCCTAATAAAAAGGGGGAGAGAGATTGCCGATTGGCCCGCGAACGGGGGAGTGGCAGTATCCCGTTGCAGTAATCGGCGGGAAAATGCGAGTTTTCTTGTCCGGCCCCGTTTCCTCCCTGTTGAGCAGCGATAAAATCGCGAAAAAAAAGCCCCTTACGACCCGCTGAGTCAGCGGTTGCGTAAAAGGCTTTCTTTGCCGTCAGTTTGACTGTCGAACTCGTCGTTGAGCTTGACGTGACGGAAGGTTGCGATGATTCGCGCAGAAAAGCAATTTTTTTTCGCGCCGCTTCTCCGCCGGGCCAAGGGGCTTTTCGATTCTGGTTCAAGCGCTACGGCTTGACGCGTGGCCTGCGCATTTTCCGCCAGCCGTTGGTTATTCAGTCTGACGTACCCTAATTCCTGGCGTGCCGGACCGCCGGCACAGCCGGAAATTTCGTGCCAATGTCTGGGCCGATCCGAACGATCCGCCGACCCTCGCGGCAGCATTCCGAAACGCAGCCGACCCCGTCACCCTGATCAACGGCTGGAGGCCCTCCCCGCCGGTGCCGGCGCCATGGGGGCGGCCCGTATGTCTATTCACCAAACTTCTAAGCCACTCATTTTAGACAAAAAAATTTTCTTGCAAATATTGCCAGCCTCGCGAAGGATTGTTTCAGAGCTCAACGCTGAGCTCGAAAAAGATTTGGGCAAAAAAGCTCTCCATTTGCAGCGGCTGCTGCGGTGGGGGGCTTTTTTTTTGCTTTCGCAAGGGGGCGCTCAGAGAAAAAGGGAGGAGAAACAGACATGAAGAGACGTCAATTCCTAGGCCGTGTCGGGGCCGTTGGTGCGGTTGGCATGACCGGCTCGTTGTCGGCGCCGGCTCTGCTGAGTTCAACGCGGGCGGCCTTTGCGCAGGGCGACGACATCCCGGTCGGCGTGCTGTTTTCGCTGACGGGCGCCGTGGCGGTGGTGGAGCACACGCTGCACGACGCCACTTTGCTGGCGATCGAGGAGATCAATGCCGCCGGCGGCGTTCACGGAAAGCAACTGCGCCCGATCATCGAAGACCCGGCCTCGGACCCGGCAACCTATGCCGACCGTGCGCGCCGCCTCATGATCCGCGACAAATGCGTGAGCGTTTTCGGATCGTACACCTCGGCAAGCCGTCAGGCGGTGCTGCCCGTGACCGAGCAGCGCAACAATCTCTACTGGTACCCGACGCTCTACGAGGGGCGCGAATGCTCGCGCAACGTCATGTATGGCGGGGCCGTGCCGAACCAGCAGCAGGACGACCTGATCCCCTGGGCCATCGAGAACTTCGGTCCGCGCTTTTACATGATCGGCAACAACTATGTGTACCCCAAAGAGGAAAACAACTACTGCAAGTCGCTGCTTTCCAAGCTGGGGGGCGAGGTCGTGCATGAGGAATATGTGCCCCTCGGCCACTCCGATTTCAGTTCGGTGATCAACCGGATCCGGGCCGAAGAGCCGGATGTGATCTTTGCCACGGTCGTGGGCGATTCCGACGTCGCGTTCGCACGGCAATACCACGCCGCCGAGCTCGACCCGGCGAAGATGCCGGTGATCAGCCTCACGCGGTCCGAGGTCGAGGTGAAAGCGATCGGCGGCGAGGCTGCGGCCGGGCACTTTTCCTCGGCGCCCTACTTCATGGGGCATGACACCCCCGAGAACGAGCGCTTCGTCGAGAACTACAAGGCGCGCTTCGGGGCCGACCAGGTCACGCATTTCGTCAGCGAGGCTGCGTATTTCCAAGTCTACCAGTTCAAGGCGGCCCTGGAAAAGCTCGACCCGTCCGAGATCACGCCGGCCGCTATTCGCGACGCGGCCGTGGGGCTCACCCTGAACGCGCCGCAGGGCGAGGTTCTGATCGACGAGAACCTGCACACGCATCTCTGGCCGAAGATCGGGCAATGGCAGTCGGATGGTCAGGCCAAGGTGCTTATGCAGTCGGAAGAGCGCGTCGCGCCCAAACCCTATGCCGCCTACGAGGGGCAGACCTGCACCGCCACAGGTCTGGTCAAGGCATAGGGCAACTTCCCTGAACCCAGCGAGCAAATTGCGCCCGGCTCTGGAATACGAGCCGGGCCAACCGGAAAGGCGTTCCGATGGACGTAGTCTTCAACCAACTCTTTGCGGGTCTCAGCATGGCGTCGATCCTTCTGATCATCGCCCTGGGGCTGGCCATCATTTACGGCACAATGGGCGTGATCAACCTGGCGCATGGCGAGTTCGTGATGCTTGGCGCCTATGCCACTTGGGCGCTCCAGAACTTCGTCGGGCTTGGCGTTGTGACGGCGCTCCCTCTGGTTTTCGTCGCGGTCGCTGCGGTGGGCTGGATCATCGAGAAGTTGATGGTTCAGCGCCTTTATCACCGGCCTCTCGACACGATCCTGGCGACATGGGGCATCGGGATCATCCTGCAACAGGCCGTGCGGCTAAGCGTCGGGGCCGAGTCCCGCTTCGTGAAAGGCCCCGAGCTGCTGTCGGGCAATACTGAAATCGGGGCACTGGTGATGTCCAACTACCGCCTCTTCGTGATCGCCTTCTCGATTTTCGTGCTCGTTGGGTCCTGGATGCTCATGACGCGGACGGAATTCGGAACGAAATTGCGGGCCGTGATCCAGAATCGCGGCATTTCCGAGTGCTACGGCATCGAGTCGAAAAGAATCTATTCAATCACGTTCGCATACGGCGCCGGGCTTGCCGGGATCGCCGGAGCGCTGATTACGCCGCTATTCAGCACGATTCCCACGATGGGAACCGGGCTTGTCGTTGACGCTTTCCTGGTCGTGATCGTGGGCGGCCTTGGCAGCCTGATCGGTGCTGCGTCGGCATCCGTGCTAATCGGCGAGGCGACGGCCCTTCTGTCCGCCGTGATGAACGACACCCTCGGGCGCATCGCGGTTCTGGCCGGCATCATCATCCTGATCCGCTTCCGCCCTCGCGGGCTCTTCCCCTCGGACACGCGCAACTAAGGATCGAGATTATGAATTCCAGGTTTTTCTATGACCTTATCGCTCTGGCGCTGTTCTCAGCCGTGATCATCCTAGGTGTGCCGGCGCTCATGGGCTATGACGGGTTCGAGCTGAATACCTTTGCCCGTTATCTCAGCCTGGCCATCGTTTCGATGGCGCTGGCCCTTTCCTGGGGCACGGCCGGACTGCTGAACCTCGGCCAGGCAGCGACGTTCGGCATGGGCTCTTACGTCATGGCCATGCACCTGAAGCTGAGGGCCAGCGATGGCCTGCCGGATTTCATGGGCTGGAACAACGTCGAAAAACTGCCGGCGGTCTGGGTCCCGTTCGAATCCCTCTCCTTCACCCTGCTGGCCGGGCTTCTCGTGCCGGCGGCCGTGGGTGGTCTGATCGCGATCTTCATGTTCCGTGCCCGGATCGCCGGGGTGTTCGTGGCCGTCATCACGCTGGCCTTCCTGGTGGCATTCCAGCTGCTGGTCATTGAACAGCAGGGCCTGACCGGCGGCCAGAACGGCCTGACGGGGCTCGCGCCTCTGACGCTGCCTGGCTGGACCGTCGATACCTATAGCGTTTCCTTCTACTATCTGGTGGCTGGCTGCCTGACGGTGGCGCTCGCGCTGGGCGTGTACCTTTCGCACAGCAAGTTCGGGCTGATCCTGCGCGCGATCCGCGAGGACGCCGACCGCACGCGGTTCTTCGGCTACAACGTCGCCACCTACCAGACGGTTATCTTCTGCATTTCCGCCGCCCTCGCGGGCTGGGCTGGGATGCTCTATGCGCTGGTTCTGGAATTCGCCTCTCCGACCTACATGGGCGTTTCGTTCAGTCTTGCCATCGTCATCTGGTGCGCCGTCGGCGGGCGCGAGTCCGTCCTGGCCGCGGCCGCCGGCGCGATCATCGTAAACGTGTTGGAAGGCCGGCTTTCGGACGTATTCGTCGAAGGTTGGCACATGTTGCTGGGCATCGTCTTCGTCCTGGTCGTCATGTTCATGCCGCGCGGCATCTACGGCGTGATCGTCGACGTTGTGCGCAGACTCAACGAGGCGCGCCGCGGCGGACGGGAGAACGCCGCCGAGGAGGCTCTCCTTCCCGCAACCATTCAGACAAACCGGGAGCGCTGATCATGGAGCATCTGCAAGTTACCGATCTGCATGTCGAATTCGGCGGTCTGCGCGCGGTCGACGGATTGACGTTTGACGTCGAGCAGGGCGAGATCCTCTGCCTTCTGGGGCCGAACGGCGCCGGGAAGTCGACCACGCTTGACCTGATCTGCGGCAAGACCCAGCCCACCGGCGGCTCGATCCGCGTCAACGGTATCGAGGTGTCCCGGTTGCTCGAGTTCCGCCGCGCCCGGCTGGGGATCGGGCGCAAGTTCCAGGTGCCGTCGGTCTACAAAGAGTTGACCGTGGTCGAGAACCTGTCCGTGGCGCGGTCGCGGCGGCCCGGCATTTGGCATGCGTTGACGCGGCTCTCGCTGCGCCACTCAAAGGACATGGACCACATCCTCGAACTGGTCGGCCTGAACGAGAAGTCGAACGATCTGGCCGGCAACCTGTCGCATGGCGAAACGCAGTGGCTGGAAATCGCCATGCTGCTGGCGCAGGACAGCCGGCTGATCCTGATGGACGAACCGACGGCGGGGATGACCATCCAGGAAACCCAGCGCACCGCCGAGATCTTCCGTTCGCTCAGTGGCAGTCACACGCTGATTGTCGTGGAGCACGACATGTCCTTCGTCCGCAACGTCGCGGACCGGATCATCGTGATGAACCGCGGCACCAAGCTGGCCGAGGGCTCGATCGAGGAAATCGAGGCCAACGAAGACGTCAAGACAGCGTATCTGGGGCACTGAACCATGGAAAAGATGCACGCAAGGGATCTCTATTCCTATTATGGCAAGAGCCCCGTTCTGCAGGGGGTCTCCTTTGATCTTGCACCGGGGGAGTTTCTTTCTGTTCTGGGGCGAAACGGCGTCGGCAAGACAACGCTACTGAAGACGATCATGGGGCTCACCGACCGTTGCACCGGGGCGTTGGCCTTCGGTGACAGCGAACTGCTCTGCCTTTCTACGCCGCAGCGCTCCCGGCTGGGGATCGGCTATATCCCGCAGGGCCGGGAAATCATCCCGCAATTCACGGTGCGCGAGAACATCCTCATGGGCACTTTCGCGCGCACCGACGGCCGGCGCGAGATCCCCGAGTACCTGTTCGAGATGTTCCCCATCCTGGCGGACTTCATCTCGCGCCGCGGCGGCGACCTGTCGGGCGGCCAGCAGCAGCAGCTCGCGATCGCCCGCGCGCTGGCGATGGATCCCAAGATCCTGATCCTCGATGAACCGACAGAGGGCATCCAGCCCAACATCGTCAAGCAAATCGAGGAAGCGATCATTCGCCTCAACCGCGAACACGGGCTTGGCATCATTCTCGTGGAGCAAAACGTGCCGTTCGCGCGCGAAGCTTCGGACCGGTTCCTGGTTCTCGACAAGGGGCGGGTCGTGATGAGCGGGCGTTCGAACGAACTGACGGACTCCATCGTAGAGGAGCACCTGACCTTCTGAAGGGCAGCGATAATCACCACCAAACACCAACAGGAAAGGATCAAGACATGAGACATGGTGACATTTCAAGCAGTGACAACACCGTCGGTGTGGCGGTCGTCAACTACAAGATGCCGCGCTTGCACACTAAGGCTGAAGTGCTGGAAAACGCTGAAAAAATCGCCGACATGATCGTGGGCATGAAGCAGGGCCTGCCGGGCATGGATCTGGTTATCTTCCCCGAATACAGCACCCAGGGCATCATGTACGACCCCGGCGAGATGATGGAGACCGCGGCGACCATTCCTGGCGACGAGACGGAGATCTTCGCGCGCGCCTGCCGCAAGGCCAACACCTGGGGCGTGTTCTCGATTACGGGCGAGCGGCACGAGGAACACCCCAAGAAGAACCCCTACAACACCCTCATCCTGATGAACAACAAGGGCGAGATCGTGCAGAAATATCGCAAGATCCTGCCCTGGTGCCCGATTGAGGGTTGGTGCCCGGGCGGCGAGACCTTCGTCGCGGAAGGGCCCAAGGGGCTCAAGGTCAGCCTGATCATCTGCGACGACGGCAACTATCCCGAAATCTGGCGCGACTGCGCGATGAAGGGGGCTGAGCTGATCGTGCGCTGTCAGGGCTACATGTATCCCGCCAAGGATCAGCAGGTCATCATGGCCAAGGCGATGGCCTGGGCCAACAACAGCTATGTCGCGGTGGCCAACGCGGCTGGGTTCGACGGTGTCTACAGCTATTTCGGGCACTCGGCGATCATCGGGTTCGACGGACGTACCCTGGGCGAGTGCGGCGAAGAGGAGATGGGCATCCAGTACGCACAGCTTTCGATCCCGGAAATCCGCGATGCACGGGCCAACGACCAGTCGCAGAACCATCTCTTTAAGCTGCTGCACCGCGGCTACACCGGCGTGCATGCCTCGGGGGATGGCGACAAGGGCGTGGCGGATTGCCCGTTCGAGTTCTATCGCAACTGGGTGACCGATGCGGAAAAAACCCGCGAAGACGTCGAGAAGCTGACCCGGTCGACCATCGGCGTCGCCCAGTGCCCCGTCGGCAACCTGCCGACTGGCGCAAAGGAAAAAGAAGCCGGCTGATTTAAAAACAGCCCCGGGGGGGGCGGCGGCGCGCCGCCCCCTCTCGCGATGCGCAATTGGAGAAATCATGCCGTTCTTAACCGACCGTCTGCAGGACACACAGCAGCAACAGCGACACGCAGAGGCACTTGCCGACGAGAATGAGCGAACGGTTGATCACTCGCGCGGTGTCGGCAGGAACGCCGCGGTGAAATCGCGTTTCGCCTTTGATCTCGATGTTGTCGAACGGGAATTGCGCACAGCGATCAAAGGGCAGGACGAGACCCTCGAGCAGGTGATGGAAATCCTCAAGATCGTGCGAGCTGATATCGGCGATCCGCGCAAGCCTTTGGCCTCAGTTCTGTTCTGCGGTCCGACGGGCGTGGGCAAGACGGAAACGGTACGCACCTTGGCGCGCGCCTTCTATGGGGATGCCGATGCATTCTGTCGTGTCGACATGAACACCCTGTCGCAGGAGCATTATGCGGCTGCCCTGACCGGTGCGCCACCGGGCTATGTCGGATCGAAGGAGGGCACGACGATCCTTGATCAGGAAAAGATCGAGGGCACGAGGAACCTTCCGGGTATCGTCCTGTTCGACGAGGTGGAAAAGGCCAGCAACGAGGTGGTCCTGGCGCTGATGAACGTGTTCGACAACGGGCTTCTGACCGTCGCCTCAGGCGAACGCACCTATTCCTTCCGCAACAGCCTGATCTTCATGTCCTCCAACCTCGGCGCGCGCGAGCTGATGGCCCTGGAAGGCGGGGCAGCCGCGTTCTGGCAGCGGCTCAGGGCAGGAAGACGCAGCCGGCGCGAGCAGTCGCATGACATCGTGCTGAAAAGTCTTCTGGCGCGCTTTCCGCCTGAATTCGTGAACCGTATCGATCATATCGACACGTTCAACTGGATCGGGCGCGACACCATGCCCGCGCTTGTCGATGTCGAGGTGGAACGCCTGAACCGGCGCCTGAAAAAACATGACCTCTCCCTGACGATCTCCGACGAGGTGCGGGATTTTCTTTCGGCCAAGGGTTATGATAAGCGGTTCGGTGCGCGGGGATTGCGACGTGCCATGCGGAAATACCTGGAATTCCCGCTTGCCAGTTTTCTTCTCGATCAGGACGGCCTGCGCGGCCCACGCGACGGGCAGACCCTGACCATGCTTGTTGCCGAACGGAATGACGGGGAATTGTCGTTTCACCAATCATGAGTGAGGATTTCATTCAGTGAATTCAGCTGACACCTGGAAAATCGGGTTTCTCTTTTCGACGTCCGGCGTGACGTCGATCATTGAGCGGTCGCAATTGCATGGCGCGATGCTGGCGATCGACCAGATCAATGAAAAGGGGGGGGTGCTGGGCCGGCAGTTCGAACCGATCAGCTACGATCCGAGCTCGATCGTGGAGCGGTACGGGGAACTGGCCGAGCGCCTGATCGTTGATGACAGGGTCAGCGTGATCTTCGGCTGCTACATGTCGTCGTCCCGCAAGGCGGTCCTTCCGGTGGTGGAGCGACGCAATGCCCTGTTCTTCTATCCGACTCTGTACGAGGGGTTCGAATATTCGCCGAATGTCATTTATGGCGGCGCCACCCCCAACCAGAACAGCGTGCCGCTCGCCAATTATCTGATGGGGGCATACGGAAAACGTTTCTTCTTTGTCGGCTCCGACTATATTTACCCTAGGGAATCCAACCGCGTGATGCGCAACGTGGTGCGCCAGGGCGGCGGCGAGGTCACGGGCGAGCGCTATTTCAGTCTGGATGCGAAAGCTGAAGACTTTGCCGAGGTTATTGACGAGATCATGCAGGTTCGGCCCGACGCCATTTTCTCGACCGTGGTGGGGCAGTCCTGCATCGAATTCTACAAGGCCTATCACGCCGCCGGGGGCAACGGGCGCGAATGCCCGATCGCCAGTCTGACCACGAACGAGGCCGAAATCGCTGCTATCGGGGTCGAGGCCTCGGTCGGCCACATAACCGCCGCGCCCTATTTCCGGTCGATCAACTCGCCGGCCAACCGCCGGTTCCTCAAGGCCTATGAGAAGAAATTCGGTTCCACCATAGATGTCACCAGCTGCTGCGAGGCAGCCTACAGCCAGGTGCATCTCTTCGCCGCCGCGCTGGAAGAGACCGGCGAGATGGATACCGAAGGTCTGCGCGAGGCGCTTCTGGGCGCCACGTTCGACGCTCCGCAGGGGCAAATCAAGATCGACCCGGACAACAACCACACCTTTTTGCAGTCGCGCATCGCCAAGGTGAATACCGAGGGCGAGTTCGTGATCGAGAATAAGGTAAGACGCGCGATCAAGCCCGATCCGTATCTCGTCTATCCCGCTATTCACGACTGGAGCTTCAGGACGCAGAAAGTAGCGGTCGGCAGCAGGCATAATGAGTGACTTTATCCAGGAACTTCGGGATCTGCACGCCCTGGTCGTTCACCCGCGCGACCGGAGCGCGGATGAGTTGTTGCAGCAGGTCCATCGCATCGGCTGCAGTTTCGAGACGATCTGGCCTGTGCCCAAGAGCCTGCCCGACAAGTTCGAATTGGTCTTCATCGACGTGACCGACCAGACGGCAGCCAATCTCAAGTCGTTCATCAACAGCAGCTCGCAGCCCCCCACGGTGATCGCGATACTGGGCTACGAGAATCCGTCGGTGCTGGACATGATCTTCGATATCGGCGCCCATGCTGTCCTGCCGAAACCCTTCCGTGCGGCAGGCGTGCTGAGCAGCATTCTGATGGCGCGCCGCTTCTGGGCCGAACAGATGCGCTATGAAAAAGACCTGGCCAAGCTGCGCGAGCGCCTCGGGAACATCCAGAAGGTAAACGACGCCAAATTCATTCTGATGCGCCATCAGGGCATAAATGAAAAAGAGGCCTACGACGTCATTCGCAAGCAGGCGATGGCCAAGCGGACCACGACCATCGAGATTTCGCAGTCGATCATCAACGCGGAAAGCATCCTGCGGAATTTCGGCGATGGCTGACCATTGAAGCACTGACTGTCCGACTTTCCCAACGCGTATGGCGGCGTCCATTCCGCGGGGCCGAATGATGGCCAACATCCTCGAGGATATGGGCGTGCGCAAGGGCGACCGGGTGGTGCTCTACCTGCCGATGACCCCCGAGGCGCCCTATGCCATGCTGGCCTGCGCGCGGATCGGCGCGATCCACTCGGTGGTCTTCGCGGGCTTCTCGCCGGACGCGCTGGCCGCGCGGATCAACGGCGCCGACGCCAAGGTGGTGATCACCGCTGACACCGCGCCGCGCGGCGGGCGCAAGACGGCGCTGAAGTCGAACACCGACGCGGCGCTGCGGCACTGCAAGGACACGGTGAAATGCCTGGTGGTCAAGCGCACCGGCGACCAGACCACCTGG
>Ga0207799_100509_pt1 | contig 12999 bp, 10 predicted proteins | sample TtanPargueraPR_4_FD_187742 | JGI IMG/M metagenome (GOLD analysis project Ga0207799, IMG submission 187742) | Aerobic enrichment media microbial communities from Bioluminiscent Bay, La Parguera, Puerto Rico - Tt and M2 (SPAdes) | ecosystem: Environmental > Aquatic > Marine > Unclassified ...
CCCGACGATGACCTCAATGCCTACGTCCGAACCTATAACAATCCCCCCAGGAAGTGCCTCGCCTTCAAAACACCCGCTGAGCTATTCTGGGGCGTCCTCAATCCGTTGCACTTCAAACGTGACTCCACCCTCCCGCTTTCGCGGGAGTGACGGTGGAGGAAGCTGCGCGTCTGCGGACGCTTTTTTGCAACATTACGAAGAGTTCATCTTCCGGCAAGCCCCCGGAAAGGGGCGTCACCCTATCTTCCATTCCAGGCCGTTGAACGGTGGGTGTTTCGGGTTCGTGTCGCCCACCGGATTTGACTGAGCAAGGAGTGAGTAAGATGAGTGTCGAGTTTGCCTATGAAGGATCTCGAAAGGATGAAACCGGAAAGCCGCGCTTCAAGAAGGCGGTGGCCGGCGTCCTGACCGTTGCTCTGCTTGGCGGCGCGGTAGGCGGAGGGTATTTGGCTGGCCAGACCACAGCGGCCCTGGCCGGCCAGCCCAATGACGGGCTGCCCGCCGCGTCCGCCCCAGGCCGGGCGCCGCAGACGGTAATGGCGCCGACCAGCTTCCGAGAGCTGGCGGCTAAGGTTTCGCCCGCCGTGGTCAATGTCGCGACCACCATCGAGCAGAAGGCGGGCATGGAATTGAGCAGCGGCGAGGGCTCTCCCTTCCCGCAGTTCCCCGAGAATTCGCCGTTCGGCGAGTTCTTCAAGCATTTCTTCGAACAGATGCCGCAGGGCCGGCAGGGGCAGAATCCGCAGTTCCGCGGACCGCAGCCGAAGGCCCATGCCCTGGGGTCGGGCTTCATCATTTCGCCCGACGGCTACATCGTGACGAACAACCATGTGGTCGACGGCGCGTCGGAGATTTCGGTGACCCTGACCGATCAGCGGAAGTTCGACGCCGAACTGATCGGCACCGATCCGAAGACCGATCTGGCGCTGCTGAAGGTCAAGGCCGACAGGGATCTTCCCTACGTCTCCTTCGGCGACTCCGACGAGGCGCTGCCGGGCGACTGGGTGGTCGCCGTCGGCAACCCGTTCGGGCTCGGCGGGTCGGTGACCGCGGGCATCGTTTCGGCCCGCGGGCGTGATCTCCGCTCCGGTCCGTACGACGATTTCATCCAGATCGACGCGCCGATCAACAAGGGCAATTCCGGCGGCCCGACCTTCAATCTCGACGGCGAGGTCATCGGCATCAACACCGCCATCTATTCGCCCAACGGCGGCAGCGTCGGCATCGGGTTCGACATCCCGGCCAACCTGGCCAAGCCGGTGATCCAGCAGTTGCGCGATCATGGATCGGTCAAACGCGGCTGGCTCGGCGTCCAGATCCAGATGGTGACCCCCGAGATCGCCGAGGGCTTGGGGCTCGACAAGCCGAGGGGCGCGCTGGTGGTCACCGTGACCCCGGACAGCCCCGCCGACCAGGCCGGGTTCAAATCGGGCGACGTCATCCTCAAGGTCGGGGCCGATGAAGTGACCGACATGCACGAACTGCCGCGTCTCGTCGCGGACATCGAAAGCGGGACCGACGTCCGCTTCCAGGTTCTGCGCGACGGCGACCGGCAGGCCCTGAACGTCGAGATCGGCACCATGCCGAAGGATCAGAAGGTCGCCTCGGCCGACGATGGCCAGGGCACGTCTTCCGAGACGAGCCTGGGGATGAGCCTTTCGGTCCTGACCCCGGCGGCCCGTCAGCAGCTCGGCATCCCCGACGATGTCACCGGCGTCCTGGTGACCGGCGTGCGCGGCGACAGCCCGGCGGCCGAGAACGGGATCGCCCCCGGCGACATCGTCGAACGGATCGGCCAGGAACCGGTCACCTCGCCCGAGCAGGTGGCGGCGGGCATCAAGAACGCCGAAACCGGCGACAAGAATTCGGTTTTGGTGATGGTCAACCACGGCGGCACCAAGCGTTTCGTGGCCCTGCCGCTGACCTCGTGACGAGGTACTGAACAACACCCGCGGCGGCGCGTCTCCTTGTCCCTTCGCCCTGCCGCCGCGCCCGCGGCACCGGACCCCCAACCGGTGCCGCGGTCCCCTTTCCTTCCTAGGCGGCGGTCTTCGGACCGCCGCCCTTTTTCTTTTTGATCTGGCGGGGCAGCCGCAGTACCACCCGCAGGCCGGGCTGGTTGTCTTCGAGGGAAAGTTCGGCTTCGTGCAGCCGGGCCACGGCGGCGACGAGCGCCAGCCCGAGTCCGCTGCCCGGCGCCGGCCGGTTGGCCTCCAGGCGGACGAAGCGTTCGAGGGCCCTGCCGCGCAGCTCCTCGGGAATGCCGGGGCCCTTGTCGGAGACGCAGATTTCCGGTCCCGTCTTGCCGCGTTTGGCGGACAGCGCGATGGGCCCCAGACCGCCGCCGTATTTGACCGCGTTGTCGATCAGGTTGGCGATCGCCTGGGACAGCAGGTGCCCGTTGCCCAGGACGGCCATTCCGGTTTCGATCTCGACCGTCAGCACCGAGCCGCTTTCCTCGGCCAGCGGCTGGTACAGCTCGGCGACATCGGCGATCAGATGGCCGAGGTCCAGTTCCTCGAACTCGGCGCGCAGCGCGCCGGACTCGGCGAGCGAGATGTTGAGGATCGCGTTGAAGGTGGCGAGGATGTTCTCGATCTCGTCGACGCTCTGCTCCAGCGTGGTGCGGTAGGTCTCCGCATCCTGGGGATTGAGCAGGGTGACCTCCAGGCGGCTGCGCAGGCGCGAGATCGGGCTGCGCAGGTCGTGGGCGATGTCGTTGCCGACGTTGCGCATTCCGGCCATCAGATGGTCGATCCGATCCAGCATCCGGTTCAGGTTGTCGGCCAACTGGTCGAACTCGTCGTCGCTGCCCTTGATCGGCATGCGGCGCTTCATGTCGCCCGCCAGGATGGCCTGGCTGCTGCGGTTGATCGCGTCGATCCGGTGCAGCAGGTTGCGGCTCATCAGGACGCCGCCGAGGATGGCCAGCAGGGTGGTCAGGATCAGCGCGACGATCAGCGTTTCGGTGATCAGTTCGCGCAGCTCGGCGCGCTCGGTGGTGTCGCGTCCGACCAGCAGCCGGAAACCGCCGGTCAGGACGAAGGTATGGGCGCGCGCGACCTGCGGATGGGCGCCGGGGTTGGTTTCCGTCTCGATCAGGAAATCGACCCAGCCGGGCTCGCCCATGGCGACGGTCGGCCAACTGTCCAGGTTCCCGGCCAGCGGCTGGTAGTCGGGCGTGGTCAGCAGGTAGATGCCGCGCAGCCCGACATGGCTGGCGCTGCGTTGCCGGATGACGGTGATCAGCTGGCCGAGGCCGTGCTGGCGGTAGTGCTCGGCCAGCGAATTGATCTCGGTGCGGATGGTCTCGTCGGTCTGTTCGCTGACCACGCCGGCGGCCTGCCAGTAGACGAAGCCCAGCACGCCGCAGACCGACACGCCGAAGACCACCACATAGACGAGGGCGTAGCGGAAGGTCGCGCTGGTGAAGAGCCTAATCGGATGCACGGAGCGAATACCCGGCTCCCCGCACCGTATGCAGCAGCGGGGGTGTGAAGTTCTTGTCGATCTTCTGGCGCAGGCGGCTGATGTGGACGTCGATCACGTTGGTCTGCGGATCGAAGTGGTAGTCCCAGACGTTTTCCAGCAGCATGGTCCGGGTGACGACCTGCCCGGCATGGCGCATCAGGTATTCGAGCAGCATGAACTCGCGGGGCTGCAGGTCGATTTCGCTGCCGTCCCGGCGGACCCGGCGGGACAACAGGTCCATTTCCAGGTCGGCGACCCGCAGCACGGTATCCTCGGCGCGGCCACCGCCCCGGCGCCGGATCAGCGCCTCGACGCGGGCCAGCAATTCGGCGAAGGCATAGGGCTTGACCAGGTAGTCGTCGCCACCCGCCTGCAGGCCGCGGACCCGGTCGTCGACCTGGCCCAACGCGCTGAGGAACAGCACCGGCGTATCGCTGCCGTTCTTGCGCAGGGCCTCCACGATGACCAGCCCGTCGATCCCCGGCAGCATGCGGTCGACGATCAGCAGGTCGTAGGGCTCGCCGATGGCCATGGCCAAGCCGTCCGGCCCGGTGGCCGCATGGTCCACCACATAGCCTTTCTCGCCGAGGCCCTTGCTCAGGTACCCGGCGGCTTCCTTGTCGTCCTCGATCAGTAGAATCCGCATGGCGCGATCTTAACCGCTTGTCCGACCGCAAGAAACGGTCAAACGCGTCGTTTCGAGGAATTGGCCCGGCCGGTTGACAGGGAGCTTCCGCTTCTCCACATTGCCGGGTGCCGATAGTCCTCCGGTGATCCCGATTGCCGGAGGTTAAAAGGGAATGCGGTGCGGCCCCCAGGGGCCAATGCCGCGGCTGCCCTCGCAACTGTAGGCGGAGAGTGTCCTGCCACGATTTGGCCACTGGGAAACCGGGAAGGCCAGGCCGGATGCGGCGACCCGCGAGCCAGGAGACCTGCTATCGGCGGTGTAACCGAAGCAACCGGGCGGGGTGTACCGGTGGAGGTCGAAATGGTTTTTGTGCACGCTTCGCATCGCGTGTCATTCCAACGGCAATCCACGGCGTCCTGGTCCCACCTTAAGGAGGTTGGGAACCATGCGCGTACGTTGGGTTAGAAAGCCGGAGTCGGACAGACGGCCGAGAGCGGTCAGGCTGGAGCCTGAGGGGCGCGGGCGGAGGCAACCGGCCTCCGGTGGCGTGCTCCCGCCTATCGAGGATCCGGAGTTCCTGATCTGGTCGGCTCTCACGGACGAGGGATGCCGGTCAACCGATGCGGACCGCGCCATATTGGCGTGGCTGACCATTCTACCTGTCACCATCACTCCCCCCGAGGCGGCCATGCGGCTTTTACGCCGTTACGTTCCCCGGATGACGTGTCTTGGTCCGGGGACCGAACGCCTTTTGGAGCTTCTTGCTCTCATCAGCCGCTACGGACGGAAAAGCCGTCCGCAAGGCGGCGTCTCACACGATCCTGAGGAGTGACGGAAGAATGGTACTCGCCACCAATCTGGGCTTTCCGCGCATCGGAGCCCGGCGCGAACTGAAGAAGGCCGTGGAGGCCTACTGGAAGGGGGAACTCGATGGTTCCTCCTTGGACGCCGCGGCGCGCGACTTGCGCCGTATCCGCTGGGCCACGCAGAAGGAGGCCGGGCTCGATTATGTGCCCTGCAACGACTTCTCGCTCTACGACCAGGTCCTGGACACCATCGTCATGGTCGGCGCCGTGCCGGAACGCTTCGGCTGGGGCGGCGGGGAAATCGATCTCGGCCTGTACTTCGCCATGGCGCGCGGACGGCCCGAAGTCCCGGCCCTGGAGATGACCAAGTGGTTCGACACCAACTACCACTACCTGGTTCCGGAAATCGCGCCGGACCAGCAATTCGCGTTCAGCGGCCGCAAAGCCGTCGAGGAATTCGAGGAAGCGAAGGCGCAGGGGGTCCCGGCCCGGCCGGTGCTGCTCGGGCCGGTGTCCTTCCTGCTGTTGAGCAAGCCGACCGTCGCCGGCAGCGACCCGCTGGACGCCCTTGATCGGTTGTTGCCGGTTTACCAGGCCGTTCTGGCCGAATTGCAGGCCGCCGGGGCCGAGTGGGTGCAACTGGACGAACCTTGCCTGGTGCAGGACTTGCCGGAAAAGGCGCTCGGCCGGTTTGCTCCGGCTTACGGGAAGTTGCGCACCGCGGCTCCCGGGCTGAAGCTGTTGCTCGCCAGCTATTTCGAGGCGCTGCCGCAAGCCAATTTGGACGTCGCGGTGGGATTACCGGTCGACGCGCTCCATGTCGATCTGGTGCGCGGCCGGGAGCAGTTGGATCGGGTCCTGGGGACCTTGCCGGATACGATGTCCCTATCCGCGGGCGTGATCGACGGCCGGAACGTCTGGCGGGCCGACTTGGATAAGGCCTTGGCCGTTTTGTCGGCCTGCGTCGAACGGCTGGGCGGCGACCGGGTGATGGTGGCGCCGTCCTGCTCGTTGCTGCATTCGCCCGTCGACCTGGATCTCGAGACCAAGCTCGATGACGAACTGAAGCAGTGGATGGCCTTCGCGACGCAAAAGCTCGGCGAGATTTCAGTCCTTGCGTCGGCCTTGCGGGATGGGCGGGAGACGGTCGCCGCCGTCTTCGATGCCAGTTCGAAGGCCGCCAAGTCGCGGCGGAAATCTTCCCGCATCCACAATCCGGAGGTCGGGAAGCGATTGTCGGGAGTCACCGGAGACATGGCCCATAGGGCCAGCGCGTTCTCCGCGCGGCGGGAAAAGCAGCAGGCCGCTCTGAATCTGCCCCCGCTGCCGACGACGACCATCGGTTCTTTCCCGCAAACCGATCGCGTGCGCAAGGCGCGGGCCGCGTTCCGGCGGGGGGAAACGAGCCGCGAGGCCTATGACGGGTTCCTCCGGCAGGAAACGGAACGGACCATCCGGTTCCAGGAGGACTTGGATATCGACGTCCTGGTCCACGGTGAGTTCGAGCGTAACGACATGGTCGAGTATTTCGGCGAACTGCTGGACGGTTTCGCCTTTACGTCGAACGGCTGGGTTCAGAGCTACGGCTCACGTTGCGTCAAGCCGCCGGTGATCTATGGCGATGTGGCCAGACCCGAGCCGATGACCGTCGGCTGGACGACCTATGCGCAGTCCCTGACCGACCGTCCGGTCAAAGGGATGCTCACGGGGCCGGTGACCATCCTGCAATGGTCTTTCGTCCGTGACGATCAGCCGCGTTCGGAAACCTGCCGCCAGATCGCGCTGGCGATCCGCGACGAGGTCTGCGACCTGGAGGCGGCGGGCACGAAGATCATCCAGATCGACGAGCCCGCGTTCCGCGAGGGGCTCCCGTTGCGCCACAGCGAGTGGGGCATGTATTTGGCGTGGGCGACGGAAAGTTTCCGGCTGTCGTCATGTGGCGTCCGCGACGAAACGCAGATCCATACCCATATGTGCTACTCCGAGTTCAACGACATCATCGACTCCATCGCGGACCTGGATGCCGATGTGATTTCCATCGAGACCTCCCGGTCGCGCATGGAATTGTTGGACGCCTTCGTTGCCTTCCACTACCCCAACGAAATCGGGCCGGGCGTATACGACATCCATTCGCCTCGGGTTCCTCCGAAAGAGGAAATGACGGAGTTGCTTGAAAAGGCGATCTCCCGTCTTTCGGCGGATCAGGTCTGGGTCAATCCGGATTGCGGCCTCAAGACCCGCGATTGGCCGGAGACCGAGGCGGCGCTGCGCAACCTGGTTGCCGCCGCCAAGGCGTTGCGGGTAAGGGCGGCCGCTTAAGGCCGCGGCGGGAGCGGGCGGGGGAATCCCCGCCCGCTAAGCCTGCCGGACGTCGAACAGGTGGAACGGCTTGGCCAGGGCCGACAACAGGGCGTCATCCGAAAGCAGGTCGGCCGTTTCGTCCGGTCCCCGATCTATCTTGCCGTCCGTTTCCCGGCACTCCTGGAGCACCCAGTTGTTGACGCCCAGGGCACTCAGGTCGCCGGCCAGCCGGAGGAGGTCGTTCTCGGTCAGCAGGCCGGCGGGGACGGTGGTCCGCACCTCGTAGGGGATGCCGCGTTCCAGCAGATGCCGCAGGCTGGCCAGCGCGGTGTCTCCGCTGCCCGGAACATGGGTGATGCGGTCGTAATCGTCGAACGGGGCCTTGACGTCGAACCCGACCCAGTCGAGCAGCGGCAGAAGTCTGGCGAAGCGGTCCGGATCACTGCCGCCCGTGTGCAGGGCGACGCGGAACCCCATATCCCGGACTTCCGGCACCGCGGCTTCGAGCGCCGCCTGCATCAACGGCTCGCCGCCGCTGAACACGACCGCCTCCAGGAAATCGCGGCGCTTTTCGAGGAAGGCCCGGACCTGGGCCCAGGGGATCGGGTTCTCCGCCTTGCATGGCAGCAGATGCCGGTTATGGCAGTAGGAGCAGCGCCAGGGGCATCCCTGGCAAAAGATCACGGCCGACAGCCGGTTCGGATAGTCGACCGTGGTGAGCGGCACGAGGCCGCCCACCATCAATTCGTCGGCCGCAGTCACTCAGGCGACACTAGGCGGCAGAAAGGTCTGACATCTGAGGTTCCTTGAAGGAGACCCGCTCGGCGGCCTCGCTTTTCTTCCCCGGATTGAACGCGTTGATCGGGCGGTGGTAGCCCATCACGCGGGTCCAGATCTCACAGGGCTGGCGCTCCTCGTCGGTCAGGCGGATGGTGGAGACTTCTTGTTCGGGCAATTGGCCGTGCATGAGCTTTTTCCTTCCAGGACGATGATCGTTCGTTGTTTCAGGCGGCCGCCTCGGCCCGCTTGCGGGCGAGGATTTCGGCATCGCATTTCGGACAATATTCGTGGGCGCCGGCGATATAGCCGTGCACCGGGCAGATCGAGAAAGTCGGGGTGATCGTGATGTAAGGGACGTGGAAACGCCCCAGCACCCGGCGGACCAGGGTCTTGCAGGCCTCGGAACTGGAGATCCGTTCGCCCATGTACAGATGGATAACGGTTCCCCCGGTGTAGCGCGACTGTAGGGCCTCCTGGTGTTCCAGGGCGGCGAAGGGATCGTCGGTGAACCCGGCGGGAAGCTGCGACGAGTTGGTGTAATAGGGGGCGTCCTCGGTGCCGGCCTGGAGAATGTCCGGGAATCGCTTCCGGTCCTCCTTGGCAAGGCGGTAGGTGGTGCCCTCGGCCGGCGTGGCCTCGAGGTTGTACAGATGCCCGGTTTCCGCCTGGAAGGCGACCATGCGTTCCCGCACACGGTCGAGCAGACGGCTGGCCATGGCGTGGCCGAATTCGCCGGTGATGTCGTGTGCGCCGTCGGTGAAGTTGCGGATCATCTCGTTGACGCCGTTGACGCCGATGGTCGAGAAGTGGTTCCGCAGATGGCCGAGGTAGCGCTTGGTGTAGGGGAACAGTCCGGCGTCCAGGTGGCGCTGGATGACCTTGCGCTTGATCTCCAGGCTCGTCTTGGCCAGTTCCAGCAGTTCGTCCAACCGCGTCAGCAGCCCTTCCTCGTCGCCCTTGAACAGATATCCGAGCCGCGCGCAGTTGACGGTGACGACGCCGATCGAACCGGTCTGCTCGGCCGAGCCGAACAGGCCGTTGCCGCGCTTCAGCAGCTCGCGCAGGTCGAGCTGCAGGCGGCAGCACATGGAACGCACCATGTTGGGCTCGAGGTCGGAATTGAGGAAGTTCTGGAAATAGGGCAGGCCGTATTTCGCCGTCATCTCGAACAGCAGGTCGGTGTTCGGCCCGTCCCAGGGGAAATCCTTGGTGATGTTGTAGGTCGGGATCGGGAAGGTGAACACCCGGCCCTTGGCGTCGCCCGCCATCATCACCTCGATATAGGCCCGGTTGATCATGTCGAGTTCGGCCTGCAGGTCGCCGTAGAGGAACGGCATCTCCTTGCCGCCGATGACCGGGGCCTGTTCGCGCAGGTCTTCCGGAACCACCCAGTCCAGCGTGATGTTGGTGAACGGCGTCTGCGTGCCCCAGCGGGACGGGACGTTGAGGTTGTAGATGAATTCCTGGATACACTGCCGGACATCGTCGTAGCTCAGGTCGTCCTTGCGGACGAACGGCGCCAGGTAGGTGTCGAACGAACTGAACGCCTGGGCGCCGGCCCATTCGTTCTGCAGGGTGCCGAGGAAGTTGACCATCTGGCCGACGGCGCTGGACAGATGCTTCGGGGGGCCGGCCTCGACCTTGCCGGGAACCCCGTTGAACCCGTCGATCAGCAGCGAGCGCAACGACCAGCCGGCGCAATAGCCGGACAGCATGTCCAGGTCGTGGATATGGACGTCGCCGTTGCGATGCGCGGCGCCGACTTCCGGCGGGTAGACATGGCTGAGCCAGTAGTTGGCGACCACTTTTCCGGAAACGTTGAGGATCAGTCCGCCCAGGGAATAGCCCTGGTTGGCGTTGGCGTTGACCCGCCAGTCGGCCCGGTCGAGATACTCGTTGATCGAGGTTCCGACGTTGACCAGGGTCCGCTGGTCCTCGCGCAGCTTACCGTGCTGTTCGCGGTAGACGATATAGGCGCGCGCCGTCTTCAGGTGGTTGGCCGAGATCAGGACCTGTTCGACCACGTCCTGGATGTGTTCGATCGCCGGGGCGCTGCGCTCGAAACGGTGCTTGAGAACCTTGAGGACCTGTGCGGTAAGAAGCCGCGCTTCGTCGTCTCCGAATTCCCCCGAGGCCGCGCCGGCCCGGCGAATGGCCGATACGATCCGCTCGCCGTCGAACGGCACCACGCTGCCGTCCCGCTTGATTGCATGTCCCGGAACGGTCCGGGGCTTGGCCGGCTGGCCTTCGATATTCATGGGCGTTCCCTTTTTTGGCCCGTTCGTGCGGCACCGGGCGGAAACGCAAAAGGACGCGGGGAGGGCGAGACGCGAAAGACATCGCCCGCGGCCCCAGTCGCGAAGGCCCGAGTGCCGAACCGAACGGAGTAGTCGTTGCGGTCCGTGTTCCCGGCAGGTATTCGGACTTGGGGGCGAGACCCGTCGTTCTTGAAGAACGTTGTTCGGGCGGCCTAGGATCGCGGCTTCCCAGCTTTGGCGCCAGTGCCTGGTGACGGTGCGCTTCCCTCGCCGTCACATGCGATCGTCGTTCCCCCTCACCGCTGCGCGTCAGTTCCGGATTTCCACCGGATTCCCTATTGCCTCTTCCCACCGCAAGACGATGTCTTCGCCACAAGATTTGGTAGGAAGAACCGAGAACGGAAACAAGATATAACGCGAACTTGGGGAGGGCAAGGAAAGAGGTGTCATCCTTCGGCGGTTTTTGCGCTTGACTTTCCCAAGCGCCGTTCCCGCCTCGAGATGAAGAAGATCGCGGCGATGATCAGCAGCATTCCGGTGATCGACGCGGCGTCGGGAAGTTCGCCGAAAAAAGTCATGCCGAGCAGGATGGCCAGGGGCAGGCGGGTGAAGTCCACCGGCGCGACGGCGGTGGGGGATCCGGCGGCATAGGCCTTGGCCTGGGTGACCAGCCCGGCCGTGCCGATGACCCCGATGATCAGCAGGACCGTCCATTCGGACGGCGCGGGCATCTGCCAGGACAGGATGGTGTTCGGCGCGGTGAACAGCACGCCGAACACCTGGACATAGAAGGCGATCTGGGCCGGGGATTCGGTGGAAGACAGCCGCTTCACCGCGATCATCGCCAGCGACAGCAGAAAGGCGCAGGCCAGCGCGGCGACGGAGGCGAGGGTGATCTCCACGTCCGGTCGGGCGATGACCAGGACGCCGGCGAAGCCCACCAGGGTGGCCAGTCCGCGCCGCCAGCCCGCCTTGTCCTCGAGCGCGATCCAGGAAACCAGGATCATCCAGAGCGGCGTGGTGAAGGCCAACGCCATCGCGTTGGCCAGCAGCATGTTACTGAGCGCATAGACATAAAGGACGTAGGAGCCGATCCCCAGCGCGGCGCGGACGAAGTGCAGGCCGATGCGGCGGGTCAGCAGGCCGCTGAAGCCATGGCGTAGCATCCAGGGAAGGAGAAAGGCCACGCCGACCGCCATCCGGAAAAAGACGATCTCGGCCACCGGCAGGGTGGCGCCGAGATACTTGTTCAGGGCCGCCACGGCTGTCAGCAGAAGGGCGGTCAGCAGCATCCACAGCATCCCGCGCAGATTGCCGGAGAGCGCGGGTTCGGATGAAACGGAGGACATGGACGAGCATCAAGGCTGGTGCCGGCGGACCACCGGCACGGAAAGAAACGGAACGGCGGCTGCGGTCAGACTTCTTCTTTGGCGTTGCGGACGACCAGCCAGAGGGCGTGGATCATGCCGGGCACGAAGAAGAAAATGGTCAGCAGCAGATTCAGCCAGAACTGCAGGCCGAGACCGACGGTCAGAAGGGCGGCCACGGGCGGCAGGAAAATGGCGAGGACGATGCGCAGAAGATTCATTTTCGTGTTCCGTTTCAGCGGGCGGGCGAAGCCGGCCTAAGCGACCGTGCTTCGACTATACCCCATTTGCGTCTTGTTCGGGTGCAAATCAAGATTGCGCGGTTCCGACAGCCTCGTTGACGTTGGCGAAACCGTCCCGTTCGAGCAATTCGGCCAGGCCCCGGTTGATCCGCTTCACCACGCCGGGCCCTTCGTAGACCAGGGCGGTCAGCAGTTGCACCAGGGAAGCGCCAAGGCGGATCTTCTCGTAGGCCTGTTCGGCGGTGAAGACGCCGCCGATGCCGATGAGCCGGTAGCGCTTTTCGTCCATGCGGCGGTACATCTCGCCGATGCTGAAATTGATCAGCGCCTCGACGGGCTGCCCGGACACCGCGCCCGGCATGTCCTTCCAGACGGACTCCGGAGTCTTCAGCCCGTCCGGCTTGCCTGCCGGAAGGTTGAATACGAAACCGGAAACGAAGTCGTGCCCCTCGGCCGCCTCCAGCACCATCTCCATGCCGGGAATACCGTATTTCGGAGAGACCTTGAGGAACAGCGGGCAAGGGAAATCGATGTCTTCCAGGGCGGTCAGGAAACGCGCGATGTGATCCTTCTCGGAAAAGAAGTCGCGGCCCATTTCGGTGTTCGGGCAGCTCAGGTTGAGGGTCAGATAGCCCGCATGATCCTTGAGGGTGCGGATCGAGCGCATGTAGTCGGCGATGATCTCGTCCTCGCTGTCGGCGCAACCGCAGATGCCGCGGTTGGTCTTGACGATGTTGACGCCCAGCGGCACCGGCAGGTTGTGGCCGGCCAGCCGTCCGGCGATGACGTCGGCGCCGTCGTTCTGCAGGCCGTAGTGGACGACCATGGCCCGGTCCCGAGGCAGGCGGAACAGCCGCGGCTTCGGGTTGCCGTCCGAGGGATCGGCCGACACCGAGCCGATTTCGACATGGCCGAAGCCCATGCCGCTCAGGGCGTGGATGGCCTCGCCGCTCTTGTCGTACCCGGCGGCCAGCCCCAGCGGGTTGGGGAAGCGCAGGCCGCAGACCTCGGTCTCCAGGCGCGGGTTGCGGTATCCGTACATGGCCGATATCGCCGGGCGGGCCCAGGACATGGCGGAACCGAGTTGGATGGAGATGTGGTGCATGCGTTCCGCGTCGATGCGGAACAGCAACGGCCGAACGGCCG
>Ga0207799_100510_pt1 | contig 12874 bp, 11 predicted proteins | sample TtanPargueraPR_4_FD_187742 | JGI IMG/M metagenome (GOLD analysis project Ga0207799, IMG submission 187742) | Aerobic enrichment media microbial communities from Bioluminiscent Bay, La Parguera, Puerto Rico - Tt and M2 (SPAdes) | ecosystem: Environmental > Aquatic > Marine > Unclassified ...
CCAATTCCACCCGCGGCTTTGCACTCTGCTCGATGCGCAACGCCAATCTCAGCCGCTACTACATCCAGTGCAGCCTGTCCGATCATGTCGACGACTGGTCCGACCAGGCGTTCTGGGACGAGCTGCGCCGCCGCATCCCCGACGAGGCCGCAGAGCGGCTGGTCACCGGCCCGTCGATCGAGAAATCCATCGCGCCCTTGCGCAGCTTCGTGACCGAACCGATGCGCTGGGGCCGGCTGTTCCTGTGCGGGGACGCCGCCCATATCGTGCCGCCCACCGGCGCCAAGGGCCTGAACACCGCCGCCTCGGACGTGCATTACCTCTATCACGCGCTGATGCAGTGGTATGAGGAAAACGAGGCCGAGGGCATCGACCGCTATTCCGAAAAGGCGCTGGCCCGGATCTGGAAGGCCGAGCGGTTCAGCTGGTGGATGACCTCGCTGCTGCACCGCTTCCCCGATCAGACCGAGTTCGACCTGCGCATGCAGCGCGCCGAGCTGGAGTTCCTGCGCGAGAATGACGCCGCGCAGGCGGCGCTGGCGCAGAATTATGTGGGGCTGCCCTACTGATGCGCGTGGCACGGGTAAACAACGTGGCGCTGCACTGGCGCGAGGATGGCGACCCCGCCGGCCGGCCGGTGGTCTTCGCCAACTCGCTGGGCACCGATCTGCGGCTGTGGGACAAGGTGATCCCGCTGCTGCCGCAGGGGTTGCGGCTGATCCGCTTTGACAAGCGCGGGCACGGCCTGTCCGCCTGCCCCGTCGCGCCCTACGACATGGACATGCTGATCGACGACGCCGAGGCGCTGCTCGACCATCTGGGTGTGCGGGACTGCTTGTTCGTGGGCCTCTCCATCGGGGGCATGATCGCGCAGGGGCTGGCCGCGCGGCGGCCCGACCAGGTGCGCGCCGTGGTGCTGTCGAATTCCGCCGCCAGGATGGGCACGGCCGAGATGTGGGCCGACCGGATCGCCGCCATCGAGGCCGGCGGCATCGAGGCGCTGGCCGACCCGATTCTGGAGCGCTGGTTCGCCCCCGCCTTCCGCGAAACCGACGAATTGGAGGCCTGGCGCAACATGCTGGTGCGCACGCCCAGGGAGGGCTACCTGGGCTGCTGTCACGCGCTGGCGGGCGCCGACCTGACCGAACGCACCCGCGGCCTGCGCCAGCCACTGCTGGCCATCGCCGGCTCTGACGACGGCGCCAGCCCGCCCGAGATCGTCCGCGCCACTGCCGACCTGGTGGCGGGCGCCCGGTTCGAGGAGATCGCGGGCGCGGGCCACCTGCCCTGCGTCGAGGCGCCCGGCCGCTACGCCGAGATACTGAACGCATTCATCAAAGAGGTTGGCCATGACTGATCGTTACGCCAAGGGGATGGAGACCCGCCGCGCGGTCCTCGGCGACGCGCATGTGGACCGCGCCGAAGCCAGCAAGACCGACTTCGATGCGCCCTTTCAGGAGTTGATCACCGAGGCCGCCTGGGGCACTGTCTGGGCCAGCAACGCGATCACCCCGCGCGAACGCTCGATGCTGACGCTCGCGCTGCTGGCCGCCACGGGCAATTTCGAGGAAATCCCGATGCATGTGCGCGCCACGGCCCGCACCGGGGCCAGCCAGCGCGACGTGATCGAGGCGTTCCAGCACGTGGCGATCTACGCGGGCGTGCCCAAGGCCAACCATGCGATCAAGCTGGCCAAGCAGACCTATGCCGAAATGGCAGAGGAGTGACCGGGCCAAGGCCCGCGAGTGGAGGAGACCGCAGCCATGAACCACAAGGGCGAATTCTATCAGCGCGACCGTGACTGGCACCCGCCGGCCTATGACAAGGGCTACAAGACCTCGGTCACGCGCTCGCCGCAATATGCGCTGATCTCGCTGGAGAACACCCCGAGCGAGATCACCGGCCCGGTGTTCGGCCATAACGACATCGATCCGATGGATAACGACCTGCTGCACAACTACGCCAAGCCGGGCGAAAACCCGATCGGCGAGCGGATCATCGTGCATGGCCGGGTGCTGGACGAAAACGCCCGCCCCGTGCCCAACACGCTGGTTGAGATCTGGCAGGCCAATGCCGGCGGCCGCTACCGTCACAAGATGGATACCTACCTCGCCCCCATCGACCCGAATTTCGGCGGCTGCGGGCGGACCCTGACCGACGAGAACGGGTACTACTATTTCCGCACGGTCAAGCCCGGCGCCTACCCGTGGCGCAACTACGTCAACAGCTGGCGGCCCGCGCATATCCACATCTCGGTCTTCGGCACCGGCTTCGCGCAGCGGCTGATCACGCAGCTTTACTTCGAGGGCGACCCGCTGATCCCGCATTGTCCGATCGTGAACACCATTCCCGACCCGGACGCGATCCAGCAGCTCGTCGCGCGGCTTGACCTGAATGCGACGATCCCGCTGGACACGATCGCCTACAAGTTCGACATCGTGCTGCGCGGGCGCCGCTCGACGCTGTTCGAAAACCGGCTGGAGGGGAACTGATGAAACAGACGCTCGATTATCTGAAAGAAACCCCCTCGCAGACGGCGGGCCCCTACGTCCATATCGGCCTCGCGCCCGGTGCCGCGGGCTTCGACATCTACCGCGAGGAACTGGGCTGGGACATCGCCGGGCCGCACGCCAAGGGCGAGCGGATCCGGGTCGAGGGCATCGTCATCGACGGCACCGGCAGCCCGATCAAAGACGTACTGCTGGAGGCCTGGCAGGCCAATGCCGACGGCGTCTACGCCCATCCCGAGCATGACGGCGAGGTCGAAGAGGGCTTTCGCGGCTGGGGCCGGGTGATCACCGATTTCAAGACCGGCGAATGGGCCTTTGACACCGTCAAGCCCGGCCCGGTCATGGGCCGCAACGGCCAGATGATGGCACCGCATATCAACCTCTGGATCGTGGCGCGCGGCATCAACATCGGTCTCAACACCCGGATCTATTTCGACGACGAGGACGAGGCCAACGCCTCCGACCCGGTGATCAACGGCATCGAGTGGGAGCGCCGCCGCCAGACCCTGATCGCCACGCGCGGCGAGCGTGACGGCAAGGTCGTCTACCGGTTCGACATCCGGCTTCAGGGCCAGGACGAGACCGTCTTCTTCGACATCTGACCACATGCGCGGCCCCCTCGGGCCGCGCCCGACCATGAGGGACACATGAGCAAACCCTGCATCCTGTGCTGCGCCATCACCGGCTCGCTGCCGACCAAGGAGAACAACCCGGCGGTGCCGATCTCGATCTCCGAACAGGTCGAGAGCAGCCATGAGGCGGTCGAGGCCGGCGCCTCGATCATCCACGCCCATGTCCGCAACGCGGACGGCACGCCGACCTCGGACCCCGAGAAATTCGCGCAGCTGAAGGAAGGGCTGGAAAAGCACTGCCCCGGCGTGATCATCCAGTTCTCGACCGGCGGCCGCTCGGGCGCGGGGCAGGCGCGCGGCGGGATGCTGCCCCTGCGGCCCGACATGGCGTCGCTCTCGGTCGGCTCCAACAACTTCCCCACCCGCGTCTACGAGAACCCGCCGGACCTGGTGGACTGGCTGGCCTCGGAGATGAAGGAATACCATATCACGCCCGAGGTGGAGGCGTTCGACCTGTCCCACATCCTGCAGGCCATCAAGATGCATGACGAGGGGCGGCTCTACGGCAAGCTCTACGTCCAGTTCGTGATGGGCGTGAAGAATGCCATGCCCGCCGACAAGGAGGTGTTCGACTTCTACACCCGGATCATGGCCGAGCGCGCGCCGGACGCCGAATGGTGCGCCGCCGGGATCGGGCCGAACCAGATCGTGGTCAACGAATGGGCCATCGCCGCGGGCGGGCACACCCGCGCGGGGCTGGAGGACAACGTCCGCCTCGACCGCAACACGCTGGCGCCCTCGAACGCCGCGCTGATCGCCCGCGCGGCCGATCTGTGCGCGAAATACGACCGCCCGGTGGCCACGCCCGCCCAGGCGCGCGAGATCCTCGGGCTGCGGGCGGCGGGCGCCTGATGGGCCCCGATCCCTTCACCCATCCCTGGCTGGGCGGCCTCTTCGCCGACGAAGAGGTCGCGGCACCCCTGTCGCCGCAGGCGCAGCTGGCCCAGATGCAGCGGTTCGAGGCCGCCTATTCCCGCGCCCTCGGCGCGACGGGGTTTGTCGCGCCGGACCTGGCCGAACGGGCCGCCGCGGCGATCGAGGCCGCGACCTTCGACATGGCCGCCCTGCGCGCGGGCACCGCGCGCGACGGCGTGGTGGTGCCCTATCTGGTGAAGCAGCTAAAGGCGCAGGCCGACGCGGAGCTGCACCCGGCGATCCACCGCGGCCTGACCTCGCAGGACCTGACCGACACCGCGCTGGTGCTGGCACTGAAGGAACTGCTGCCACTCTTCGATGCAAGATTGGCCGCGCTGGAGGCGGCGCTTTCGGCCCTGATCGCGGAACATGGCGATACCCCCCTGACCGGCCGCACCCGGATGCAGGCCGCCCTGCCCGTCACCGTGGCCGACCGGGTGGAAACCTGGCGCGCGCCCCTGGCCGATCACCGGACCCGGCTGGCCGAGATGACCCCGCGCCTCATGCGCCTGCAATTCGGCGGCGCGGTGGGCACGCGGCACGTGCTGGGCGACAAGGGCGACGCGGTGGCGGCGTCCCTGGCCGCTGCGCTCGGCCTCGGCAACCCGCCCAAGGCCTGGCACGCGATGCGCGACGGGCTGGGAGAGCTGGCCGCGTGGCTGTCACTGGTCACGGGCACGCTGGGCAAGATGGGGCAGGACATGGCCCTGATGGCCCAGCAAGGCATCGACGAGCTGAAGCTGTCGGGCGGCGGCGGATCGTCGGCCATGCCGCACAAGCAGAACCCGGTGCGTGCCGAGCTGCTGGTCACGCTGGCGCGCTACAACGCCACGCTGCTGCCCGGCATGCACCACGCGCTGGTGCATGAGCAAGAGCGCTCGGGCGTGGGCTGGACGCTGGAATGGATGGTGCTGCCGCAGATGCTGTTGACCGCCGGGCGGGCACTGGCCGTGGCCAACGATACGGTCGGCGCCATCGAACGGATCGGCACGCCCTAGCGGACCTCGGGCGCCCAACGCAGCAGGCGCGGCAGGAACAGCGGCGTCAGGTACATCGGCACCTGGTAGCAGCCGACGAACAGCAAGAGCGGCGTGACCGTCTCCGGCGGCAGCGCGGCCAGGAACAGCGCAAGGTTGCGGTTTCCCGCAGCGATGGACAGGCCGGCGGCCTGCGCCCCGGGCATCGCGCCGCGCGCGGCCCGCCATGTCCCGACGGTCAGGCCGAGGTTCAGCGCGAAGGCCAGCGCCATGTAGCCCAGCAGGCCGGGATCGAGCGCCAGGATGGCCGGCCCGACCGCCGACATCAGCCCGATCACCACCAGCCCCATCACCAGCGCCATCGCCCCATCGATGGCCGGTCCCGCGGCGGGCGCGGCGAGCGCCGGAACGGCGCCGCGCAGCCAGAACGCCAGCCCCGTGGCCAGCGCGATCACCCCCAGCAGCCGCGCGGCCCCCGCGACCACCGAAAACACGTCGGGAAAGACCGGCAGCACCAGGAAGACCGGCACCGCGGTCAGCGGCAGCAGCGCGGTACCAAGGATAAGTTGGCGCATCGCGGTGCCCGCATCGGCCCCGCACATCGCCGCCAGCCCCGGCGTGCCGGTGATCGGCGCCCCGGCGAAGACCAGCACGATCCCCGTCGCCGCCACCGTCCCCAGCAGCCCCGCCCCGCCAAGCGCGGCGCAGGCCAGCAGCGGCAGCGCCAGTTGCAGAACCAGCGTCACCCCGACGGCCCGCGGCAGCCCCGCCCGCGCCGGCAGCGCGGCGGCGGGCCCAAGGCGGAGCGCGGCGAGAAACAGCATCAGCGCGATCAGAGGCACGATGGCCGGGGCCATCGCCTCGGCCAGCGCAGGCCAGCCGATGCCAAGCGCCAGACCCACGATCAGCAGCCACCGCCCCCGCGGGGCCAGCCGGGCCAGCAGCCGGCTCACAGCGAGGCCGCCGCCCGCGCCGCCTGGTCGTAGCTGCCCGACAGCGCCCGCAGCAGCGCCGCCAGCCGCGACATCTCGGCCGGGTCCAGCCCGGTGGCCGAGACGCCCTTGACCAGCAGCGCCTCGCGCACCTCGGCGTAACGCTTGCACAGCGCCGCCCCTTCCTTGGTGATGGAGACGGTCTTTTCCTTGCCCTTCTTGCCGGTCTCGACCAGCCCCCGCTCGCCCAGCTTGCGCAGGGCATAGTTCACGAGGTGCGTGTCCTCGACATTGAGGACGAGGCAGATATCGGCCAGCGTCTTGGGCCGCTCGCGGTGGTGGACGAGGTGCAGCACCAGCACCTCCAGCGGCGCCATGCCCGAGGCCCCCGCCGCATCCGCGCAGCGCGTCATCCAGCGCTGAAAGGCGTGGTTCGCCATGGTGATGGCAAACTCCACCTCGGACAGTTCCGGCAACTCGGAATTCGCCAGATGGGCCGAGCTGACCACTGGGCCGATGCTACGCATGGTTTCGTCCTCCCCGTTCATTTCGACAGCATCGTCCCCGGCAGCCACAGCGCGATCTCGGGGAACAGCGTCAGCAACGCCACCGCCAGCACCAGCAACCCGAAGAACGGCAGCGCATAGCGGGCGATGGCAAAGATATCGCGCCCGGTAATAGTCTGAAGAACGAAAAGGTTGAAGCCCACCGGCGGGGTGATCTGGCTCATCTCCACCACCAGCACCAGGAAGACGCCGAACCAGATCGGGTCGATCCCGGCCTGCGTCACCATCGGCAGGATGATCGAGACGGTCAGCACCACGATGGAGATACCATCCAGGAACATCCCCATGACGATGAAGAACACGGTCAGCGCGGCAAGCAGCGTGAAGGGCGACAGGCCCATCCCCCCGATCCACGCCGCCAGCTGGCGCGGGATGCCGGTATAGCCCATGGCCACGGTCAGAAACGCCGCCCCGGCCAGGATGAACGAGATCATGCAAGTGGTGATGGTCGCCGCGCGCAGCGCGTCGAAGAAGCCCGCGCGGCTCATCGCGCCGGTGGCCCAGGCCAGGATCAGCGCGCCCAGCACGCCGATCACCGCGGCCTCGGTCGGGCTGGCGATGCCGGCGTAGATCGAGCCGATGACGGCAAAGATCAGCCCCACCACCGGCACCAGCCGCGCCGCGGCGCGCAGCGCCTCGCCCCGGTTGGTGGCGGGTTCGGCCTCGGGCATGCGGCCGCGGTTGAAGGCGGACCAGAGCATGATATAGCCGGAAAACAGCGCCGCCAGCATCAGCCCCGGCACCACGCCGGCCAAGAACAGCCGCGCGATGGATTGCTCGGTCGCCGCGCCGTAGACGATCAGGATGATCGAGGGCGGGATCAGGAAGCCGAAGGTGCCGGACCCCGCGAGCGTGCCGATCACCATACGCGGGTCATAGCCGCGCCTGCTCAGCTCGGGCACCGACATGCGCCCGATGGTGGCCGTGGTCGCGGCCGACGAGCCCGAGACGGCGGCGAACAGCGCGCAGCCTAGAACGTTGACATGCAGCAGCCGCCCCGGCAGCCGCGCGGTGAAGGGTGCCAGCCCCGAGAACATGTCCGACGACAGGCGCGAGCGCACCAGGATCTCACCCATCCAGATGAACATCGGCAGCGCGGTCAGGTCCCAGACGGTCAGCCCGCCCCAGACCTTGGTGGCGAACACCAGGCTGACCGGCGCGGAGGACGCCGCGGCCATGGCCACGATGCCCACCGCGATCAGCGCGAAGCCGACCCAGAGACCCGCGGCCAGCGCCCCGAACAGGACCACGATCAGAAGCGGTGCAAGAAGCGACAGTTCCATCAGCCATGCTCCCCGCGTTCGGCCTCGGCCAGTTCATGGGCCGGGGTCTGGCCGCGGGCCAACGCCGCCATTGCATCGAGCAGCGCCACGTCCAGCAGCGCCAGCCCCAGGGTCATCACGCCTTGCGGCAGCCACAGCGGGACCTTGACCATGCCGTAGCTCACCGAGCCGAACCGCCAGCTGTCCAGCATCTGGACCGCGCTCGACCAGGTGGCAAAGGCGGTCAGCCCCGCCGCGCCCAGCGTCACGGCCAGCCCCAGCAGCCGCGCCGCGCCCGCGGGAAGCGCGCGGGTCAGCAGCGTCACCCGAACATGCCCGCCCGCGCGCAGCGTGCCGGCAAGCCCGAGGAACACCGCGCCGATGAACAGGAACGCCCCGATCTCGGCCAGCGAGGGCACGGTCAGCCCCGGCGGCGGCGCGCCGACGGCGCGGGCCGCGCGGTCGATCAGCCGCCCGGCGACCTGGGCCAGCACCAGCAGCGCGATCATTGCGAATGTCAGCGCGGCCAGCGCCAGCGCGGCGTCATACAATCGGTCCAGGATACGGCGCATGAGCCTCCCCTCCCTTGCGTCAGGAAAAAGGGCGGGGCCGGTCCGGCCCCGCCCCTGTCAGGCTCACTTGGCGGCGTTGTAGGCGTCGATCAGCGCCGCGCCTTCGTCACCGGCCGAGTCCAGCCACTCGGCGGTCATGGTCTTGCCGATCTCGGCCAGTTCCGCCTTCAGCGTGTCCGACGGCGCCGAAACGGTCATGCCCTTTTCCTTCAGCGTGGCGATCTTGGCCGAGGTCTCGGCGGCCGACATCTCCCAGCCGCGGGTTTCGGCGGTGGCAGCGGCCTCTTTGATCGCGGCCTGCTGCTCGGCCGGCAGGGCCTCAAACGCGCGGGTGTTCACGATCACCATGTTCTTGGGCAGCCATGCCTGCGTGTCGGTGAAGTTGCTGGTGAAGTCCCAGGCCTGGCTCGACACGCCGGTCGAGGGCGAGGTGATCATCGCAGCCACCCGGCCGGTGGCGAAGGCGGTCGGGATGTCGCCGGTCTCGACCTGGGTCGGGACCGCGCCCATCAGTTGGGCCAGCCGCTCGGTCGAGGCGTTGTAGGCCCGGAAGGCCGCGCCCTGCAGGTCGGCGGTCGAGTTGACCGGCGCCTTGGTGTAGATGCTCTGCCCCGGCCACGGCACCGCGAAGAGCAGCGTCAGGCCCTGCGCGGCAAGCTTTTCCTCGACCAGCGGGCGCGAGGCGGCCCACAGCGCGCGGGCCTCGTCATAGCTGCTGGCCAGGAACGGGATCGAGTCGACGGCGAAGACCGGATCCTCGTTCGACAGGCGCGACATCAGCGTCTCGCCGATCGGGGCGAGGCCGCGGCGCACCGAGTCCTTGATCTCGGGATGCGCGAAGAGCGAACCGGCCGAGTGCACGGTGATGGTCAGCCCACCATCGGTGGCAGCCGAGACATCCTCGGCGAATTGCTGGATGTTCTGGGTGTGGAAGACGCTGTCGCCATAGGGCGTGGGCATATCCCAGGTCTCGGCCACGGCAGGAAACGCGAAAGCGGCGCCGACCAGGGCACCCACCAGCGGCTTAATCATCGGAAACGTCATATTATCATCCCTGTTGTTACGGGCAGCCACATGGGTTCACGGGCCGGCCACCCTTGGCCCGTTACAGGCAGCTTGACCAAACGCTTTCAAAATGTCAACAAAATGTAAATGTAGTCGCAACGCACGGCCGGGAGGATCACGAGATGGGCGATCACAAGGATAACGGGAGCGTTCCCCAGCGCTGGGATTTCTGGATTGACCGCGGCGGCACCTTCACCGACGTCATCGGTCGCGCCCCGGACGGTCAGCTGACGGCAATGAAGCTGCTGTCGGAAAACCCCGGCGTCTACGACGATTCCGCGATCGAGGGCATCCGCCGCATGCTGGGGCTGGCCCCCGCCGCCGCCATCCCGCCCGAACGCGTGGGCACCGTGCGCATGGGCACCACCGTGGCCACCAACGCCCTGCTGGAGCGCAAGGGCGACCGCACCCTGTTGCTGATCACCAAGGGCTTCCGCGACGCGCTGCGAATCGCCTACCAGGACCGTCCCGACATCTTCGCCAAGGAAATCATCCTGCCCGAGCAGCTCTACGAGCGCGTGGTCGAGGTGGAAGAGCGCGTGCGCGCCGACGGCACGGTCGAGCGCGCACTCGACCCGGCCTCGGTGACCGGGGCGCTGGAACAGGCCAAGGCCGACGGGATCGACGCCGTGGCGATCGTGCTGATGCACGCCTGGGCCGCGCCCGAGCACGAAAAACAGCTGGTCGAGGCCGCCCGCGCCGCCGGCTTCGGCCAGATCTCGGCCAGCCACGAGGTTTCGCCGCTGATCAAGCTGGTGGGCCGCGGCGACACCACGGTGGTCGACGCCTACCTCACCCCGATCCTGTCGCGCTACGTGGCGCAGGTGGCAGGGGCGCTCAGCGCCACGCCGCCCGATCAGCCGGGGCCGACGCTGCAATTCATGATGTCCTCGGGCGGGCTGACCGCCGCCGACCGGTTCAAGGGGCGCGACGCCATCCTGTCGGGCCCCGCGGGCGGCGTGGTGGGCATGGCGCGCACCGGGCAACTGGCCGGGCATGACCACGTGATCGGCTTCGACATGGGCGGCACCTCGACCGACGTGGCGCATTTCGACGGCACGTTCGAGCGCGCCTTCGAAACCCAGGTCGCGGGCGTGCGGATGCGCGCGCCGATGCTGCGCGTCCATACCGTGGCCGCCGGCGGCGGCTCCATCCTGCATGCCGAGCCGGGGCGTTTCCGCGTGGGGCCCGACAGCGCGGGCGCCCATCCCGGCCCCGCCTGCTATCGCCACGGCGGGCCGCTGACCGTCACCGACGCCAATGTCATGCTGGGCAAGCTGAACCCCGAGTTCTTCCCCGCCATCTTTGGCCCCGGTCAGGACCAGCCGCTCGACCGCGACACCGTCGCCGCCCGGTTCGGCGAGATCGCCCAGGCCGAGGGCAAGAGCGCCGAAGAGGTCGCCGAGGGCTTCCTGCAGATCGCGGTCGAGAACATGGCCAACGCGATCAAGAAGATCTCCGTCCAGCGCGGCCATGACGTGACGCGCTACCTGCTGAATGCCTTCGGCGGCGCGGGCGGGCAGCACGCCTGCCTGGTGGCCGATGCGCTGGGGATGACCAGCGTGCTGATCCACCCGCTGTCGGGGCTGCTGTCGGCCTACGGCATCGGGCTGGCGCGCGTCACCGAGGCCCGCCAGCAGGGTTTGGAGGTCGAGTTGCAGGAGGCCGAGTTGCAGGACATCGAGGCCTCGCTCACCCGCCTGACCGGCGAGGTGAACGCGGCCCTCTCGGCGCAGGGCGTGGCCGAGGGGTCGATCGGCCTCACCCGCCGGCTGCACCTGCGCTATGCCGGCACCGACACCGCCCTTCCCGTCCTCTGGGACGGCGACATGGCCGAGGCCCGCGCCCAGTTCGAGGCCGCGCATCTCAGCGAGTTCGGCTTTACCGACCCCGACGCGCCCCTGCTTGTAGAGGCCAGCGAAATCGAGGGCGTGGCCGCCGAAGCCGCCGCCGAGCCCGAGCCGAGCGGCACGCTGGCCGAGGGCGAGGCCAAGGCCGAAACCCGCGTGCCGGTCTATTCCGGCGGGCAATGGCAGGACGCGGCGGTCGTGAAGCGCGAGGCGATGGCGCCGGGCCGCACCGTCACCGGTCCCGCGCTGATCATCGAGGCCAACCAGACCGTGGTGGTCGAACCCGGCTGGCGCGCCGAGGTCACCGCGCGCGACCACATCCTGATGACCCGTGTCGAGGCCGCTGCCCGCAAGAGCGCCGCCGGCACCGAGGCCGACCCGGTCCTGCTCGAGGTCTTCAACAACCTCTTCATGAACATCGCCGAGCAAATGGGCGTGGCGCTTCAGAAAACCGCGCGTTCGGTGAACATCAAGGAGCGGCTGGATTTCTCCTGCGCGGTCTTTGACTCGCAGGGCGCGCTGGTCGCCAACGCGCCGCATATGCCGGTGCACCTGGGCTCCATGGACCGCTCGGTCGAGACGGTGATCCGCCTCAACGAGGGCCAGATCCGGCCCGGCGACGTGTATGCGCTGAACGCCCCCTACAACGGCGGCACCCACCTGCCCGACATCACCGTGGTCACGCCGGTGTTCGATGCGCAGGGCAAGGAGATCCTGTTCTGGGTCGCCTCGCGCGGGCACCACGCCGACGTGGGCGGCATCGCGCCCGGTTCCATGACCCCGCGCGCCACCCGCGTCGACGAGGAAGGCGTGCTGATCGACAACTTCAAGCTGGTCGAGGACGGGCGCTTCCGCGAGGGGCCGCTGCGCGAGCTGCTGACCGATCACCCCTACCCCTGCCGCAACCCGGACCAGAACGTGGCCGACCTCAAGGCGCAGGTCGCGGCCAACGCCCGCGGCGTGGCCGAGCTGCGCCACATGATCGAGGGCTTCGGGCTGGACGTGGTGCAGGCCTATATGGGCCACGTGCAGGACAACGCCGCGGCCGAGGTTTCGCGGGTGATCGGGCGGCTGTCGGACGGCAGCTATGAATACCCGACCGACACCGGCCAGGTGATCAAGGTCAAGGTGACGGTGGACCGCGCGCGCGGCGAGGCGACGGTGGACTTCACCGGCACCTCGGCGGCGATGGAGAACAACTTCAACGCCCCGGCCCCGGTAACGCGGGCGGCCGTGCTCTATGTCTTCCGGGTGATGGTCGAGGCGCCGATCCCGATGAACGCGGGCTGCCTGCGCCCGGTCAAGATCGTGGTGCCCGAGGGCTGCATGCTGGCCCCGCGCTACCCCGCGGCGGTGGTCGCGGGCAACGTGGAAACCAGCCAGCATGTCACCAACGCGCTGTTCGGCGCGCTTGGGGCGATCGCCAACAGCCAGGGCACGATGAACAACCTGACCTTCGGCAACGAGCGGCACCAGTATTACGAAACCATCTGCTCGGGCAGCCCGGCGGGGTGGATGAACGACGGTACCGGCTTTGCCGGGACCGACGGGGTGCATGTGCACATGACCAACTCGCGCCTGACCGACCCAGAG
>Ga0207799_100511_pt1 | contig 12838 bp, 8 predicted proteins | sample TtanPargueraPR_4_FD_187742 | JGI IMG/M metagenome (GOLD analysis project Ga0207799, IMG submission 187742) | Aerobic enrichment media microbial communities from Bioluminiscent Bay, La Parguera, Puerto Rico - Tt and M2 (SPAdes) | ecosystem: Environmental > Aquatic > Marine > Unclassified ...
TCGAACCCGTTGGTAAGGCGCACGCGAGCCACTTTCCGCAAGGCGGAGTTCGGCTTCTTCGGCGTCGTGGTATATACGCGCGTGCACACACCGCGCTTCTGCGGGCAACTCTCCAGGGCCGGAACCTTGTTCCGAACGAGAGGCGCCTGCCGCGGCTTACGGATCAACTGATTAACTGTAGGCATTGCGTCTTTCCATTCCACACGCGCCACACCCGAATGACCGAGTAAGCGGCGCACAACCCCTTCAACGAGGCAAAAAACCACCTCTGACGGCTTTGAAAACCGCCCAGAGGGGCGTTGAACAAGTTTTGTTAATCTCTAAAGAGATTGCGTCTAAGCCGAACGGCCTACCACCAACCCCTCGTGAAGAGCGCCGCATACTAGTTACGACACTCAAACCAGTCAAGCCCAGAAACCCATGTTTTTCAGCCGTTTTTTTACGGCCCGGTCCGAAGGCGGGGAGAGCCCGGAATCTCCCGGCTTCTCCCCGCTAACGGCCTAGTGTTCCTTGGGCTGCAAGCCTTTAGTCGTCGCCTTCGCCGCCCGTCGACACCCCGGCCGAGGCCGGATCGCCGGTAATCTGGCCGGCATCCACCGGGGTCATCTCCTCGATTCCCTCGGCGGCATCGTCCTCGACGGCGCCCATCTCGCGGTCCCGATCGGCGGCGACGGCCCGCAGACGGTTCATCACGCTGCCCGTTCCCGCCGGGATCAGGCGGCCGACGATGACGTTCTCCTTCAGGCCCTCCAGGTTGTCCACCTTGCCCGACACCGAAGCCTCGGTGAGGACGCGGGTGGTCTCCTGGAACGACGCAGCGGAGATGAACGACTGCGTCTGCAGGCTCGCCTTGGTGATGCCTTGCAGCACAGGGATCCCCTCGGCCGGCTTGCCCCCGCGGTCGACGGTCTTGGCGTTGACCTCCTCGAACTCGAGGCGATCGACCTGTTCGCCGACCAGGAACGTCGTCTCGCCCGGCACGGTGACCTCGACCTTCTGCAGCATCTGGCGAACGATCACCTCGATGTGCTTGTCGTTGATCTTCACACCCTGCAGCCGGTAGACGTCCTGGATCTCGGTGACCAGATAGTCGGCCAGCGCCTCGACGCCCATGACCCGCAGGATATCGTGCGGAACCGGGCTGCCGTCCATCAGCGAGTCGCCCTTCCGGACGAAATCACCTTCCTGGATGCTGACATGCTTGCCCTTCGGGATCAGGTACTCGTGCGGCTCAACGCCTTCGTCGCTCGGCTGGACGATGATCCGGCGCTTGGACTTGTAGTCCTTGCCGAACTCGACGACGCCGTCGATGTCGCTGATGATCGAGTGATCCTTCGGCTTGCGGGCCTCGAACAGTTCCGCCACTCGCGGCAGACCGCCGGTGATGTCACGGGTCTTGGCCGATTCGCGCGGCACGCGGGCCAGCACGTCGCCGGCGTTCACCTGCTGGCCGTTCTCGACCGACAGGATGGCGTCCACCGACAGGTAGTAACGGGCCTCGACGTCCTTGTCCAAGGTGACGACCTCGCCCTGCTCGTCACGCAGGGTGACGCGCGGCCGCAGGTCGGCGGCCTTGGGCTGCCCCTTCCAGTCGGTCACCACCTTGTAGGCGATGCCGGTGGCCTCGTCCACGCGCTCGGCCATGGTCGTTCCCTCGACCAGGTCGACGTAATGGACGACACCGGGCCGCTCGGTGATGATCGGCAGGGTGTAGGGATCCCATTCGGCGATGACGTCGCCCCGGGCGATCTTGGCCTTGTCCTTGACCAGCAGACGGGCACCGTACGGAATCCGGTGGCGGGCCCGTTCGCGATCCTGGTTGTCGGCCAGGATGATCTCCGCGTTGCGGCTCATTACGATGTGGATGTTGTCGCTGTTCTTGACCGTGGCCACGTTATAGAACTTGACCACCGAGTCGGCCGCGGCCTCCACCTTCGACTGCTCGGCACCACGCTGGGCCGCGCCGCCGATATGGAACGTCCGCATGGTGAGCTGGGTTCCCGGCTCGCCAATCGACTGGGCCGCGATGACGCCGACGGCCTCGCCGATGTTGACCCGGGTTCCCCGGGCCAAATCACGGCCATAACAGCTTGCGCAGACGCCCACCCGGGCGTCGCAGGTCAGGGGCGACCGGACCAGGATCGACTCGATCCCGCCCGCCTTCTCGATCTTGGCAACGAGTTCCTCGTCGATCAGATCGCCGGCGGCGACGACGACGTCGCCGCTGTTCGGATCGATCACGTCCTCGGCCGCGGTCCGGCCCAGCACCCGCTCGCCAAGGGAAGCGATGACCTCGCCGCCCTGGACCACGGCCCGCATGGTGATGCCCTTGTCGGTGCCGCAATCCTCGATGGTGATGATGCTGTCCTGCGCCACGTCGACCAGACGGCGGGTCAGGTACCCCGAGTTCGCCGTCTTCAACGCCGTGTCCGCCAACCCCTTTCGGGCGCCGTGGGTCGAGTTGAAGTACTCGAGCACCGTAAGGCCTTCCTTGAAGTTGGAGATGATCGGCGTTTCGATGATCTCGCCCGACGGCTTGGCCATCAGGCCGCGCATGCCGGCGAGCTGCTTCATCTGGGCGGCCGAGCCACGGGCACCGGAATGGGCCATCATGTAGACCGAGTTGACCGGCTCACCCGGCTTGGCGGTCGAGATTTCCTTCATCATGGCGTCGGCGACCTGGTCGGTGCAGCCCGACCACGCGTCCACCACTTTGTTGTACTTCTCGCCCTGGGTGATCAGGCCGTCCTGGTACTGCTGCTCGTATTCCTTGATCAGCTCCTCGGTCTTGCCGACAAGCGTCGTCTTGCTGGCCGGCACGACCAGGTCGTCCTTGCCGAAGGAGATGCCGGCCCGGCAGGCATAGCCGAAGCCGAGCGACATGATGCGATCGGTGAAGATGACCGTCTCTTTCTGGCCGCAGTGACGGTAGACCAGATCGATCACGTCCGAGATCTCGCGCTTGGTCAGCAGCTTGTTGACGGTGCTGAACGGCACCTGAGGATGACGCGGCAACAGCTCGGACAGGATCATCCGCCCCGGGGTCGTCTCGACCCGGACGGTGATCGGAGTGTTGTTCTCGTCGACCGTCCGGTACCGCGCCTTGATCTTGGCATGCAGGGACACGGCCTGGGCGTCCAGGGCTTGCTGGATCTCGCCGACGTCGGCGAAGGTCATCCCCTCGCCCGGCTCGCCTTCCCGGTCCATGGTCAGGTAGTACAGGCCGAGGACGATGTCCTGCGACGGCACGATAATCGGCTTGCCGTTGGCCGGGCTGAGGATGTTGTTGGTCGACATCATCAGCACGCGGGCTTCCAGCCGGGCTTCCAGGGACAGCGGCACATGGACCGCCATCTGGTCGCCGTCGAAGTCGGCGTTGAAGGCCGCGCAAACCAGCGGATGCAGCTGGATCGCCTTGCCCTCGATCAGCTTCGGCTCGAACGCCTGGATCCCCAGACGATGGAGCGTCGGCGCCCGGTTCAGCATGACCGGATGCTCGCGGATCACCTCTTCCAGGATGTCCCAGACCTCGGGACGCTCCTTCTCGACCATCCGCTTGGCCGCCTTGATGGTGGTGGCCATGCCGTAAAGTTCGAGCTTCGAATAGATGAACGGCTTGAACAGCTCGACCGCCATCTTCTTCGGCAGACCGCACTGATGCAGCATCAGTTCGGGGCCGACCACGATGACCGAACGGCCGGAGTAGTCGACGCGCTTGCCAAGCAGGTTCTGGCGGAACCGGCCCTGCTTGCCCTTCAGCATGTCGGACAGGGACTTCAGCGGCCGCTTGTTGGCGCCGGTGATGGCCCGGCCGCGACGGCCGTTGTCGAACAGGGCGTCCACCGCCTCCTGCAGCATCCGCTTCTCGTTGCGGATGATGATCTCCGGCGCGTGCAGCTCCATCAGGCGCTTCAGGCGGTTGTTCCGGTTGATCACCCGGCGGTACAGGTCGTTCAGGTCCGAGGTGGCGAACCGGCCGCCGTCCAACGGAACCAGCGGGCGCAGTTCGGGCGGAATGACCGGGACGACTTCCAGGATCATCCATTCCGGACGCGTTCCGGATTCGAGGAACGCCTCGACCAGCTTCAGCCGCTTGACCAGCTTCTTGCGCTTGGCCTCGGAGTTGGTCTCGGCCAGATCCTCGCGCAGGATCTCGCACTCCTCCTCCAGGTCGATGGCCGACAGCATGGCGCGGATCGCCTCGGCGCCGATACCCACGGTGAAGGCATCCTCGCCGAATTCGTCGACCGCGTTCTGGTACTGGTCCTCGTTGAGCAACTCACGCAGCTTGAGCGGCGTCAGGCCCGGCTCGACCACGACGTAGTTCTCGAAGTAGAGAACCCGCTCCAGATCTTTCAGCGTCATGTCGAGCAGCAGACCGATGCGGCTCGGCAGCGACTTCAGGAACCAGATGTGGGCGACCGGCGAGGCCAGCTCGATATGGCCCATGCGCTCGCGCCGGACCTTCTGCAGCGTGACCTCGACCCCGCACTTCTCGCAGGTGATGCCCTTGTACTTCATCCGCTTGTACTTGCCGCACAAGCATTCGTAGTCCTTGATCGGGCCGAAGATCCGGGCGCAGAACAGACCGTCCCGCTCCGGCTTGAAGGTCCGGTAGTTGATGGTCTCCGGCTTCTTGATCTCGCCGAAAGACCAGGAACGGATGCGCTCGGGGCTGGCAATCGAAATGCGGATCTGATCGAACCGCTGGGTTCCGCCGACCTGCCCGAAAACCTTCATCAATTCGTTCATGTGTCGTCCTCCTCGTTCCGGGACAGAGGCTTAATACTTGTGCTGGTTCAATTCGACGTTAAGACCCAGCGAGTGCAGTTCCTTGACCAACACGTTGAAGGATTCCGGAATACCTGCCTCGAAGTTGTCCTCGCCGCGCACGATGGCCTCGTAGACCTTCGTACGACCGGCCTGATCGTCGGATTTCACCGTGAGCATCTCCTGCAGCGTATAGGCAGCGCCATACGCCTCGAGGGCCCACACCTCCATCTCGCCGAACCGCTGACCGCCGAACTGCGCCTTGCCGCCCAGCGGTTGCTGGGTGACCAGGCTGTACGGGCCGATCGACCGGGCATGGATCTTGTCGTCGACCAGATGGTGCAGCTTGAGCATGTAGATGTAGCCCACCGTCACCTTCCGGGCGAACGTCTCGCCGGTCCGGCCGTCGATCAGCGTGACCTGTCCGGAAGCATCGAGACCCGCCTTTTCCAGCATCTCGACGATGTCGCTCTCGCGGGCACCGTCGAACACCGGCGTGGCGATCGGCACGCCGTTGCGGAGGTTAGAGGCGAGCGTGACGACCTCGTTGTCCTCCAGGTCCGCGATGTCTTCCTTGTAGGTCTTGTCGCCGTAGGCGTTTTTCAGCGTCTCGCGCAGTTGCTTGATCTCGCCGTTTTCGCTCACCGCGTCGAGCATGTCGCCGATCTGGCGCCCCAGCCCGGCACAAGCGAAGCCGAGATGGGTCTCCAGGATCTGTCCGACGTTCATGCGCGAAGGCACGCCCAACGGGTTGAGCACGATGTCGACCGGCTGCCCGTCCTCGAGGTAGGGCATGTTCTCGATCGGCACGATCCGCGAGATCACGCCCTTGTTGCCGTGACGGCCGGCCATCTTGTCGCCCGGCTGAAGCTTGCGCTTCACGGCGACGAAGACCTTGACCATCTTCATCACCCCCGGGGGCAGCTCGTCGCCGCGCTGCAGCTTCTCGACCTTGTTCTCGAAACGCTCCTGCAGCCGGGCGATGCTCTCCTCGAACTGCTTCTTCAGCGCCTCGATGTCCTGCATCACCTTGTCGTCGTCGACAACGATCTGCGCGCACTGGCCGGGCGTGAACTTGTCGAGGATCTCCTCGGTCAGCTTGACGTCCGGATCCAGCCCCTTCGGTCCGCCGACGGCCTTGCGGCCGAGCAGCAGCGCCCGGAGACGCTGGTTGAAGTTGCGCTCCAGGATGGCCCGCTCGTCGTCGCGGTCCTTCGCCAGATGCTCGATCTCGGCCCGTTCGATGGCCAGCGACCGCTCGTCCTTGTCGACGCCGCGGCGCGAGAACACCCGCACCTCGACGATGGTGCCGCTGACCCCCGGCGGCAGACGCAACGAGGTGTCGCGCACGTCGTGCGCCTTCTCGCCGAAGATCGCCCGCAGCAGCTTCTCTTCCGGGGTCATCGGGGATTCGCCCTTCGGCGTCACCTTGCCGACCAGGATGTCGCCCGCGTTGACCTCGGCACCGATATAGACGATGCCGGCCTCGTCGAGGCTGCGCAGGGCTTCCTCGCCGACATTCGGGATGTCGCGGGTGATTTCCTCCTGGCCCAGCTTGGTATCGCGGGCCATCACTTCGAATTCCTCGATATGGACCGAGGTGAACACGTCATCGGCGACGATGCGCTCGGAGATCAGGATCGAGTCTTCGTAGTTGTAGCCGTTCCAAGGCATGAACGCGACCAGCACGTTCCGCCCCAGGGCCAGATCGCCGAGTTCCGTGGACGGGCCGTCGGCGATGATGTCCCCGGCCTCGATCCGGTCGCCCACACGGACCAGCGGGCGCTGGTTGATGCAGGTGTTCTGGTTCGAACGCTGGAACTTCATCAGGTTGTAGATGTCGACGCCGGAGGCCGAATGCGAGGTCTCCTCGGTCGCCTGGATGACGATGCGGGTGGCGTCCACGTGATCGACCACGCCGGAGCGGCGGGCGACGATGGCGGCGCCCGAATCCCGGGCGACGGCCGTCTCCATCCCGGTGCCAACCAACGGCGCCTCGGCACGGATCAGCGGCACCGCCTGACGCTGCATGTTCGAGCCCATCAGCGCGCGGTTGGCGTCATCGTTCTCGAGGAACGGGATGAGCGCCGCGGCGACCGACACCAGCTGCTTAGGCGACACGTCGATGTAGTCGATATCCTCGGGACGGGACATCAGGTAGTTGCCGCCCTGGCGGCAGCTCACCAGATCGGTGGCGAACTTGCCGTCCGCGTCCACCTCGGCGTTGGCCTGGGCGACCGTATAGCGGCCTTCCTCCATCGCCGACATGTAGACCACGTCGTCGGTCAGCTTGCCGTTTTCGACCTTCCGGTACGGCGCCTCAATGAAGCCGTACTTGTTGACCCGGGCGTAGGTCGCCAGGCTGTTGATCAGGCCGATGTTCGGGCCTTCCGGAGTCTCGATCGGGCAGATCCGGCCGTAATGGGTCGGATGCACGTCGCGGACTTCGAAGCCGGCGCGCTCGCGGGTCAGACCGCCCGGGCCGAGGGCCGACAGGCGCCGCTTATGCGTGATCTCGCTGAGCGGGTTAGTCTGATCCATGAACTGGCTGAGCTGCGACGACCCGAAGAACTCGCGGACCGCGCCGGCCGCCGGCTTGGCGTTGATCAGGTCGTGCGGCATGACGGTGTCGATATCGACCGAGCTCATGCGCTCGCGGATCGCCCGCTCCATGCGCAGCAGCCCGATGCGGTACTGGTTCTCCATCAGTTCGCCGACCGACCGGACGCGGCGGTTGCCGAGATGGTCGATGTCGTCGATCTCGCCCCGGCCGTCCTTCAGTTCGACCATGGTCCGGACGACTTCCAGGATGTCCTGTTTGCGCAGGATCCGCAGCGTGTCGTCGGTCTGGAAGTTGAGGCGCGAGTTCATCTTGACCCGGCCGACCGACGAAAGGTCGTAGCGTTCCGAATCGAAGAACAGGCCGTGGAACAGGGCCTCGGCCGTCTCCAGGGTCGGCGGCTCGCCGGGGCGCATGACGCGGTAGATGTCGATCAGCGCCTCTTCCCGGCTCGAGTTCTTGTCGATCGCCAGCGTGTTGCGGATATACGGGCCGACGTTGATATGGTCGATGGCCAGCGTCGGGATGGTCTTGATGCCGGCCTCTTCGAGGGATTCGAGGACGTCCTCGGTAATCTCCTCGCCGGCCTCGACGAAGACCTCGCCGGTTCCTTCGCTGATCAGGTCCTCGGCCACATAGTGCCCGACCAGATCCTGATCCGGGACCAGCTGATCCTTCAGCCCCTTCTCCTCCAGCTGGCGGAGCAGGCGGGCGGTCATCTTGGTTCCGGTTTCGGCCACCACGTCGCCGGTCTTGGCGTCGACCAGGTCGATGGTCAGCTTGCTGCCCTTCATGCGCTCGGCGACGAACGGCGTCTTCCAGCCCTTGGCGGTCCGCGTGTAGACGACCTGATTGTAGAAGTAGCCGAGAATCTCCTCCGGCGACATGCCGGTGAGCTCCGACGGGTCCACCGACCGGCCTTCCTTCTCGCGCTCGGCGCGCAGGGCCTCGGTGTCGGCGCCGTCCAGCGCCATCAGCATGGTCGTCACCGGCAGCTTGCGGCGGCGGTCGATCCGGACGTAGATCAGGTCCTTGGCGTCGAATTCGAAGTCCAGCCAGGAACCGCGGTACGGAATGACGCGGGCGGCGAACAGATACTTGCCCGACGCGTGGGTCTTGCCCTTGTCGTGGTCGAAGAAGACGCCCGGCGAGCGGTGCATCTGCGAAACGATCACGCGCTCGGTGCCGTTGATGACGAACGTGCCGTTCGCCGTCATCAAGGGCATGTCGCCCATGTAGACGTCCTGCTCCTTGATGTCGCGGATCGAACGGGACCCCGTATCCTCGTCCACATCCCACACCACGAGACGCAGCGTCACCTTGAGCGGCGCCGCGAAGGTCGTGCCGCGCTGCTGACATTCGTCGACGTCGTACTTCGGCGTCTCGAACTGGTACTTCACGAATTCCAGAGTGCCGCGTTCCGAAAAATCGGTAATCGGGAAAACGGACTTGAACACTTCCTGGAGGCCGGTATCCGTCCGGTCCTCCGGCTGCACTTCACGCTGCAGGAACTGTTCATAAGACGTCTTCTGAACCTCGATGAGGTTCGGCATCGGTGCAACCGCGGAAAGCCGCCCGAAGTCCTTGCGCACACGCAGTCGACCCGTAAAGGACTTAGCCATTCCAAACCCTCGCAATTTGCTGTCGGTTCCGGCCCCGGTTGCGCACGATCACCGCGTTCGGCGACCTTGGGCCTATAACACGAGCGGAGAAACCGCCCTTTGACACCGGGTTCCCGCCCCTCTTGCGCGGGCTCGGTGTCGAAGCGATCGCATCTGCTTTCCCGGCCGCGGCAAGGCCAATTCGGGCAAATACGATAGACCGGTCGGGCCGGGCAGCCGGAATCCGCCAGGAATTCCCGCCGCCCGGCCCAATGCCGGAAATGTATAAGCTGGTAGTCGGTACCAGCCGTGGCAAGCCCTGTTACTTGAGCTCCACGGAGGCGCCGGCTTCTTCCAGCTTCTTCTTGATCTCTTCGGCCTCTTCCTTCTTCGCGCCTTCCTTAACCGTCTTCGGCGCGCCTTCAACGAGATCCTTGGCCTCCTTCAGGCCGAGGCCGGTGATCGCACGGACCTCCTTAATCACGTTGATCTTCTTGTCGCCGGCGGCGGCGAGAACGACGTCGAACTCGTCCTTCTCTTCGGCCGGGGCTTCACCAGCGGCGGCGGCGCCGCCAGCGGCGGCAACCGCGACCGGAGCGGCGGCGCTGACGCCCCACTTCTCCTCGAGCAGCTTGCTGAGCTCGGCGGCTTCGATGACGGTGAGGGCGGAAAGATCCTCGACCAGCTGTTCCAGATTCGCCATTTTGAACTTTCTCCTAGGCTTGAACTGTTAGATTTACGCGTTTCGGCTCGATTACGCCGCGGCCCCTTGCTGGGCATGAGCATTGATCACCCGGGCGACCTGACCACCAGGCGCCTGAAGGATGCTGGCAATCCGCGAGGCAGGCGTGGTCAAGATGCCCACGATCTTAGCCCGCGATTCGTCCAGGGACGGCAGGGAGGCCAAGGCCTGAACCCCTGCGGCGTCGAAGACGTCGCTGCCGACAGCTCCGCCCAGGACGACCAGCTTCTCGTTGCTCTTGGCGAAGTCCGTGGCGACTTTCGCGGGCGCCACCGGATCGACGGAAAACGCAACCGCCGTCGGGCCGGTGAACAGATCGCTCAGTCCCTCGTACTTCGAACCAGCAAGAGCGAGACGCGTGAGCCGATTTTTCGTGACTTTGAAACTGGCACCCGCCTTGCGCATACGGTCGCGGAGGTCGGTGATTTCGGCGACCGTCAGCCCGGAATAATGGGTGACGACGACGCCTTCACTCCCCTCGAACGTCTCATGCAGCGAAGCAACCAGTGCTTCTTTCTGTGATCGGTCCACAGATCGTCTCCAAGTTATGGCCCGCAAAACCGGCCATTGCGGCGGCCGGACTTACGTTCCGTTGGACAACAAGCTTCCTTCCGGAAGCCGGTACTCCTGCCCATTCCGCCAGTTCAAGCCGTCCACGGAAGGATCGGACCTTCCGGAAAACGGTTCTTACCACCGTCTATGCAGGCGGGAGGCTCCCTTTAAACCCGCTTCGGCGAACCGGAACGGGCACCTACAGTCTTGGACAGGACCGGGGCACATCGTCTCCCCGGTGATCCTTCCGGCTCCCGAGGGAACCGGAAGGAAACGCATCGCCAATCCGGGCTTACTCGCCCAGGTTGGCCAGATTCAGCTTCAGGCCCGGCCCCATGGTGGAGCTGATGCTGGCGCGCTGAAGGTAGGTCCCCTTCGCACCCGCCGGCTTGGCCTTGTTGATCGCGTCGATGAACGCCTTGATGTTCTCGGCCAGGGCTTCCTCGGTGAAGCTCGCCTTGCCGACGCCGGCATGCACGATGCCCGCCTTCTCGACACGGAATTCGATCTGACCGCCCTTGGCGTCCTTGATCGCCTGGGCGACGTCGTTGGTGACCGTGCCCAGCTTCGGGTTCGGCATCAGGCCGCGCGGGCCGAGAACCTTACCGAGCCGGCCGACAACGGCCATCATGTCCGGCGTCGCGATGCAGCGGTCGAAAGCGATCTCGCCGCCCTGCACCTTCTCGGCCAGGTCTTCGGCGCCGACCAGATCGGCCCCGGCTTCCTCGGCCTGGGCCGCCTTGTCGCCCTTGGCGAACACGGCGACGCGCAGCGACTTGCCGGTCCCGTTGGGCAGCGACACGACGCCGCGGACCATCTGGTCCGAGTGGCGCGGGTCCACACCCAGGTTGAGCGCGACCTCGATGGTCTCGTCGAACTTCGCGACGGCGCCGGCCTTGAGCAGCTTTACCGCCTCGGGCAGATCGTAGAGCGCCTGACGGTCGATACCTTCATAGGCTTTATTCAGCCGTTTTCCCTTGCTCGCCATCGCCTTAATCCTCCACGACCTCGAGACCCATGGAACGCGCGGAACCGATGATCATCTGCGAAGCGGCATCGATATCGGCGGCGTTCAGGTCGACCATCTTCGTCTCGGCGATCTCGCGCACCTGCGACATGGTCACCTTCCCGACGGTTTCCTTGCCGGGATTGTTGGCCGCTTTGCTGAGTTTCGCCGCCTTCTTCAGCAGGAAGCTGGCCGGCGGGGTCTTGGTGATGAACGAGAACGTCCGGTCCTTGTAGGCCGTGATCACGGTCGGGATCGGCATGCCCGGCTCGAGGTTCTGGGTCTGCGCGTTGAACGCCTTGCAGAACTCCATGATGTTCAAACCGGCCTGGCCGAGCGCCGGACCGATTGGCGGCGACGGGTTGGCTTGGCCTGCAGGCACCTGCAGCTTGATATAGCCTTCAATCTTCTTTGCCATTTTGTCCCTCGAAAGAAAGAGTCCAAAGGGGGCGCGGTTCGGTCATGGCGGACCTCCCGCACCAACCCGCCGCACCCCGCGGCGGGAATTCTTCAAGTCAAAGCTTCTCGACCTGCGAGTACTCCAGTTCGACGGGCGTCGCCCGGCCGAAAATCGAAACCGAAACCTTGAGCCGCGCCCGCTCCTCGTCGACTTCCTCGACAAGGCCGTTGAACGAGGTGAACGGGCCGTCGCTGACCCGGACCTGATCGCCGATCTCGAAGGTGATCGACATCCGCGGACGCTCGACCCCCTCCTCGACCTGATGCAGGATGCGCGTCGCCTCGGCGTCCGAGATCGGCGTCGGCCGGTTGCCGCTGCCCAGGAACCCGGTGACCTTCGGCGTATCCTTCACGAGATGCCAGCTCTCGTCGGTCAATTCCATCTGGACCAGGATGTAGCCCGGGAAGAACTTGCGTTCGGAGCTGACCTTGCTGCCGCGGCGCATCTCGAACACTTCTTCCATCGGCACCAGAACCTGGGGAATGTTCTCGCTCATCCCCTTCTGGCGGGCCTGCTCCTCGATCGACTGGGCGACCTTCTTCTCGAACCCGGAGTAGACGTGAACCGCATACCAGCGCAGAGCCATCGGCCTCACCCTCCGAGCCCGAAGATGACCTTGACGCCGAGCGCCAGGATCTCATCGACGAAAAAGAAGAAAATGGCCGCCAGGATGACCATGGCAAACACCATGGCCGTGGAGACCATCGTTTCCTTCCGCGTCGGCCAGGTCACTTTCGCGACCTCCTGCCGGACTTCCTGTACGAACTGCGCGGGGGTGGTTTTTGCCATATTCGCCTACTTAAGAGTCTGGTTGGGGATTTAAGCGCGTACGCCGCCGAATGCAATGGCAGGAGTGGAGGGACTCGAACCCACAACCCCCGGTTTTGGAGACCGGTGCTCTGCCAATTGAGCTACACTCCTAAATCGATTGCATCGGCCCCGACCGACCCGAAATCCTTTTGGCTGCCGGGAGGACGGCTCGACGCCGCCGGGCTTTTTAGCCCAGCGGCGCACGACCCCTCAACCCGATTGGGTTGGTTACTCGATGATCGAAGCGACGACGCCGGCGCCAACGGTGCGGCCGCCTTCGCGGATCGCAAACCGAAGACCTTCTTCCATCGCGATCGGAACAATCAGGTTCACTTCC
>Ga0207799_100512_pt1 | contig 12812 bp, 12 predicted proteins | sample TtanPargueraPR_4_FD_187742 | JGI IMG/M metagenome (GOLD analysis project Ga0207799, IMG submission 187742) | Aerobic enrichment media microbial communities from Bioluminiscent Bay, La Parguera, Puerto Rico - Tt and M2 (SPAdes) | ecosystem: Environmental > Aquatic > Marine > Unclassified ...
AACGGCCCGGACGGATGCCCGGGCCTTTGTCGGAAAATCGTCCCGCCGGGCTTAGGCCCGCTCCACCTTGAGCAGGCCGAGGTGCTTGTCGAAGTGGCGGGTGATGAATTCCAGGTGCAGGTCCCGGTGCTTGTCGAGGATCTCCAGCAGCCGGTCGCGGTAGAGGCGGCCGGTGGCGCCCTTGCCCTTGGTCAGCACCGAGCCGAAGGTGGCGTGCAGCAACTGGCGGCCGGTGTCCTCGTCGAGGAACACCCGCTCCAGGTCTTCGTCGGCGGTGCCCTTCAGGGCGTCGGCGTCCGCCTGGGTGGTCGACAGGTGGTAGCTCTTGCGGTCCTCGGCGAAGCGGCCCCGGCAGTAGTCGGCCAGTTCGCGCAGGAACGCCGGATCGGCGCGGGCGACGACGCGCAGGGCCTCCAGGTAGCTGGTCCCGGCGGTCTTCACATGCAGCATCTCGCCACACAGCCGGGCGAAGATCGGATAGACCGAGAACTTGTCCGAGCCGGAATGCAGGCTGAGCTTGTAGGGGCCGCAGAACCGGGCGATGGCGACGTGCCGGGCGATGGACTCCTCGAAGGCGGCGAGGTCGCCCTTGTAATCGACGCCCTTCTCGAATTCGCCGATGAAGCGCGGCGCCAGGCTGATGAAATCGACGCCGCGGCGGCGCAGTTCCTGGGCGACGAACAGGTGTTCGAGCGGCGAGGTCGGTACTTCGGATTCGTCGACCGACATCTCGATCTCGTAGCCGTTGCCGCCGCCGGCCGCTTCCTTGAGCGCGGCGGCCAGCTTGGCGCAATGGGCGGCGGCGCGGCCGTATTTCACCCCGGCGCGCAGCAGCGAGGGCTCGTCGAAGGCGAGCGTATAGCCGTCGTCGATGTCGAAGGTCTTGCCGAGGTAGAGGTCGCGCATCTCGCCGTCCTCGAACACGCCCTCGGCGGTCAGGGCCTTTTCGCCGCCGGCCAGTTCCTCGGCGGTCATGCCGTCGGCCTCGTTGACCACGTGGTCCGACGGATCGAAGGTGAAGAAGGTGAACCCGGCGGCGTGCGTGCTGCGCACGTCGTCCTCGGTCTTCAGGTGGTCGGCGTCGGCGCCCCAGGGCTTGGCGTAGCCGGCGGCCTCGACGGCGCGGCTGGCATCTTCCATCACGTCGCGCGGGGTGCGGTCGGTGCGCACCATCTCGCGGATGGACTGCTGGGCGAAGATCGGGATGAAGTCGGTTTTCGCCACGGCGGCGATGTGGCCGGGCGTGGCGAGCCCGAGGCGGTCGCCGAAGCCGAAAGATTTCTTCAACCCGATGACGGTAGGCGTGGAATTACTCATGTCGTGGTCCGTTTCCTTGCCAGAATGGCGTCGCGTGATGATCTGCGTCGAACCCCAGGGCGTGAAAGCAACCTCGCGCCGGCGGGCGCGGCCCGTTGCCGGGTCTTGTCGTGCCTCCCGAAAGATTGCTCCCTGGAGCGTACTGTCCGGTCGGGGGCCGCGCAATCGCCACCCCCTGTTATTCTATATCGTGGGAGATCGGGCTTGGCCGCCCTTTCCTCCCGGAGTAAACCGGAAGCTCGCCAAACCCGAACGGATGGAGCCATGACCGAAGCCGCCAGCCAGCCCGAGACCCATCGGATGATCGTCGACCTGCTCGAGGGCGGTGGCGCCGAATACCGCATCGTCGAGCATCCGGCCGAGGGGCGCTCGGCGGAGATCGCCAAGATCCGCGGCAACGATCCGTCGCAGTCGCTCAAGGCCATCGTCGTCGCGGTCCGGGGCGGCGGCGGCGGACGGCGCATGGTCATGGCGGTGGTGCCCGGCAACCGGCGGCTCGACATGAAGGCGCTGTGCAAGGCGGCCGGCGCGCAGAAGGGCAGCTTCGCGCCGCCGGACGAGGTGACGGCGCTGACCGGTTGCGTCATGGGCGCGGTGCCGCCGTTCTCGTTCTGGGAGGAGCTGCCGGTCTACGCCGATCCGCTGATCCGCGACCATGCCGAGGTCTGCTTCAACGCCGCCCGGCTCGACCGTTCCATCTTCATGGACCTGGACGATTACCTCCGCCTCGCCTCGCCGGTCATGGCCGCCGTGGCCGGGGACGAAACCGGCAGCTAACTTAAAGGGCGCAGGATCCCCGGCCCTGCTTGGCCAGGTATTGCTGGTGGTATTCCTCGGCCCGCCAGAAGGTCGCGGCCGGGACGATCTCGGTGACGATCTCGCGCCGGTAGCGGCCGGAATTCTGCTCGCGTTCCCTCGATGCCCGGGCGGCGGTCTCCTGCCGGGCGTCATGGACGAAGATGGCCGAGCGGTACTGGGTGCCGATGTCCGGGCCCTGGCGGTTCAGCTGGGTCGGATCGTGCAGCGCCCAGAAGGTGTCGAGCAGGGTGTCATAGGAAACCCGCTCCGGATCGAAGGTCACGCGCACCGCCTCGGCGTGGCCGGTGCTGTCGGTGCAGACCATCCGGTAGCTCGGGTCGTCGGTATGCCCGCCGGTGTAGCCGACCTCCGCGTCGATCACCCCGGGCACGGCGCGGAACCGCTGCTCGACGCCCCAGAAGCACCCGGCGGCGAAGGTCGCCTGTTCGGTTGTCGCGGCCATCGATTCCTCCTGCCTGTTGCGCGTTACAGGTCTTATGTGGGGCGCGGGAGCGCTACCGCAACGGAGCCGGGCGGAAGTCACGCGGAGGTGAAGAAAACGGGGCCGCCGGAGGAGAGAGTGGGACGGCCCCGCATCGAGGAAGGAAGGGTATGTTTTGTTGGGGTCAGGCTACAGGGTCCGCGTCATAGGCTTCGACATCCAGTTCGCCCTCGCTCTTGGCGATGATGGTGGCGATCATGCCGTCGCCGGTCACGTTGATCGAGGTCCGCGCCATGTCGAGCACCCGGTCGATGCCGGCGACGATGGCCAGGCCTTCCAGCGGCAGGCCGAGCTGGGTCAGCACCAGGGTCAGCATGATCAGCCCGGCGCCCGGCACGCCCGCCGTGCCGACCGAGGCCAGGGTGCCGACCAGGATGATGGTGAAGTAGTCGCCGCCCGAGAGCGTCACGCCGAACACCTGGGCGACGAACAGCGCCGCGATCGCCTCATAGATGGCGGTGCCGTCCATGTTGATCGTCGCGCCGAGCGGCAGCACGAAGCTGGAGATGCTCTTCGAGACGCCGAGGTTCTCCTGCGCGCAGCGGATCGTCACCGGCAGGGTGCCGGAACTGCTGGTCGTGGTGAAGGCGACCATCTGGGCGTCCAGGATCCCCTTGAAGAACGGCTTCAGCCGCAGCCCGCCGTAGAACTTGAGGATCAACCCGTAGGTCACCACCGCGTGCAGGATGCAGGCGACGTAGACGCAGGCGATGATCTTGGCCAGCGGCAGCAGGATGCTCAGCCCGTAGTTGCCGGCGACCCAGGCCATCAGGGCGAAGACGCCGAACGGCGCCAGTTCCATGACGCCGTGGGTGATCTTGTACATGACCTCGGCGCCCGCCTCGAGGACCCGCTCCAGCGGATCGGCCTTGATGCCGACGAAGTTGATGGCGATACCGACGATCAGGGCGAAGACGATGATCTGCAGGATGTTGCCGTTGGCCAGGGCGGCGACCGGGTTGGTCGGGACGAGGTTGAGCAGCGTGTCGACGATCGACGGCATTTCCTTGGTGTTCGCCGTGGCGTCGGCCACGATGTCGACCCCGGCGCCGGGCTGGAAGATCAGGCCGAAGATCAGGCCGATGCAGATGGCGACGGCGGTGGTGACCAGATATCCGACGATGGTCTTGGCGCCGATCCGGCCCATCTTGGCCGGGTCCTTCAGCGAGGTGACGCCGACGGCGAGGGTGAGGAACACCAGGGGCACGATCAGCATCTTGATGAAGTTGATGAACAGCGTGCCGATGGGCTTGAGGACGGTCGCGCTCTCGCCGAAGATTGCGCCGACGATGACGCCGAGGATCAAGCCGCCGAGAATGCGCTTCCAGAGCTTGATGCCGGACCAGCTTTTCCACATGGAAATGTCTCCCTGTTGACTTGGCAAGGGATGCGCTCCCCCGCTTCCCGCGCGGGGGATATCCGGCGGAAATCGGCGGAACGGGCGTCACCCGTTCCCGGTCGTCTGTCTGGGAAAGGAATGGTGGTTCGTGGCATTTCCCGTCGCGGCGTCGTTGCCATCGGGTGGGCCCTCGTCCCTGTCTGATTAAGATGGAAACTTAAGACACGATCTGCGGGAGTTTTCAAGTCAGAAAACCATATCATGCGTGTGTGACGCGGATCGCTGACAAGATATTGTGAATTTGCGACATCGCTGTCCGGAGAGCTACGGTGGCCTTCCTTTTTCGTTTGCGGGCCTGCACACTGAGCGTCCGGCGATGCGATAAACATGCACAGTTGAATTGGGGGGAACATGGACAATGCCGTCGAAACGCCCGCCGGCCGAACGCCGCCGGCGGAACCGCCTTTCGTCGAGTTCACCGGGCGGCGCGGGCCGCTGTTCAAGCTGGTGCTCAAGAACATCCTGCTGAACGTCGTGACGCTCGGCATCTTCCGTTTCTGGGCGAAGACCCGGGTGCGGCGCTATTTCTGGAGCAACATCGTTATCGGCGGCGAACCGCTGGAATACACCGGACGGGGGCTCGAATTGCTGATCGGCTTCCTGATCGTGCTGGTCGTGCTGGTGCCGCTGTCGCTATTGCAGAGCGGCCTGGATCTATTGCTGCAGAGCGGATCGTTCATTCTGGCGGGGGCGTTCAATGTCGTCTATTTGGCCGTGTTCCTCTACCTGATCCAGTTCGCCCTGTTCCGCATGTGGCGCTACCGGCTGACCCGTACCCAATGGCGCGGCATCCGCTTCGGCCTCGACGGTTCGGCATTCCGCTACGCCGGACGGGCCTTCCTGTGGATGATCGCCCAAATGGCGACCCTGGGGGTCGTCACGCCCTGGGCCAACGTCGATCTGATGCGCTACAAGGTGCGGAAGGTCCATTTCGGCGACACGCAGTTCGGTCTCGAGGGACGGGGGCGCGACCTGCTCAAGCCCTGGCTGATTACCATGGGCATTCCGCTGGTCATCGGCATCGCCGGCGTTGCCGGTATGATCGTGGCTCCGGTCGCGCGTTCTTCCACGGCAATCTGGCCGCTACCGCAGTTTTCCGCTTGGGGTTTGCTGATCCCGCTGGCCGGGTTCCTGTTCTGGGGGCTGTGGTTCTGGTACCGCGTCCAGGAATTCCGTTATCTCGTCGGCTGCGTCCGGTTTGGCGGGGCGGAATTTCATTCCGAGGCGCAACTGCGCAAGATGCTGCCGGCGCTGCTGCTCGCCGTTGCCCTGTTCTTCGTGATGTGGCTCGTGATCGGCGGCGCAATGGTCATGGTGGTGTATGCGACCCGAGGCGGAGGGGGGCTGACTCCCGCGGCGGCGTTCGTTCCCTTCCTGCTGATTTTCGTCTTCGTTATCCTCTCGCCGCTGGTGATCTATCCGGTGATCATGTTCTCGATCATCCGCCATATCTGGACCACCCTGTCGGTTTCCGATTCCGCCGCGTTCGACGCCGCCGCGCAGGCGCCGGAGCGGGCGCCGAAATTCGGCGAGGGGCTGGCCGACGCCTTCGACGTCGGCGCGTTCTAGGCGATGCGGTTCGCGGCCAGCTATCTGGACGGGCAATCGGCCCGCGGCCAATCGGCGGAAGTGGAGGTGGAGGGACGCTTCCTGTCTCTCTACCTGCCTGACGGCGGTCGGCTCGGCTGGCCGCTGGGCGATATCCGCTACGCCGATCCGCCGGAGGCCCGGCCGCGCAACCTGCGCCTGCGCCGGATCGGCACGGACGAGCGGCTGACCTTGCTGTCCGCCGAGGCCGAGGAAGCGGTCCGCGCCGCTTGCCCCGATCTGCGGGGCCGGGGCGACTCCCGGCACGGCGTCTGGCGGCCGGTCCTGCTGTGGGGCGGCGGGGCTGCCGTGTCGCTGGCGCTGCTGTTCTGGTTTTTCCTGCCGGCCCTGGCCGGAGCCCTCGCCGATGCCATCCCGCAGAGCCTCACGCATCGTCTCGGCGGCCGCCTGGTGCCGCAGATCGCCCAGGCCTTCGGGACCGAGTCCGGCGGCAAGGGGGCGGTCTGCGCCGACAGTTCGGACAACCCGGCGCTGGCCGCGCTGACCGACCGGCTGCGGCCGCCCCTGACCGATCCGCCGCTCCTCCTCGAGGTCTGGGTGATCCGTTCGCCGATCGTCAACGCGGTGGCCTTGCCGGGCGGCCATGTCATCGTGTTTTCCGGTCTGTTGGATTTCGTCGAATCGGGCGACGAACTGGCTGGCGTTCTGGCCCACGAGATCGGGCATGTCGTGTCCCGCCATCCGATCGAGATCACCGTCGAGCGGGCGGCGGTGTCGGCCTTTTTCGGCCTGTTTTTCGGCGACATCACCGGCGGCACGATGTTGGGCGGTCTCGCCTCGTCCCTGGTCGGCAACGCCTATTCGCGGGACATGGAACGTCAGGCCGACGAGATCGGCGTCGAGCTGATGCTGAACGGCGGGCTCGATCCGCATGCCCTGGCCCGCTTCTTCGCGCGGCTGGACAAGAAGCAGGGCCGGCAGGAAAAGGCGATGGCGTTCTTCTCCACCCATCCGACCTCGGCCGAACGCCGCGATGCCATCCAGGCGGTCCCGCTGCATCCGAGGCCGATCCCCGAGGGGGATTGGAAGATCATCAAGAACATCTGCAAAAAGTGATTTGGACCGCTCGTTTCGGTGCGGCGGCGCCCCACATCTACGAGGATCGGTTTTTTGCGGGGTTAAGGTGACCTACGAAGATTTCAATGCCTTTTGCGCGGGGCTTCCCGCAACCACGCATGTGGTCCAGTGGGGCGGGGCCGACGTCTGGAAGGTCGGCGGCAAGGTGTTCGCCATCGGCGGCTGGGATCACGACGCGGAACCGGCCTACACCTTCAAGGTCAGCCCCCTGTCCTATGAAATCCTGCAGGATCAGCCGGGATTGCGTCCGGCGCCCTATCTGGCGTCGCGCGGCCTGAAGTGGATCCAGCACTACGCCCGTCCGGGCCTGTCGGACGAGGAATTGGAGAATTATCTGCGCCAGTCCCACGAGATCGTCGCCGGCGGCCTGTCGAAGAAGAAGCGGAGAGAGTTGGGCCTGGCCTAGGCGATCTCCTCGGCGTGGTGGCAGGCGACGCGGCTGCCGTCGAGATCGCGCAACCGGGGAACCTCGGCGGTGCAGCGTTTGGTCGCGTGCGGGCAGCGCGGATGGAAGACGCAGCCCGACGGCAGCTTGATGGCCGTCGGGACCTCGCCGAGCATCGGCGTATGGGTGAATTCCCCGGATCCGAGGCGCGGGATCGCCTGCATCAGGATGCGGGTATAGGGATGGCGCGGCGCGGCGAACAGCTTCTTGGTGTCCGACAGTTCGCACAGGGCGCCCAGATACATCACGCCGACCCGGGTGCCGAAATGCTGAACCACCGACAGGTCGTGGGTGATGAACAGGTAGGTCAGGTCGCGGGCGTCGCGGGCGTCCATCATGACGTTCAGCACCTGCGCCTGAATCGATACGTCGAGCGCCGAGATCGGCTCGTCGGCGACGACGAATTCCGGATCGACCATCAGGGCGCGGGCGATCGAGATGCGCTGGCGCTGGCCGCCGGAGAACTCGTGCGGATAGCGGCGGCCCCAGGACGGATCGTTGCCGACCGAGGTCATGACCTGCTCGACCCGGTCACGGACGTCCGCCTGCGGCATGTCCGGGAAATGGAACCGTAGCGGTTCCTCCAGGGTTTTCTGGATGGTCATGCGCGGGTTCAGCGAGGCGTAGGGGTTCTGGAAGATCATCTGCATCCGCCGCCGGAACGGCCGCAGGGCCTTGGACGGCAGGTCGTCGATGCGCTCGCCCCGGTAATAAATCTCGCCGGCGCTGACGTCGATCAGTCCCATGATGCTGCGGGCCAGGGTCGATTTTCCGCAGCCGCTTTCGCCGACCAAGCAGAAGGTCTCGCCCCGCCGGATGCCGATGGAAACGCCGTTCAGGGCGCGGACGATGGGCTTTTCGGCCTGCCAGAAATGGCCGCCCAGATCGAACAGCTTTTCGACGTCCCGCGTTTCGACGAGGGGTGTTTCGACGGGGGGCGCTTCCGTCGTGCTCATACCGCCTCCGCCAGTTCCTGGGCCTTGAGGCAGCGGCACTGCTGGCGGCCGATCTCGACCATGTCCGGCACCCCGGCTTGGCAGCGTTCCCCGGCATGCGGGCAGCGCGGGTGGAAGGCGCAGCCATCCGGGATCGAATCCAGCGCCGGCATGTTGCCGGGGATCTGGTTCAGCCGCCGCCCGGCCGTCCCCTCCTGCGGCAGGGCCTTCAGCAGCCCCTGGGTGTAGGGGTGGCGGGGATGGGCGATGATGTCCGCCGTCGGACCCTGTTCGACGATGCGCCCGGCATACATGACGATGACCCGTTCGGTCACTTGCGACACCACGGCGAGGTCGTGGGTAATCAGGATCAGGCTCATGTTGCGGCTTTTGCAGAGGTCGAGCATCAGCGACATGATCCCGGCCTGGATGGTCACATCGAGGGCCGTGGTCGGTTCGTCGGCGATGATGATCGACGGTTCCGTCAGCAGCGCGATGGCGATGACCACCCGCTGGCGTTGTCCGCCGGAAAGCTCGTGCGGGTAGCTCTTCAGGCGCCGTTCCGGCGACGGGATGGCGACCTCGCGCAGACGCTCGACGGCGATCCGGCGGGCCTCGTCGTCACCGATCTTGCGGTGCGCCTTCAACACCTCGATCATCTGGGTTTCGACGGTCAGGACGGGGTTCAGGGTCATCATCGGGTCCTGGAAGATCATGCTGATCCGGTCGCCGCGGACGGCGCGCATCGCCTCGGCGCTCATGCGGGCCAGGTTCCTGCCTTCGAACAGGATCTCGCCGCCGCTGATGCGGCCCGGCTTGGACAACAGGTTGATGATCGAGAAGGCGGCGACGGATTTGCCCGCGCCGCTTTCGCCGACGATACCCAGGCGCTCCCCTTCGTCGAGCGCGAAGCTGACATCCTGCAAGGCCTTCAGGACGGTTCGCCGCAGGGGAAACTCGACGCCCAGATGCCGGATTTCAAGAAGCGCCATTCTTCAACCCTCCTTGTAGATTTTCGGATTGAGGGCGTCGCGCAGCCAGTCGCCCAGCAGGTTGATGCAGAGGATCAACGTGACCAGGACGACGGACGGGATGGTGGTGATCCACCACGATCCGCTGAAGATATATTCGAAGCCGGAATTGATCAGCGAGCCCAACGATGGTTTGGTCACCGGCATGCCGAGCCCGAGGAAGGACAGTGACGCCTCGGAGATGATGGCGTTGGCGACCTGGACGGTGGAGATGACCAGCAGCGGCGACAGGGTATTGGGCAGGATGTGACGGAACATGATGACCGGCGAGCCGAGCCCGATGACCCGAGCGGCATCTACGTATTCCTTGCGCTTTTCCGCCAGTACCGAGGCGCGGATGGTGCGGGCGTACTGCGGCCATTCGGCGAAGCCGATGACCAGGATGAGCATGACGATGGCCAGGTCCTCGTAGACTTGGCCGCCGAAGGCCGCCTGGAAGATCGCCAGGGCGATGATCGCCAGCATCAGCGTCGACAGCGATAATTGGATGTCGGCCAGCCGCATCAGGGAGCTTTCGAGCCGGCCGCCGACATAGCCCGACACCAGCCCGATGGTGATGCCCAGGGCCATCTGCAGGAACACCGCGAAGATGCCGATGGTGAGGCTGATCCGCATGCCGTAGAGGATCGTCGACAGCATGTCGCGGCCCTGGGCGTCGGTGCCGAGCAGGAAGCGCGGATCGCCGCCGTCCTGCCAGACCGGCGGGATTTCGGCATCCATGATGTCGATGGTCGTCTGGTCGTAGGGGTCGTGCGGGGCGATGACCGGCGCCAGGAAGGCGGCCAGGAGGAACAGCGCGAAGATGCCGGCGCTGACCAGCGCCACCTTGTCCCGCCGGAAGCGGTACAGGAAATCGGAATCGGCGAAGCGGGCAAGGCTATTCATCGGACCTTGTCCGTGATCTTCACGGTCGGATTGACCCAGGTGTAGATCAGATCGACCACGGTGTTGGTCACCACGAAGATCAGCCCGACCACGATGATGTAGGAAATGATCAGCGGCGTATCGACGCGGTTGACCGCCTCGAGGAACAAGAAGCCCATGCCCGGCCACTGGAATACCGTCTCGGTCAGGATGGTATAGGCCAGCATGGTGCCGATCTGCACGCCGCCGACGGTGACGACGGGCAGCATGGTGTTTTTCAGGCCGTGCAGGAACCACACCCGGCGGGACGCCAGGCCCTTGGCCCAGGCGAAGCGGATGTATTCGCTTTCCAGCACTTCGCGCATCTCGGACCGGATCAGCCGGATGAACAGCGGCAGCATGATCGACGACAGGGCGATGCTGGGCAGTACCAGATGGATCAGCCCGTCGCCGGTCAGGAACCCGGTCTGCCAGCCGGGCAGGATCTCGTAGAGGTCCTCTCCCCGCCCGAACGAGGGCATCCAGCCGAGTTGGACCGAGAAGATGTAGATCGAGAAGATGGCGGTGAGGAAGACCGGGACCGAGATGCCGACGATGCTCGCCCCCATGACGATCCGGGCCGGCCAGGCGTTCGGGCGGATCGCGCAGTAGACCCCGACGGGCACCGAGATCAGGACGATGATCAGCGTCGCGCCGATGACCAAATCGAGGGTGGCGGCGAACTTGTCGGCGATCACGTCGAGGGCCGGCCGCTTGAAGAAATAGGAGGTTCCGAGGTCGCCGTGGACCGCCTTGCCGAGGAACCGGCCGTACTGGACGAAAAACGGGTCGTTGAGACCCATTTCGTCGCGCAGCGCCTGGCGTTCGGCCTCGGAGACCGATTGGCCGAGCAGTTCGCGTAACGGGTCGCCCAGGTTGTCCTGGATGGAAAACCCGATCAGGCTGATGACGAACATGACGAGCGCCGCCTGGATCAGCCGTTTCACGGCGAAAACGAGGTACTCGATTTCCGGAACTCCTCAGGTGACGACGGTGGGAAGCGCGCCGTGCCGGGGCCGGCTTGCGGCCCCGGCACGGGAGAAGCGCCTTATTCCATGACGAGGTCCCCGATGAACGGGAAGTTCATCACGTTGACGATGGGCTCGATATCCACGCCGTTGCGGGCCGCCCAGGCGAGGTTCTGCCAGTGCAGCGGGACGAAGGCGGCGTCCTCGTGGGCGACGGTTTCCATCTCCTGGAGAACCTTGGCGCGGGCTTGCGTGTCGGTCATCGACTGGCTCTTGAGGGTCAGTTCATCGACCTTGGCGTTGGAATAGTTGCCGCTGTTGTACTGCCCGTAGCCGCTCTCCTTGCTGCGGGTCATCAGCAGGAATTCGGAGAAGTTGGCCGAATCCTCGGTGTCCGAATGCCAGCCGATCATCATGATGTCGGCCGACTGCGCGTCGAATTCCGGCCAGTACTGGGCCTTCGGGATCGTCGTCAGGTCGACCTTGATGTTGATCTTGGACAGCATCGAGGCCGCCGCTTCGGCGATCTTGTAGTCGTTCACGTAGCGGTTGTTGGGGGCCATCATGGTGATCGAGAAACCGTCGGCGTAGCCGGCTTCCTTCATCAGTTCCTGGGCCTTGGCCAGATCGTAACGCGGCTTGAGGTCCGGGTTGTGGCCGAGATAGCCGACCGGGCTCATCTGCCCGGCGGTCGTCGCGAATCCCTTCATGATCTTCTGGACGATGCCGTCGTTGTTGATCGCATAGACGACGGCCTGGCGGACGCGCTTGTCCTTGAAGGCGGGAACCCGTTCCTGGTTCATCTGCAGGGTGATGATGCGGGTGCCCGCCATGGTGACGAGGGTGACGTTGGAATCCTTCTTGATACGTTCCAGGTCGTTCGGCGGGACCGGCGCGATGAAGTCGACGTCACCGGACAGCAGGGCGGCGACGCGGGTCGGGCCTTCCTTGATCGGCGTCAGCACGACGTTGTCGACGTTACCCGGCGAGTTCTTGTCCCAGTAGTCGGCGAAGCGCTCGAACTCGACGCGGACGCCCTGTTCCCGTGCGGTCACGATGAACGGGCCGGTGCCGGATTCGTGGGTCGAGGCGAAGGTGTTGCCGTGTTTGACGATGGCGCCCTTGTCGTTCCCGGCCTCGTCGGTGCCTGAATAGAACTTCGAATCCATCGGGAACAGATAGGTCATCATGTTGAGGACCAGCGGGTAGGGTTCCGCCGTCACCAGGTCGATGGTGTGGTCGTCGACGATCTTCGCTTCGGTGAACGGCGCGAACAGGCCCTTGAAGTCGGGACTCTCCTTCAGCCGGTCGAATGTCCATTTGACGTCCTGGGCGGTGAACGGATTGCCGCTGTGGAAGGTGACCCCTTGGCGCAGCACGAACCGCATGGTCTTGTCGTCGAGGCGCTCCCAGCTTTCGGCCAGACGGCCCTCGAACTTCAGCTCCTTGGTCCAGCGGACCAGCGGATCGAACACCATGTGGGACAGCTGCAGCGTGCCGCCCGAAAGTTGCTCATGCGGATCCAGCGATACCGGATCCGCGTCGTAGGCCATGCGTAGGGTCTTGGCTCCGGCGGCCCCCGCTACCAGGCCGGCAATGGCGACAGCGGCGAGCGCCACGAAAAACCGATGTTTCATTGTCAATCTCCCCAGGCTGAAATAACCACAATTTTCAAGAGAGTATATTCAGACCTTCCTGTCGATTTAGTAGGCTTTTCGAAAGCGTCCTGTCAATTCGCCCGGACGAACTTTATGAATCCGCTCGCGGTCGATGACACCGGCCGATCGACGCCCCTATACTGCGGCGCATGACGACCGAACCCGCCACCC
>Ga0207799_100513_pt1 | contig 12802 bp, 12 predicted proteins | sample TtanPargueraPR_4_FD_187742 | JGI IMG/M metagenome (GOLD analysis project Ga0207799, IMG submission 187742) | Aerobic enrichment media microbial communities from Bioluminiscent Bay, La Parguera, Puerto Rico - Tt and M2 (SPAdes) | ecosystem: Environmental > Aquatic > Marine > Unclassified ...
GTTTCGGCCGCCGCCGCGGTGCGGATCATTTCCTGCTGGGTCTCGGTCAGGCTGTTCCAGACGTCCAGGTTGAACGACAGGTCGAGGCCCGAACCCGGCTCGTGCACCCCCGGATGGCAGTAGAAATTGACGATCTTGTAGAACCCGAACGACAGGTCGCTGTAGGGGCCGACCCAGTCGGTGCCGTCGATGGCGCCGGACTGCAGCGCCGGCAGGATTTCCTGCGGCGGCAGGTTGGTCACCGCGACGCCGAGCCGGCGGTAGACTTCGCCGCCAAGGCCGGGCATCCGGAACTTCAGGCCCTTGAAGTCGTCCAGGGTGTTGATTTCCTTGGCGAACCAGCCACCCATCTGCATGCCGGTGTTGCCGACGAGCAGAGGCTTCAGGTTGAACCCGGCGGACAGTTCGTCCCACAACTCCTGGCCGCCACCGTAGTGGATCCAGGCCGCAAGCTCGCTGGCCGTGAGACCGAATGGCACGGTGGTGAAGAAGTTGAAGCCCTTCGACTTGCCCTGGAAGTAGTAGGAGGCCGAATGGTAGATGTCGGCCGAGCCGCTGGACACCGCGTCGAACACCTCCAGCGGGGGAACCAGTTCGCCGCCGCCGTAGACCTTTACCTTCAGCTTGCCCTCGCTGAATTCCTCGATCCGCTTGGCGACGCGCTGCGCGCCGGTGCCGAGCGCCGGCAGGTTTTTCTGCCAGGTCATGACCAACTTCAGCTCGCGTTTGCCTTCCGCGATGGCCGGTTTCGGGAAAGACGCCGCCGCCGCGGCCCCCGCCGCGCTCATGGCGGCGCCCGTCAGAAATTTCCGTCGTTCCATGAAATACCCTCTCCCTGATCCGCTGTAAGGATCTTTCCCTAAGTATCGTTATGCTACGAGCATTTCGACTTCGTGCAACCGACGTACCCTGTCGGGCAGGAGGTTTCAAGAGAAAGCGTGTAACCCGTGGGAGGCGCCCTAAAGCTCGGGGTCGAGAACGAACTGCCGGTCGTCGGCGCCGAGACGTTGCCACCCATTCGGCGTATGGACCTCGATCGGCTGGAAACGCGCCTTGTAGGCCATTTTTCGGCAGCCGGCGATCCAGTAGCCGAGATAGGCGTAGGGCAGATTCAGCCGGCGCGTCTGTTCGATGCACCAGAGAATGATCAGGGATCCCAGGCTGCGCTGAGGCTGATCGGGATCGAAGAAACTGTAAACCGCCGACAGGCCGTCGCTCAGCCGGTCGACCAGGCAGCAGGCGATCAGTTTTTGATCGCGGTCGCGGAATTCCACGACCTGGGTTTCCACCGGGCTGTTCTCGACCAGGGCCCGATAGTCGGACGCATCCATCCGGGCCATCTCGCCCGATCCGTGCCGTGCCGCCTGGTAGGCGGAAAACAGGGTGAACTGCTCGTCGGTCGCCTCGGGCGGTAGCAGGGCAGGGGTCAGGTCGGCGTTGTTCCGCTCGATCCGCCGCATCGACCGGGAAGGTTCGAAGCCATCCGCGATGACCCGGACGGCCTTGCATTCCGAGCAATCCGGGCAGGCGGGAGCGTAAGCGATATCGTGGCTCCGGCGGAATCCGGCCAGCGAGAGAAGGTCATGGATTTCGGCGGCATTGCGGCCCGACAACTCCGTCACCAGACGGCGTTCGAGCCGCCCCGGCAGGTAGGGGCAGGGCATGAGGCCGGTCGCAAAAAAGAACCGGGTTTCGAGTAGAGCTTCGTGCCGCATTGTTACGGTCTCTTATCGGCCTCCGCAGGTTCCCATCCGCTATAGAAGATTGAGTAGAATCCCGGCGGATGCAACCGGCATTCCGAACATTCTAACGCAGTTGGCAATGGGAAGCGACCGTTAGCCGCCCGTGGGGAAGATATCCAGAGCCGGAAGAGCGCCGCCGGGTTCCTCGGGAGTCTGCTCGCCGGTGCCGCGCAGCAGCGTGATCGAAATCCGGCGGTTGCGGGGATCCTTCGGATCGTCGGCGAACAGGGGATCTTCGGCGGCCTTGCCGACGACGCGGGAAATCCGGTCCTCGGGAACCCCGTTGCGCATCAGTTCGCGCCGGCTGGCGTTGGCGCGGTCGGCCGAGAGTTCCCAGTTGGTGTAACCCTGACCGCCGCCGCCGAACTTCGTGGCGTCCGTGTGACCGGAAATGGCGATTTTCTGCGGCATCTTCTGGATAACCTGGGCGACCAGGGCCAGCAGGTCACGGGTGTGGCCGAACATGTCGGACGATCCGCGCGGGAACATGGCCAGGCCTTCCTGGTCGACGATCTGCACCCGGAGTCCCTCGGGCGTGTCGTCGATCAGCAGATTGTCGGCCATTTCGGCCAGGGTCGGAATGCCCCGGATCGCCTCGCGAAGGGCGTCCTCGGCCTCCTGGAACTGTTCCTCTTCCCGTTCCTCCATGATCTCTTCGGCGGTCCGCTCGTCCATCTCGTCCGGAGGTGTCTCGAAACCGCCCGTTCCGGCCGACGGGTTGGGCAGATCCATGTCCATGATGTCCGGATTGACCGGAGCACCGATGGCCCCGGGTTCGGCGACGCTCTGGCCGCCGAGCACGCCGCCCGCGCCACTGGCGCTGGGCGCGATGTTCTGCGGTGCGAAATAGTTGGAAATGCCCTCGAGTTGTTCCTGGGTGACGGCGTTGAGCAGCCATAGGAGCAGGAAGAAGGCCATCATCGCCGTCACGAAGTCGGCATAGGCGACCTTCCACGCGCCGCCGTGATGGCCACCGTGCCCGCCTTTCTTGACCTTCTTGATGATGGTGGCGTTTTTGCCGTCGCCCTGATCAGCCATACAGTAAAGTTCCTACGAGAAGGACGGCAGGGTCTGGACCATTTCCTCGACTTCCGCAAAAGTCGGCCGGACGTTGGAATCCAGGACCTTGCGGGAGAATTCGATGGAAACCTGCGGCGCGTAACCTTGCATGTGGGCGATGATCCCGACCTTGATGCAATGGATGTACTGGGATTCCGCATCGAAGGTCTGTTCGAGGAATTTTCCGATCGGCGAAACGATACCATAGGACATCAGAATGCCGCTGAAGGTGCCGACCAGGGCGCCGCCGATGAGATGCCCGAGAACTTCCGGCGGCTCGGTGATCGAACCCATGGTGTGGATGACGCCCAGCACGGCGGCGACGATGCCGAGCGCCGGGAAGGCGTCGCCCATGGTCGTCACCGCTCCCGAAACGGCATGCATTTCGTTGTGGTGGACTTCCAACTCCGCGTCCATCACGGCTTCCATCTCATGCGAGTTGGTCGTGCCCAGGGTGAGTAGGCGGGCATAGTCGCAGAGGAATTCGAGGGCATGATGCTCGGCGGCGAATTTGGGGAAGGCCTGGAACAACTGGCTCTCGGACGGGCGTTCGACATGGCTTTCCAGTGCGAGATCGCCTTTCGACTTGGCAAGGCGGAAAACGGCGTAGAGAGCCCCGAGGAGTTCCAGATAGCTGGCCTTGTCGAATTTCGATCCCCGCATCAGCGTGCCGAACGAGCCCGCGACACCACCCAGGACCTTTTTCGGGTTGGAGATGATGAAGCCGCCGAGGCCCGCGCCGAAGATGATCAAGAACTCGAAAGGCATCCAGAGCACGGCAAGATGGCCGCCACCGAGCATATAGCCCCCGATGACGCTGCCAACCACGACCACACATCCGATGATGAAAAACATTCAGACCCCACAATGACGGTTAGCAGATTCGCTATCCAACGCTACGGACCACTCTGCTTTTAACCGTGGATTTCCGTGTCGATCCAATCCTACGGCACCGCTGGTTAACGGAAGATAAAACGATGCGGCAGAATACGCACCGAATGTTCAGGGAGGGAAAACTTGGGCATTGAAACTGCAGTCGGCAATATTTAGTTGAAGCCCGGTATCAAGGCCAGGAGGAAAATTTGGCGGTAAGCGAAGCGAGTTTCCGCAACGCCCTTGCGCGGTTTGCCAGCGGCGTCACGGTTGTCACGGGGGTGTCCCCCACCAATGGTTTGGCCGGCGTCACCGCCACCGCATTTTCCTCGGTTTCCCTGGATCCGCCTCTGGTCTTGGTTTGCCTCGGTAAGGAAACGGTCTGTCTCAACGCGTTCACCGAGGGCGCGCATTTCACCGTCAACATCCTGTCTTCCGGACAAAAGGACCTGTCGGATACTTTCGCCCGGCGATCCAAGGACAAATTCGCCGGTGTCGATTACCGGTTGGGGGAGAACGGCTGTCCGCAGCTTTCAGGCTGCCTTGCCGTCCTGGAATGCGCCCGCGACGAGGTTTACGAGGGCGGCGACCACTGGGTCATTCTCGGCCGGGTGGACAAGGTCGATGCCGTGAGCCCGGGAGATCCCCTGATCCACTTCTGCGGCGCCTACCGCGACATCGGCGGCCCGCTTTAAGTCTGGCTAGCCGCGCCGGAGCAGTTTCGCCGCTTCCACGGCGAAATAGGTGAGGATCCCGTCGGCACCCGCCCGCTTGAAGCCGAGCAGGGTTTCCAGGATGACCTTGTCGTTGTCCAGCCAGCCGTTGTTCGCCGCCGCCTTCAGCATGGCGTATTCGCCGCTGACATTGTAGGCGAAGGTCGGCAGGCCGAAAGCGTCCTTCACCCGTCGGACGATGTCCAGATAGGGCAGGCCGGGCTTGACCATCACCATGTCGGCACCCTCGTCGATGTCCATCGCGGTCTCGCGCAAGGCCTCGTCGGAGTTGGCCGGGTTCATCTGATAGGTCTTCTTGTCGCCCTTGAGCGCGCCCTTGGAGCCGATGGCGTCGCGGAACGGCCCGTAGAAGGCCGAGGCGTACTTGGCGGCGTAGCTCATGATCTGCGTATCCTGGAAACCGGCGCCGTCCAGGGCTTTGCGGATCGTGCCGATGCGTCCGTCCATCATGTCGGACGGCGCGATGACGTCGCAACCCGCCATGGCCTGGACCACGGCCTGCCGGCACAGGATCTCGACGGATTCGTCGTTGAGGATCACCCCGTCGCGGACCAGCCCGTCATGGCCGTCGGAGTTGAACGGGTCGAGCGCCACGTCGCAGACGATGCCGACGTCCGGGTGCGCGGCCTTGACCGCGCGAACGGCCCGGCAGACGAGATTTTCCGGATTGACGGCTTCCGCCGCGTCGGGGGTCTTCAGCGCGTCGTCGACATAGGGGAAGAGGGCTACCGCCGGGATGCCCAGATCGGCGGCCTCGCCGACCGCGTCGACCAGGAGGTCGACCGACAGGCGGTCGACCTCCGGCATGGACGGGATCGCTTCGCGTTTGCCGCTCCCCTCGACGACGAAGACCGGCCAGATCAGGTCGTCCGCGGAAAGAGTGTTCTCGGCGACGAGCCGCCGGGTCCAATCGGCGCGCCGGTTGCGGCGCAGGCGGGCGTCCGGAAAGGTTCCTCGCCCGATCCCATGCGAAACGGTCATTTTCTGCCTTGCTGTTGTCAGATCGAATTCAGTGCCTGCTCCAGGTCGGCAAGAATATCGTCAATATGCTCGATGCCAATAGACAATCGCACATATCCCGGCGAAACCCCCGTCGCCGCCTGATCCTCCTCGGACAGTTGCGAATGGGTCGTCGTCGCCGGATGGATGGCGAGGCTGCGGGCATCGCCGATATTGGCGACGTGGTAGAACAACTGCAGGGCCTCGATGAACTTGCGCCCGGCCTCCTTGCCGTCCTTCAACTCGAAGCCGAGCAGGCCGCCGTAGCCGCCCGACAGATAGGCGTCGGCCCGGCGGCGCAGTTCGCCGGTCTGCAGGCTGGGGTGGATGACCTTCGCCACCTTCGGGTGCTTGGACAGGAATTCGGCCGCCTTGAGCGCGTTTTCGCAATGGGCGCGCATCCGCAACGGCAGGGTTTCCAGTCCCTGGATGAACTGGAACGCGTTGAACGGGCTCAGCGCCGCGCCGATGTCGCGCAGCAGGATCACCCGGGCGCGGATGCTGAAGGCGATCGGCCCCAGCGGCTTGACGGCGTCGATCCAGACCGCGCCGTGATAGCTCGGGTCCGGCTCGCTCAGGGTCGGGAAGCGCTCCTTGTGGGCTTCCCAGTCGAAGTTGCCGCCGTCGACCAGCATGCCGCCGATCGAGGTGCCGTGGCCGCCGATATACTTGGTGGTCGAGTAGACGACGACCGCCGCGCCGTGCTCGATGGGCCGGCAGATGACCGGGCAGGCGGTGTTGTCCATGATCAGCGGCACGCCGATCTCCCGCCCGATCTCGGCCACTTCCTTGATCGGGAAGACGTTGAGCTTGGGATTCGGCAGGGTTTCGGCGTAATAGCAGCGGGTGCGGTCGTCGGTCGCCCGGCGGAATGCCTCCGGATCGGACGGGTCGACGAAACGGGCCTCGATGCCGAGATCCTTCAAGGTGTTCTGGAACAGGTTCCACGTGCCGCCATACAGGTCCGTCGAGGTGACGAAGTTGTCACCGGCGCGGCACAGGTTGAGAATGGCGAAGGTGGAAGCCGCCTGTCCCGATCCGACGCCCAGTGCCGCGACGCCGCCCTCGAGGGCCGCGATGCGCTTCTCGAGAACGTCCACGGTGGGATTCATGATGCGGGAATAGATGTTCCCGAGTTCCTTCAGCGCGAACAGGTTTTCGGCGCGTTCGGTGCTGTCGAACTGATAGGACGTGGTCTGATAGATCGGCACGGCCACCGCGGTGGTCGCGTCGTCGCGCCGGAAACCGGCGTGCAGTGCCAGGGTTTCGGGATGCTTGTATTCGGTCGTCATGGGCTCGGGCCCTCCTTGCGTTCGAATATTTAAGGGGCCCACGAAGAAATTCCCCCGTGGCGCTTTAGCGTTTGATATCGCGGCGCAAGCTGCCCCATCAAATTGCCGCGGGCCCAGCCCGCGGGCGGGCCGAACCGGTAAATCCCTTAATTTCTGCCGGTAGTGTCTACATAGGAGGCGGCGGGGCATTTGCCAACGCCGGGATTGTCCACCGGAAAATTCAGGTGGGAACGTTAAAAACACTGAAAATATGTAATAGTCAATATAATTCCTCAATATAAATGTTATTTTGTATCATTGATCGAAAAAATGGATACGCATTGGGCTTGTCTGGCTCGCCGGGTTGCGGCCAGAATGGCGGCGGATTGTAGTGTTACGCGCTGTCGGCATGGCATGGCGGCCAGGAAGGGAAAAATGGTTCGAGGCGGTCAGACCCCTTTGAAGCGGGTGTTTTTCGAGTTCGTCCGCAAGGGCAACGTGGTTAAGGTCAGCGCGATCGATCCCGACACCGGTTTCGAAGGGGCCATCGTCGGCGACCCTCGGGCAGGGGAGGAGACCCTCAAACGGATGGCCATGCGCAAGCTTGAATACGTTCTGGCCCGGGAAGCGAAACGCGGTTCCTGACGAAGAAGAGCCCGGGGGAATGTTATTGTGTACGGTCCCGATTTCATTTTTGTTTGAGCTGCCGGGTTTCGTGTTGACACGGCCTGGTTTTATGAATTCACTCGATCCCCTTATTTTTTCGAATTGTTGTGAGAAATTGCCCATAACGGGCATTCTGGGGAGCGGTGAAGGCTTGCCGAATGGGCCGAATGCTTTCGCCGGGTAAGGAATAGTGTGTGGAGGAGAACAATGATTAACAAGTTTACTTCTGCGTTCGCGGTGGCTGCCACCATCGCCCTGGCCGGGACCGGTGCGGCCCAGGCGGACATCATCCTGGGTGTGCCGGGCGCGCACACGGGCGACCTGGCGTCCTACGGCCTGCCGACCGTCAATGCCGCCGAGATCGTCGCCGAGAAGTACAACGCCAACGGCGGTGTCCTCGGCGAGACCGTCAAGGTCGTGCCGCAGGACGAGGCCTGCAAGCCGGAGCAGGCGACCAACGCGGCGTTCAAACTGGTGTCGGAAGACGTGACCGTGGCGCTCGGCCATATCTGCTCGGGCGCGACCAAGGCCGCCCTGCCGATCTACCTGGAATCGGAGATCGTCGTGATGTCGCCGTCGGCGACCAACCCGCCGCTGACCGAAAGCGGCGACTATCCGAACTTCTTCCGCACCATCGCCCGTGACGATGCGCAGGGCCTGATGGCCGCGAACTTCGCCGTGAAAAACCTCGGCGCCAAGAAGATCGCCGTCATCCACGACAAAGGCGATTACGGCAAGGGTTTCGCCGAATTTTCCCAGCAGTTCGCCGAGGAGGCCGGTGCCGAGGTCGTTCTGTTCGAGGGCGTGACCCCGGGCGCGGTGGACTATTCCGCGGTCGTGCAGAAGGTCCGGCAGTCGGGCGCCGAGGCGGTCATCTTCGGCGGCTACCATCCGGAAGCCTCGAAGATCGTCACCGCCATGCGCAAGAAGAACATGGACATCCCGTTCGTCTCCGATGACGGCGTCAAGGATCCGACCTTCATCAAGGTGGCCGGCGAATATGCCGAGGGCGTGTACGCCACCGGTCCGCAGGATATCTCCGGCAACGCGCTGTATGAGGTCGCTCTCGACGAGCATGTGAAGAAGTACGGTGCCGAGCCGGGCGCCTTCTACTTCAATGCGTATGCGGCCGCCCAGGCTTTGCTCAACGCGATCGACAAAGCCGGATCGACCGACTACGAAAAGATTGTCAACGCGCTCCACACCGAGTATGTGGAGACCCCGATCGGCAAGATCCGTTTCGACAAGAAGGGGGATGCCGAAGGTGTCGGCTTCAACGTGTATCAGGTGAAGAGCGGAGAGTTCGCCCTGGTGCAGTAAGCCGGGCCGGTTCTTACCGGTTTGAGTTGAATTCTATGGGACGGGTTTTTGGAACCCGTCCCATAGCACTAAAAAAGAACGTCCTTATATGGATTATTTCCTTGAGATTTTCTTTGGCGGCCTGACCCGGGGCAGCATCTACGCGCTGATCGCCCTCGGGTACACCATGGTCTACGGGATCATCCAGCTCATCAATTTCGCCCATGGCGAAATCTATATGATCGGTGCCTTCACCGCGCTGATCGTTTCGGGTGTGCTGGCGTCCCTCGGCTTTCCAGGCTATGCCATCATCTTCATGGCTCTGCCGATCGCGGTGATCTACGCCTCGGCCTACGGTTTCACCATCGAGAAGATCGCCTACAAGCCGCTGCGCGGTGCGCCGCGCCTGTCGCCGCTGATTTCGGCGATCGGCATGTCGATCTTCCTGCAGAATTACGTTCTGCTGGCCCAGACCGCCGATTTCCTGCCGTTCCCGCAACTGCTGCCCGACCTCGAGTTCATGGAGTCCTACGTGCATGTGATCAGCTCGTCGGAGCTGTTCATCGTCCTCGCGGCGGCGCTTACGATGGCTGGGCTGACGGCGTTCATCAAGTTCACGCGCATGGGCAAGGCCATGCGGGCAACCGCGCAGAACCGGCGCATGGCGATGCTGGTCGGGGTCAACGTGGATCATGTGATCTCGATGACCTTCATCATCGGCTCGGCCCTGGCGGCGGTCGGCGGCGTGATGATCGCCTCGCATATCGGCCAGATCAATTTCTACATCGGGTTCATCGCCGGCATTAAGGCGTTCACCGCCGCCGTCCTGGGGGGGATCGGCAGCGTGCCCGGCGCCATGCTCGGCGGCCTCGTGCTCGGCTGGACCGAGGCGTTCGCCACCGGCTACGTGTCGAGCGACTACGAGGACGTGTTCGCGTTCGCCCTGCTGGTGCTCATTCTGATCTTCCGCCCGTCGGGAATTCTCGGCAAGGCCGAGACGCAGAAGGTCTAGGGAAGCGGTCGAAGGATCGACGGAAGGCTCATGCAAGACTTAAAAAAATCCCTTCTGATCGCGGCTTGGTTCATGTTCCTGACGTTCCCGATCATGGTCATTCGGGTGAATACCATCGAGAACGTGATCGAATGGCGGTGGGAAAACCTCATCCTGGTTGGCGTCAGCTCGTTCATTCTGTCCTACGTCTGGCGTTTCCTCATGGAACGCCGCGACATGGGGTCGAGCCGCGATGCCGTCGGGGACGGTTCCGAGAGTCCGCTTCGCAAGCTGCTCGACAAACCGCTGGTCATCTACCCGGGACTGCTGCTGGTCGGCGTGCTTGTCGTCGCGTTCCCGCACATGTTTTCCATGTACCAGACGAACATCATGATCTCGGCGCTGATCTACGTGATGCTGGGGCTGGGGCTGAACATCGTCGTCGGGCTGGCCGGGCTGCTGGACCTTGGTTTCGTCGCCTTCTACGCGGTCGGCGCCTATGCCTATGCGCTGCTGAACGAGCATTTCGGGCTCGGATTCTGGATGGTGCTGCCGATGGCCGCCTTCCTGGGCGCCTTTGTCGGCATGCTGCTCGGCTTCCCGGTGCTCCGTTTGCGCGGCGACTATCTGGCCATCGTCACCCTTGGCTTCGGCGAGATCATCCGTCTGGTGCTGGAGAACTGGGGCGACGTCACCCACGGCCCGAGCGGTATTTCCAACATTCCGCGGCCCGATTTCTTCGGCATGGAATTCGGCATCAAGGGCGGCATCATCTTCATGTACTACCTGATGATCGTCCTGGTGGTCGTGACCATCGTCGTGGTGACGCGTCTGAAGTATTCGCGGATCGGGCGGGCCTGGATGGCCCTGCGCGAGGACGAGATCGCCTGTCAGGCGATGGGCATCGACAAGACCAAGACCAAGCTGATGGCCTTCTCGTTGGGGGCGACATGGGCCGCCATGGCCGGTGTCGTCTTCGCCGCCAAGACGACCTTCATCAATCCGGCCAGTTTCACCTTCATGGAATCCGCCATCATCCTGTCCATCGTCGTGCTCGGCGGCATGGGGTCGACGGTCGGCGTCATCCTGGGGGCGTTGATCCTGGTGCTGCTGCCCGAATATCTGCGGGCGTTCTCGGAATACCGGATGCTGGTGTTCGGCGCGACCATGGTGCTGTTCATGGTGTTCCGCCCGCAGGGGCTGATCCGCGACCGGCGGCTGCGCCACAAGTTCCACCGGCCGGACAAGAAGAACGGCGATCCATCCAAGGAAAGCGCCGAAGATATGGGGAAGACCGCCGATGCCCACGGCTGAACACGAACCGGTTCTCGACGTTCGCGATCTGTCGATGCATTTCGGCGGGTTGCGCGCCGTCGACAGCATCAGTCTGGACATCAAGGCGGGCGAGATCGTTGCCTTGATCGGCCCGAACGGCGCCGGCAAGACCACCGTCTTCAACTGCATCACCGGCATCTACGAGCCGACGGCGGGGGACATCTTCCTGAGCGGCCGCGCCAAGCGCAAGCGGCTGAACGGCCTCAAGCCGAACCAGGTCACCGAACTGGGCATGGCCCGGACGTTCCAGAACATCCGCTTGTTCCAGAACATGACCGTGCTCGAGAACGTGATGATCGGCCGCCACTGCCGGACCCGGTCCTCGGTGTTCGGGGCGATCTTCCGGCCGCCGTCGACCAAGGCCGAGGAGATCGACGTTGCCGAGCGCGCCTATGCGCTGCTCGAGGAGGTCGGTCTCCAGCATCTGGTCGACGAGACCGCGAACAACCTGCCTTACGGTGCGCAGCGGCGGCTCGAAATCGCCCGCGCCCTGGCGACGGAGCCCCGGCTGCTGCTGCTCGACGAGCCGGCGGCGGGCATGAATCCGATGGAAACGGCCGGGCTGCAGGATCTGATCTGGCGTTTGCGCGAGAAGCACAGCCTGTCGATCCTGCTGATCGAGCACGACATGAAACTCGTGATGAGCATTTCGGACCGGGTCTTCGTCCTCGAACACGGCACCGAGATCGCGCAGGGCACGCCGGCCGAGGTCAGCCGGGATCCCCGGGTCGTCGCCGCCTATCTGGGGGAAGAAGAAGATGCTTGAACTGCGCGGCGTGCAAGCCGGTTACGGCGCCATCCCGGTCCTCCACGACGTCGATATCAAGATCAACGAAGGCGAGATCATTACCCTGATCGGCGCCAACGGCGCGGGCAAGACGACGACGCTGATGACCGTTTGCGGCATCGTCCAGGCGCGGGCCGGCGACGTCCTGCTGGAAGGGGAGTCGATCCGCGGCTATCCGGCCAACAAGATCGTCGAGATGGGGATCAGCCAGGTTCCGGAAGGGCGCCTGATCTTCCCCGAGCTGACGGTTTCGGAAAATCTCGATATGGGCGCCTTCCTGCGCCGGGACCGTAAGGGAATCCAGGAAGATATCGACTACGTTTTCGGCCTGTTCCCGATCCTTGCCGACCGTCGACACCAGCCGGGCGGAACGCTGTCGGGCGGCGAACAGCAGATGCTGGCGATTTCGCGGGCGATCATGGCCCGGCCCCGGGTTCTGCTGCTCGACGAACCGTCCCTCGGTCTGGCGCCGCTGGTCATCCGTCAGATCTTCGAGATCATCGTCAAGATCAACAAGGAAAACGGGACGACCATCTTCCTGGTCGAACAGAATGCCCACCAGGCGCTGAAGATCGCTCACCGCGGTTACGTCATGGAAAACGGGGTGATCACGCTGACGGACTCGGCTTCGAAACTCCTCGACAACGAAGACGTCAAGAAGGCGTATCTCGGAATCTGACCGGGCGCCCCCCGGCTTCACCCAAACGAAAGGCCGCACCAACCGGTGCGGCCTTGTCGTTTCCGACGTCGACCCCGATGACTGGAACCGGGTGTCAGGAACCGCGTTTGCGTCCGCGCTTGCTTTCGCCGGGCTTGCGGCCGAGTCCGATTTTCTTGGCGAACTCGGAGCGTTGCTTGGCATAGTTCGGCGCGACCATGGGATAGTCGGGTGGCAGGTTCCATTTGGCCCGGTATTCTTCCGGCGTCAAATCGTAGTTGGTCCGAAGATGCCGCTTGAGCATCTTCAGCTTTTTGCCGTCTTCCAAACAGACGATGTATTCCGGCGTCACCGAGCGGCGAATGGACACCGCAGGCTTTTGCGGCTC
>Ga0207799_100514_pt1 | contig 12765 bp, 13 predicted proteins | sample TtanPargueraPR_4_FD_187742 | JGI IMG/M metagenome (GOLD analysis project Ga0207799, IMG submission 187742) | Aerobic enrichment media microbial communities from Bioluminiscent Bay, La Parguera, Puerto Rico - Tt and M2 (SPAdes) | ecosystem: Environmental > Aquatic > Marine > Unclassified ...
TCGCAGGTCGAGGGCCAGAAATACGACCCCGGCAACTTCCTGCTGATGCACGCCATGGGGCCGAACGTCGCCGGGGTGATCGGCACCGCCGTGGTCGCCGGATACTTCATCGCCCGGCTCGGCGGATAACCCGCGGCCAGAAAGCATGGGTAGAACCGCCCAATAAGAAAAAAACGCTAAAGTTTTTACGTTCCGCTTGCGATGCCCTCTTTTCGGGAACGCGGAACCGGGTAGAATAGGGCTTCTTTAGGCATCCATCTCGCCACGGGGAGGGTAGGACAGGTGCCGGATCTGAATAGCAAGATAAAGACGGTACACGTTACGATAGACGGCCGGGTCCAAGGGGTGTGGTTTCGCGCCTGGACCCAGCAGAACGCGACGGCCCGTGGATTGACGGGCTGGGTTCGCAACCGGTCGGACGGCTCGGTCGAGGCTTTGTTCCACGGCCTGGCGCCCGACGTGAACGACATGGTGGAAGCGTGCCGCAAGGGGCCGCCCTCGGCCGAGGTGAACCGGGTCACGCCGGAAACGTCGATCGAGACCCCCGCCTTCAGGGGATTCCGCCTGTACCCGACGGTCTGAGCTGACTTTCCAGACCGGCGGCGCGGCTCGCCATGACCGGAAGGGAGGCCTTCCGAAGATGACCACAAACACCGTGTCCCGCCTGCCGGAGATGACGGACGAGGAGCTTTACGCCGTCGATCCCGCCGATCTCGACCGGGGCGGCCAGAACGCCCTGCTGCGCGAACTGGCCCGGCGGAAGCGCGATGCCGAGATGCGGCAGGGAGGACTCCGCGACATGACGCGCTGGAAGACCTGGGGATGCTACGTCCGTTGGGGGCTGTTCGTCGCGCTGGTCGCCTGGCTGGCCGTGGCCGGATATCTGGCCGAGGGCGGCTAGGAGATCTCCCTTTTTTTGTCATTCCCGCGAAAGCGGGAAGGAGGAGGCGAGGGAAGCCATTTTTCTTCAAGGAGGCATCGTTCCTCCCCCATTCGAAACGGATCAACCCATTGATAAAAAACAAAACATAGGCAATTCCGCGCGGCGGGCGTCAACAAACGTCAACATTTGTAAACATCCGGGCCCGCCGCGTTTGGGAATTGGGTCTTCACGCTGCCGACCGACGAGAAATATGATTATAGTCATATTTTCGGAAAAAATCAATCGTCAGATGCGTATCGATAGAGGTGTCAGAACCGCCGCGAGATGGTGAACAGCACGCTCGGCTGGGTTTCGTCCTCGACCACCGGGCTGTCGGCGGCGTCGCCCATCAGGCGCTCGACCTTGAACGAGGAGCCGAGAACCCATTCCTTGCTGACGAAATACTGGACATCGACCTTGGCGTAGGCCGACATCAGGCCGCCGTCCGCGTCATAGGCGGCGAGCCCGGAGCGCGCGGCCTGGGACGAGGTGACGCCGAACCAGCTTTGCATGTAGTCGTCGTCGGCGAAGGTGGCGCCGAGGGCCGGGTTGACCCGCCATTGCGGCGTCAGCTTCATCGGGTGGCCGGCGTTCAGGTCGAGGGCGAAGCCGTCGCCTTCGCCGAGGTCGCGGGCGAGTTCGCCGCCGAATTCGACCCAGCCGAAGTTGTAGCTGCCGAACAGCTTGGCCTGGGCGGTGGTGTCGATGTCGCCCAAGCCGTTCAGACGGTCGCCGTCGTCCTCGTCGCGGCCGAAATGCACGCCGACCGAGGCCCCGAGGGTGGCGGTGTCGGACTTGAGCGCGTAGACGCCGATGCCGTTCTGCATGTTGAGGAATACGCGATTGCGCCAGGTGACGTCGAAATCCGGAATCGGCGTGATCTTCATCTCGTCGGAGCCGGGATACTCCGGCTGGACGATGGCGCCGGCACCGAGACGGACCGACCAGTCCGAATCGCCTTCGGAAGCGGACTGCGCCAGGGCGGGGGCTGCGGCGATGGCGAGCGAGAGGCTCAAGGCGGCGGCGGTCGTCTGGGGTCGGGGCATTGCGTCTTCCTTGGATCGTTACGGTAACGTGCTACAGAGGCCTGCCGGGACAGCTTGCGCGCGTGGGCGCGGCCCGTATGTGAACGGCTTCACAGTTCCGCCTGATAGGGGAAAATTATGGCAAGCTTGGGGCTTCGACCGCCGTGGCGGGTTGCGGCGGGCGGGCAGGCGGCGTAAATCGAAGCCATCGGCACACGGCATGAGGGAAGCATCGATGACGGAAACGGCGGCGACCTGGGACGACCGATTCGGCGGTACGGACTACCTGTACGGGACCGAGCCGAACGAGTTCCTGCGCGACCAGGCCCACCGGATTCCGCCGGGGCCGGTGCTCTGCCTGGGCGAGGGGGAGGGGCGCAACGCCGTGTATCTGGCGGCGCTCGGCCATGCGGTGACCGCCGTGGACGGCTCCGCCGTCGGGCTGGACAAGGCGCGCCGGCTGGCCGCCGAGCGGGGCGTTTCCATTGAGACCAGACAGGCCGACCTGGCCGAGTTCGAAATCGAGCCGGGCGCCTGGGCCGGGGTGGTCAACGTCTTCTGCCACATGCCCTCTAGCCTGCGGGCGCGGGTGCACGCCGCCGCCGTGGCCGGGCTGCGGCCGGGCGGGGTGTTCCTGCTGGAAGGCTACACGCCCGAGCAACTGCAATACGGCACCGGCGGGCCGAAGAACACGGACATGCTGTGGACACCCGAAGACCTGCGCCGCGACCTGGACGGGCTGCGCCTGGAGTTGTTCGAGGCGCGGGTCCGCGAGGTGCGCGAGGGCAGCAAGCATACCGGCGCGGCCGCCGTGCTGCAGATCGTCGGGGTGAAGGACCCGGCGTGAGGCGGTCGCGACAATAATTGCGCTAAGATTCAAAATCATTTTCAACTCTTAACGCGTATCGGCTATGATGATTCCCGGGGCAACGGACGGCACGGGGGAGCACGGGATGCTGGTCGTTTTCGTTCACGGATGGAGCGTCACCGATACCGAGACCTATGGCGGGCTGCCGGAGGCACTGGCCGCGCGGGCGGCGGATTTCGGCCTGGAGATCGACATCGCGCATGTTTGGCTCGGCCGCTACATCAGTTTCGAGGATGATGTGCGGATGCCGGACGTGGTGCGCGCCTTCGACGCCGCACTGCGTGAGCAGATTCCGGACAACGCCGATCGCTCGCGGCGGTTCTCCTGCGTCACCCATTCGACCGGCGGCCCGGTAGTCCGCGAATGGGTCGAGCGCTATTTCGGGGCCGCCGGGCTGGGTGGCCTGCCGCTGGATCATCTGGTGATGCTGGCTCCGGCCAATCACGGCTCGGCCCTGGCGACCCTGGGGAAGGAGCGGGTCGGGCGGATCAAGGCCTGGTTCGGCGGCATCCAGCCGGGCGAGGGCATTCTCGATTGGCTGTCGCTGGGCAGCGAGGACCAATGGCGGCTGACGGAACGTCATCTGGACTACCGCCCGGCGGAAAACAGCTTCTTCCCATTCACCCTGGTCGGCCAGACCATCGATCATAAGTTCTACGACTTCCTCAACACCTACCTGACCGAGGTAGGCTCGGACGGAGTGGTCCGGGTCGCCGGCGCCAATCTGAACTATTCGATGGTGAAACTGCGCGAGGACCCCGAGCATTCCGAGGAGGTGCAGCACGGGCAGGAGCGCTTCACGGTGCAGTTCCTGACGCCGGAGGGGGGCCTGCTGCGGCCGGTTCCGACGCCGCTCGGCGTGATCCCCGAGGCCAGCCATTCGGGCGAGGATATCGGGATTATGCGCAGCGTTGCGCCGGACAATATCGGCGAGAAACCGGTGGTGGACGAGATTCTGAAATGCCTGACGGTGCAGGATGCCGACGCCTACGGGCAGCGGACCGACGAACTCGAAGCCTTGACCGTCGAGACCCAGGCCTCCGACCCGCACGGCCGGACGCATCGCTACAACATGCTCGTCTTCCGCGTCCGCGACGACCAGGGGAATCCAGTCGACAATTTCGATATGTTCCTGCTGGCCGGGCCGCAATACGGCCCCGACGCCCTGCCGCGCGGCTTTTTCGTCGACCGGCAGCGCAACACGAAACGGCCGAACTGCCTCGTCTATTACGTCGACAATGACGTTCTCAGCACCGCACCGGAGAAGCGGTTCGGCATCCGGATCATCGCCCGGCCGCAGGAACCTTTCCGCAAGGACGAGGAGACCCGGCGGCACACCTATTACCGGCCGGTGGATTTCCGCATCGACGGGGGAACCCTGGCGGCGTTGCTGCGGCCCAACGAGACGGTCTACGTGGACGTCGAACTGCGGCGGCGGATCGACAAGGAAATCTTCCGGCTCGATCCGGGAACCGCGCCGCGGCAATCGTTCAAGGACCGGCCCCTTTCGGGCGAGATTCCCTGACGGCGGGGGGGGGAGGCCGGCTAGGGCCCCCAGCCGAGCTTTCCCCGGATGCGGGCCCAGAGGGTGCCGTCGCGGTCGCTCGCGTAGATTCCGGCGAGGATGATGACGATCGCGCCCGCCACGGTGGGCGAATCGGGCATATCGCCGAAAACCAGAAATCCCATCACGATGGCCCATAGGAAAACGGAGTAGCTGTAGGGCTGGAGCAGCGAGGCCGGCGTGAAGGTGAAGGCCTTGATGATGCAGAAGTGGCTGGCGGCGCCGAGAGCGGCGGCGAACAGCATCAGGGCCCAATCGGCCCCCTTTGGCCAGATCCAATGGAAGGGGGCGGCGGCGGTGAACGCCAGCATGCAGATCAGCGTGGTGTAGAGCAGCGTGGTTTCCGCCGAATCGCGGCGGCTGACCAGCCGTGACAGGATCTGGTAGGCGGCCCAGAGCATGGCGGCGATCAGCGGCAGGATCAGAAAGCCGCTGGCATCGGAAAAACCGGGCCGGATGATCAGGACGGCGCCGCCGAAACCCGCCAGGACCGACAACCAGCCGCGAAAGCCGATGCGTTCCCCGAGCGTCCACCCGGCCATCAGCAGAACGAACAGGGGCGCCGCCGTCAGCACGGCGTGCACGTCGGCCAGCGGCAGCCGGCTGAACGAATAGACGACCAGCGACATCTCGCAGAGCAGGACCAGGGCGCGGGCGATCTGGGCGATCACGAAGCCGCTTCTGAACGTGGCGAATACCCCGTCGCGGCGGACCCAGAACAGCGAGAAGGCGAAAAAGAACCAGAACCGCACGGCCATGATCTGGGTAAAGTGGTAGTCGCCCATCAGGTACTTGGCCGTGGCATCCATCACCGCGAACATGAAATAGGCGAGGAGAACCAGCAGGATTCCCTTGCGGATATCGGCGGGATCATGGGATGGGGGCGGCAGGGTCACGGGTTCGATCTTCTTTGTTGGGGAGGAAATCCGGTTGATGGAAAAACAACCCACCGCATCATCCTCCCGCCGGACGGGAAATGACAGAGGTTTCGGCAACGGTCGCCATCGAAGGGGGAAAACGGTTAGTCTCAGGGGACGAGCGGTTTTGCAGTCGAGAGGAAAATGATCCAGGTTACGCCCAGCATCGGCCTGTCCGAGGACGAGATCGAGCTGCACTTCAAGCGCTCGCCCGGTCCCGGCGGGCAGAACGTCAACAAGGTGGAGACGGCGGTCGAGCTGCGCTTCGATGCCGCGAACAGCCCGGCGCTGACGCCCTATGTCCTGAACCGGCTGAAGCGCCTGGCCGGGCAGAAGATGACGTTGGACGGCGTGGTGGTGATCTCGGCCAGCCGGTTCCGCAGCCAGGAACGCAACCGGGCCGATGCCCTGGAGCGCCTTGCCGAGCTGATCCGCGAGGCCGCCAAGACCCAGAAGCACCGCCGCCCGACGCGCCCGTCGCTGTCGGCCAAGCGCCGCCGCCTGGACTCGAAGACGAAGCGCGGCGCCATCAAGAAGGCGCGCGGGCGGGTGACGGAGAGGGACTGAGGATGCCCTGAGCGTGGCCCCCTCGGATCAAGTCCGAGGGTGACGATGCGAAAGAGAATCCTATCCTCTATAAATGCATTCGCTGAAACCGCAAAAAGCCCGGATCCTGCCTCGGCGGTTACCTGGAATTCTTCAGGTCATGTAGAGCGGCGCGGAGGGCGGTGACGGCCTGACGCTCGTCCGCGTCGGCGGTTTCGATTTCGCGCAGGATTTCCTCGGCCCGGTCGGGCCAGCCGAATCGCCCCAGAAGATCGGCGACGCTGAGGACGGTTCTGAAATAGGGGTTTTCGCCGTCGTCCGTCCGGCGAGGCAGGGCGCGGCCGATCTCCAGGGCTTCATCGAGCCGGGCGCGGGCCTTTTCCGGGCTGTTCAAGTCCATCCACAGGATCGCGAGGAAGAAATCGGCGATGCAGCGATCCTCGGCCGAGGCCGAGCGGTCCAGCATCGCGTCGATGCGCGCCAGCGTGCGGTCCCGCCCGGTGGGATCGCCGAGGCCGGTCTGGGCCTTGGCCAGGTCCGCCGCCATTCCGGCCGAGGAACTCGGGTTGACGACCGGACTTTCCGTCCAGCGCTTCTCAAGTTCCCCGGAAACAGCCCGCAGGAGGCTGACGGCGTCCGGACGGTTCCGCCCATCATCCAGCGCCTCGGCGGCCCCGAGGGCTTCCGCCACCATGGCGCCTTCATTGAAGATGTTCAGGATTTCCGCCGTTTGCGCGCCCGCGCCCGGCGTGGGCACCAGGAGCAACATCCCGACGAGCCAGACGATCCAGAAACGCCGCATCTTCGCCTCACCCAAGTGAAATAAGGATAAATTCCCTGTGAAGGTTGACTTTCCTCGAAAGAACATTTAATATGGAACATAACGTGAACATGAGGATACGATGTCCAGCGAAATTTATCAAGTCTGGGCTCCGCCCCTCGCTTGGGGGGTGTGGCAACCCATAGACGTCCTGATGGGCGGGCCGTTCGAGGTGACGCTGGAGGCCGATTCCGTTTCCAACGTTCCCTCGTCGTTCAGCGGGCAGGTGCGGTTCTTCGACGGGCCGGGAGGCGCCTCCGTCCGCTCGTTCGAGTGTCCGGGCGGGATCACCTTCGTCACCGGGGCGGACAGCGTGCAGCAGCCGAAGATGCGTTTCCGGAGCCACAGCGTCGGGCAGGATGTCCGGGTTTTCTGCTCGGTCCGGGCCATCCGCGACGGCCGGTCGCCAAGGGGGCTCTCGGATTCCGGCGTGAGCGCCCTGTTGAGCCGGCCTCCCGCCGAGTGGAACCGGGACGATGTGCTCCGGGTCCAGGGATCGGACGCCTATCAGCGAACCTGGGATCCGTTGCACGAGAAGGCGGTGGATTCGGTGCTGCGGTATTATTACGCGGATTTGTGATCGATTGGCGGGAAGGCCCGGTCGAAGACGTCCCGGAGCGCCTGGTCGACGTCGGCCATGGTCGCGTCGACGCCGAGGGCCTTCAGCGAGGTGACGCCGTGGCCCGCGATGCCGCAAGGGACGATCCCGGCGAAGTGGGAGAGGTCGGGGGCGACGTTCAGCGCGATGCCGTGGAAGGTGACCCAGCGGCGGATGCGCACGCCGATGGCGGCGATCTTCTCCTCGATGCCGTTCCCCCGGTCGATCCAGATGCCGACGCGGTCGGCCCGGCGCTCGCCGGTGACGCCGAACTTGGCCAGGGCGAGGATCAGCCATTCCTCGAGGCCATGGACATAGGCGCGCACGTCGCGGCCGCGCCGGTTCAGGTCCAGCATCACATAGGCCACGCGCTGGCCGGGGCCGTGATAGGTGTACTGGCCGCCGCGCCCGGTCTGGTAGACGGGGAAGCGGTCGGGCTGCAGCAGGTCATGCGCGTCGGCGCTGGTGCCCGCCGTGTAGAGCGGCGGATGTTCGAGCAGCCAGACGGTTTCCGGGGCCTCGCCCGCGTGAATCCGCGCGGCGCGGGACTCCATGAACGACAGGGCTTCGGGGTAGGGGACGGGGGCGTCGTCGAGGCGCCATTCGACCGGTTGCGCGATAATCATCGTAAATGCTTGATAGCCTTCCGGAACAGCTTGATTGATGGATCGGGATTTGCTATTCCCCCGCCTATAAGACGGCATCACACGCTGCCGTCGCAAGGAGTTTCGCGGTCGTGGCGGAATTGGTAGACGCGCAGCGTTGAGGTCGCTGTGGGAGAGATCCCGTGGAAGTTCGAGTCTTCTCGACCGCACCACTCACTAGTAACGAGGCCCGCTGAGCATTCACCGGGCCTTGTTTCGTAAAGGACGGGCCGTATCGCTTCTCGATCGCTTCCCGGGGGGGACGGCGGCCCACGTCGAAAGGTTTTCCGGTCTTGGGAAACCCGGCTTACAATCACATTTGATCGCTCCAGTCGGCGGCTCAACATGGGAGAGGAGGGCTCGGACGTGACCGATCCGGTGAAAGAGACGGAGAGGACGGCGGACGCGGCTGTCGAGGAGTTGGAAGACTCCTCCGAGGACCTTACCTCCGTTATCGAGCAGAATCTCGTCGAGGCCCTCGACGAGGGCGATTCCGACCGTGCGCTGGAACTGATCGAACCGCTGCATTTCGCGGATGTCGCCGATATCCTGGAGCGCCTCGGCGGCGAGGACCGGGACGCCCTGGTCGAGGTCCTGCGCGACGATTTCCATCCCGACATCCTGGCCGAACTGGACGAGGAAGTCCGCGACAGCGTCATCGAGACGCTCGGTATCGAGGACACCGCCGCCGTGCTGGCCGAGATGGACAGCGACGACGCGGTCCAGGTCCTCGAGGAACTGGACGAGGACGAGCAGCAGGAACTGCTGCAGGCGATTCCGGTCGGCGACCGGGCGCTGATCCAGGAAGGCCTGGCCTATCCCGAGGACAGCGCCGGCCGGATGATGCAGCGCGAGGTGGTCACCGTGCCGACCTTCTGGTCGGTCGGCCAGGCCATCGACTACATGCGCGAGACCGCCGAGCTGGAGGACCACGAGGACATCCTGCCGGAGGTCTTCTACGACATCTACGTGGTCGACCCGGCGCGCCGCCCGGTCGGCACGATCTCGCTGGCCCGCCTGATGCGGACCCGCCGCCCGGTGCCGGTGACCGAGATCATGGAACCGGACATGCGGCTGATCCCGGCCGAGATGGACCAGGAGGAGGTGGCCTTCCTGTTCCGCCAGCGCGACCTGGTGTCCGCCGCGGTGACCGACGCGGACGGCCGGCTGGTCGGCAGCATCACCATCGACGACGTGGTCGACGTCATCCACGAGGAGCACGAGGAAGACATCATGCGGCTTGGCGGCGTCGCCGAGGACGACCTGTACGCCGCCGCCGTGGACACCACGCGCTCGCGCTTCACCTGGCTGCTGGTCAACCTGGGGACGGCGGTGCTGGCCTCGCTGGTCATCGGCCTGTTCGAGGCGACCATCGAGCAGATCGTCGCCCTGGCCGTGCTGATGCCCATCGTCGCCTCGATGGGCGGCAACGCCGGCACCCAGACCCTGACCGTGGCGGTGCGCGCCCTGGCGACCAAGGAACTGACCGCGACCAACGCCATGCGGGTCATCGGCAAGGAATTGCTGGTCGGCGGCATCAACGGGGTGATGTTCGCCGTGCTGACCGGGGCCGTCGCCTGGTTTTGGTTCGGCAGCCCGGCCATCGGCCTGGTCATCGGATTGGCGATGGTCGTCAACATGGTGGTCGCGGGGCTGGCCGGATCGACCGTCCCGATCGTGCTGGAGCGGGCGGGAATCGACCCGGCCATCGCCTCGAGCGTGGTGCTGACCACGGTGACCGACGTGGCCGGGTTCTTCGTCTTCCTCGGTCTGGCCGCGATGATCCTGCTGTAGCGTTACGGAATCGTCGCGCCGAGCAGCCTGGTCTCGGGCTCCTCTCCTTCCTCGGCGGTGACTTCCTTGATCAGCTTGCGCAGCAGCTCGACGACCTCGCGCGAGGCCTTGTCGACCTCCTTGTACTCGGCCGCCGCTTCCTCGCGGTGCCCGTCGTGGAACAGTTCCGCCGCCTTGCGGCCGTGCTCGTGCACGCGCCGGTGCGGGTCGGCGATGGCCTTGAAGGCGGCCTTTTCGCGGATCGCCGGGTCGGTCACGGATTCGTACCATTTCCCCAGCCGGCAATGGTGGTGGTCGGTCAGGTCCCGGGCGGTTTCGGTGGTCGTCCCGACCAGGATGTCGGCCAGGCGTTTCTTCCAGATGAAATGATCCGACTGCGCCTTGTAGAGGACCGCGTGGGGGATGTTCTGGCGGTCCAGTTCCGCCATGTTGCGGTTGACGATCTCGTCGGCCTTGGACACCGCCTGGATGGCGTATTCCGCATTCTCCCGGCCACGATGGGTCATGGTGGAGATGCGATGGACCGATTCGGAGACCTCGTTCATCGCGGCGCCCTGCTCGGTCACGCTGGCCGCCGTCGCGTTGACCCGTTCGGTGACCTTGGTCATGTTCTCGGCGGTTTCCGACACCGCCTTGCCGACCTCGCCGATGCTTTGCACCCCGTCCTCGACCACGGACTGGATTTCCGACATGGCGCCGGTCAGCTGTTCCATCACCGAGCGGATGGAATTCATCTGCGTCTGGATGTCCTCGGTCGCCGACGCGGTCTGGTTGGCCAGGGTCTTCACCTCGCCGGCGACGACGGCGAATCCCTTTCCGGCCTCGCCGGCCCGCGCCGCCTCGATGGTCGCGTTGAGGGCCAGGAGATTGGTCTGCTTGGCGATCGCCTGGATCACGGCGAGGATCTGCCCGATCTGTTCGGACGCGACGGCCAGGCTTTCCGCCTGTTTGGTCAGGCCGTCGACCTTGGTGGAGACGTGGTTCATCCGCTCGATGCCGGTATCCACCGCGGCCGCGCCCTGCTGGGCGCTGCGTTGCGTGCTGTCGGCAAGGTTGGAGGCGTCGTTGCTGGCCGCCGCGATCTCGTTGATCGTCGCCGACATCTCCTCGACCGCCGCCGAAATGGCTTGCGCGTGGGTGTCGATCTCGCGCATGTCGCCGGTCACGAAGGAGACCGACGCCATGGCTTCCGAGGCCTGCATCGCGGATTCGACCGTCCGTTCGAGTTGGACGACGCCCTTGCGCGCGAAGTGCTCGATCATCTGGCGGACCGACACGCTGAGTTCGTCCTCGCCGTCGAGGGTGAGGTTGTAGTTCCCGTCGATCAGGTGCTTGAGGCACTTGAGCGGATCGCCGCAGTGAAAGAGGTTTTGACCGTTGTCGCCGGTCGGACAGTGGCTGGAACCGCCATTCTTGGCGGGATTGATGACGTTCATATCGGTTTCCCCCGGTTGCCGTCCGTCATTGGTGTTTTTGGGCAAATTCCCCGGACACGGCCGGATCGGGCGAGCGTGGGCCGACCGCGTACTGGTTGTCGGTCAGCAACCTTAGGGCGAATGTTATAATTTACGGTTAAGAACGGACGGGGATATTCGCCTGGCGGCGGGGGTCAGGAGAACAGCGATGCCAGCGATTTGTCGCCGACCGTGCCGGGCGCTTCGTCCTCGAAAAGTTCGGGGTGTTCGGCGACCACGATGACCAGCGTTTTCAGCGCCTCGCGCAAATGGATGCGCAAGGCGGCCTTGGCGTCGTCCGGGCGCCGCAGCTCGATGGCATTGAGAATGGTTTCGTGCTGGTTCGCCAAGTGAAGGATGGGCGAGGCCTTGGGAAGCGTCAGGAAACGGACCCGGTCCCACTGGGCCTTGCCGTTTTCGATGACCTTCCAGACATATTCGCGTCCGATGGCTTCGGTGAAGGCGCGATGGAAGGATTCGTCGAGATAGAAGAAGGCCTCGAAATCATCCGTGTCGGCGGCCTCGCGCTGGCGGCGGATGTTTTCCCGCTGGCCGGCGATGAACTCGGCCGACAGCCTGCCGACGGCCTCGTCGAGGATCGCCACCTCGATGGCTTCGCGGACGAAGCGCGCGTTCTCCACCGCCCGGACGGAGATCTTCATCACGAAGGTGCCGCGTTGGGGGCGGATGTCGACCAAACCGGCGTCCGCCAGCTTGATGAACGCTTCGCGCACGGGCTGACGGCTGACGCCCAGCCGTTCGGCCATGTCCTTTTCCGACAGACTCTGCCCGGGAACCAGTTTCCCGGTGACGATGGCGTGCCGGAGCAGCTCGTAGATCTGCGGCACCACGGCGTCGCGTAGGTTCAATCGCGTGTGCAAACTGGCTCGTTCCGTCCTGCCGGTCCGACGATTTCAGTTTTCCTTCTTTCTAACTAGTACCATACAAGTATGGTGTTGACGAGACCCGATGCGTACCATACAAGTATGGTTAAAACCGCGCCCGAGGGTGGGCGTCAAGAATACCAAGGCGGGAGAGCGCAATTGACGAAGCGCGAACAAGCTAAGGCCTGCGTCATCCACGGGGCGCAGGATCTGCGGATCGAACCACGTGCGATTCCGGAACTCGAGGGCGACGATGTCCTGGTCCGCTTGGCCGCCGGCGGCATCTGCGGCTCGGACCAGCACTATTACCTGGAAGGCAAATGCGGGGCTTTCGCCATCCGCGAGCCGTTCGTGCCCGGACACGAGGTCTCTGGCCATGTCGAGGCGGTCGGACCGGAGGTGGGCGGACCGGAGTCGGGCGGGCTGCCGATCGGCGGGCTCGTCGCGATCAACCCGTCGCGCCCGTGCGGAACCTGTCCGATGTGCCGGAGCGGCAAGGTCAACCTTTGCCGCAACAACGGCTTCCTGGGCAGCGCCAGTCGGTTTCCCCATGCCCAGGGCATGTTCAGCGAATACTTCATGGTAAAGGCGGCGCAGTGCGTTCCGGTGGACGCGGCCGTCGACGCCGGCTGCCTGGCCATGGCCGAGCCCCTGTCCGTCGCCTTGCACGCGGTCAACCGCGCGGGCCGGCTGGAGGGGATGGACGTCCTGGTGGTCGGCGCCCGGACC
>Ga0207799_100515_pt1 | contig 12675 bp, 8 predicted proteins | sample TtanPargueraPR_4_FD_187742 | JGI IMG/M metagenome (GOLD analysis project Ga0207799, IMG submission 187742) | Aerobic enrichment media microbial communities from Bioluminiscent Bay, La Parguera, Puerto Rico - Tt and M2 (SPAdes) | ecosystem: Environmental > Aquatic > Marine > Unclassified ...
GGGCGGCCGCCACGCAATAGGGAATGGAGAATTTCGCGGCGAAACCATCGAGCGGGTCGGGATTGCCCGCGACGCGCATCGAGATCGCGTTGGAGTAGACGACGAGGCGGCTAATTTCCGCGCCGTCGAGTTGCGTCCGAATCAGCAAGGCGGCTTCGACCGGTGTCATGGCGTGCCCGCAAATCGGATAGGCCTTGAAGGTGATCTCCAGGATACGCCAAATCCGTCCGAGTTTCTCGCTGCACGCTTCCGCATCCGCCCCGTCCGGCACCATCGCGGCGAATAGACCCCGGCCTCCCTCGAAGATCGAAGACGGACCGGGCACGCCCTCACGGGCCAGAAACGCCGCCAGGACCCCGGATTGAGCGGCCCGGCCGGCGTGCAGGTTCTTGGCCGCCGGCGCTTCCGGCAGAACTTCCCACAGGCCGGCGGCCTGGGTTCCCGCCAAACCGAATGCCGCGATGGTCTGGCTTTCCGGCAATCTCAGGACACGCGCGACTGCGGCCGCGGCCGCCAACGTGCCCGCGGTTCCCGTCGTATGCCAGTATTTGTAATGGCTCGGTCCCAGGGCTTCGGCCACCCGGATACCGGTTTCGTAACCGGCGGCGATCCCGTCCAAAAGGTCCGTGCCTCGGCAGTCCGAAGCCTGGGCGGCCGCCAGGGCGGCGGCGATCGCCGGAGATCCCGGGTGATAGAAGGTTCCCTTGTGGGAGTCGTCGAATTCAAGGGCGTGCGACGCCCCGCCATTGACCAGTGCGGCCGTCAGCGGGTCCGTTTTCCCCCGCGTTCCGACAATGGTGGCCCGCCCCTCCCCGCCGTTTAGCCGGGCGACATTCCGCACGGCCTCTCCGAAAGGCGTCGACAGGCCGGCTGCGGCGTTGCCCAGCCAATCCTGAAAAGCGTCGAGCACCGCCCTTCGAACCGGGTCCGGCAGGGTATCCCACCGGACCTCGGTCACGAAGCGCGCCAGCCGTAAGGCCTGCAGGGTAGCCTCGGCCGGCACGATCAAGCCACCAGGCCGTCGATGCGGGCGCCGATGCGATCGGCGACCTCTCCGGAAAGCCCGAGATACTTGCTCGGATCAAGGGCTTCCTCGATATGCGACCGGTCGCAGACATCCGCGACGCCCTTTTCCGCCATCAGTTCGTCGATCAGCGGCGTTCCCTTGTCGTAGGAACGGATCGAGGCCTGATAGACGGTCTCATGGGCCTCGGGAAGCGGCAGGTATTCGGCCAGCGCGAACATCGCCCGCTCGGACAGCAGCAACCCGTTCAGCATATTGGTGTTTTCCAACATCCGGTCGGCGTTGACCTTGAGCCCGGACAGGGTCGCCGTGAGATGGTTGAGCGAACCGGACAACACCGAGAAGGTCTCGGGTACGACGATCCACTCCGCTTTCCAATGCGTCGCGTCGCGCTCGTTCTCGCAGCCCATCGCCTCCAGCGCGACCCCCGCGTTGGCGCGGATGATCCGGTCCAGGACGATGGACCATTCCGTATGCACCGGATTGCGCTTGTGCGGCATCGTGCTGCTGCCGACCTTGCCGACGGCGAACGGCTCCTCCAGTTCACGTACCTCGGTCTTGTTAAGGTTGTAGATCTCCTTGGCGATCCGGCCGGCGGTCCCCGAGGTCAGCGCGCACAGGCTCAACGCCTCGGCGGTGCGGTCGCGGGCGCCGCCCCAGGGCGAGGCGGGAACGCCCAGCCCCAGGATCTCGGCCGCCTTGGCCTGCAGGTCTAAACCGGCACTCCCCCAGGAGGCGAAGGTGCCAACCGCGCCGATGATGTTGACGACGAGGATGCGATCCCGGGCGGCGCGCCACCTTTCGAGCTGGCGCGTCAGTTCGTCGAGCCAGGTCGCGGCCTTCAGGCCGAAGGTGATCGGCAGGGCATGGCCGCCATGGGTACGGCCGACCATGACCGTGTCGCGGTGGTCCCTCAGCAGCGGACGTCCGGCCTTGAGCGCGCCAACCAATTGGCCGTCGATCATGTCGAAGGCGTCGCGGATCATCAGGAACATACCAGTGTCGATGATGTCCTGGGTGGTTGCGCCCCAATGGACGTAGCGGGCATCGTCGTGATCGATGGCGCGCCGGAATTCCTTCAGCAGGCCGAGCAGGCTGTGCGTCGTGATCTTGCCGTGGGCCTTGACCGTCTCCAGGTCGATCTTGTCGATATCGGCGCACCCGGCGATGCGTTTCGCGGCTTCCTTCGGGATCATCCCGAGTTCCCCGGCGGCGACGGCGATCGCCCGTTCGACATCGAGCCATCTCTGAAGCATCGTACGCTCGTCGAAGATCGCGCGCATGCCCTCGGTACTGATCGAATCCTGGAACAGCACGGTGTCAAGGAAGTGAACGGCCATCGGGATTTCTCCTCTGTCTTTCTTGTTGTCGTGGATTAGCGAACCTTCTTCCGGCGGGGAAGCCGCGGTTCCGGCGGCCGGACGGGGCCCGAGACCGGCGCGGCTTCCCCTCTCGGAGGAAGTCAGGGCATCATCGGCATCACGCGGCCTTTTCCGCCGCCAACATCGCGGCCTTCTTTTTGCGGCGGAGGTCCAGGTACCAGGGCAGCACCAGGGAGGCCACGGAAGTCACGATCAGAATCAACGAGATGGGACGGGTCAGGAACGGCAGCAGGCTTCCGCTGCCGAGGGTGATCGATAGCCGCAGCTGCGTCTCCGCCATATGGCCGAGGATCAGTCCCAGGATTACCGGCAGCACCGGGAATTTAAGCTGCTTCAGGATGTACCCGACCAGGCCGAAGCCGAGGAAGCAGTACACGTCGAACAGCCGGTTGTTGAGGGCGAACGAACCGATCGAACACAGAACCAGCAGGGTCGGTACCATGAACTGCCGGGGGATCGCGATCACCTTGACGATGACCTTGATGAAGACGTGGAAGAAGATCAGCAGGAAGGCGAAGGCCACGAAGTAGGCGATGAAGATCGAATAGACGATGTCGCCGTTGTCCCGGAACAGCAACGGTCCCGGCTGGATGTTGTGGAGCATGAACGCGCCCAGCATCATCAACGTCGAGGCATCGCCCGGAATGCCCAGGGTCAGCAGCGGGATCAAGGCGCCGCCCATGGAGGCGTTGTTGGCGGTCTCGGGCGCGATGATCGCCTCCGGCAACTCGCCCGTGCCGAACTTTTCCGGCGTCTTCGAGGCGTTCCTCGCCTGAGCGTAGGCGACGACGTTGGACAGGCCGGGCCCGACGCCGGGAAGGATTCCGACCACCACGCCGATGAACGCCGACCGCAGCAGGTCGAACTTGCGCCGCAGGATGTCCCAGAAAGCCCCCATGAACTCCGAAAGCTTGAAGTCCATCTTCACGAGATTAGACTTGGATCCGATCTCGTCGACATCCTCCAGCAATTGCGGAACGGCGAACACGCCGATCAGGGCCGGCAGGACATTGAACCCGGATTCAAGGGAGTCGAAGCCGAAGGAGAAGCGGACGACACCGTCCACCGGATCCGTCCCGACCAGGGCCAGGGCCAATCCCAGCCCCGCGGCGACAAAGGACTTGAGCGTCGAACCGCTGGACAGGGACGACACGCAACTGAACGTGAAGATCACCAGGGCGAAGTATTCCCAGGGCCCGAACTTCAGGGCGAAGCGGGCCAAGGTCGGGGCCACGACGATCAGGCACAGTCCGGCCAGCGCTCCGCCGAAGAACGAGGAATAGGCCGCCAGCCCGAGGGCGCGGGCCGCCTTGCCCTTGCGGGACATCGGAAAGGCATCGAGACAGGTCGCCGCCGAGGACGGCGTGCCCGGAATGTTCAGAAGACAGGCCGCGACCAGCCCTCCCGAAATGGCGCCGCAATAGACACCCATCAGCAGGGCGAGACCGTGGACCGGTTCCATGCCGAAGGTGACAGGAACCAACAGGGCGATGGCCATCGTACTGGTCAACCCCGGAATCGCGCCGATGAACATCCCGCCGAGGACGCCGGCCGCGATACTGAAAATGATTTGGGGTGACGCGATGAGGCCGAAGGAGACGGCGTATTGTTCCCACATCAGAGTTACTCCCGGCGGCTCAAGGCAGGAAAACCTGCAGCCAATGGACGAAGACGAGGTAGATGAGGCCGATGATGCCCGCGGTCAGGGTGACCGCGATCGGCAGATCCTTCCGCAAATTGGGGCTGAGCGCCGCCACCGTTGCGAGCATGAAGATGGCGCTCGTAGTCAGGAATCCGATCCACGGCATGACCACGAGATACACGCAGAACAGGCCCAGCATGATCAGGCGCCGCCGGCTCACGATCCGGCGCCAGTAATCGGCGGGCAGCACCAACTCCGGCGTTACGAAGGTCGAAACCAGCAGCCCGAGGGACAGCAGGATAACGAAGGCGAAGGTAACGTAAGGAAACAGCTTGTTGCTGAGGACCTGATACGCCAGCTCTTCCAGTTGCGACGTCGCTTGAATCATGAAAAGAGACGCGAGGATGAGCGCGACGGCACAAATACGGTCGGCCGTTTTCATGGCCTCCCTCCTTGAGTTTCCGCTACAGAATTTTTGTTTTTAAAGGGGTGGAGTGCGGCCGACCTTTGGGTCGTCGGACCGGACGGTTCGGACCGCACTCCAGCTTGTCGTCGTTTTTTTGGGCGTCGTTTTTTTAGGGGATCGTCACCCTATTTTGCGGCCTCTTTGTTCAGGCCGAATTTGTCCGCCAGGCGGGTAAACTGCTTGAGCTGCTTGTCGAGGTACTGCACGAACGCCGCGCCCGTATCTTTCCGCGGCAGCATCCAGCCGTCCTCGAGTTCCTTCTGGAAATCCGGGTCGTTGGCGGTCTTGACCCAGGCCTCCGCGAGGATATCGACCCGGTTCCCCGGGGTGTCGAGCGGCACGAAGCTCATATAGTCGAAATAGAACTGGGCATCGACGCCCTGCTCCTTGAGCGTGGGCAAATCGGGATAGGCATTGGCGCGTTCGTCCGACATCACGCCGAGGAGACGGATGTCCCCGGATTCCAAGTACGGCCGGATCGCGCTCAACGCGACGATCGTCACGTCCAGGTTGCCCTGCATCATGGCCACGATACGGTTCTTGTCGCCGGACATGCCGATCGTATGGAAAGCGTTTTCATCCATGCCGACCGCGTCCAGGTAGGTCAGATAGGCGAAATGGCTGAAGCCGTTGATCGCCGCGCCCCAGCGGATGGTCCCCGGAGCGGCCTTCGCCGCCGCGTTGAGGTCGGCGGGGCTCTTGTACGGGCTGTCCTTGGCGGCAATCAGCGCGTTGTCCGCCCGCACCGCGCTGCCCAACGGCTGGAAAGCGGTGTAGTCGTACTTCGAGCGGCCCGTCGCGACGGCCATGTGGATATTCTGGTGCTGCCACAGAACCTGGTAGCCGTCGGGCCGGGCCCGCTTGACCTCCAACTCGGCCGTCCGCCCGCGGGCGCCGGCGATATTGGTGACGAGAACCTTCTCGGGAAGATATTTGGAGGCATATTTCGCGAAAACGCGGGCCGAGAGATCGCTACCGCCGCCTGGCCTGAACGGGACGACGATCTGAACCGGTTTGGTCGGGAAATCGGCGGCCTGAGCCGCTCCCAGCGCCACGGTAGCACCGATCAGCGCAGCCGCGATAACAGACGTCTTTTTAAGAACCATCGTGAATCAACTCCCTATTTACGCGGTGTTGGTCACAGATCACCGCTTAAACAAAAATCTTTTTCAAAATTAATTACGGCACTATAAAAATACTTTCAACAATAAAATTGTAAGATTATTCTTACATCATGTAGGAAATATCCTACATTATAGTAAATATATAGTATAAAAATTTAATATTCTCGTATTTATTTATATTTCTAAAATAAAAAAATCCATATAATCAAAATATGGTCGAATTTCATTAATCCGTATCCAGCATAATTCCATTTTCGTAGGCATATCGAACTAGTTCCGCGTTGTTCATCAGTCCGAGCTTGTTCAATACCCGCGCCCGATACGTCGCGACGGTCTTCGGGCTTAGCCCCAAACGGTTGCCGATCGCCGTTACGCCCTCTCCCTTGGCCAGCAGGCGCAAAACCGTGGCCTCCCTCTCGGAGAGATCGGGCTTGGGGGGCGTCGCCACTTTCGGGGTGCAGCCGACTTGGTTCAGCAACTGGCCGACAAGGTGCTCGCTGGCGAAGGTCTTGCCGTCGCAGATCTTCTCGATCGCCGTGTGGAGTTCCTCGGGCACCGATCCCTTGGTGACGTAGCCGTTCGCCCCGGCCTGGAACGCGCGCACCGCGTACTCGGCGGCATCGTGCATGCTCAGGACAAGAACGGGCAGCTCCTCCGAAATCCGCCGGATCTTCTCCAAGGTCTGCAGGCCGTTTTCATCGGGCAGGTGAAGATCCAGGATCACCAGGTCGTACTGATCGGGATCCGCCGAGAACAGCTCGATCGCCCCCGCCGACGTTTCCGCCTCGTCGAACTCGAAAGCCGTCTGCATGCCGGACAGAATGTCGATAACGCCTTTGCGGACGACCGCATGGTCATCGATGAGAAGAATCTTCATGCCGCAGTCTCCGACGGAAGAAGAGGAAGATGTACGTTGACCGTGGTGCCCCGGCCGGTACGGCCGGATATGGACAAACGGCCCCGAAACGGCCGCACTCGCTCCCGCATACCCATGATCCCCAAGGAATTCCGCGACCGTTTGGCGCCGGATGCGATACCGACCCCGTTGTCGGATATCTCCATATCGATGTGCCGGTCCTGCGTCTGAAGCCGGACGGTAACCTCGGTCGCCCCGGCGTGGCGCACGACGTTGGTCAGCGATTCCTGGAAAACGCGGAACAGCGCCGTGGCCCGGTCCTGGTCCAGAATCCGGTCGGGAATGGACCCGCTTTTCTCGAACCGGTATTTTATCCCCGATGGCCCGAGGAACTTATCGGCGTGCCATTCCATGGCCGCCAAAAGGCCCAGATCGTCAAGTTGGGTCGGCCGCAGTTCCTGCGAAATCCGCTGAACCGCGCCGATCGTCCGTTCGGTGAGTTCCCGCATTTCCCGGACCCGCGTCGTCGCGCCGGAAGCACCGATCTCCTTCCCCCGGCCAAGGACGGAAAGCCCCATGTTGATCGCCGTCAGGTTCTGCCCCAATTCATCGTGAATTTCCCGGGAAATGCGGGCCCTTTCCTCTTCCAGGACATCCTGCCGGTGGATCGCGAGATCGCGGAACGCCTCACGCGATTTTTCCAAATCCTTTTGGGTCCGTTTTTCCGCGGTGATATCCGCGCCGACGACCTGAAACTCCGTCACCGTGCCGTCCGCGCCGAAAATCGCCCGCCCCGTCCATTTGAGCCAGCGGGCAGCCCCGTCCGCCGTACGGGCCCGCGCCTCGCCGCTGAACAGGGGATTGTCGGCGGAGACATCGGCGATCATCGCGCAGAGCTGGTCGAAGTAACGCGGCGGCAGGAACTGCCCGATATCGATATGGAGGATTTTTCGCAGGGGCATTCCCAAAAACTGGCAAAGGGCGGCGTTGGCGTAGGTGATCCTGAAACCCGGATCGAACCGGATCAGGAATTCGGTCTGGTCCTCGACGATCGCGCGGTAGCGCGTCTGGCTGGCCTGCAGGGCCCGGAAGGCCCGCCGCTTCTGGAGGATGTTGACGATCAGGATCAGCACCAGCGAGACGAGCCCGGCGAATACCGCCGTGCCCCCCCAAATGTAGAACCGGTACTGCCAGTAGAAGTTCGTCGGCTGATTGACCACCACGCTCCCGTCGGGCAGGGCGGACTTCGGTATGCCGAACCGTTTCAACTGCTCGAAGTCGAACATCGGGACGTTCGGAATCCGGCCCCCGATAAACGAAGCGCCGACCGGCATGCCCGCCAGGATGCGTAACGCCATATGCGCCGCCATCTCTCCCTGGTGCTGGCCGCTGACGACGACGCCGCCGACCACACCCAACCCGACATATAGATCCCAAAGCGAATAGACGGGGAATTTGCCGTCATGGCTCAGCAATTTGACCGTCTCGGCCGGGGTGAAAACCCGGCCCTCGCGGTCGCGGCGGAAGGCGACGTCCAGGATGACGGTTTCTTTCGGCAGGCGGGCGAGTTCGGCTTCGAGCTCCGCCGCCGAATAGCCGACGAAGCCATCGAACCTCACCCGTTCCTCGAAATCGGGAAACGCCCGCCAAAACCGTTCGAAATCATACCGGGCCGCCGAGGAAAAATCGCTGACGGCGATCACCAGCTTGGTGCCGGGATGCAGGCGGAGCGCCAGTTCGATGGTGCGCCGGATATCCACATCCTCGGTCACCCCGGTGATCCCCGCCGGATCCTCGATCCGCGGCGGATGCAGGGCATTGATGCTGCAAAAGACGATCGGCACCTTCTGGAACAGCCGGTCGCGGCGCGAGACCAGGAAGTTCAAGGCTTCGTCGTTGACCGCGATGATGACCGTCGGCCGCTTGGTTTCGTATTTCGATAGGTAGAGCGTCTCCAGATAGGGATAGACCTCGCGCGGTTCGTTGCGCTCCACGTCCATATATTCGACGTAGACACTGGCACTCGGCGCCTTTTCTTCGATCAGGCCCCGGATCGCCTCGACGATGGTGTCCGTCCATGCGTTCCCGTGATGGTAGGAGGCCAGGATCAGAACCCGCGGCGGCGGCTCCTCGGCCCGCGCCGGGCCTGCCGCGGCGAGCGCGAAGCAGAATCCAAGCAGCAGCATCCGGAGCCACTTGCCCGGCTCCGCGATACACCTCGAACATCGCCAAAAATCCCAGACCACAGATCCAGCCGTTTTCGCGTGCGGATTATTTCCGTCTTCCGCTTCGAGCACGACAGCGCGCACTCCCGGTCGTTTTTGTCGGTACTCCCTGCCCTATAGTGTGACAGGGAAAGGCGATTGACCAGTCTTTGACGCATGGCTTGTCGCGCCGGCGCGCCAAACAGGCTTGCGTCCGGTTAGGGAAGGCAGCGGGCTCCAAGGCTTTTCAGCTCTTCGATCAAACTCGCGGACAAGGGGATTCCCGCCGTCGATCGGTCCCGTATCGCATGGGCCTCCCGCTCCCCCGGGTAGGAAACCGACGCGAATCCGGAAGCCGGCGGCAACGCCTTGAGGCGGTCGATCTCCTCGTCCATGCGGCTCCGGAATTCCGCCTCGGGCAGGAACGCCGAGGTCTTCAGGGCCAGCATGAAGTGGCCGTTCCCGGACTCGCGCTCCTGGTTGGTCATGACGCTGAGAACCCGTCCGCCGAATTCGGCACCGGACAGGACTCCCGAGAGGATATCGGTCAGCAGGCCGATGCCCGATCCCTTCAATCCGCCGAACGGCAGCATGACCCCCTCCAGCGCGGCCGCCGGATCGGTGGTCGGCCGGCCGTCCGGCCCGAGCGCCCAACCCGATGGGATCTGCTGGCCCTCCGCGAGAGCCCGTCGGACCTTTTTCCGCGATCCCTCGGCCGTGGCCATGTCCAGGACGAACGCCGGATGCCGCCCGGCGGGAACCGCCACCGCCAACGGGTTGGTTCCCAGGAATGGAGCCGCCGCGCCGAAGGGAGCGGCGACGGCCAGGGCGTTCGCCATGACCATGCCGATACATCCCTTTTCCGCCGCCATCATGGCGTAAACACCCGCCGCGCCGAAGTGGTTGCTGCGCCGGATCGCCGTCACGCCGACCCCCATCGCCTCCGCGGCCTCGAGCGCCAGTTCCATGGCCCGCGTTGCCGCCACGGGGCCCAGGCCGTTGTCGGCGTCGAGCACGGAAACGCATGGCATGCGCCGTTCCACACGCATTTCGGGCCGTGCGTTTATACGGTTTTCGCGCAAACAGTCGGCGTATCCGGGCAGGCAGGCGACACCGTGTGTGTCGACCCCGCGCAGGTCGGCCCGCATCAAGGCATCTGCCGCGGCTTCCGCGTCTTCGTCCGGCACGCCATGAGATTGCAGGATTTGCCGGGCGGCTTGGTTGAGGGTTTCGGCAGGAATCTGGATTTTATCGGGCATTTTTCGCCTCTCGTCTTTTGTGTTCGCCTCCCGCGCACCGGGATTGCTCGTCTCCCGCCCCGCTTGGATCGCCAAGCGCCAGGCCCCGATACGGACACCACCGCTCGGCGACCGCCACCCCGCTTCGACACATACAATGGAACCGCTTCCGCCCGCAATCCCACCCCGTCAGAACGGATCCGTAACGGACAGCGCATAAAGTGAGACTGTGTTGGCTTATTTGGGCAAGTATTGAGACTGTGTGACGATCAAAAAGTTTATACTATATTTCAATTTGTTAGAGGGCGGGAAAGGTCTGACAGCCTTCCGGATTCCACAAACTCCGAATAGGCGTCGTAGTCTGCGTAACGTCCATTCCTATCGTTCGACAACGGTCACTTTAAAGCCGCACCTCCGCCCGGTGACCTGGCGGCCGGACCAGACGATGCCTGCGTGTTCCCTAAGATTGACGAGACACGCTTCCCCCTCTCGTTGACTAAACGGCGGCGCTGGGCCAAATCTATGCCATGGAAGCTCCCAAACCGCTGTTCTCCTATCGCAAGCATTGGGCCGCCAAGTTCGGCACCGCGCCGTTCCTGCCGATGTCGCGGGACGAGATGGACCTGCTCGGCTGGGATTCCTGCGACGTCGTGCTGGTGACGGGGGATGCGTATATCGACCATCCGAGCTTCGGCATGGCAGTCATCGGGCGGCTGTTGGAAGCACAGGGTTTCCGCGTCGGCATCCTTTCCCAGCCGGACTGGCAGTCGGCGGAACGGTTCGCGGAACTGGGGCGCCCCACCCTGTTCTACGGGGTGACCGGCGGCAACATGGATTCGATGGTCAACCGCTATACCTCGGACAAGCGGGTCCGCCATAACGACAGCTACACCCCGGGCGGCGAAGGCGGCAAGCGGCCGGACCGGTCGGTCGTGGTCTATGCCCAGCGTTGCCGCGAGGCGTTCAAGGACGTGCCCATCGTCCTCGGCGGCATCGAGAGCTCGCTGCGGCGCATCGCCCATTACGACTACTGGTCGGACAAGGTCCGGCGGTCCGTCCTGGCCGATGCCAAGGGCGATATCCTGCTCTACGGCAACGCCGAGCGGGCCGTCGTCGAGGTGGCGCACCGCCTGGCGCGGCGCGAGGAAGTTTCGTCCCTGGACGACATCCGCGGGGCCGTGCTGCTGAAACCGGCGGTGCCGGAGGGCTGGACGGAAATTCCCGCCGACGACCTCGAGTCCGGCGATGAGGGCGGGCGTCGGACGGGTGAGAAGACCGTCATCCGGCTGCCGTCCTTCGAGGCCGTGGCGGCGGACGGGGAAGCCTACGCGCGCGCGTCCCGCGTGCTGCACCGGGAGAGCAACCCCGGCAATGCCCGGCCGCTGGTGCAGCGCCATGGCGACCGGGAACTGTGGCTGACGCCGCCGCCGATCCCGCTGACGACCGAGGAGATGGACGGCGTCTACGATCTGCCCTACGCGCGGGCGCCACACCCGGGCTACGGCGACGCCAAGATCCCCGCCTGGGAGATGATCCGCTTTTCGGTGACGATCATGCGCGGCTGCTTCGGCGGCTGTTCGTTCTGTTCGATCACCGAGCACGAAGGGCGGATCATCCAGAGCCGGTCCGAAGAGTCGATCCTGCGCGAGATCGAATCCGTCCGCGACCGCACGGAAGGCTTCACCGGCATCATCTCCGACATCGGCGGGCCGACCGCGAACATGTACCGCATGGCCTGCAAGAACAAGGAAACGGAAGCCGCCTGCCGGCGGCCGTCCTGCGTGTTCCCCGGCATCTGCAAGAATCTGAACACCAGCCACGACAACCTGATCCGGCTGTACCGCAAGGCGCGGGAGTTGCCGGGGGTCAAGAAGGTGATGGTGGCCTCGGGCGTGCGCTACGACCTGGCGGTCGAGAGCCCGACCTACGTCAGGGAACTGGTCACCCATCATGTCGGCGGCTACCTGAAGATCGCGCCCGAGCATACCGAGGAAGGCCCGCTGCGCCGGATGATGAAGCCGGGGATCGGCGCCTACGACAAGTTCAAGCGGATGTTCGACCAGGCGGTGAAGCAGGCGGGCAAGAAGTACTTCTTGATCCCCTATTTCATCGCCGCGCATCCGGGGACGACGGACGAGGACATGATGAACCTCGCCCTCTGGCTGAAGCGGAACGGGTTCCGCGCCGACCAGGTGCAGACCTTCCTGCCATCGCCGATGGCGATCTCGACGGCGATGTACCGCTCCGGCGTCGACCCGTTGCGCCCCGTGCGGCGGGGCGCCTCGGAACCGGTGAATACGGTGAAGAACCTCAAGCAGCGCCGCCTGCACAAGGCCTTCCTGCGCTACCACGACGCGGACAACTGGCCGCTGCTGCGCGACGCGCTGAAGAGGATGGGCCGGGCCGACCTGATCGGGCCCGGCAAACACCACCTGGTCCCCAACTGGCAGCCGGCCGGCACGGGAAAGGGCGGCGGCGAGGGCCACCGCACCGGCCGCAAGCATAGGCCGCAGAAGTTCCTCACCAAGGGCATCCGGGAAAAATTGCCGCGCTGAGCCGGGCAGGCGGATGCCTAAGCCCGTCTCTCCAACTCCGTGATGTTGCCGCTGAATAGGCGTTCCGCTCACGGGGAAAGACGAAGTTCGTCGGATTCTGGAGATGCGCCGCATTGACGGCCGAAAGACGATATCCGCCCCTCCCTGGGGTCGAATCTCACTTTATGGCGAGTCCGACACTAAT
>Ga0207799_100516_pt1 | contig 12671 bp, 8 predicted proteins | sample TtanPargueraPR_4_FD_187742 | JGI IMG/M metagenome (GOLD analysis project Ga0207799, IMG submission 187742) | Aerobic enrichment media microbial communities from Bioluminiscent Bay, La Parguera, Puerto Rico - Tt and M2 (SPAdes) | ecosystem: Environmental > Aquatic > Marine > Unclassified ...
CGCGGGGTGGCGAATACCGCCTGACGGGGAAGTTTGGTGGGGGATCGGTCAGGCGGCATCCGAAAGCAGAGGGCGCTTCCCGGGTTGTTCGGGAATGAAACCGCCGCCTTCCAAATGCGTTGCGATGAAATCTTCCGAGGTATCGGTCAGATTGAGCAATTTCCGGAGGTGCTTGCGGCCCCGGCTCAGGCGGGACATTACGGTGCCGATCGGCACCTCGAGCACATCGGCGACTTCCTGGTACGAAAGCCCCTCGAAACCGATCAGCAGGAGCACCGCGCGCTGCTCCTCGGCCAGGGAGTTGATGGCTTCCAGGGCCTCGTTGCAGACAAGGCGGTCGGATTGCATCGGGCTGGTCGCGAGGAACAGGCAGGCGTCGAATGGGATGTGTTCGCCGTTCCGGGTCTCGCGTTTGGCCAGGTCGACCCTGGCATGATGCAGCATGGTCAGCAGATAGGACCGGAGATTGCGGATATCCTTGCCCCGGTCGAGATAGGTCAGGGCCCTTTTCAAGGTCTCCTGGACCAGATCGTCCGCGTCGGCCGGGTTCGAAACGAGCGCGCGGGCATAACGGCGCAGGGCCTTGATATGGCCTTCGAGATCGGCGTTGATAGCATGGTTGGCGGCAGGGTCAGGCGCGGGATTGGGCTTGTGCTTTTTCGAAGAAACGGTGTCGGCCATGCTCTAACTCCCTTAGTCGATGCTCCGAGAAAAAAGGTGCACGAACCGCGGGGGCATTTCCGGGACAACGCTGTGACATAGCTGTGTCACGGCCCGGGGGCGAAGAAGCGCGGCAGGGGCCTTGCCCAAAGGCACGGAATGTGTTGTAGAGGAGGGGCACAGGAACTCCGGGGGAGCCTGACGGCCATGGGGATATGGAAACTTATCGGCGAAAACGGCCATCTGCCGCGCCGCCGGCTGGCCGTCGCCGCCGCGCTCTCCGGACTCGCCAGTACCGGGGTCCTCGCCCTGGTCAACATGGCCGCCCGTGAAATCTCGAATTCCGGCTACGACAGCGTGAACTGGCTGCTGGCGGGAATTTTCCTTCTGTCCGTTGTCGTCTATTTCTTCGCCGAGAATTATCTGCTCAACGGCGTCGCGCGGGCGGTCGAGGGGGCGCTCGACCGCATCCGGCGCAGCCTTCTGCATGGGGTGCGCCAGGCGGACTTCGAGAAACTGGAGCAGCGCGGCGGTGGCGATGTCGGGGCGATCGTGGCGGGGGACGTCGCCGTCATCTCGCAGATGAGCCAGTATCTCTCCATCGGGTTCCGTTCGGCGATCCTGGTGATCGCGTTGACGGCCTACCTGGCTTGGCTCTCGGTCCCGGCGCTGCTCGTGGTGACGGCGGTCCTGGTGGCGGCGGCGGTCATCTATCTGCGACGCGGCAAGCATCTGGGGCGGCTGTTCTTCCGGGCGCACAAGGCCGAGGAGGCTTTGGGCGAGCGGATCGGCGACCTGCTCAACGGCTGCAAGGAAAACCGGATGTGGAGCGCCCGGGCCGGCGCCTTGGGGGAGGCGTTCGTCGAGGATTCCCAGCGTGTGAAACGGACCCGCTCGCGGACCCAGCTATTCGGCAACGACCAGTTCATCTTCGGCCAGACGGCGTTCTTCTTCGTCCTGGCCGCGGTGGTGTTCGCGTTGCCCCTGTTCGTCGACAACATGGGCAACCAGATCGTCCAGGTGACGACCGCGGTGCTGTTCCTGACCGGCCCGGTGGGCATGGCCGTCCAGTCCCTGACCATCCTGGCTGAATCCAACGCCTCCGCCGATCGGTTGATGCGGCTCGATGCCGAACTGAAGGAAATGCGGGAGGCGGATATCGACCGTCCGGGGCCGCCGTTCGACAGCGATTTCCGGGAAATCGAGGTTGCCGGCGTGACCTATGCCTATCAGGCCGACATGGATGAACGGCCGTTCCGGGTCGGCCCCCTTAGCGTTGCTTTCCGGCGCGGCGAGATCAGTTTCATAACCGGTGGCAACGGATCGGGCAAGACGACCCTCGTGCGGATCCTGTGCGGCCTCTACCGGCCCCAGGAGGGCAATCTGAGTGTCGACGGCCGCATGGTCATGGCCGGGGCGGTCCAGCCGTACCGGGAACTGATTTCAACGGTATTTTCCGATTACCATCTGTTCCGGAGTTCCTACGGCCTCGAAGGGGTCGATCCGGATCGTGTCCACGAACTCCTGGTCTGGATGAAATTGGATCACGTCACCGGCTTTCACGACGGACGGTTCGACAGCGTCGATCTGTCGGCCGGACAGCGCAAGCGGTTGGCCCTGGTCATCGCGCTGCTGGAGGATCGGCCGATCATCGTGCTCGACGAATGGGCCGCCGACCAGGATCCGGGGTTCCGCCGGGTCTTCTACCGGGAAATCCTGCCCCGCTTGAAGCGCGAGGGGAAGACGGTCATCGCGGTGACCCATGACGACCATTACTTCGATGCCGCCGACCGCCGCATCCACATGGAAGAAGGCCGGATCGTCGAGGACAAGCCGAACGGCGCCCGCGCGGAGGAGAGGTCATGAAGGAACTGATCGCCCTCATCCGGCGGGAGGCGCGGCTGGATCTGCGGCGCATGGCCTTCCATTCCTGCGTCAGCGCCGGGGCGACGACCCTGATGCTCGCGGTGATCGCTTCCGCCGCCGCCCAGGTCGCCGAGAACGGCACCAGCCTGCTGCTGGCCTTCGCCTTCCTGGCCTTGCTGCTCGTCTATGTCGTGTCGACGCGGATCGTCCTGAGCCGCTCGAGTACCGAGATCGAGGCCATCCTCGACCGCACGCGGATCGATCTCGCCGAACAGATCCGAAATGCCGACCTCCGGGCCTTGAACGGGGTCGGGCGCGGCGCCCTGTTCGCCGCGCTGACGCGCCATACCCGCTCCATCTCGCAGACCCTTTCGATGCTGGTGTTCGGCAGCCAGCAGGCCATCCTGATCGCGGTCGCCGGGCTTTATCTGCTCTGGCTCTCTCCCGTGGCTTTCGCGGTCACCGCCGTGTTCTCGGCCGTTGCCCTGTACCTGCATACCCGTCGGATGAAAACGATCCAGGCGAGCCAGGCCGAGGCGGAAAAGGCGGAAGGCGCCCTTGCGGCGGGCATTTCCGAACTGCTCGACGGCTCCAAGGAGGTCCGCATGAACGCCGGGCGCGGCGATGCGTTGATGGCGGGCTTGGCCCGGGCCTCGGGCGAGACCGACACGGCGCGCACCGCCGCCAAAAGGCATTGGAACGGCAGTTTCATCTGGGTGCAGATTCTTTTCTACGTGTTGATCGGGATTTCCGTCTTCGTCGTGCCGCTGTTCACCGAAAGCTACCATGACGTGGTGATCAAGGTGACGACGGTGATGCTGTTCCTGGTCGGCCCCATCGGGGGGCTGGCGCAGAGCCTGTACAACGTCAACGAGGCGCGGGCCGCGCTCCTCGGCATCGGCGATCTGCGCCAGCGGCTGAACGAGGCGGCGGATGCCGCCCCGGACGAGACGGCGGAGAGCATTCCGCGACCGGAACGTGAGATCACGCTAGAGGACGTGACCTTCAGCTATCGCAACGCCGACGGAAAGGCCGGGTTCACCCTGGGGCCGGTCTCGCTGACGCTGCGTGCCGGGGAAACGGTGTTCATCACCGGCGGCAACGGGTCGGGGAAATCGACCTTGCTGCTCCTGCTGACCGGGCTGATGCAGCCGGATTCCGGCCGGATCCTGATCGACGGAAGGCCGCTCGAGGTCGGCGAATATCAGGCCTACCGCGATTCCATCGCGGTGATCTTCTACGACTACCACCTGTTCCGGCAGTTCTACGGCATTGGAAAGCCCGATCCCGAGGCCGCGGCGAAGCTGTTGGCCGACCTGGAAGTGGACGACAAGACGTCCGTCGAGAACGGCGCCTTCACCACGGTCGATCTCTCGGCCGGGCAGCGCAAGCGCCTCGCCCTGGCGGCGGCGGAACTGGAGAACAAGCCGCTGCTGATCCTCGATGAATGGGCCGCCGACCAGGATCCCGCGTTTCGCCGCAAGTTCTATGGCGAACTGCTGGACGCCATGGCCGAACGTCATCGCTTCCGGGTCTTCGTGACCCACGACGACCGCTGGTTCGACCGGGCCGACCGGGTCTTGCAGATGGTCGAGGGCGGCGTCCATGACGTCACCGGCGACCCCGGCCGCTGGGCGATCCGCTAGACGGCGGCTGTAACGGCCTCGTCGAGGATCGTCAGCCCTGCCTTCAGGTCCGTTTCGGGAATGGTCAGGGGGCAGAGGACTTTCAACACTTCCTGTTCCGGTCCGGTCGTTTCGATGATCAGCCCGCGTGCAAAAGCCTCTGCGGAAATGCGCTTGGCCGTCTCGCCGGAACGGGTTTCCAGCCCTTGGATCAGGCCTCGTCCCCGGACCGGAGGAACGAGGGTTCCGGGATGGTTTTCGATGATCCGCTCCAACCCGCTTTTCACGATCTTCGCTTTTGCTTCGACCTCGCGGGTCAGGTTGTCGTCGTGCCAGAAGCGCAGGGCTTCCGTCGCGGTGATGAAGGCGGGGACATGGCCGCGGAAGGTGCCGGTGTGTTCCCCCGGTTCCAGCCGGTCGAACGCCGGGCGGACCAGCACCATCGCCATGGGAAGCCCCATGCCGGACAGCGACTTCGACAGGCAGACGATATCGGGTACGATCCCGGCGGGCTCGAAGCTGAAGAAGGTGCCGGTCCGGCCGCAACCCGTCTGCACGTCGTCGACGATCAGGACGACTCCGGCTTCGGTGCACAAGCCACGCAGCCGGCGCAGCCAATCCATCGACGCGGCGACGATGCCGCCCTCGGCCTGGATCGTTTCGACGATGCAGGCGGCCGGGAGGTCGCCGCCGGACGACAGCAGCGAGGCCATCTCGTCGAGGGTGTCGAAGTTGTTGCCCTTGGCGCCGTCGTAGAGAAGGAAGACGCTGTCCCCGACCGATGGCAGCGGATCGCCCGGAGCCAGGCCGCGGCGCGAAACGGCCAGGGCGCCCGCCGTCATGCCGTGAAAACCGTCGAGAAAGCTGACCACGGTCTTCCGGCCGGTCGCCTTGCGGGCCAGCTTGAGGGCCGCCTCCACGGCGTTGGTCCCGGTCGGTCCTGTGAACAGCATCCGGTGGTCCATGCCGCGCGGCTCCAGGATGGTTTCCTTGAACGCGGTGAGGAAGGTTTCCTTGGCTTCGCTGGCCATGTCGAGCGTATGGACGACGCCGTCGCCGGACAGGTAGGCGATCAGCGCCTGTTTCATGCCTTCGTCGTTATGGCCGTAATTGAGGGCGCCGGCCCCCGAGAAGAAGTCGATGTATTCACGTCCCGAGCGGCCGCGTAGCCGCGCGCCCTTGGCGGAGACGAAAACTTCCGGAAAGGATCGGGCGTAGAAACGGACCGCCGATTCCAATCGTTCGAAGATTTCCAATTTTCAGGTCGCCTTATTTTCCTTTTTGGGCCGCGACGTCATCAACAGGAACAACGCCGGTACGACAACGAAGGAAAAAAGCGTCGCGGCCAATAGTCCGAAGATAATGGCGTAGCAGAGCGGTTGCCACATCGGGCTGCTCATGGAGAGCAGAATCAGGCCCGCGACGGTGGTCAGGGTGGTGGACAGGATCGGCCGGAACCGGTCGGCCGCGCCGTGCGCCGCCGCCTCCTGGAGGGGGCGGCCGTCGGCGAGATGTTCGCGGATCGTCTCGATCATCACGATGGCGACGTTCACCACGATCCCCAGCAGGGACACGATGCCGACAAGTGCCGGGAACGACAGCGGCATGCCGATGGCCAGGAAGCCGCCCAGGGTTCCGACCAGCGCACAGGGGACCGAGAACAGGATGATGAACGGCAGCCGGTAGGAATTGAACAGCAGCGAGAGCAACGCGAACATCAGCACGAAGGTCAGCGCGAAGATCTTCAGCATGTTGCTGCCGGTTTCCTGCTGCTCGACGGCCTGTCCGGCCAGGCCGATCTGCAGGTCCGGATTGGCCTGCTGGATTTCCATGATCTGCGGCCAGATCGCCTGCAGCACCCGTCCGGCCGTCGTTTCCTCGGCCTTGCCGAGGATGGTGGCGGTACGGGTCCCGTCGGAATGGACGATCACCTGGGGCAGGCTGTCGCTCTGGGCGAAGAACAGTGCCGTCAGGTCGATCCGCGAACCGGCCGGCGAGGTCGCGCGCAGCAGGGAAAGCTCCGACCAGTAGCGGGGCGGGCCGACCGCGCCGTTCCGGCTGGGCCAGGCGATCGACAACTGCACGGGCACGTCGTCTTCGGTGCCGCCGCGCTTCAGTTTCGCCACGGTCGTCTCGCTCAAGGCGAGGGCGATTTCGTCGGCCACCGGGGTCAGGCTGAGGTCGAAGAACTCCAGGGTCTCGCGGACCGGGCTGACGACGAGCGTCGTGCGCGACGGCCCCAAATTGGTACGGACATCCGCCGTTCCGGGCTGGCTGGCCATCAGGGCACTGACGTCGTCGGCGACCTGGCGCAGCTTGGCGAGGTCGTCGCCCTTGATCTCGAGTTGCAGGTCGTCGCCGCCCGCCGGTCCGCCGGTCTGGGCGGTGATCTGGAGCGTCGCGCCGGGCAGGTCGGCGATCGCGGCGGACAGTTCGCGCCGCAGTTCGGGGACGTAGTCGTAGGCGATCCGCCCGTCGCGCTGCTCCAGCGGGGTGAACACGGCGGAATAGCCGATCAGGTTCGGGCCGGGCGCGTCGGTGATCTTCTCGGTCGTGCCGCTGGAGGCGAAGGGGCTCTTGCGGCCGACATAGGTGATGATGCTTTCCAGATAGTCCTTTTGCCGCAGCGTATCGCCGATCCGCAGGCCGACCTCGGAAGAGGTCTCCAGCGGCGTTCCCGGCGGCAGTTCCACGGTAATGCCCATGTTGCGGCCGTCCATCGGCGGATACATGGTGAACCCGAGCCGCGACGCGCTCATGAAGGCAAAGACGATCACCACCGTGGCGGCGAGGATCCAGCCGCCCGCCACCCAGCGGGAACAGACGACCCGCCGCACGATCCAGCCGTAGAGACGTTTCGCGATCCCCTCGCTGATGGCGTCGACCCGGGTCTTGCCGTCGCCCTTGACCGGCCGGTCGAGCAGCAGGCGCGACATCGGCAAGGCCCAGACGAAGGCGACGACATAGCTGAGGACGAGGCAGACGATGGCGGTCAGGGGGATCAGCCGGATGAATTTCCCGCTGACTCCCGGCAGGAACAGCAGCGGGGCGAGGGCCAGGATGGTGGTCAGTTGCCCGGCGAAGGCGGGCAGGGCGAAACGCTTGACGGTGACGGCGACCGAGGAAGGGAAATCGCGGCGTTCGGCGTAGATGCCCTGGTGCATTCCTTCCATCACCAGGATGAACACGTCGACCAGCAGGCCGAGCGCCAGGACCATGCCGATCACCACCAGTTCGTTCATCGTCAGGTCCATGGCGAAGGCGATCGCCACCGTTCCCAGGAAGGTGACGGGGACCGCCAGCCCGGCGATGATCGCCTCGCGCCAGCTCAGCATCACCAGCAGCACCAGCATGACGGCCACGACGGCCTGAGCGGCGTTGATCATCACGCCGTTGAGCTTGTCCGAAACCTCGATCGACTGGTCGGTCAACACCGAGGCCTCCAGGCCCGGCGGCATCTCGAACCGGTCGACCGTCGCCCGGACCTGCTGGACCGCGTCCAGGGTGTCGGTCCCCGGAATCTTGAACAGGGTGATGCTGACACCCTTGCCGAAGGGCTTGCCGTTGAAACTGACGAAAGTCCGGTCGCTTTCCGTCGACAGGTCGCGCCGTACCGCGGCGATGTCGCGCAGGCGGATGGTATGGCCGCTTTCGAGCTTGCGGATCGGCAGGGCCTCGATGGCGGCCAGATCCCCGAAACGGCCGGACAGGCCGATGGTCGCCGAGACCGGGCCGTCGCGGATTTCCCCCATCGGACGGTCCAGGCTGCCCGCCGCGATGGCGTCGCGGATGTCGCTCATGCCGATGCCGACACTGTTCATGCGCAGCGGCTCGACCAGGACGCGGCCGACTTCCTCCCGGGCGCCGGCCAATTCCACCTTGCGGATCGAGCGCACGCGCTCCAGCCGTTCCTTCAGGTCGCGGGCGACCTCGCCGATGACGGCGTCGGAGGCGTTGCCGTGCAGCATGTAGGTCAGGATCGGGACGTCGGTCGTCGACATCTGCTCGACGGTCGGGGTCGTCGCTTCCGGCGGCAAGGCCCCGGCCGCTTCGGCCACCTTCGTGCGCAACGAGCGGATCGACTCATCGACCGGTGCGTCGGCCTGGAATTCGACGATCAGCGTCGACGTGCCCCGGCGCGACCCGCTGGACAGGCTTTTCAGGTGGTTGAGGGATTTGATCGCCTTTTCGAGCGGGGTCGTGACTTCCTTCTCGATCAGGCTGGGCGAGGCGCCCGGCCAGGAAGAGGTCACCGTCGCGGTGGGGATGGCCAGGTCGGGTTGCGCCTCCTTGACCATCGAGGTGTAGGCGAAGAATCCGCCAAGAATGAGCAGGATCCCCAGAACCCCGGCGAATGTGGTGTCGACGAAAAGGAAACGGAACAGGCCGCTGGTCTTGCCCGCCGATCCGTCCCCGGATCCCGTCATGAAACAGGGCTCCCATCGGAGATCTTCACGACCGTGCCGTCCACCAGGCGCTCCTGACCCGACAGAACGACTTTTTCGCCGGCGGACAGGCCGCTCTGGATTTCGACCGTCCGGCCGTCGGCCATTCCCGGAGTGACTTCCCGGCGTTCGGCTTTCATCGACTGCGGGTCGACGACGAAGACATAGGCCTTGCCGTCGTCGTAGCGCAACGCCTCGATGCTGATCCTGACGACATCCTTGTGCTCGGCGGCCAGGATGCGGACCGCGACGTACAGGCCGTCGCGCAAGGTCTCCGCGCCCCCTGTGGTGCGCAAGCGGACACGGACCGACCGGCTGTCGGGCGCGATCGCCGGGGCGACCGCGTAGACCTCCGCCTGGGCGATCGGCAGATCGCCTTTCGGCTGGCTCGGATCATCCATCCGCTCGAACATGTTCATGCCGCCCCAGGCGATCACCGCTTCCATGCCGCGCCGGATCGCCAGGCTTTGGAAGCTTGGGATTTCGACCACCACCTCATAGACGCTCGGGTCGACCACCACCGCCGCCGCCGTGCGCAGCAGGCGGGCCGTGTCGGTTTCCCCGGCGGGCGGAGGCGAGACATAGTCGCCCTCGGCCATGTTCATGAAACCGATGACTCCGTCGAACGGAGCCCGGACGACGAAGTCCTCGTTCCGCAGCCGTTCTTGCTCGGTCACCGATTGGGCGGCCTCGGCTTCCGCCTGCGCGGCGGCAAGGTCCGCCTGGGCGCGTTGCATCTGCGCCTGAATCTGCGCCCGCCGCGCCGTCACCTCGTCGAGCTGTTTGCGGGTGGCCCAGCCCTTGGAGACCAACTGGCTGGTCCGGGCCAGATCCTGCTCGACCTGTTTCAGCGAGGCTTGCTGTTCGCGTATCGAACCGCGCGCGCTTTCGACCCGGCGTTGCGCCGCCTCTGCCTGCGACGCCTGGGCCGAAACCTTCTGGGCCTGGTTGCGGGCATCGAGGCGGCCGATCAGCTGTCCCGGGATATTGTCCTGGGGCCCGAAAACCCGGGATCCCTCGCGCAACAGCTCGCCGTTGGCGTCGACGCCGATCTCGACGACGCGGCCCGATTGCCGGAAGTTGAGGATTTCCCGCCGCACGGCGTGGGCCGTGCCCTCGGTAGTGACCCAGGACCTTACGGTGCCTCGGGTCGCATCGGCCACGGCAACCGTCGTGGGCGAGGTCTGGGCGAAAGCCGTTGACGCCGCCAAGCCGCAAAATAACAGCGTGGCCGTTAAAATATTCGTACGCAGCTCAGGCAAGACCCCTCCTGAATTCCGCAGTCCATTTCACAATGCAGTATTGTCAAAAATGAACGTTTTCACAACCTTGGAAATAAATTTAGGGTGATTTTCCTTCGCTGTTGATGACGAATACGTGACTTTCGGCGTTCAGATCCAAAATCCGGCGGATTTCGGGGTCGCGGGCGGCGGCGGCGAGACCGGCGATACCGGAGATTCCGGTCTCGCCGCTTTCCAGCGGCGGGTCGCCGAATTTTCCGTCGTTCATCTCCCGTTGGAGTGTCGCGGCGGTTTGTTCCTCCACCGTCAGCGCCGCGGTCGCGGCGCGGGACAGGATGTTCCAAGCGGGCAGGGACAGCCTGCCGCAGGACAGCCCGCACATGCGGGTCCGCAGGTCGCCCTCGACCGCGACCGGGCGGCCGGCTTCCAGGCTGGCGGCCATGCAGGCGGCCGCGACGGGTTCGACGGTCACGACGCGCGGAACGGCCGGGGACATGTCGCGCCACAGGCCGGCGGCGATACTGGAAGCCAGGCCGCCGACCCCGCATTGCAGGAAAACGTGCGTTGGTGGGGTTTCCTTCAGGCCGGAGGCCCAGGCCTCCGTCGCGAGCAGCGTATAACCGGCCATGATGTCCCGGCAGACGGAAGAGGTTCCTTCGTAGTCGGTATCTGTGACCAGCCGGGCCGTGGGATCGGCGGCGGCCCGGTCTTCGGCGGCCCGGACGGCATCATCGTAGGTGCCGTCAATGGCCTCTATATCCGCGCCGACCGCGCGGATGCGGGCGAGGCGGCCGTCGTCGACATCGCGGCCGACGAATATGAGGGCGCGGCAGCCGGCCCGCCGCGCCGCCCAGCCCACGGCGAGCCCATGGTTGCCGTCGGTCGCGGCGATCGCGGTGATGGCGGCCGGGTCGGATTCCCGTTCGAGTATGCGCTGCAGGCCGTAGGGGGCGCCGAGCGCCTTGACCCCGCCGGCGCCGAACCGGCCGGATTCATCCTTGCAAAGAACCGCGCCGAGCCCAAGTTCTTTGGCGAGACCGGGAAGGGAACGTAGGGCTGTCGGTCGGTATTCGGGCCAGGCCGAAAGGGCGGCCTGGGCACGGTGCATTTCGGCGGCGGGAAGCAGGTCGTCGGGGAAAGGGGCCTCCGGGCGCCAATCGGGATTCGGGGTCAGTTGCGGCACGCGCGGGCTCCTCTGGTTGCCGGTTGGCTATCATACTTGACCCCGGCCGGACAATCATCGCACTCTGCGGGGTCGCTTGCGGGAAGGGATGGGATGGCCATGGGCCGACGGCTCTTGAGTTTGGCTTTCGGGTGCGCCCTGATCTTTTGGGGGGCCGCCGCGATGGCGCAGAGCCGTAACAAGACGCCCTACCAGCCCGATGCGATCCCCCGCATGCAATACGACAAGTCGGTCGCCGACCAATTGTCGGCCGCCGACAAGACGCGCGGGAAGGAATACTTCCTGGCCATTTACAGCGGCAGCACGCTGGGTACCTATTTCTACATCGCCAGCGGATTGTGCAAGGTCATCGAGGCCAATTTCGCCGAGCATCGCATCCACTGCGTGCCGCTGCGCTCCCAGGGGGTGAACAGCAATATCGAACTGATGAACCAGGGACGCGCGCAGTTCATCATCATCCAGACCGATACCAACCGCGACGCCGCCAACGGGAAGATCAAACTGCCGGATGGCCGTTCGGTGATGTCGCTGCACGATGAAATGGGCTTGATTGCCGTGCGGCCGGATTCCGATATCCGATCGGTCGCGGACCTGCGTGGCAAGCGGGTCAATCTCGGTCCGGAAGGTACGGCGTCGCGGGCCTTGTGGGAAGAACTGCTGAAGATCGAGGGGATCGGTCAGAACGAACTCCGACGGGTCTATTCCGTCCAGCAGGATCTCAACGACGAGGGCCTATGCGACAATTTCATCGATGCCTACGGCCTGTGGATCGGACATCCGACCCCGGCGATCGGGCAGGCGGTGGAAAAATGCGGCGCCCGTGTCGTCGGGATGTCCTCGCCGGCCATCGACGCTTATGTGGCGGAGCATCCCTACTACACGAAAAAGACCATTCCGGCGGGAACCTACAGCAACCAGACCGAGCCCCTGGAATCCTATGGGTTCAAGGGGTCGCTGGTCGTCAACCGGAATGCCGATCCCTACATCGTCTACTGGGCGGTCAAGAGCGTCGCCGAGAACATCGACTATTTGCGCGAACAGCACCCGTCCTTGGCCACGGTGAATGCCCGTGAGATGTTCGAGAAGGGGAATTTCCTGCCCTTCCATCCCGGCGCCGCCAAATACTGGCGGGAAGCCGGCTTCCTGACCGACACGCCGGCCGTGAACTGACCTACGCCTTCGCTTCTTTCGCACGCTCGCGCTGGAACAAGGCCTGAAGCGAAGTCAGGTCGAACTCGAGGGCCGTGCCTCCCGTTTCGAAATGCCGGATGAACGCCCGTCCCAGGGTGCGGGTCAAGGCCGCCGCGGCGATCGAGGAAACGGCCATGCCGACGATATGCGGGCCGGGCAGGGTCTTCATGGCGGAGGATGCCGTAAGGGTGGATGTGGTCGCGGCTCCGGCCCCGGCCTGGCCGACGCCGCCGATCAGCCCGGCGACGACCGCCCGGGTCCTGTCCCGGCTGAACGGCACGTCGTAGAAGGCCGATAGTTTGCGGACCATCTGGACGATGACCGCGACGACGCTCAGGGTGTCGATGATCGGGAACGGCAGGATGCCGCCAACGGCGGCGTAGGTGGTGTGCCGCTCGACGATCTCGCGGGCCCGGCTCAGGCGCAGCATGTCCGGGGTGTCGTCCGTTTGCGGCGGGGG